>Ga0116129_1000695_pt1 | contig 20407 bp, 16 predicted proteins | sample June2015DPH_17_2_FD_89732 | JGI IMG/M metagenome (GOLD analysis project Ga0116129, IMG submission 89732) | Peatland microbial communities from SPRUCE experiment site at the Marcell Experimental Forest, Minnesota, USA - June2015DPH_17_10 | ecosystem: Environmental > Terrestrial > Soil > Wetlands...
GCCTAGTCGTGCTCGGTTTGATGATCTCGCGTGACCGATTGAATCGGCGTGTGAATACCCTCGAGGTTCGGCTCGAAAAGCTACTGCTCCATGTGGGTTTCGTTGCGGATCCGAATCCACCGGCGACAGACGATGTCGCGGTGCTCGCGCGGACGCCCGGAGCCAAGATCGCCGCGATCAAGGCTTATCGAAAGCAGACCGGCGCGGGACTGCGCGAATCCAAGGCCGTGGTCGAGCGGTTGATGGAGAAGGGTGGTTGATCGGTGGCGGCGACAACCCGCTGCCCACCCGACTCGTCACGACCCCTTGCAGATTGTCACGATGCCCGAAAGGTGCCATTCGCACGAGGGAAAGCAGGCAGTTGGCTCCTCATCACTGCTGTTTCCATACCAGCTCGGCAGCCGTCTATGGCGTGGTCGAGTCTCTCGACGCCGAGTAGTCGCTGAGCGTGATTGCTTTGGCTGCGTTGGCGATCCCGCGCATCACCAGCTTGAAGACGAGGGTTCTCCACGGAATGTAAGGCAGCAGCTTGAAGTTGAGATTGCGCCACCAAATGCCGCGAGGCGTCTGCGGCGCAAAGCCCGCGACCTGGGGCCCATTGAACGACGTTGACGAGCCGAGTTGGGTCGAGGGTCTCTGACTGTTATCTATCGAAGTCGTCGCTCCGGTGTGCGGACAAGCGGACGGTGATGGATGGCCGGTTTGGGGTCGCAACCCGTGATTCAGGCGGAGGGAGGCGAACGCGATCGATTTACGGATTCACCGCAATGTTCTCAACGGATTGAGGACCTCGAGGCCCAAAAAGTGTTTTTCATTATCCGTGACAATTTCGCACTCGTTCGCTTCGGCGACGGCAGCGACAATCATATCCAGGTCGCTTCTGGATTTCCCGGCGCCGCGACCCTCAGACATGAGACGAGCCCAGACCAACGCCGCCTTCTCGTCAAATGACAATATTCTCCCTTTGAAAAGCGACTGTGGGCCCTCTGGTCCGGCAAACCATGCCTCCAATCGTTCGCGCTTTTTCCCCCTTGGTTTATCCAGTATGCCGCGCCGGATTTCAGCGACTGTCAGGGAGGAGATGAACAAATCGCCATCGGATTGCGCACCCATCCATTCCAATAGCGATTCGGACGGATCCGGCTTCGTTATATTGCTGATAACGTTTGTGTCGAGAAGGTAGCGGGTCAAAGGTCAACCTTGCGGCTCATTTCCCTGGAGCGCTCGAATTCAAGATCGGCGCCCACAAGCGGCGACCGACGCAGCGCCTCAAGAATTCCCCCTCTCTTCGGCGGATCGCCCGAGATCGTCCTACCGATGGCCGCTCGAATCCGGGCTGAATCTGGGCCGTCTTCCGCGAGGCGCCGTGCGACGGAGCGGATCAAGTCACGGTCTGCATCGAGTCCGAGCACCTCGAAACGTGCGATTCCTCGCTTCATCAGACGGGAGCGATAATTTCGCAACGCCCGCTTCTGTGCTGTATCGCTCATAAGTTCTCCGGAAGTATGCCCTGTAATATACCCGGTAATATTGTGCGGGACAAGCAGCCGCGTATTCGCCATCTCTTAGTGGGGCCAGGCCTGCTGGTGCCTGGAGACGTCCTGTGCATTTGCCCGGAGGAACCCTCCGATCGGGTTGGCAGGTTGTCCTGCGGCGGCGGTCCTGCTGCTGCTGACACCGGGTCCGGCGGTCCTCTACATCGTCGCGCGCAGTGTCGAGCAGGGCCGTATCGCCGGGCTGGCCTCGGTTTGTGGTATCACGACGGGAACGCTTGTACACGTGCTGGCGGCGGCACTGGGGCTGTCAGCGCTTGCCTTCGCGGTCGTCAAATTCGCGGGCGCCGGCTATCTAATCTATATCGGGGTGCGGCGAATTCTCGCCCGGACTAAAACGCCGGCCGCGCAGATAGAGCTGCAGCGGTGTAGCCTGGGGCGGCTCTATCGCGACGGTTTCGTCGTCAATTTACTGAATCCGAAGACGGCGCTGTTCTTCTTGGCGTTCTTGCCGCAGTTTGTCGATCCCTCGCGTGGCGCGGTGGCGTTCCAGATCGCCTTTCTCGGTCTGATGTTCACGCTGATGGGCCTGACGAGTGATAGCCTTTATGCGTTGGTTGCCGGCACAGCTGGCCGATGGGTCAAGCGCAACGGGCACTACTTGCGCTGGGAACGTTACGTCACCGGTGGCATGTTCATTGGCCTCGGTGTGACCGCCGCCATTGCCGGCAATGGGCGCAAGTAGCCGTTTGGCGTCCGCTACATCAATCCAACGTGGATAGCTTGGCGCCAAGCGAATGTCAGCTGCGGAGCAACCACTTTGCCGCCCTCACTGGTGGGGTTTGGACGACTGCCGGCTTACGTGCCACGTCGCGCTGAACTTTCACGCGCAGACACTTTCTTACTGGCCGTCATCTTTGTGGGCTTGGTTTGGAGCGCCTCTATTGGCCCTCCGCGCGTCGAGACAGCCATGAACCATGCGTCGAGCCCGAATTCAAGGCCGCTTGCAGGTTTGCGCTCGCCGAGCACTTCGGCGGCCTCTAACGCGACGGCACCATGGAGGAACGCCCAAAGCGCGACAGACGCCTGCGCAGCTCGGTCCGACCCGGCAATTCGTTTTACCTGCTCGACTGTGAACGTCCAGAGGCTTTCGTGGAGGGTCGCATCGTGCTTCGGCACGTGCGGACTCATCATCACGTCGTAGAGGTGACGGTTGTCCTTGGCGAACTTTATGTAGGCGGATGACATCTCGCGGATTGCGGCAACCGGCTCGCGCCCGTCTGCTGCCCTTCTCAGCGCCAATTCCATTTGCCGGGCAGCTTCGCTTGCGAGCGCGGCTTCCAGTGCTGAACGATCGGAAAAGTAACGGTAGATTGCGTTGGGTGCGAGATCGAGGGAGGCCGCGAGATTGCGTAACGACAAGTCGCGGATACCCACGTGCGCCAGCTGCTTCACCGCGGCCGTAAGGATGGTCTGGCGGTCTGTTTTCGACGGATAAGGCATGAGAATACTGTACACCTTGACACATGTAACAGCGAAGATGTACGGTGTACATATTGAAGATGGACATTGATCACCTTAGGGGAAATACTATGGCGAACAGCAAAGATGTCGTGGTCACCGGAGTGTCTACCGGAATTGGTTGGGGAACCACAAAGGTGCTTGTTTCAAAGGGATTTCGCGTGTTCGGTTCTGTACGCAAGCAGGCTGATGCCAATCGATTGCGAACAGAGTTCGGTAACGGCTTCGTGCCTCTCATGATGGACATTACGGACGCCGACGCTGTATATGAGTCTGCCCGGAAGGTCGGCTCAATGATAGGTGATAGGAATCTGATGGGCCTGGTGAACAATGCAGGAATTGTGGTGGGCGGGCCGCTGCTTTATCTGAGGCCCAGCGAGTACAGGCGGCAGCTGGATGTCAACATGATCTCTCCGCTTGTCGTAATCCAAGCCTTCGCTTCTCTTTTGGGAACAGATAAGAAGCGGCAGGGTCCCGCCGGGCGCATCGTGAACATCACCTCTAGCGGTGCAAAAGTTCCCATCCCGCTTTTAGGCGCGTATAGCTCCTCCAAATCTGGCCTTGAAGGAATGTCGGACGTGCTGCGGTTGGAGCTGATGTTATTCGGCATCGACCTCGTAATGATCGAACCGGGCTTCGTGAACACGACGATGTACGACAAGGGCGAAAAAGAAGATCTGAGTGAGTTTGAGCCGACCGAGTATTGGGAGGCGGTGCAGAACTTTCAGAAGTTCATCGTCGCCGAAGGACGCAAGGGTCTCTCCCCTGAGCGTCTGGGCGAAGCCGTCCATCTAGCACTCAGCACGGCAAAACCGAAGGCACGCTACGCAGTCATCAAGCAACGTTTCAAGAACTGGACTTTACCCAGGCTTCTTCCTGCGAGAATGCTCGACGCCGTGGTCGCAAAGCAACTCGGATTCATAAAGCCGTAGCCAGCTCGAACGCGTGATTCCTACTTTCAGTGAGGATGCCGGGAAGCTTACCGCAAGCTCCCATCCAACACACAGTTTCCGATTGGAACGTCCCATTAGTAGAATAGTGGGACATACGTATGTGTGAACCAGACCATTCTGCACTGCTGGATGGATAACTTACCGTTCGGCGGAGTTGCTTATTCTGGCCCTCCATACGAGGGCAAGGACATTGCGGCCAATCTCAGCGTTTTCTCCTGATCCATTAAAAGAGTAGGGGTCTATGCACATAGTGTTGGTTATGATCGGGGGCGTCGTCCAGCTGGGAATTTTTTTGCTGTTCGGATGGTTGTGGGGCAACAATGCGGCGGCGATGACGCTCGCAGCTAAAATTTTTGTCCCCTTCTGGCTTGTCGTAGTCGCCGTGAACATGTGGGTTGGCGTCGCCCACGCCGGGTATAGCGTCAAAGGCGAATTCCCAATATTGCTGGCAAACTTCCTCATCCCGACCATCGTGGCGGGGATCGCTGCGTGGCAGCTGGCCCGTGGTTGAGAGCTCCAGGGCGGAACAGCCGTCACTGCTGCGGCATCGGGACGGCCATCACGCACGCGTCACTTACGAAGAGCTTTTTTTCGATCTTGTATACGCCTTCGCGGTTACGCAGATCAGCCACGAATTACTGCATGACCTGACGTTGATTGGGTTGCTTGAAACCGTGATCCTGTGGTTCGCGGTTTGGCTGGGCTGGCAGTACACATGCTGGGTAACGAATTGGTTTGATCCCGAGAATGTGCGAGTTCGTTGGCTGATCTTCGTCGCGATGCTGCTGGCCTTGATCATGTCCTCCAGCATCCCCGACGCCTATGGTTCGCGAGGGTTTATCTTTGCTTTGTCCTTCGCAAGCTTGCAGATAGGACGCACGGCCTACATCTTGTGGATTCTTCCGCAGGGCCACGCGCTATCGAGCAACTATGCACGCATGCTCGGGTGGCTGATGATTTCTGGCACTTTTTGGATTTGGGGAGGTTTGGCCGACCACGAGTTGCGTATCGGTCTATGGGCTTTTGCGATCCTGTGCGAGTATGTGTCGCCGATGTTCGGCTTCGCGCTGCCCGGTCTTGGGCGCTCGAGCACCCAAGAATGGACGATTGAGGGGGGGCACCTGGCGGAACGATGCCAGCTGTTCGTGATCGTCGCGCTTGGCGAAACCCTGCTGGCAAGCGGCGAAAATTTTGCGAAGTCAGAATGGAGCGTGCCGATCGTTTCCGCGTTGCTGGCCACATTCCTTGGCACGCTCGCGATGTGGTGGCTTTATTTTGGGACCACCACCAAAGACGCGAACGAGAAAATCGTCAGTTCGGACGATCCCGGTCGCATCGGCGCTTATTTTCATTATGTCCATGCCGTCTTGATAGCGGGGATTATTGGTTGCGCGGTCGCCAACGACTTGGTGCTCGATCATCCTCATCAGGGGTTTTCCCCAGCGTATATTGCCGTGCTGTTTGGCGGTCCGACGCTGTATCTTCTGGGCAGTGCAATCTACAAAAGGATGGTTTATGGCCGGATTGCCGCTTCACACATTATCGGCGCAATCACTTTAATTGCTCTCGTTTTTATTTCGTATCGGGCTGACCTGCTGACGGTGAGTTGGCTGACGACCGTAGTACTACTGGCCGTTGGCTGGTGGGACTTGCGGGTGAAGCGACTATCGCTCACCAAGCCCCTCCTTTAAAGGGCAAGTCTGGGCTGATCGCAGATTGCTCCATGACTTTTTTCAACCCGATACAGCCGCTTTCCGCACGCCTTTTTCCTTCGCAGCGGCCTTTGGCGCAACCATCACGCGAACTTTCTCCTGAAGAATACCCGGACCGAAGTTGCGCGCACGCTCGAGAAACGCCTCGGTCACTTCGAACCCTTTGGGGACCAACAAGGTGCCGACATGCGTGTACAAATCGTCCACGAAAACCATGCCAGGCCTGACTCGATCCACTGTCAGCTCGCAGAGTTCCTGAGGTCCGACCGTCGCCCCGACCAAGGTCTCCAGCGCGCTGATCATCTTCAGATCGTGCCGATCTTGTTGGGCACGTAATTTCTGAATGGCAAAGTCGATGGGATGTCCCTGAACTATCTGCGCGTCATACGCGATCAGCAGCGCCAAGATGCCGGCGCCCCGTTTGAGCGCCCCATCCGGCATGTTCGCGTGTTGCCCAAGGCCCGACAGAATTTCCAGTACCGGCTCGAGGCGCGGAATGCGGCCAAGAAGTTTCTGTGCGACTTGCGGAGCGCCGTCCGCCAAGATCTTCTCCTCGGGGCTTAGTCGTTTGCCATAGTAGAGTTTTTCCACGAGCTCGACCGGCAGCGAAATAAAGCCGATCTGCGAGAGCATCGCGGCTGCCTCGAGCTGCCAAAATCCCTCGATGCCGAGCGAGTCCGCCAATTCAGCCGACAGTCGTCGCAGGCGGGTGGCCCGGCCGAACGCGACGGGATTGGTAATGGCGAGGATGTCGACGAGCGCCTTGATGCAGCCGAGCAACGTCTCTTGCAGCAGCACTCGCTCCGCCGACAACAGGCGGTGCTGCATGACGCCGGCGTCGATCGCCGCGCGCAAATTCTCCGTGGAACAGGGTTTGGTCAAAAACCGGAATATCTGGCCCTCGTTCACCGCCGAAATCGCGGCGTCTCGTCCGGTTTCTCCTGTCAGGAGAATGCGCGTCACATCCGGGTAGATCTGCCTCACGTGCTTGAGCAGAGTCGCGCCGTCCATTCCGGGCATTCGCATGTCGGAAACGATCACCGCCGGCGCCGTGCCCTCCTTGAGCATGCGTAAGGCGGTCTGCCCGCTGTTGGCCGTGAGGATCTGAAAGTCCTTGCGCAACTGTGCCGCGAGGCCATCCAACACTCGGGGCTCATCATCGACGCATAAGACAGGGGGTAAGTCGTCTTGCTTCATGGTTGCATCATGGTTTTGGTGATCAATTGGCCGGCGTCGCACTCAGCCGCACGCGCCGTTGGGCGTCTTCCCAGTCGAAAGGAGCGCCCAACGCCGCCAGGTAGGCCGCGTCCACGCCGGGTTCGCGCGCGCCGGGCATTGACATGATTTGGTCATTGGCCGGGTCCATCAGCGTATGCGCCGCTGCCAACGCTGCGACCAGGTCATAGCCATGAGATGCGATTGCCGTGGGCGTGTGATGTAGAGCAACGGCCTCCACGATCGGGTAGGGGAGCCCCCAAAGTCCCAGGAGGTAGGCGCCCATTTGGGCGTGTGTCGCGCCGATCGTCCTGAGTTCGCACTCGAAGAGCGGCACGCTCTCCGCCTTCGCGAGGGCGATCGCCTGGGCGAGTTGCTCCGGGCACTCCTGGATCAAGATCCAGTAGCCAATGTCGTGCAGCAGGCCTGTCAACCAAGCATCGTCCGGCGATACGCGGCCGCCCGCGAGCGCTTTGCAAGCGGCGGCAGAATACTCTGCATGTTTCTGCAGATCCTGCGGATCGACGCCGGATAGCGCCGGTGGGATGTGCCATTTCGACGAGATTTCCGCGCACAACACCAAATTGCGCACCGTCGCGAATCCGAGATAGGTCACCGCATCCTTGATGCGCACCATCGGCTTGCGCAGCCGGAAAAAGGCCGAATTGGTGATTTGCAGGACCTTGGTCGCAATGGCGGCGTCGGCACTGACGATGTCGCCGATCTCGCCGACGGTGACGCTTGGCTGCGCCAATGCCTCCTGCAACCGGGCGAAGGTCTTCGGCATTGCCGGCAGTTTTCCGATGCGCCCCACCACGGTTCTCAGCGAGTCCTGGCTCAATAGCTCCTGCAGGTTGAAGCAGCGCTCGATGACATTCTCGACTTGACGTTCCTCGCACGGCTTCGCAAGGTATTGATGGGCGAGCGAGGCGAGCCGCAGTGCCTGCGCCGGATCGGAATAACCGGAGATGATGATACGCATGGTGGTCGGCCACCGCTGCTTGACGGTGCTGAGCAGTTGACCGCCGTCCATGCCCGGCATGCGCACGTCGGATACGATGAGATCGATCGGCTCCTTTTCAAAAAGGCCGATGGCCTCATCGCCGCTCAGCGCGAATTGCATCTTCCAATCATTGCGATGCTTGTAGAGTCGCGCCCGCAATCCGTCGAGGAGTTCGCGCTCATCGTCCACGAATACGATATTCTTCATGAAACCGTTCCGGCCGATCGCCCATGGATCGGTACGCGCAGAACGAACTCGGTTCCATGCCCAAGCTGGCTCGACACGCTGATATCGCCGCCATGTTTCTCGACCAGAATCGAATGTGCGATCGACAGTCCTTGACCGGTGCCCCGGCCGACTTCCTTGGTCGTAAAAAACGGATCGTAGAGCTTGGAGATATTCTCTTCAGGAATGCCGCAGCCGTTATCCCGGACGTTGATGACCGCCATGTCGCCGTCGAGTGAAGTGCTGACACGGATTTCGCCGGTTTCCGCATCCTTGCCGGCGTCGTTGATCGCGTGAGCCGCGTTTACGATGAGATTCAAGAATACCTGATTGAGCTCGCCGACGTTGCACATGACGGGCGGCAGCGCCGCGAAATCCGTGTGGATCCTGGCCGAGTACTTGTATTCGTTGGACGCCACCAGCAAGGTGGTCTCGATGGCATGATTGAGATCCGCCGGGCTTTGCTCCTCGGTGTCCGGATGCGCAAATTCCTTCATGGCCTTGACGATGGTCGTTACCCGCTCGACGCCGTCGAAGGTGCGCTCGAAGGCGCGCGGTACTTCGGAGCGGATGAAATTGACGTCATATTTCTCGAGGAGTTCCGCCAGCTCGATTTGCAGGGCGTCCCGCACCGGTCCGGCGGCAACGGACTCGATGGTCCGCTGCAGCGCGTCGATCAGCCGGATGAGATCCTCATAGGCGCTGCGCAGAAATTGGACACTATCTCCGACGTATTGAATGGGGGTATTGATCTCGTGGGCCACGCCGGCCGCAAGGCGTCCGACTGATTCGAGCTTTTGCGCAAGCTGCAATTCGAGCACGACGCGTTCGCGCTCCTTCATCTCCGCGACCAATTGGTCCTGCAGCTCCTGCTTCTTTCGAGCGTCCTCGCGCTTGGCGGTGATATTGGCGCCGATCGCCACGGCATGCGTCAACTGCCCATCGCGGCGGAAAATCGGCGTTATCGTCACGCCCAGCGCAGTTCTTCGACCGTCTTTGCGTACGACGTCGTCTTCGTAGCGAAAGGTTTCCCCGGAGCGCAGCGCTGCATCGAGGCGCGCACCGAAATTGTTGATTCGCGCGTCCCAGCCGGTGAGCATGCCGACATCCCGGCCTATCAGCTCTTCTCGAGATATTCCAGCCTGGTCCGCGACCGCCTTGTTGCAATACGCGATTTCGTAGCGATCCGGGCCGACCAGTTCGCCGATTACGAAAAAGCTATGCGTGGCGTCAAGTGCATGATCTCGCAAAGTGAGTTGCTGGCTCAACGCCGCGTTATCGGCACGCAGCCGTTGCAGTTCCTGCGATTCATCAGCGCGCGGGTTCATCGTCTTCGATTCCTTAGGACCTGCGCCCGCGGGCGCGGTCGGGGCCGTCTGTAAGAGGGTATCGCCGATCTGCGCCAATTCTTTACTTAAGTGGTGCGATTTGTCTCCTGGGGCTCCGCCAAGTTGTGATGGAGATCCCCTAAAACGAGCGCGGGCCGGTGAGGGGGCCCTGTTCCAAATCTCCTGATGAGCTTCTTTGCCGCTGCTGCGATGAGAACCAGATCAAACATCCACGATTTGGCCATTGCGCAACACGGGGACCGAGAGCAGGCTCCATTCTTTTCAACGAACTTTTCAACGAACACCTGAGCTTGGATAACGACCGCGGCCGGTCGCCCTATGACTCCCAAACGTCAGCTCATACTGGTTGAAGACTATGCGCCCGATGCGGAACTCATTGAGCGGCATCTTACCCGGGCGAAACTAGATTTCCAGATTCATCGCGTCGAGACGGAAGCGGAGCTCCTGGCGGCTTTGTCGGCGTACCGGCCGGACCTCATCATCTCGGATTTCTCGCTGCCGCAGTTTGACGGTCTGAGCGCACTTGGCGTGGCGGCCCAGCACGCCCCGGACACCCCGTTCATCTTCGTCTCGGGAACCATCGGCGAGGAGCGCGCCATCGAGGCGTTGCGCCGGGGCGCCACCGACTATGTGCTGAAGACGAACCTCGCCCGATTGATTCCAGCGATCGAGCGTGCCTTGAGCGAGGCCGAGCTCAAGGCGAAGGGGCGCGAGGCGGAGGCGCAGAGACGCGAGCAGGAGTTGCGGCTGCAACGCCTGACGCGATCCTACCGAATGTTGAGCAGTACCGGGTCGGCGATCTTGCGTTTGCGCAATCGCGCGGAGCTTCTCGATGAGGTGTGCAGAATCGCCGTCAAACAAGCTGGCTATGCCCGCGTCGTCATCAGCTTGGTGGACGCGAACGCGAAATCCTTGACTCCGAGCACCTGCGCCGGCGTCGATTCGCCGCCGCTGCGCGCAGCAGACATCGTCTCGCTCGATGGCGCCACGGACGCCTCGAGCATGGCTGCGCGCGCCGTTCATTCAGGCGCCGCCCGAGTGGCAAATGACATCGCCGCGGAGAGCGACAATACCGCACAGCGGACTTTGTGGCTTGCTGAAGGCTGGCAGGCGGCAGCCGCGTTGCCCTTGCTGATCGACGGGACGGCCGTGGGTGCCATGACGCTATTGAGCGATCAGCCAGGTGTGTTCGATGAAGCGGAGCTTGGCGTGCTCCTCGAGCTGGTGGCGAACCTTTGCTTTGCTCTGCAGTATCTCGACAAGGACGAGGCGCTGCATTTTCTCGCGTACTTCGACCCTTTGACCGGACTCGCGAAGAGACAGCTTTTCTGCCAGCGACTCGCAAAGCACATGCTTGCCGGCCCGGACGGCCGCTCGCTCGGCGTCGTTGTGTTCGACGTGCAGAAACTCGGTGCCTTCAACGATTCGCTGGGCCGTTATGTCGGGGACCGGCTGATCGAGGGAATCTCCGCGCGTATCAAACAGGCATACCCGAATTTCGAATGCGCTGCCCATTTTGGCGGCGGTACCTTTGCTCTGGCTTTGTACGACCTCGACGCCGGCGCTGCCGAAGATGTTGGACGCATGCTGCAACGCTTTGCCGGCCGGCTGTTCGTGGAGCCTTTCCGGATCGGCGGCCAAGAATTGCGGCCGACGATCCGCGCCGGGATCGCGTTCCATCCGCAGGACGGCAAGTCGGCGGACGGTTTGGTGCAGAATGCGGAGGCGGCCCTCAAGGCGGCAAGGGAAGATAACGAGAAGTTCTTGCTGTACGCGATGGTGACGCAGCGTCCCACCTCGCGCAGCGTCGCCCTCGAGACGCGGCTGACCGGGGCTCTCGAAAGGCAGGAATACCTGCTGCACTACCAGCCCAAAGTCGATATTGCCACGGGCAGCATCGTCGGATTGGAGGCGCTGCTGCGCTGGCAGGATGCGCAAACGGGCCTGGTATCGCCGGCCATTTTCGTACCGCTGCTCGAGCATTCGGGCGCGATCGAAGAAGTCGGCAAGTGGGTCCTGCAGCAGGCAGTCCGGGATTGCCAGAGATGGATGTCGGAAGGCGCCGAGCCCGTACGGGTGGCGGTGAATGTTTCGCCGCTCCAGCTCCGGCGCCGCGATTTCGTAGAAGCAGTCTTGTCCAGCGTCAAGCCCCTCGAGGGTCACATCGCGGGCATCGATATCGAGATCACGGAGAGCATGCTTATGCAGGACATTGAACTGTCCATTCGCAAGCTCGAAGCGCTGCGCGAGGCTGGGATCGGAGTGGCCATCGATGATTTCGGCACGGGTTATTCATCGCTTCGGCTGCTGAGCAGACTACCGGTCGATACCCTGAAAATTGACCGCTCATTCATTCAGGGGATTGTCGAGGCGCCGCATGAGATGACGATCGTTTCGACCATCGTGTCGCTCGCCAGGGCCTTCGATATGCAATTGGTTGCGGAGGGCGTGGAAACGGTCGAGCAGCTTGACCTGCTCCGCGTCATGGGCTGCGATCAGGCTCAGGGTTTTTACTGGGGACGACCGGCCCCCGCGATCAGCGTGCCGGCGATGATTCAGCGCTTGTCTCCCCGGCGCGCGCGCGACGACACCCGCGGGTCGATATCCGGGTAATCTGCGGGAGCACTGCCTCGGCGGATTTTGAGACGCCACTCAAACATCCGCAGCTTCGGCGTTGCGTGCACATTCTGTTAAGCGCAGTGTCGAGCATGCCGGGTCCGGCAATCCTGCGGACCTTAGGGAAATGCGGTTCCAAGCCGGGCGCGCCGCCAACGGATGACGCGAGTGGGGCATGAGGTTGTTGCTTTCGGATAGACAACGGATGCGGGTATCGGCGCGAACCCTTCGGGCCTGGATTTGCGGCCTTTTCGCGCTGGCTGCGCTCGCGCGTGGCGCGGCGGGCGTGGAGGCGGCTTCCGAGTATCAGATCAAGGCGGTCTTTCTATTCAATTTCACCCACTTCGTGGAGTGGCCGGCGCAAGCCTTCACGACGCCGAACGAGCCCTTTGTGATCGGCATCCTGGGCGAGGATCCATTCGGCGCTCGGTTGGAGGATGTCATCCGCAACGAACGGGTTGGGGAGCATCCGCTGATCGTGCGTCGATTTCGCAAGCCGGACGAGATCGGCGACTGCCAAATCTTGTTCATGGATCGCGCCGAGAGCGCGAACTTGGGTCAAGTCGCCGCCAGCCTGGATCATCGGGGCATTCTGACCGTCTCTGAGCTCGAAGCCTCGGCCGATCACGGTGCGATGATCCAGTTCGCGACGGAAAATAATCATATACGCCTGCGCATCAACGCAGACGCAGCCCGTGCCGCGGGGCTGGTCATCAGCTCGAAACTGCTTCACCTCGCGGAAATTGTCAGCACGAAGTCCGGAGACTGACGCCATGAGCAACGCCTCCACATCCATTCGCCGCCGGCTCACGCGCATGCTGCTGCTCTCGAGCGGTGCAGTGTTGATGCTCACCTCGCTGGGATTTGGCATCTACGAGTTTCTGACCTTTCGGCAGTCGAGTGTTCAGCAGCTCCAGATCTTGAGTCGGGCGATCGCCAGCAACAGCACCGCCGCCCTGGCATTCGATAACGCCGAGGATGCGTCGGGCGTATTGGCGGCGTTCGGTGCCGATCCACACATTGCCGCGGCGGCGCTATATGACGCGCAGGGGAAGCTGTTCGCCACGTATCCGAAGGCGCTTGACGCGGGCAGTGTTCCCGCAAAGGTCGGCGCTTCGGGCTATCGATTCACCCGCTCGGCGCTGGCTGGCTTTCAACCGGTCTCCGCGGGCGCGGATCGTCTCGGAACGCTGTATGTGAAATCCGATCTGGGCGCGATGTATGCACGGCTCCAGCTCTTCATCTGGATCGTGACCCTGGTGATCGGCGTCTCGCTGCCGCTTTCCTACCTCATATCGCGCCGGCTGCAGCATCAGCTCTTGAAACCCATACTCGCACTTGGCGACACGGCGCGCGCGGTTTCCGAGCGTAGCGATTATAGCGTCCGCGCCAAGGCCAGCGGCACCACCGAAATCGATCTTTTTATCGATACCTTCAATCAAATGCTCGCGCAGGTTCAAGGGGCGGAGAGCAAGCTGCGCGCTCAACTGAGCCGCTTGAGCCTGCTGCAGCACATCACCCGGGCAACCGGCGAGCGCCAGGATCTGCCCAGTATCTTTCAGGTCGTCCTTGGCAGTCTCGAGGCGAATCTGCCCATCGATTTCGGCTGCTTTCTCTTGTACGACGCCGAGCAGCGTTCCCTTGCCGTCAGCGGCCTGGGAGTGGCGGGAAGCGCTCAGGCCGAAGCGCTGGGATTGTCGGACCGGGCGATAGTGCCGATCGATCAGAACGGGCTGTCACGCTGTCTGGCGGGGAAACTGGTCTATGAGCCTGACGTGAAAGAGATTCCGTTTCCGTTCCCGCAGCGCCTAGCGAGCGGCGGACTTCGGTCCTTGGTGATCGCACCGCTGATTGTCGAGAATCAAGTGTTTGGCGTGCTGGTGACCGCGCGGCGCCAAGCGCAGGCATTTAGCAGCGGAGAGTGCGAGTTCATCAAGCAGTTGAGCGAGCACGTCGCGCTTGCCAGCCATCAAGCGCGCCTCTACGGGGATCTGCAGAAGGCCTACGACGACCTGCGTCTGTCTCAACACACCGTGATGCAGCAAGAGCGGTTGCGGGCTCTCGGGCAAATGGCAAGCGGCATCGCGCACGACATAAACAACGCGATTTCTCCCATCTCACTCTATACCGAGTCGCTTCTGGAGCGAGAACCTCACTTGAGCGAGCGCGCCCGTGGCTACCTGGCCACCATCCAGCGTGCGATCGATGATGTGGCCCGCACCGTGTCGCGCATGCGCGAGTTTTACCGCGAACGAGAGGCACAGCTGACCCTCGAACGCGTGGAACTCAACCGCGCCATTCGCCAAGTAGTCGAACTTACGCGGCCTCGCTGGAGCGATCTACCGCAACAGCGAGGCTCGATGATCGACCTCGAGATGGAACTGGCCGAGGCGCTGCCCGAGATCATGGGCGCCGAGCACGAGATTCGCGATGCGCTGACCAACCTTATTTTCAACGCAGTCGATGCGATGCCGGCGGGCGGCAGGATCACGGTACGGACTCGCGAGCTGGTATCCGCCGAAGGTCATAGTCGGTCCCTGATAGAGGTCAAGGACACGGGTGTCGGAATGGACGAGGACACCCGCCGCCGCTGTCTCGAGCCGTTCTACACGACGAAGGGTGACCGGGGTACTGGATTGGGATTGGCCATGGTGTACGGCATGATTCAGCGCCACAGCGCGGAGATCGAGATCGAGAGCGAAATCGGTCGGGGAACCACGGTGCGCTTGAGTTTCCCGTCGCACACCTCATCGGTATTCTCGCCCTTGCAGATCACGAGGCCGGTGATGATAGGCCGGCGACTTCGAATTCTCTTGGTCGATGACGATCCGATACTCATCAAATCGCTGCAAGATACGTTGCAAGAGGATGGCCATGTGGTATCGGTGGCGCATGGCGGACAGGCGGGAATCGACGCATTCGCAGCGTCCCATCAGGACGATGGGTGCTTCGATGTTGTGGTCACGGATCTAGGGATGCCGCATGTCGACGGCCGCAAGGTGGCCATCGCGGTCAAGGGCATCTCGAACTCTACGCCGATCATCCTGCTCACGGGCTGGGGCCAGCGAATGCTCGATGAGCAGGAGAGGCCCGACCACATCGACAGGGTGTTGAGCAAGCCCCCACGACTCAAGGAATTACGCGCGGCCCTGGCGGAGTTGCTGCCATGACGGTCGCGCCTCGCGCAAGGCTGCTCATTGTGGACGATGAGACGGCGCAGATGCGCGCGCTGTGCGATACCTTGGCGCTGGAGGGCTTCGCCGCACAAGGATATAACTCGGCTCGCCAGGCGCTGGCTGCGCTCAAATCCGGTGAGTTCGACTTGTTGATCACCGATCTCATGATGCCCGAGATGGACGGCATTACGCTGGGCGTCGAAGCGCTCAAGGTTGATGCAGCCTTGGGCGTCATTTTGATGACGGGCCACGGCACGATTGATACTGCCGTTCGGGCCATGCAGCAAGGAGCCGTCGACTACATACTGAAGCCCTTCAAGCTCAACACCATTCTCACCGTCATTGCCCGGGCGCTGGAGGTCCAACGGTTGCGCCGCGAAGTGGAGGAACTCCAGGAGCGGGAGCGCCTTCGATCCGAAGAGCTCGCCTCCGCCAATCGGGATCTGGAGGCATATTCCTATTCCATTTCGCATGACTTACGCGCGCCGCTGCGCGCCATCGATGGCTACGCGCTCATGCTTCAGGAGGATTTTGCCGCTCAGTTGGGCTCGGAGGGCCAGAGACTGATCAGTGCCATTCGCGGCGGCAGCAAGAGAATGGATCAGCTGATCGTTGGCCTTCTGGAATTTTCGCGCGCCGGCCGGGGCGCCCTGGATGTTTCGCACGTCGATATGGGAATGCTTGCCGAGGCGGCAGCGGCCGAGGTGATGGCGCTTTATACGGGTCCGGTGCCGCACATCGATATCGCTGATCTGCCGCCCATCACGGCCGACGCTGCCGTGATTCGCCAGGTGTGGTGCAACCTCATCGGCAATGCCCTGAAATATAGCGCCAAGCAACCGCAGCCGCTCATCAAGATCGACGGCAGAATCGAAGCCGGCGAGGCCATCTACGCAGTGCAAGATAACGGCGCGGGATTCGACATGCGTTACGCGGACAAACTTTTCGGCGTTTTCCAGCGGCTCCATCGCGCGGAGGAGTTCTCCGGTACAGGCGTCGGACTGGCGATTGTTCACCGGATTGTCACTCGTCACCGTGGGCGCATCTGGGCAGAGAGCACGGTCGGGAGCGGTGCGTGTTTTCGCTTCGCGTTGCCGGTTAGTGCGCCGTGAACGGCCAATTCGGATGGGAAAACGTCGTTCGGCGCCGCTCGCCGCGGGGCTTGAAGTGTCTGACCGCCGGAATCATGCTTGGCGTGCTGGTTCCGCTGACGAGCATGGCGGATGAAGCCTCCACGAGCAGCCTGAAGACGCTGAGTGTCGAGGACCTCATGAATGTTGAGGTGACCTCGGTCACGCGGCATCCCCAAAAGTTGCTCGACTCCGCCTCCGCGATCCAGGTCATCACACAAGAGGATATTCGCCGCTCCGGCGCGACCAGCCTGCCAGAGGCCCTGAGGCTTGCGGATAATCTGCAGGTCGCTCAGAAAAACTCTCACGACTGGGCGATCAGCGCTCGCGGGTTCAATACCGCTCTGGCCAATAAACTTTTGGTCATGATCGATGGGCGCACGGTCTATACGCCCCTCTATTCGGGCGTGTTCTGGGACGTGCAGGATTATCCGCTCGAAGATATCGACCGCATCGAGGTGATCAGCGGCCCGGGCGGCACGCTCTGGGGCGCCAATGCCGTCAACGGCGTCATCAACATCATCACCAAGAGTGCCGCGGACACCCAGGGGCTCTACGCCGAGGCCGGCGGGGGAACGCAGCCGCAGGATTTTGCCGGTGCGCGTTATGGCGGTTCACTGGGCGACGATGCAAGTTTTCGGGTTTACGGCAAATACTTCGATCGCAGCGCCGAGGTGCTGGCCGACGGCGGATCGGCATCCGATGCCTGGCATCAAAACCGGACGGGTTTTCGCATGGACTCGGGGGGCGCATCGCAGGATAAACTCACCTTCCAGGGGGACATCTACGACGGCCATGAGGACACGTCGTTTGCCCGCGAGGCCAACAGCAGTGGTGACAATCTGTTGGGCCGCTGGACCCACGTGTTCTCGGATGTTTCGGATCTCAGCCTGCAAACCTACTTTGATCAGACGCACTTGGAGGTTCCTGAGGGTCAGCTCGTGCTCGACGGGTTGCCATTCAGTCCCGCCGGTACGCTTTATGATGATTTAACCACCTACGATGTCGATTTCCAGCATCGATTCCAAGTCGGTACCATCAACCGAGTGGTATGGGGCCTTGGTTATCGATTCACACATGATGTGGATATCAATGCGCCGGCGGTCGGGTTTTTGCCCGCCGTTTTGGATCAGAACTTGTACAGCGGCTTCTTGCAGGATGAGGTTGCGCTACGCAGCAACCTGTCGTTTACGCTCGGCAGCAAACTGGAGCACAACGACTACACCGGCTTCGAGGTCGAGCCCAATGCACGTCTGAGTTGGATATTCGATTCCAATCAAGCGCTGTGGGCCGCTGTGTCGCGAGCGGTGCGCACGCCCTCGCGTATCGATACGGATCTTACCGAGGGCACGCCTCCTTACCTCGTGCTTCTCAAGGGCAGTCCCGACTTCACCTCCGAGTCCGTGCTTGCCTATGAGTTGGGGTACAGGGTGCAGCTCGATTCCAAGTTTACCGCTTCCGTATCCACCTTCTATAACCATTACAATGACGTTCGCAGTACCAGCTTCACTCCTGGGACCATCCTGCCGCTGTACTTCCAGAACAACTTGGAAGGCGATACCGATGGGCTCGAGTTCAGCGGCAACTACCAAGTTTCGGACGCTTGGTCGCTGCACGGCGGCTACACCTTTCTGAACGAGCACCTGCGCGTCAAACCGGGAGAGTACGATCTGGATGATGCGCTGAATGAAACGGCGGATCCCAGGCATCAGTTCTCGGTGCGCTCATCGCTCAACCTGCCGATGCACACGGAGTTCGATGCGGCCCTGCGCTGGGTCGACACCTTGCACACGAACAATGGACCAACACCCGGCACGGTACCAAGTTACTTTGAACTGAACAGCCGTCTTGCGTGGAATCCAAACAAGCACCTTGAGTGCTCCCTGGCAGGGGAGAACTTGCTGCACGGTCGTCATCCCGAATACGGATTTCCGGAACCCACGCGTGTCGAGATCGAGCGCAGCGCCTATGCAAAGGCGGCATGGCGCTATTGACTGGGGCCGACTGCGGCACTCTTCGGCGGGGTGGTTGAATCCCATCGGAGGGCCGTCCTTGGCCGACGCACAATCCATGTTCGATTGAATCTACAATTCAAACAGCACGAGGCGAACGAGACAACGGCCATTTGGATCACCCGTTCGGTCTAGCAAGGGGGCCGTCAACTTGGGCGAGAGGCGCATCGGGGTTTACATGCTACAGTGCGACCGAAATGACTCCGGCCGCTGACATAAGGAACTGTTTCCCCTGATCGGGACTGGCGAACCTAGGCATGCGGATACTTCTCGTCGACGACCATGGGCTATTTCGTGAAGGCATCGCGCTGTTGCTGCGAACACTGATCGCGGACGATGCGCTGTTTCAGGCGGGTTGCTGCGAGGAAGCACTGGAACTGCTTCGCAAGAATCCCGAGATCGAACTGGTTCTCATGGATATCAATTTGCCGGGCATCTCCGGCCTCAATGGCATAGCCCTGATCCGCGGGGGCTTCCCCCGCATCCCCGTGGTGGGACTGTCCTCCAGCGATGATCGGCAAACCATTTTGGATGCCATCGATGCCGGCGCGATGGGATTCATTCCGAAGAGCTCATCCTCGGCCGTTCTGCTGGCCGCTCTACAGCTGGTGCTGTCCAAGGGCATTTACATTCCGCCCGAGGCCATTATGGGCGAGCGGACCCCGGTAGCGACGGCGATCCGGCCGGCGGCCGCCACGGCGGACGCCAAGATTCACCCGACACCCGCTGATCTCGGTCTGACGCCGCGGCAATCGGAAGTGCTGTTTCTCATCTTGCAGGGAAAATCCGCCAAGGCCATTTGCAAGGATCTGTCGCTGTCCAGCAGCACCGTAAAAATTCACACGTCCGCCGCTCTGCGTGCGCTCAACGTCACGACGCGTACGCAGGCAGTCATTGCCGCGGGACGAATGGGCTTGCGCTTCGACACCCGCGAAAACCTGGTCAGTCACTCCGGCGAAGTGGCGTGATTGGGCGCCTCCTCGGCGCGCAATAGCTCGGCGACCGTTTGCCTGATGCGCTGGGCGTTGGCGGGTTTCTGAATGATTGCCACGCCTTGCGTGCCCTCGGCGGCCATGAGCGCCCTGTGGGAGTCGGCGGTAAGAATGATGGCCGGAATGCAGATCTCGGCATCGCGGCGCAGGTCGGCGATGATCGAAAGGCCCGTCTCGCCGCTTTCCAGCCAATAATCCGCCACGATGAGATCGGGCTGGCGCAGGTGCTGGGTCAACTCGCGGCGCACCGCCTCGCGGCCGTCGCCGGAAATCACGTGGCAGCCCCAGGATTTGAAAATGGCCTCGGTCGCGAACCGTCCTTCCGCGTCGTCGTCCACGACCACGACGAAAGCACCGATGAGCCACCAATCCTCGATGGTCGCGGCGCCGCGCGATACCTGGGTGATCTGATCGCGGGCGGCGATGGGGATGCGAATACCGAATACCGAACCCACTCCCTCCAGCGATCGCACGATCAGCGCATGACCGAGGAGCTCCGCGGTCCTGCTCACGATCGCCAGGCCAAGCCCCAGGCCCTGTCCGCGGCCCTGGCCGGAATTGGACAACTGATAGTACTCGTCGAACACACGGCCCAGTTGATCGTCCGGGATCCCGATACCGGTATCGCAGACATACACCACGAGATCCCTGCGCTCCTTACGGCAGTAGATATCGATCCGGCCGCGCTCGGTGTAGCGAATGGCATTCGCGAGAATATTGCCGAGAATGCTGAGAAGCAGTGCGCTGTCGCTGAAGATCTTGGTGCGCGACTCGGCGATGCGAAGGGTAAGTCCTTTTTCGGCGGCCGCCTGTGCATGGGCGAGTTCCACGGATTTGAGCAAGGAGTCCATGCCGATGCAAGACAAATTCGGTGCGACGATGCCGGCGTCCAGTCGGGAGATGTCCAGAAGCGACCCGAACAGGTTCTCCAGCGCGGCCACCGACAGCTGAATCTTCGTGAGCAGCGCGCTCGTCTCGGGTGATATTCGCCGGTCCGCCAGGATGCCGAC
>Ga0116129_1000697_pt1 | contig 20351 bp, 17 predicted proteins | sample June2015DPH_17_2_FD_89732 | JGI IMG/M metagenome (GOLD analysis project Ga0116129, IMG submission 89732) | Peatland microbial communities from SPRUCE experiment site at the Marcell Experimental Forest, Minnesota, USA - June2015DPH_17_10 | ecosystem: Environmental > Terrestrial > Soil > Wetlands...
ACCGAGCCCAGCAAACGCAACGAAGCGCGGCTGGTCCGTTTGACCGGCCCCTCGCCGGCCGCCATCAGCGAGCGGATCGCGGTGGGCGAGGTGTAAAAAATATTGACGCGATATTTCTCAATGATGCGCCACCAGCGATCGAAGTTCGGATAATCGAGCGCCCCTTCATACATCACGGTGGTCGCGCCGGCGGAGAGAGGTCCGTAGACGATATAGCTGTGGCCGGTGACCCAGCCGATATCGGCCGAGCACCAGTAGGTATCGCTATCGTGAAGGTCGAAGACCCATTTCATGGTCGCGGTGGTCTGGGTGAGATAGCCGCCGGTGGTGTGCAGGATGCCTTTCGGCTTGCCGGTGGTGCCGGAGGTGTAGAGGACGTATAAAGGATGCTCGCTGTCTAATTCGACAGGTTCGCAAACTTCGCTTGCTCCTTCGTCGAGGACGTGCCACCAATGGTCGCGGCCTTCTTTCATGGATGTTTCGGAGCCGGTGCGGCGGTAGACGATCACGTCGCGAACGTCTGGACAATCGGCGAGCGCTTCATCGACGGCTGGTTTTAGTTTGACTTCTTTGCCGCGGCGAAATCCTCCGTCGGCGGTAATGACGATGGTCGCGCCGAGGTCCTGAATACGGGCCTTCAACGCTTCGCCTGAAAATCCTCCGAAGACTACGCTGTGGGTGATGCCGAGGCGGGCGCAAGCGAGCATGGCGATGGGCAGCTCCGGCACCATCGGCATATAGATGACGGCGCGATCGCCCGCCTTGTATCCGCGGGTTTTGAGAACGCTGGCGAAGCGGCTGACCAGACGGTGCAATTCCTGATAAGTGATGAAGCGCTGATCACATTGAGATGAGGGCTCGCCTTCCCAGATAATCGCAACCTTGTTTTTGCGATGGGTGAGGCAATGGCGATCGACACAGTTGTAAGATACGTTGGTCTTGGCCCCGACGAACCACTTCGCGAAGGGAGCCTGCCAATCGAGCACCTGCGACCATTTTTTGAACCAGTGAATTTCATGGCTGGCGACGTCGGCCCAAAATGCTTCGGGATCCTGTTCGGCGCGGCGGTAAAGGTCGAGATAGCCTTCCATGCCTTTGACGTGGGCATCGCGGACGAACTGGTCGCTGGGCGGGTAAACTGCGGGGTTACTCATCGATTCGGATTTTAGCAAAGCTACGGAGCCGAGATTTGAAAACGATCTTTCACTTCCCACTTCGGTTTCTCCGCCGCAGGGTCGGCTAGGCGGATCATTTCGGCGTGGAGATGTTTGCCGCGCAGCACGAATTTTATGTAGTGATAATTCGGATATGCGGGGTCCTGATAGAGATCGTTGGCAGCGCGGGTGACGGGGACGGGCGCGGCTCCACCTCCGCCGGAGACGAGGTAGACGGTGCCATCGCGAAAAAATCGTTCGTAATTGTGAATGTGGCCTGAGTTGACGATGAAGCCGACGCGCTTGCTTTGAGGGGCGGTCTTCAGATAATCGGCGAGCGCGATTTCGTTGGGGCGCGGGGCATCGCCCGTTTCGACATCGGCCACGGGCGGATGATTTAGATTGAAAATCACGAATCGGACGGGTTTCTTCAGGTCGACGAGCTGCTGCTCCACCCATTTGATCTGGTTGCTGCCGAGGGTGAGCGGCGACGCGCTATCCAGATTGAGTACCACGATTTTGGGTCCGATTTCCGACATATACCAGCGCTTGCCACGGAGCGGGGGAAATTCGGTCCACCAGTTTTCGAGGCATTTCGTCGGGTCGCCACGCAGTTCATCGTCGCCGAGGGCGGGGAAGACGGGGATGTTCGCGGCGCGCCAGGGGGCCGTTTCCAGGTGAAATTCGGCGTAGTCGGCGGCGTGTTCTCCCATGTAGGGGACGTCGCCGCTGACGACGATGGCGGTGGGCTTTTCCGTCGCAATTTTATCGACCAGCCATTTCCGGACCTTGGGGTTGGTGGCTTGGATTTCCTGAGGATCGGTGAAGCGCATTTCTCCGTACGCGACGAAGACGGTCCGCTGGGCGAGGGCGCAGGAGGCGGCGAACAGCAGCGCAGCGGTGAAGCGAAACATTATTCTTGATTGTAGCTATGAAGGCATGGTTGGCGGATCTGATTTATACCGGCGGAGCGTTCGAGTCCGGTCTCGCAATGATGGTGGATGAGGGCGTGATTACAGGGTTTTCGCGCTCAGAGGAAGACCTGAAAAACGCGCAACGGCTGCCGGGCCGGATGATCCTGCCAGGATTGGTGAACGTGCATTCGCACACCTTCCAGCGCGTGATCCGGGGACGGACGGAGCATAAAACTTCGGCGGGCCGCGATACCTTTTGGACCTGGCGCCAGAGTATGTATCACGCGGCGAACGCGATGACGGCGGAAGAGATTTATCACGCGGCACGGATGGCGTTTCTCGAAATGCTGCTATCCGGCATTACCGCGGTGGGCGAGTTTCATTATGTGCACCAGGGTTTGGAGATCGCGCGGGCGATTCTGCGTGCGGGCGAAGAACTCGGGCTGCGGGTGACTTTGCTGCGGACGGCGTATGTGCGCGCGGGATGGAAGAAAGATCCCGATCCGGGGCAGGCTCGATTTCTGACACCGGATGTGGAGCGGTTTTTGTCGGACACGGACGAGATGATTGCGAGCGGCGCGCGGGTGGGCGTGGCTCCGCACAGTGTTCGCGCGGTACCGCTCGATTACTTGCGCAGGGTGGCGGATTATGCGCGATTGCGCGGGTTGCCGCTGCATATGCATGTTTCGGAACAGCCCGCGGAGGTGGAGGCGTGCATCGGCGAATACGGACGGCGGCCGGTGGAATTGCTTCATGATCACGAAATTTTGGGCGACCGGTTTACAGCGGTCCACGCGATTCATATTACGGACGAAGAGACTCGGTTCCTGGGAGAGTCCACGGTGTGTGCGTGTCCGACGTCGGAGCGGAATCTTGGCGATGGCGCGGTGCCGGCGGACAAGCTGTTCGAGGCCGGCGCGCGGATCTGCTTCGGGTCCGATAGCAATATACAGATCGATATTCTCGAAGATGCGCGGGAGTTGGAGTATCACTTGCGGATGAATAAGCTGGAGAGGGCGGTGCTCGATACGGCGCGGCTGTTCGAAAGTGCGACGGAATCGGGGGCGCGGAGTTTGGGGTCGCCCGGAGGAAGTTTGGAAGCCGGGCGCGCGGCTGATTTTTTCACCGTCGATTTGAACGATTGCTCGATCGCGGGCGCCGATCATGAGTCGTTGCTGGGTCACGTGGTTTTTTCCCTGGAGCGGACGGCGGTGCGCGAAGTGTGTGTCGGGGGCGAACTGGTAGTCCAGGATGGGCAGCATCGGCTGCAAGATGAAATTGTTCGCGAATTCGGCAAGGTGCAGCGAAATTTATGGCGATAAAGGCGGCCGACATTCTGCTCGATCTGGTAGCGATACCGTCGGTATCGCCGATGACGAATCGGCCGGTGATCGAGTACGCGGAGAAGCATCTCGGCGGATGGAAGATCAAGCGATATCCGTATCGGGATGCGGCGGGCGTGGAGAAAATCAACGTGGTGGCGACGACGCGGCCGGGTGTCGCGGAACTCGCGTTGGTCTGCCATACCGATACCGTTCCTTACGATGCGGAGTGGGCGGAAGCAGTACGGCCAGTGATTCGCGGCGGGAAGTTGTATGGACGCGGCAGTTGCGACGTGAAGGGATTCTTGGCGTGCGTGCTGGCCGCGATCAGCAAGGTGAATGTCCGGAAGCCGATGGCGATTGTGTTGACGGCCGATGAAGAAGTGGGGTGCGTGGGAGCGAAGTTTCTGGCGCGAAAAAAAGCATTGCGGGCGCGAAAAATGATCATCGGCGAGCCGACGGGGCTGCGTCCGGTGACTGCGGGCAAAGGCTATGCGCTGGCGGAGATCGTGGTGCGTGGGAAGGAAGCCCACAGCGCGTTTCCATCGCGCGGCCGGTCCGCAATTTTTGATGCGGCGCGGGTGATCACGGCGCTGGAGCGGGTGGCAAAGAAGCTCGCGGCCAAGAAGAATCGGGCCTTCGATCCTCCGTTTACGACGCTCAACGTCGGTCTGATTCAGGGCGGGACAGCGAAGAATATTATCGCGGGCGAGTGCCGGATCACGGTTGAGTGGCGTCCCGTTCCCGGTCAGGCGGGTGATTCGGCGGCGGACCTGATTCGAGAAGCGTTGGCCGGATTGCGGGTGGATGCGATGTTGGACGTGAAGCGCCTCGATCCGGCGTTCGATCCTTCGGCAACGCGGGATCTGGTCATGATGGTAGAGTCGCTGACTCAACGAAGCGCGACTACGGTTTCGTTCGGCACCGAAGCAGCGCATCTGAGCGGGCTGACGTCTGAGGCGATCGTGTTTGGTCCCGGCGATATGACGGTGGCGCACAAATCGGGGGAGTTTGTGCCGGTGGAGGAGTTGAACGAATGCGTTGGATATCTGGTGGAATTGATCGGGCGATTGTGCGGCTAACATTCGTCGTCTTGGCATCAGGTCGCAGACCTAAAAATACGAAACGAACCCAAGAGGGTGGTTTGGGTCTTAAGGCTCATATAGATACATACACTCGAAAATTGGATGCGCTGCGGGTATAGGAAAGAGAAGAGCCGCCTGAAAAGGGCGGCTGCCGCCAAAAATGGCGGCCCCACAAGATACAAACTCGAAAATACGAAACGAACCCAAGAGGGCGGTTTGATCTGAAACACAGTAGTGCCATACGAAAAATCGCTGTCCAAGATTGGATGCCCGCCCTCTGTGAGAGATTACACGAAGGTCCCAAGCGGGGGAGGGGCAGGGGGATTCCAAGGTTCACAAAGGAAAGGAGAGGGAGAAAATGGCAGGGTTGTGACCATCGGCTAAAGCTCGCGCCACAAGCCTGCTAACAGATTCTTGGTAACTGTTCCCCGATTTGCATGGGAATGACTCGCGTGCCGCCGATTCCGGTTTTTGCGACCAGCATTCCGGGATGTTTGCTGGTGACCGTTCCGATGATTTGCGCTTCTGATCCGAGCGGCTGGGCGCGCATGCGGGCGAGCACTGCATCGGCTGCGGACGGCGCGACGATCGCGATCAATTTGCCTTCGTTGGCGACATAAATCGGATCCATGCCCAACAGTTCGCATGCCGAGTGGACATCGGATTTCACGGGAATTTTCGTCTCATCGATCATGATGCCGACTTTCGACTGGCCGGCGATTTCATTCAGCGAGGATGCCACGCCGCCGCGGGTAGGATCGCGCAGAACATGAATATCGCGGCTCACCTCCAGCATCGCTTCGACAAGACTATTGAGCGCCGCGCAATCGCTCTCGATGGTGGTTTCAAATTCAAGCGACTCGCGCACACTCATGATGGCCATGCCGTGATCGCCGATGGTGCCGCTCACGATGACTACATCGCCGGGTTGCGCGAGCGCCGGACCGATATGCAAGCCGTGCGGCATGATGCCGATCCCCGCAGTGTTGATGTAGCAGCCATCGCCGTGACCTTTTTCGACCACTTTGGTGTCGCCGGTGACGATTTGCACGCCCGCCTTCTCCGCCGCCTGGGCCATGCGCTGGACGATCTGCGCCAGCGACGACATGGAAAAACCTTCTTCGATAATAAATCCGGCGCTGAGATAGACAGGCCGGGCTCCGCTCATCGAAATGTCGTTGACAGTCCCATTCACGGCGAGGTCGCCGATGCTGCCGCCGGGGAAAAAGAGCGGCTTCACGACGAAGGAATCAGTGGAAAAGGCGAGTCTTCCGGCGGGCATGGCCAACACCGAGGAATCGCCCAGGCTTTCGAGCGCATCGTTCCGGAAGGCGGGCAGAAACATGTGCTCCACCAACTCCGCGGAGAGCTTGCCGCCGCCACCGTGACCGATCACGATGCCCGGGTAGTCCTGGAGCGGAAGTGGGCAGGTCCAGTCCATTACGCGTGAACCGGCTCAGAAGCCCTTTCGAGGGTGACGAAGCGGCCGTAGTTGTAGTACGCGGCGCAGGCTCCTTCACTCGAAACCATGGTCGCGCCGAGAGGATTCCGCGGGGTGCATTGCTTGCCGAACGCCTCGCATTGATTGGGCTTCAAGGCGCCCTGCAGAACTTCCCCGGAGCGGCAGAGAGGCGATTCCTTCGTCTCGATACCGGACACTTCGAAGCGATATTCGGCATCGAAGTCGCGATAAGCGGCGCTCAATCGCCAGCCGCTTTGGGGAATCGTTCCGACGCCGCGCCAAGCTCGATCCGTGGTCTCGAAGACTTGTTCCAGCATCTGCTGCGCGGTCTTATTCCCTTCATAGTTGCAGACGCGCGCGTAGGCATTCTCGACCGTTCCCTGGCCCGATTCAAGCTGCGCGACAGTGCGGCGAATCCCTTCCAAAACGTCCAGCGGCTCGAAGCCTGTAATGACAATGGGGATGTGAAAACGTTCCGCGATGGGCGGATATTGCCAGTAACCCATCACGCTGCAAACGTGGCCGGCGGCGAGAAACGCCTGCACGCGGTTGATGGGCGACGTCATGATCGCTTCGAGTGCGGGCGGCACCAGCACGTGCGAAACCAGCATCGAAAAATTGGTGAGCCCCTGCTGCTTCGCGAGGTGGACGGCCATCGCGTTGGCGGGCGCGGTGGTTTCAAATCCGATGCCGAAGAACACCACTTGCTTATCCGGATTCTTTCGAGCCAGCGCGACGGCGTCCAATGGAGAGTAGACAATGCGGATGTCGCCGCCTTCACTCTTCACGCGAAACAGATCCTTGGTGCTTCCGGGCACGCGCAGCATGTCTCCAAACGAGCAAAACATAACGTTCGGGATCGCCGCGATGGCAAGGGCCTTATCGATTAATTCGAGGGGGGTGACACAGACCGGGCAACCTGGCCCATGAATCAATTCGATCTCCTCCGGCAGGAGCTGATCGATGCCGTTACGGATGATGGAGTGCGTCTGGCCTCCGCAAACTTCCATGATGGCCCAGTGGCGGGTGGTAATGTTTCGAATCTCCGAGGCGAGGCGCTGGGCAATGGCACCGTCGCGAAATTCATTCATGTATTTCATCGGATGCCTCCAGTTCCTCCTGAAGAATTCCAAGATCCTCGAACATTTTCAGGGTTTCGCGCGCCGACACTTCGTCGATCCGGTTCAGTGCGAATCCCACGTGAACGATCGTATATTCTCCCACCGTGATTTCCGGCACGTAGGCGAGGCAGACACTTTTGGTGATGCCTCCGAAATTCACTTTGCCCATCAGCACGCCGTGTTCGGGGTAGATTTCAGTCACCTGACCGGGGATCGCTAGACACATGCTGCCTCCTTGCGGGACCGCTGCCATAACCATAGATACACTAAATCGTGGTTCGTTACCGGCTTTATGTTTCGGGAATCGTGCAGGGAGTGGGTTTCAGACCCTTCGTTTATTCGCTGGCGGCCCGCCACGCGCTGACTGGCATGGTGGGAAATACCAGCAGTGGAGTGGTCATCGAAATTCAGGGCGCCGCCGAGGCCGCGAGCGCTTTTGTGGATCAGATCCGCAATTTCCCGCCGCCGCTGGCGGTGATCGATTCGCTTACTGTCGATAGCATTGATATCAGGCACGAGGCTGGTTTCGTCATCGCCGATAGCCAGGCACAGCCGCTGGCGAGCACGCCGATCTCCCCCGATATCGCGGTTTGCAGCGATTGTCTGCGCGAAATGTTCGACCCGTCCGACCGCCGCTATCGCTATCCATTTATCAACTGCACCAACTGCGGGCCTCGATTCACCATCATTCAGGACATCCCGTACGACCGGCCGTTCACAACGATGCGCGCGTTCCCCATGTGCAGTGAATGCGAGGCCGAATATCATGACCCGGCGAATCGCCGTTTTCACGCGCAGCCAAATGCCTGCCCCGTTTGCGGACCGCAGGTGTCATTCGGGACTTGCGTAGGCAATGCCGCGATGGAGGCCGCTGCGGATGCTCTACGCAGAGGAGCCGTCGTGGCCATCAAAGGCATTGGCGGATTTCATCTGGCCTGCGACGCTACCAACGACGACGCGGTTCGCAATCTGCGTGATCGCAAAGGCCGCAGCGCCAAACCGTTCGCAATGATGGCGCGGGATTTGGAGCGCGTATCCTGTTACGCAAATGTTTCCGCGGACGAAGCGCGGCTGTTGACTACAAAGGAACGGTCGATTGTTTTGTTGCGCGCGAAACATAATGCCTCGATTTCTCTATCAATCGCGCCGGGCAATCGATATTTTGGATTCCTGCTGCCTTATTCGCCGCTGCATCATTTACTGCTGGGCGAAACTCCGCTGGTCATGACTTCTGGAAATCTCAGCGACGAGCCGATCGTCAAGGATAATGACGAAGCTCTTTTGCGCCTCGCGACGCTGGCCGATGCGTTTCTCCTGCATAATCGCGACATCCACGTTGTTTGCGACGACTCCGTCACTCGCGTTTTCGAAGGCCGCGAGCTGCCGATCCGCAGGTCCCGCGGATATAGTCCCATGCCTGTCAAGCTGTCAAGAACCGGTCCGACGGTGCTCGCGGTAGGAGGAGAATTGAAGTCGACTTTCTGCCTGACGCGAGATGACAACGCTTACATGAGCCAGCATATCGGCGACATGGAAAATCTGGAAACGCTGGCCGCGTTCGAGCACGCATTCGGGCATTTCAAGGCCTTATTCAGAGCCGAGCCGCAGCGCGTGGTCTGCGATCTGCACCCGAATTACCTTTCCTCCCGCTGGGCGGCGGCTTATGCGGCGGAGCGGAAGCTGCCCCTGATTCGCGTCCAGCATCACCATGCGCATTTGGCCTCCGTGATGGCCGAACATTCGCTGGACGGCGTGAAACCGATTATCGGAGTGGTCTTCGACGGCACCGGCTATGGAACCGACGGGGCGATTTGGGGCGGCGAAATTTTGTGCGGCGGATTCGATAAATTTGAGCGCCTGATGCATCTGAAATATGTCCCTTTGCCGGGCGGCGATGCGAGCATCAGGCGTCCTACGCGCATGGCTTTCGCCCATCTATGGGCTGCGGGCATCGAGTGGAATGAGGGTCTGGGCTGTACGCCAGTCGAGCTGCGAGTGCTTCGGCGGCAGCTCGAAACTGGTACCAATTGTGTCCCCACCAGCAGCATGGGCCGCCTGTTCGACGCCATCGCCGCGTTGATTGGCGTGCGCCAGAACGTAACTTACGAGGCTCAGGCAGCTATCGAAATGGAAGCGATGTGCGAGGGGTTCAACATCGATCGGGGCTATCGTTTCTCGCTGAACGGCGGCGTGTTCGATCCTGCCCCAGTGTTCCAGGCCGCGCTCAAAGACCTGCGTGGCAAGGTGTCTCCCGCGGAAATTGCTACCGCATTTCATCACGCGGTTGCGGAACTGGTTCTGACCTGTTGTGTCACGGCTCGCGAGCAGAGGGGACTGAACACGGTCGGCCTCAGCGGAGGAGTTTTTCAAAACACAACGCTGCTGAAGCTGGTGACCGAAGCGCTCGCGCGGCACGAGTTTCAAGTCCTGACCCATCGCAAAGTTCCACCCAACGATGGTGGACTGGCGCTGGGGCAGGCGGTGATCGGAAGGGGCGCCTCTTACGCGACTACAATCTCGGTGCTGTAAGTCGGTCCCGGCACACCGTCAATCAGATTGCCCGGCCGATATGTATTGTCGTTCTGAGACCGCACCGCCACGCTATTGCCGAGCGTCGCGTTTGACGCGATCGACCTCAATTTGGGGAACATCCATAGAGGACTCCACGACTCATGTTTCGTATCGAGCGAATCTTTCTTATCGATAGGACTCGGATAGGTGGCCAGGACGCCCTGATCGAAGACCAGCCCCAACGCTTTCGCCTTGGACATCATCCAACTGAATGTGATGTCGGAGAGTGCCGTTCCCGAGTCGGCGTCATCCGAGTATCCGCCGCCCACGTCGCAATGGACGCCGCAGAAATACACTTGTTCGACAACCTGCCCAGGGGAAAACGGCGGAGTCCACAGCGTCGCCGGAAACTCCTCCCGCTTTTCGTCGATGGCCACCGCGTGGTATGCGTTCAAGATATCCGGGTGCAGTCCGGTGTCGAGAAATCCATTCAGCACCGGATCCACGCCGCCAAAAATAGCGGGGATTCCAAGAGACCCCACCGTATCCCAAACGCCGACCATGGTCATGTTGGCCTTCACCAGATCGTAGGCGCCCAGCGTTCCTAGAATCGCCTGCCTCTGGTCTTTATTCCGATACGCCTGAAATACCGTATTCACCAGGTTGGTATCAGGATTCGTTGTCGGCAAGCCACACGCGGCGATCATACCAGCCAGGCTACGTGCCGTATAGGCGCCGCGGCTGAAACCAAAAATAAATACTTCGTCTCCGGCCTCGAAAACGCTGGCAATCGTTGAATATCCGTCTTTGATTTTCTGGAACAGTCCCAGCCCGAACGCCGCGCCCAATAGCTTGTCGATCGGCGTCCCATCGGAGCCGACGCCGTCGTCATAAAACGAATATTGTTCGCCGGGAATCGCACAAATTGCCTTTGAAAGCCGGTAAACGTTGGTGTCGTTCGTGACCGTGTCCCAAGTGCCATCGGCGCAAAATGCAATTCGTCTGCCCATATTTGAAACGTGACTCCCGCAAGAAAATCGTATCATCCGCCCCGCAGCGCGATTATACTTTCACTATCCTCGGAGGTTTTCATTGAGATTTAAACCCGCGATTCTTGCCGCCGCGCTCAGTCTCAGCGCCGCGCAGGCTCAGTATGAGCTGAACGACAGTCATTTCCATCTCACCAACTATATTCAGGAAGGGACTCCCATTCGCGATTTCCTCGCTATCATGGGCACGCGTGTCGGCCGTGTGGCTCTGTTCGGAATCCCTTTGCAACAGCAATGGTCCAGCCGGGTTTCGGGCGATGCCGCGCCCACTTATTACCTGAATACCGACGCGCCGCTCTACTATTACTCCTTCACCGACGCCTATATTGCCATGGCGTACAAGTCGCTCGATAAAGAACAACAAGCTCGTTTCGACCCCATGATCACCGGCTTCAACCCCAGCGACATGTATGCCGCCGATCATATTCGCCGTGTTTTGAAAACATTCCCCGGTGTTTTCTCCGGCATCGGCGAATTCACGATCCACAAGGAATTTGTGTCCTCGAAAATTTCAGGCGAGGTCGCCAGCCTTCAGGACCCCGCGCTCGACCGCGTCCTCAATTTCGCCGGCGAAGTCGGCCTGGTCGCACTCATGCACAATGATATGGATCAACCCTTCGCGAAAGATGGCGCCGAACCAGTGTTTCTCACCCAGATGAAAGCTCTGCTCAAACGTCATCCCGGCACGACGATTATCTGGGCCCACACCGGCCTGGGCCGCGTGATTCATCCCGTCCACGACCATATTGGAATTCTCGATAGTATTTTGAAGGACCCGGCATTCAGCCACGTGTACTTCGATATTTCATGGGATGAAGTCGCCAAATACCTGGTGGCGACTCCGGCCACTACTCACGCAATGGCGGACCTGATCAATCGCTATCCCGACCGTTTTCTTTTCGGCACCGATGAAGTCGCTCCCAAAGACCAGCAGGCTTATCTTAAGGTTTTCGATCAATATGCGCCGTTATGGCAGCTCCTCAGCTCTGAAGCGAGCGTGGGCGTACGCAAGAAAAATTACGAGCGCATCTTCGATCAGGCGCGCCTCAGCGTCCGGGCCTGGGAACGGTCACACCAATAGGCAACTTGCTGCGGGTTTCAGCGGATCTTCAGGTTAAAATGATGCACTAAGTTAACGATGAGAATAGCCTTGGCTGTGGCAGTCTTCCTGTTTGCTTCGTCGCTGGCGCGATCACAGGGCGGCCCGCCGTACTATACCAACGATCCCGGAACACCCGGACCTCAAAACTGGGAAATTAACCTGGGTTACATGCCGTTTCTCTACAGCGCCACGTCTTTAAGCCACGTACCGGACGTCGATATCAACTACGGCGTAGGAGAGCGAATCCAACTGACTTACGAAAGCGCCTGGTTACGCGTCCAAGACGGTATTCTCGCGCCAAAATACGGCCTTGAGCAGGATCAACTGGGAGTGAAATGGAGGTTTTACGACAACGACAAAACGGGCCTTGGAATCTCCATTTTCCCCCAGCTTTCGGTGAACAATCCAGGCCATTCAGTGCAGCGAGGCATCACTCCGCCCGGCGCTAGCATCATCCTGCCGATTGAATTTACAAAAAAACTGGGACCGATCGATGTGAACTGGGAACTGGGCTACAACGCGGTTCACCTGGGGCCGGATGGCTGGATCGCGGGTCTTGTGGTGGGGCACGATCTATCGAAAAAGCTGGAACTGGACGCCGAATTTTACGGACTGGGAACGTTCAATCATTCGAACAACCAACAAACGCTGGACGCCGGTGTGCGCTACAAACTGCACCCGCCATTCATTTTGCTGCTAATGGCGGGACGAAGCGTGGCGCCCGCCCACAATGGCCAGCCTTATTTCGTCGGCTACTTCGGCATGCAATTCCTGTTCCCTCCGAAGCCGTTCGATTAGACGGTGATAAGATAGGCGGCGTGACAAGACGCCAACTGCTCGGCGGCATGGCCGCTTCCTTGACAGCTTCGAAGATATTTGCCGCGTTCGATCGACCGCTCGGTGTGCAGCTTTACACTGTTCGCTCCGTGCTGCCAACCAAGGGCGACGCGACGCTGCGTGCCATCGCCGCGATCGGCTACAAAGAAGTGGAAATTTCCCTGCCCGACGCCAAGAAGTTCGCCGCGGTGTTGAAGGAGACTGGCCTGCGCGCCACCGGCTCGCACATCGATGGAACGTCGAAGGCTCTCGACAAGATCGATGAATATATCGGACAAGCGAAAGAACTCGGCATTCCCGCGATTGGTCTCGCCTACGTGCCCGCTCCTGAACGCGCGGATCCGGCGGCGTTCTGGCCTAAATTCGCCGATCGCCTCAACCAGGCTGGCGAGCAGTGCAAGAAGGCCGGGCTCACTTTTTACTATCATCATCACAATTTCGAATTCGATCCGAAGTTCCGCGCCATCGATCTCCTTCACGAGAAGCTCGGCAAAGACGTGAAGCTGGAAATCGATTGCTTCTGGGCCAGCGTCGGCGGGGCCCATCCGATCGATTTGATCCCGCAGTGGAGCGGCCGTATCTTCGCGCTCCATTTGAAGGATAAAGGCAAGGGCACGCCGAATTCCTATGACACCAACCAGGTGAAGCCGGCCGAGTTTCTGGAGGTCGGCGCGGGCGTGATCAATTGGCCCGTGGTCCTGAAACGCGCGGTGGATGCGGGGGTCCAGCATTTTTATGTCGAACAGGACTACACGCCCGGAGATCCGATCGAGAGCCTGAAAAAGAGCTACGCATTTCTGCGAAAACAGTAGCGTGGATCACCACACCGTAGCAGCCGTCAGCATCGCCGGCAGTTGCCTTGATGTGCTGGGCAGCCTCTACCTGGCGTACGACCTGTTGGGCGGCCAGCACGGTCCTTTGCGGGTGCTGACGCGGGCGGTCACCTATGCGATTGTGTTCGGACTCGGCTACGGGTTGGGGCTGGGTCTTATTTTTGGAGTGGCTGCGGGCGCTGCCAACGGGATCACCGTCGCCATTGAACTCAATCGAGCGGCCCGGAATCAACCGCATTATCCGCTGTTTTGGGAAAGCGTGTTCAGTGTGATCCGCGGATTCGCGTTTGCGGTAGGTATGTATTGGCTGGCTGGGTTTCGATTCGCGGCAGCCTTCGGCGTGATCATTACGCTGGGCCAAATATCCGCATACCTGCGCGGAGTGCGGCCGTCGATCGATTATGGCCGATCCGGCCCCCGGCTCACGCGCCGGCAGTGGCACGGGTCATTGGTGAGATCCCTCGGCGCCGTCGGAACTGCGCTGCTGTGCAGCTTGCTTGTCCAGCATGTGGCGCATCCCTGGCTCCTGGCGCTGAGGATAGGGCTGGTCATCGGGATCGTCACCGCGACCGGACTTATGGTGAGCCCGTTCATTGAACATTTCGCCGATACTCTGCCGTCCAGGCTCATGGGAGCTTTCGGCATCGGACTCATTTTCATTGGCTTTACCTTGCAATCGTTGCAATATTGGCTGGTCGTGCTGGACGTGCCGGTAAAGTAACTGCGAAAATATTATTTGCCCACCGCCGCTCCGCTCGAAGCGATTAGCAAGCGATTGCTACCGTGGCTCGTCGCAGTCGCGTTCTTCATGGAATCGCTGGATACCACGATTTTGAACACCGCCGTGCCGGCCATCGCAGCGGCGTTGAAAGTGGCTCCGCTCAGCATGAAATCGGTGCTGGCCAGCTACACGTTGAGTCTGGCCGTCTTTATTCCCATCAGCGGCTGGATGGCGGATCGCTTCGGAACGCGGCGCGTATTCGCATCCGCCATCGGCTTGTTCACACTGGGATCGTTCCTCTGCGGCGTATCGAGCGACATCCGGATTCTGGTTGCCTGCCGCATTCTGCAAGGCTGCGGCGGAGCCATGATGGTGCCCGTCGGCCGCCTCACCCTGGTCCGCACCTTCGCGAAATCCGAACTGGTTCGCGCTATGAGCTTCGTCGCGATCCCTGGCTTGGTTGGTCCCATGCTTGGTCCCATCGCCGGCGGATTGATCGTCGGATATTTTCACTGGCGCGTGATTTTCTTCGTCAATATTCCCATCGGCCTTGTCGGCCTGTACATGGTTTATCGCCACCTGCCGGACTATCGCGAGAAGAATTCGCATCCGCTTGATTGGGCTGGGCTCTTTCTATTCGGCTCCGGCATCGGATTGCTCTCGTACGTGCTCGAAGTATTCGGCGAACATACGCTCAGCATGGGCGAAATTCTAGGAATGCTGGCGCTTTCCGCCGTCCTTCTGGCGAGCTATGGATTTCGCGCGACGAGAACGACATTTCACCTACTACGTCTAGACATGTTCCGGATCCGCACGTTTCGCGCGTCGGTGAGCGGCAGCTTTTTCACCCGGCTCGGTATCGGCGGGATTCCTTTCCTGTTCCCATTGCTCTATCAGGTCGGGCTCGGCTTCTCGCCGATTCAATCCGGCCTGCTGCTGATGCCGCAGGCAATCGCCGCCATCAGCCTGAAAATGACGATGCCGAAAATTCTGGCGCGCGTCGGCTACCGCGGCGTGTTGATTTCGAATACAGTGATCATCGGCGTCCTCATCGTCTTGTTCGCCACCATCGGCGCAAGCACGCCGGTATGGCTGATTGCGATTCAAGCGTTCTGCTTCGGCTTCTTCACATCGCTGCAATACACCAGCATGAACACGCTCGTCTATGCCGACGTCACCGCGGAGCAGACCAGCATGGCCAGTACCATTGCCAGCACCATGCAGCAGATGTCGATCAGTTTCGGAGTCGCCACCGCATCGCTTGCCACTGCATTTTTCATTCCGGACCGCTTTCATTCCAGCGCCCCCCAAATGATTCACGGCATCCACCAGGCGTTCCTCGTCCTCGGCGTGATGACCGTGCTATCGACCATCGTTTTCAGTGAATTGAAACGCGGCGACGGCGATAGCGTCAGCCTGCACAAAGAGCTTCAACACACCGAATAGGCTTTTATCGATTCGTAACGTGAAGCTGATATCCTGGGCGTTTCAATGACGATTCATTTACGCTTTGCTTGCTTTCTTCTTCTCTCTGCCCATGCGCCGGCCCAGATTCTGTTGAATCAGATCCAGGTGATCGGCAGTCATAACAGCTATCACATCGGCCTCGCGCCCAGCGAGACCGCGTGGTTGCGGCAACTGAATCCCAAATCCGCCGACGCGCTCGACTATCAGCATCCGGGGCTCGATGTCCAGCTTTCCGCCGGCGTGCGGCAAGTCGAAATCGATATCTACGCCGATGCCGAAGGCGGCCGCTACGCGCATCCTGCGAATCTCAAAATGATTGCCGACGCGGGCCTGCCGGCCGATCCTCCGTTCGATCCCAATGGGCTGTTTGTGAAGCCCGGCTTCAAGGTGATGCACGCGCAGGATATCGATTATCGCAGCAATTGCCAGCTGTTCACCGGATGCCTTGCCGTAATCCTGAACTGGTCGAAGGCGCATCCCGGCCACTTGCCGATCTTCATATTGATCGAGACGAAGGTAGGCAAAGCCCGGCCGTTTCAAGTGGAGCCGGAGCCGTTTACGACGGCCGCGTTCGATGCCCTCGATAAGGAAATCCGCTCCGTGATTCCGGCCAATAAAATGATTGTTCCCGACCAGATTCGCGGCAAGCATGAGACGCTCGAAGAAGCGGTGTTGGCGGGCGCCTGGCCGACTCTTGCCTCGGCTCGCGGTAAGGTGATTTTTCTTCTCGATCAACGTAAAGCCGGTCCCGATTATGTGGCCGGACACCCGTCTTTAAAGGGCCGCGTCATCTTCACGAATGCGGAGCCGGGCACTCCCGATGCGGCGTTTGTGGAACAGAACGATCCGCTGAAGGATCCTACCCTGATTCCCGGTTTGGTGAAGAAAGGCTATTTAGTTCGCACCAGGACGGACGGTGATACGGTGCAGGCTCGCAGCGGAGAGACGCAGCAGCGCGACGCCGCCATGGCCAGCGGCGCGCAGATGTTGAGCAGCGATTATTACTTCAACGAAAAGTCCAGATGGACCGACTATTCGGTGAATTTTCCGAATGGCGAGATTGCGCGCTGCAATCCCCTCTTCCCTTCCTGCACCGGCCTGCGCCTACCATGAAGGCATGCGCATCAGCGTTCTCGATCAATCTCCCATTTCAGAAGGTTCCACTGGCCCGGTCGCGTTGCACAACACGCTGGATCTGGCGCGCTTAGCGGAAAATCTCGGCTATGTGCGGTACTGGGTGGCGGAGCATCACGGGACGCCGATGCTCGCTTGCGCCAGTCCGGAGGTGATGATCGCCGCCATCGGTTCCATCACGCAGCGCATTCGGATCGGAAGCGGTGGCGTGATGCTGCCGCATTACAGCCCGCTCAAAGTTGCGGAGACATTCAGCATTTTGAGCGCGCTCTATCCGGATCGCGTCGACCTGGGTCTGGGCCGCGCGCCGGGCAGCGATCACACGACAGCGTATGCATTGCAGCGCGACCGCCGTCAGCCGGCGCCGGACGATTTTCCGGAACAGCTCGCAGAGTTGTTGGGCTATCTGGAAAATAAATTGCCGGCGAAGCATCCCTTTGCGCGGCTCGCGGCATTGCCGGGCCGTCCGTATGTGCCCGATGTCTGGTTGTTGGGATCCTCGCCGCAGAGCGCCCTGTGGGCCGCGGATAGCAGTTTGCCGTACGTGTTCGCCGACTTCATCAATCCTGACGGCGCGTCCATTGCTGCGATCTATCGCGACCGCTGCCCCTCACCGAAACTGGTCGTCGCCGCCTGGGCGATTTGCGCGGAGACTGATGAGGGCGCCCAAAGAATCGCATCGAGCGCGCGCATGACCCGCGCGTTACTGAATCAGGGCCAGTTGATCCCAGTGCCTCCGATCGAAAAAGCTCTCCGATTTCTCGAAGAGCGCGGTCCGGACGCCGATAGCATCGCGAGGCCGCGGCGGGCAATTGTCGGCTCGCCCGCCACGGTGAAAAAAGGAATCGAAGATGTGGCGGCCCTCTATGGCGCCGAGGAAGTCATGATTGTCACGATCACCTACGATCATGCCGCGCGCCGCCGTTCCTACGAGCTAATCGCGGAGGCGTTTAGCCTTTCTTGATAATCCCTCGCTCCTTTTTCGGCAGCTTGTCGATCGCGTCTTGCGAGATACCGAAGTTCGCCGACAAGAGCGAGTTCGGGTTTCCACCGAGCCAGTTCGCCAGCGAAATTTCCTGATACTCAGGGCTATTGAACAGGATCAGGAGTTCCGTCGGCTGGTCGCCCACCTGCTCCAGGTAGTGGCCGTAGCCCTGCGGGCAGAAGCCGACGTTTCCTTTGCGATAGTCCTCGGTGCGAATGCGTCCATGCGAGCCGAATACGGTCATGCGCGCCTGTCCGCTCAAATAATATTGCCATTCATCGGCGTGCGGATGCCAGTGCATTTCGCGCAGCGCACCGGGCTGGAGGATCATCTTCACCGCGGTAAACGTGCTCTGAATGGGAAAATCTTTTTGCTGCACCACGTACTCCACGCCGCCTTCGTACACCCGCGGCGGTTGCTGGTCCAGACGATACTTGTGGGCAAACTGGCTGGTCTGACTACTCGTAAGCCGAAACTCTTCGAGGATGGTTTTGGGGACCTCGCCGGGACCGATGTAAAGCTCCTTTTTAGGAAACTTCGCCAGCGTGGACGCGGGCAGATTCAATACCCGGCTGGCGATTTGGGGAGGCGTGTTGGCGATCCAATCAGTAATGCTGAAGGTGCCGAATTCAGAGAAGTGTCCATTGTCGAATCCGAGCAGAAAATGGGCGTCGCCAGGTCCCAGGCCTTGCAGCAGGTGCCCGTGCCCGCGCGGAAAATACCAAGTGTCGCCTGGCCCGAATTCGTCGATGGCGGACTGGCCGTTGGGCATCACCACAGTGGTGCGGCAGCGGCCTTCAATCATGTAAGCCCATTCGGCAGCGAGCGCGTGCCAGTGCAGTTCACGAATCGCGCCCGGCTTGAGCCGCATGGAAACCCCGGCGATGCTCTGCGAGATTGGAAACTCGGCGGCAGTGGCTTCGTTTGCTGAGCCGGCCTCGTTTTTAAAGTGGGTTTGAGCCTCGATATCGAACTTGAGGCTGGGTATTTCAGAAGGAACTTCCTGGGCATTCATGTGCTGAGGAGCGAGGAACGCAAGAGGCGCGGCTTGAAATAAGCCTCTGCGGGAGAAACCTTTGGGCATATGTAAAAATCGTAGCAGGGCTTAAATGACCAAAACAACGTCAAATCGGCCATGGATGGAGCCTTAGGCGGCCCTAAAAACGTCTAAGGAGACAGATGCTGACATTTCTTCTTACCGCTCTCATCTTCCAGGGCACCGACGCGAATCAACTCGATCGCACGTGGAAGGGCGAGTTTACCTCTCCGCAGGTGGCCGCGAATATTCGCACGATCGATTGGAATATCGATCGCGGCACCCGATTTGACGAAGTCGCGCAATCGCTCGAAAACGCCAATCCCGATCTCTGTCTGTTGCAAGAAGTAGATTTATTCGATCGCCGCAGCGGTGATCGTAACGTGGCGGAGGCGCTGGCACAGCGCCTGAAGCTGAACTACGCCATCGTGCCTTCCTTCCAGGAACTAAGCCAGGCGAGTACGGGAAAGGCTGCGTACCAGGGCCAGGCGATTCTTACGAGGCTGCCCATTCTGAACGTCCGAGTGATTCGTTTTCGAGAGCAATCCAACTGGTGGAAGCCCCATGTATTTCTGCCGAATGTCCCGTTGATGCAGCGTCGAACGGGCGGACGAACGGCGCTGGTGGTGGAGTTAAAAGGGCCAGACGGGAACATCGTCGTCTACAATGCCCACCTGGAAAGCCGCAGCACCGGCAAGCTTCAAATGGCGCAATTGCACGAGATCCTGGACGATGCCAGCCGATATTCAGAGGGCACTCCGATCATTCTTGCCGGCGATTTCAATACGCTTTATAGCACCAAAGGTTTCCAGGACACTCTTCAACAGAGCGGCTATCACAACGCCTTTGACAAGCCACCGCGCACGCATAAAATCGCCGGCAATCTGGACTGGATTCTGGTTCGCGGACCCCTGCGAACCGAAAATGCAGCCGTCGTCACGGAGGCGCAGGGGTCGGATCACTTCCCGGTGGCGGCGACCATTGTGATGGTGCCGCAAAAGGACTAATCTGCTATACTGTCAGTAGTTTACAGACTATTCTCTAATGAATAAACTCTCCACCCAGCCTTATAAAGGGACACGTGATTTTCTGCCCGAAGAGATGTCGATCAGGACACAATTGTTCGAGAGGCTCTTTAAGGTGGTGGAGCTGTTCGGTTTTCGCCGTTACGACGGCCCAATCCTGGAATCAGCGGCGATTTACGAAGCGAAATCGGGGGAAGAGATCGCGAATCAGCAGCTCTATCGCTTGACCGACAAAGGCGGACGCGAGTTGGCGCTGCGGCCGGAGATGACTCCGTCGGTCGCCCGCATGATCGCCGCCAATGCCGAGTCGATTCTGTTTCCGGCGCGATGGTATTCCCACGTGAACTGTCATCGCTATGAGAGGCCGCAGCGCGGGCGCGTCCGGGAACATTGGCAGCTCAACGTCGACATTTTCGGCAGCGAGGATGTCGAGGCGGAAGTGGAGATCTTCGATCTGGTCGCCTCTCTTATGGACGCGATGGGAGCCACGCCGAAGATCTATGTACTGCGGGTGAACGACCGGATTCTCGTTGAGGCCGCGCTGCGGAATTTCATCGGTGCCCCGGCGGATAAACTGGTCGCGATCAGCATGG
>Ga0116129_1000698_pt1 | contig 20339 bp, 18 predicted proteins | sample June2015DPH_17_2_FD_89732 | JGI IMG/M metagenome (GOLD analysis project Ga0116129, IMG submission 89732) | Peatland microbial communities from SPRUCE experiment site at the Marcell Experimental Forest, Minnesota, USA - June2015DPH_17_10 | ecosystem: Environmental > Terrestrial > Soil > Wetlands...
ACCCCATCGCCGGTCATCGCCACGACCTGCTTATTTGCCTGTATCGCCTTGACGAGACGGAGTTTGTGCTCGGGGCTCGCCCTCGCAAACACGTCGATGTCTTGGACGCGCTCTTGCAGTGTGGCGGTATCCATATCCTCGATTTCGGCTCCGGTGATGGCGGTCTTGCCATCGCCAATACCCAGCATCTTGGCGATCGCGGCGGCGGTAATCTTGTGATCGCCAGTGATCATGGTGACGCGGATACCGCCTCCATGGCACTCTTTGACAGCTTCGATGGCCTCCTCACGTGGCGGATCAAGCAACCCAATCAGCCCGAGCAGAACCAAATTCCTGGGAAGATCTGCCGGACCGAGGCTCCCGGCTTTGACCGCTGGCTTTTCCAGCCATGCCATGGCCAGCACGCGCTCCCCTTGCGCGGCGAGCTTGTCCGACATCTGCAGCCAGTATTCATGCTGGATCGACGCAGGTTCGTGGGCCTGCTGCCGGTCGCAATGCTCCAAGATGATTTCTGGAGCGCCCTTGACCAGCAGCATCTGCCTCCCGGCAGCATCCTCGTTCAAGGTGGCCATAAACTTGTGTTCAGATTCGAATGGGATGATATCGATCCGGCGATACGCAGATTGCTCGGTCTGCCGGTCAAGCCCGATTTTCGCGGCAAACGGATACAGCGCACCCTCGGTCGGATCGCCCTCTACTTTCCAAGCGCCATCCTGTTCCAGCAACTCGGCATCGTTGCAAAGCACCGACACACGGCCCATAAGCGTCAGAATCGGATCCTTTTCAGCGGACTTTCCATCCTTCAGGATTTGCCCCGCTGTTGCGTAGCCTTGCCCAGTGACACCGTAAGTCGAATCGCCAGTGACCGCCGAGACGACCATCATCTCCATGAGAGTGAGTGTACCGGTTTTATCAGAGCAAATTCGGGACACCGATCCAAGTGTCTCGACGGCAGGGAGGCGTCGGATGATGGCGTTGCGTTGGGCCATCCGCTGAACGCCGATCGCCAACGTAACGGTGATAAGAGCTGGCAAGCCTTCTGGAATAATCGACACGGCGATACTGACCACGGCCTGGAAGATTTCCACAAAGGGCATCTCGCGCACCCATCTGCCGAAGGCGAATACGATCACGCTCACCACGGCTATCACTGCAGTGATAGCGTACCCGAATTTCTTGATCTGACGCAGCAGCGGCGTCTCAAGCGCGCTGACGGCCGCCATCATCTGGTTGATGCGGCCTAATTCCGTATTGCCGCCTGTTGCGACTACAATGCCGGTGCCGCGGCCAGAGGCGACCAGCGTTCCAGAGAAGGCCATTCCTTCTCGATCCCCGACGGTTGCCCTTTCACCGACTGGCTCCGTGGTCTTGTCGATGGGAACCGACTCGCCGGTGAGGGCGGCCTCTTCGGTTCGCAGGTTTTTTACATCGATCAGGCGCAAATCCGCCGGAATCTTGTCGCCGGACTCAAGGAGCACGATATCGCCGGGGACCAGATCCTCGGAAGGGACCAGGCGGGTTTCGCCGCCGCGCACGGTTCGGGCCTCCGCGGACAGCATGTTTCGGATCGAGTCCAGGGCCTTCTCCGCTTTTCCTTCCTGGAAAAAGCCGAGCAACGCATTGAGAACAACCACAGCCAGAATGATCGACGCGTCGAGCCACAGACCGACCATCAGCTTGACGAACCCCGCGCCAAGCAAAACGTAGACGAGGATGTTATTGAACTGCAGTAAGAACCGCATGAACGGCCCTTGCTTGCGACCCTCCGGCAGCCTGTTATGGCCATACTTCGCGAGCCGTTGCTGAACGCTGGTCGTGGACAGTCCGGATCGAACGTTGGTGTCGAGACGCCGCAACACCTCATCCGCTGCAACGGCATGCCAAGGCGTGAAGTCTCTCTGTGATCCGGTCGTGACTTGAGAGTTCATCACCGTGCTCCGCGATCTGATCATGCATCCGGATTCGGGCGATCCCCGTTCAATCCGGCGTGCGGCCACCAAATGACTTCGACAGGCATTTGGGCAATCTGAGAAGCCGATCTCAAAGCGACCTTATCAGAAACGCCAAAAAAGCGGCACGAAATAGCGTCTCCTTGAAGATCACGCTTCGCCTGGTTGATTGGAGCGCCAGGCGTGCAAACTGCCTGCCCACAATGTTGCGACGCGGCAACTCGGAACAGTGGTCGCGGAGCCGTCGCTTGCTATTTGGTTCGCGTTTAAATTTGTTCGGCTCGCCCGTCGCCGGCGTTGCAGCTTGCAATGCCGCCCCCGGAGCAGCAATATCCCGCAGTTGAATCCGGCCAATCACGTATCGCAACTGACCATTCAGAGCAGCGGAGGAAGCCAATGGATAAGCCAATGGGGCGCGAGGAGTATAACAAAGCGCTCCGCGCCCTGCAGGTCGAGCTGTGCGCGCTGCAGGATTGGGTCAAAAAAACGGGGCTGCGCGTTGTCGTAGTCTTCGAGGGCCGCGATGCCGCCGGTAAGGGGGGCATCATCAAGGTGATCACCGAGCGAGTCAGCCCGCGCGTATTTCGGGTGGTGGCACTGCCAGCGCCGTCTGACCGCGACAAGTCTCAGCTATATATGCAGCGCTACCTCCGACACTTCCCTGCAGCAGGTGAAATCGTAATTTTCGATCGTAGCTGGTACAACCGTGCCGGTGTCGAATATGTGATGGGCTTCTGCTCGAAGGAGCAGCATCAGCGTTTTCTCAAAGTCTGCCCCGAGTTCGAGATGTATGTTATCGACGATGGCATCCTGCTCATCAAGTTCTGGCTGGAGGTAAGCGACGAGCAGCAGAAACGGCGTTTTGAAGCTCGCATCACCGATCCGCTGCGTCATTGGAAACTCAGCCCGACCGATCTGTACTCGCGGAGCAAATGGTTCGAATATTCGCGGGCCCGGGATATTATGTTCGCAGCGACTGATACGAAGTTCGCCCCCTGGTATATCGTACCTTCCGATGACAAGCGCCGCGCGCGCCTCAATTGCATCAATCACCTCCTCAGCGTGATTCCATATCCGAAGCTGAAACGAAAAGAAGTGAAACTTCCCAAGCGCTCAACCAAAGGCGCTTACGACGATCAGGCAACGCTGAAGGGCAGGCGCGTCGTGGAACTCAAATACTAGTCGTATCTCACTCCACCGGTACGGAGCTGTCCCTGAGGAAAGGTGAGTAGCCCTGCACTCACGAGTCCGATAGTTGTCATGGTCGGCGCGCTCGAAGATTGGACGATCAGCGTGGCGATAGCGCCCCAAAAGGCACCGCGAATTGATGTAGTGCAGCCTTACCTGGCACGGTACGCAATGCGGAGCCGGCCATCGCCTGGTGTATCCTTGTTTCGATGCCGTCTGCCCCCGTCGTGGCAATCGGCATAGAATTTCAGGATTCGGCGCAGATGTGCCTCGCCCAAGACGGTGATGCGGTCTGGACACCCGCTCCGTATCAATCCGATCGACCGTTCGGCAAAGCCGGAAAGTTGATGTCGGAGCGCCGCATTCTCCGCCTCAAGCCGGCTCTTAGACTTGAAGGGTGAGGTCGGTACGGCCAGAACGAAGCAGACCAGCGCATCGCGCCAACTTAGCCGATTCGATCAGTCGATAGACATGGATAGGGTTTTCGGCACACACGACCGACTAGCCGCTGTTACGTCGGATGATCTTCGCCACGAGGAGCCCCATGCCGCAGGCAAGAGCGACAATCCCCGCGCCAGTGAGTTCGGGTGAGAATCCATTTGAACGATACTCAAGACCGAGCGCGATACCTATAATGCCGAAAAAGATCAGGACTATCCCCCCGAACTTCTTCACTAAAAGCACCGCGCCGTCAGCAGTGTTTGCGGCCATGACAAAACTCCTCAACCAAGAGCGGCGTTTTAGACTAGTGCCGGCGCGAACAAGCCGCACCGCCTTTGTTAGATCCGGCCCTCATTTGATATTCGCAAGACTTTGGAGTTGAAATCAACGGCAACATTATCATGTAACTAGGGCTACAGAAAGCAGCTTTCCGCCGCACGACGCTGCTTTCCGCTGCGCGGGCTCGGTGGAGGGCGGGCGGAAGTGGTGTGGGATGGCGTGATGAGTTTAGTGCCGGACCTTGGGACCGATCTGGCGGGCGGAGATGCGGCCCATAAGACCTTTCTCGATGCGGCTGACGCGTACGCCAGCAGCGCGGGCCCTGATCTACCTGGAGAGCCCGACGCCCGAGTGGTGACGCCTTTCACACGCGATAGATCAGAAACACGAGGCGCCTCGACGCCGCGCATGGATCGCCCCACGCAGTCGCGCTCTTGTTCTCATTGGGTTTTAGTGATCAAATTTTGCATTCTGACAGAGCGCAGTGGAGATTTACCATGCTCGCAAGGCCCATCCGCGTCATCGTAGCTGTTACAACCGTCTGTGTGACCACATGGGGCGGAAATGCGCGTGCAGAGATATTTATCACGACTGCCGCCATATCGCAGGGCGAGTTGGTAATCGTCGGAAGGGTTAGGCGACCACGCGACCCCGGCGTGCAGATCAAAATCAACCCGAGCAAAACAGTACAAGTCGAGAGCAGTCCGACTGGAGGGTTTAGGTGGATTGGACTAGAGTTCCCTTCCACTTGCATGGTCGAGATTACCTCCGGGGAGGATAAGAAAGTGGTGCTGATACAAAACTGCGGCGTCGCCGGACCTGCTGGACCGCCCGGTCCTCCGGGGCCCGCAGGCCCGATGGGTCCGGCCGGACCCAAGGGAGATCCCGGCGAGGTCACTAAGCAATAAATCAGACCGCAAACGCAGAGGCGGCCAACTTGGGGCGGCCTCAAGGCCCTACTTAACTTGGTTCTAAAATTGGCGGGCGCCGATCATGAACATTGCGTCGGCGCCGGTCCGTGCCTCGTGCTGCGCGAGCTGCAAATTCAAGGCAAAGAATTAGCCGATATGTTGAAAGCCTTGCGTCTGCTGGCCAGCGCGATGTCGAGCAGCTGACGATATATGGCCTGGCCTATTTGACAGAACTCCACGAGGGAGTAGATCCTCGCTTTACCGGCTGCTAGGGCGCGTTTCACCATCTGGTGGACCCCGGCGCCAGTTCATGCCGGCGGGCGCATCTCTTCTCTTGGCGGCGCAATTCTTTTGTACGACCAGCCGCATCAGCTTGTCGGTGTCTCGCCCGAGGAGGTGCGCTTGGTGGCGGCGGCGCTGGCACCGCGCCACTGGCACCGCGGTCGCCACCGGGTAGGCCTATAATTGCCGGCCCGGCGTCGAGCACACGTTGGCGCGGTTGCTGGCAGATGCCGGCTCCAGCTGTCACGGCTCGTCGGCCGATACCGGTCGTAATTTCTTCAAGAAACCCGTGCTGGATGAAGCAACGATCGCTGTTTGTCGGATGCACGGCGCGCGATTATGGGCCCTCCGCGCTGGGGTTTTCGTTTTGGGGTGATGGCGTGTTGAACCGCATTTCACGCAAGCCGATGGTCGAAAATGATGCCTTTGCTGGTTGGTCGTGTCGGGGAATTGCAAAGTCGGGACTACTTGCCGGTTTCGGGTCCACCCCATCGGTGCGACGACGAACTCGAAGGCCACGGCGGCCCGATTGACTGTTCTGGCTCAAGCGCGTGAATAGCTGTTGCAAGGGAGAAGACTGATGCGGTCGAAGTCGCTACGAGCGCAGATCGGGATCCTGATCCTGGCGACGAGTATCATCCAGCTCGCCAACGGCTTCTTCGGCACCTTCATCTCCTTGCGTGTCGCGATCGAGGACTTCGGGCCGCCCATATCCGGTCTGGTGCTCAGCAGCTATTTCGCTGGCTTTACACTGGGCGCGCTGCGTTGCGAACGGATCATCGAACGGGTTGGGCACATCCGCGCCTATGCCGCTCTCGCAGGAATGGTCGTCGCCGCGACCGCGGCCATGCCGCTGCTGGCGGGGCCACTGCCTTGGTTTATCCTGCGTGCGGTCATCGGTTTTGGTTGCTCTGGTCTTTTCATCGCCACGGAGAGCTGGCTCAACGCCAAGGCCGAGCCAACTGAGCGCGGGCGGATCTTCTCAGTCTACATGTTCGGCACGTTCTTCGCCCTTGCGTTGGGACAGCTTCTTATCGGCCACGCGAAGGTTGAAACGGCAGAACCCTTCAATGCGATCGCCGTGTTGTTCGCTGTGGCGCTGGTCATCGTGAGCACGACGCGGGCCGAACCGCCCCACGTGACGGCGTCGAATTCGCTGCCGTTCGGCCAATTGTCCCGCGCGGCCCCCGTTGCCGCCGCCGGCTGCTTGGTGAGCGGGCTGGTCAGCGCCAGTTTCTACTCGCTCGTTCCCGCGTGGATGCAGGATGAAGGCATCGCGCGCGAGACGATCGCTGCCTTCATGTTGTTCGCTGTGCTTGGCGGGCTCGCGTTGCAAGTTCCGATCGGTCGACTGTCGGATCAATTCGACCGGCGCATCGTGTTATCGATGCTGAGCTTCGGCTTTGCGGCCACCGCAATCGCGGTGGTCAATTTGCCGCACTCTCGCCCGGTGATCTTGTCCGCCGCCGCGCTGCTCGGCGGCTTCATGTCGACCATGTACCCGGTCTGTGTCGCCAACGCACACGACCAAATGCCAGCCGATCAGGTTGTTGCAGTGAGCGGCCGGCTCATCCTGGTTAGCGGGCTGGGCTCGATCCTTGGCCCGTTAATCGGCACAAGTGTGATGGCGCGCCTCGGCATTGACGGCTTGTTCTATTTTATGGCTGCCGTCGGCCTGCTGTTGGCCCTCCTGGCCGTAGCCCGTCGCCTGGTGGCCGCGCCGCCGACCCACCAGGAGCGAACTTTCAAGATCCTGGCGCCGCAGGCAACGCCGCTCGCGCACGATTTGCTCGGCCCTCCAACGAGTGTCCTCACTTCACAAAAATCCGACTAAGCCTGCCGCTGCCGACCCGCTGACCAAGCGCAACCTGACTCCAGATGATCTTACTTCGCCAGCGTGCGTCAAACCCGAGGGGGCGACTGGTAGCCTCGAAGGTCACAATGCTCGCAAGTCAAGCTAGAGGAGAAAAAACATGAGAATGTCCATCATTATCCTCTCTTGTTGCTTTGTTGGAATTGCAGCTCAAGAGGCGTCGGCAGCCATTAGACTTAAGCAGCAGTTTCCTCCCTGTCCGGAGGGCGTCGTCGAGAAAAAGATATGTGAATGCCGTGCCTATGTATCGAACCGCTATAACATTTGTCTCGCAGGACAACATTGCCTTCGCAATGCCTTTCACGGCATGTGCTGGTAGCAAAGCGCCACACTGGGACATGCCCGCCTCCGTCGGGTGCGGCCCTGCCATGTTCTGCGTATTAGCCGCGCCGCGGTTCGTGACCGGGACTATGGTGAGGTCTTCATCCGAAGGCTTCGATCAATGGGCATTCGCGATCGACCGACGTCGCCGCGCTCGCCTTGGCAAAATGGATATGCCGAAAGGCTGATCGGTTCGACTACGCACGCTATTACAACGGGGTCAGAACGCATCGATCCCGAACAAGGATGCGCCTGTCTCCCGCCCGGTTCAGCGAACCGGTGTGATCAGTTCACGCGCCATCTTCAACGGACTTCATCACCACTACGCCCGTGTTTAAGTTTTCGGTACACACAACCCACGGATCGAGCTACAAGGATGTTTTCATGGTCGCGATCCTCGGCGCGATTATCGCTCTCGTTGTGGTCATTTTGCTCGGCTCGCTCGTCGGTTCGTTCTGATCCGTCCGCTTCGCTCCAGTGATCTGCAATATGAGGTTCCGATGCCGATCTCATCCTCCACCCGTAGCTCAAGCGCGCATCTTTCCCGCCGGCCGGTTCTGGCATTTGCTGCGCTGACGCTCATCCCGCTGCTCGCCGGTTGCAAGCGCGAGACCGCCGAAGAAGCTCCGCCGCCGCGCCCCGTTCGCACGGTCGTCGTCGAAAAGGGTGGCCTGGGCCAGTCAATCGTTCTGACAGGACAGATCCAGGCGGAAAAGGAAGTCGCTCTCGCCTTCCGGATCGGCGGCAGGATCATCGAACGCTCGGTAGATAGAGGTGATCGCGTCAAGCCGGACCAGGTGGTTGCCAAGCTCGATGCGCAGAACGAATTGAACTCGCTTCGTTCTGCGCGCGCGGCGCTCGCCGCTGCCAATGCCAGGCTGGAGCAGGATTCCAATCATTTTGACCGTCAGGACACGCTGCTGAAGCAGGGTTGGACGACCCGCGTCAATTTCGATCAGGCCCAGCAGGCGCTACGCACAGCGCAGGCGGCCGTGGATGATGCCAAGGCCCAGGTCGAGATCGCGGAGGACCGCGTCAGCTATACCGAGCTCAAGGCAGGCTTGAGCGGCACGGTCACCAGCCGCGCGGCCGAATCGGGTGAGGTGGTACAGGCCGGCCAGATGGTGTTCATGGTCGCGCGCGACTCCGGTTGGGACGCTGTCTTCGACGTTCCGGCTCAGGTTTTGCGAACTGCGCCTGGAGACGCCGACGTGATCATCGCTCTGACCGACGATCCCAGCATCACCGCCAAGGGCCGAGTGCGGCAGGTCGATCCGCAGGCTGACCCGGTCACGCGCACGTTTAAAGTCCGCGTAGCGGTCAGCGATCCGCCAGCGACGATGCGGCTTGGTGCAACCGTAACGGGCCGGATGGAAGTCGACCATGGTCGCGGATTTTCGCTCCCCGCGAGCGCCTTGACGGCCGCAGACAGAAATCCGGCAGTATGGGTGGTCGATCCGGACAGCTTGACGGTCGCCCTCAAGCCGGTCGAAGTCCTGCGCTTTGATCCGGGAACGGTGGTGCTTTCGGGAGGTCTTGACGGCGGCGAGATCGTTGTCACGGCTGGTGTGCAGGCGCTGCATCCGGGCCAAAAGGTCAGGCCGCTCGGAGTGCGGTCATGATTGGCCCCAATCTTTCCGACTGGGCGCTGAAACATCGATCCTTCATCGTCTTTACGATGATCGCAATCGTGATCGCCGGCCTGTCGTCCTATTTTCGTCTTGGACGCAGCGAAGATCCGGCCTTCACCTTCCGCACCATGATCGTGCAGGCGGCTTGGCCCGGTGCAACACTCGACGATACCCTGACCCAGGTCACCGAACGCCTTGAGCGCAAGTTGCAGGAGACCAAGGGCCTGGACTTCCTGCATTCCTATACCAGTTCGGGTTTGACGACGATTTTCGTCAATCTCAAAGGCTCGACCTCCGCAAGGGAGGTGCCGGACATCTGGTATCAAGTGCGCAAGAACATTGGCGATATGCGTCGGACCTTGCCCCAGGGCGTGGTCGGCCCTGGTTTCAACGATGATTTCGGCGACACCTACGGCCTCATTTACGGATTCACCGCTGATGGATTCAGCCATCGTGAATTACGCGATTATGTGGAGGACATGCGTTCGAAGCTGTTGCTGGTTCCGGACGTCTCCAAGATCGAGATTCTCGGTGCGCAGGATGAGCAGGTCTATATCGAATTTTCGACGAGCCAGCTTGCGGGGCTCGGGATTGACCGTGCTGCACTGGTCGATGCGCTCCAGGCACAAAACGCGGTGATTCCGGCGGGCTCGCTCCAGACCGGTGATGAGAAATTGTCGATCCGCGTGACTGGCGCCTTCAGGTCCGAGAATGATCTGCTCGATGTCAATTTCCCGTCGAATGGGCGGTTGATCCGTCTGCGAGACATCGCCCAGGTTCGCCGGTCGCTATCCGATCCGCCGCAACCGCTGTTCCGGGTCAATGGCAAACCGGCCATCGGTCTTGCCATCGCGATGCGCGACGGCGGCGATATTCTGGCATTGGGCGAAAATGTGAAAAAGGCGATCGATTCTACCGCGGCTGACCTGCCGCTTGGCATCGACGTGACCCTGGTGTCCGACCAGCCGGTGGTGGTGAAGCACGCTATCGGCGAATTCATGACGTCGCTCTGGCAGGCCATCGCGATCATCATGGCCTGCAGCATCGTCAGCCTTGGATTCCGGCCTGGCGCCGTTGTCGCCCTGTCTATCCCGCTGACGGTGGCAATCATCTTCCCGATCATGGAATTTATCGGGATCGATCTGCAGCGCATTTCGCTCGGTGCGCTGATCATCGCGCTCGGCCTGCTGGTCGACGACGCGATGACGACGGTCGACGTGATGATCTCGCGCATGGCGGCGGGTGACGGCAAGGAAAAAGCGGCGACTTTCGCCTATGACACGTTGGCGTTTCCCATGCTTACGGGATCATTCATCACCGCTGCGGGCTTCGTGCCAATCGGTTTTGCACGGTCTTCTGCCGGCGAATATACGTTTTCGATCTTCGCCGTCGTATCGATCGCGCTGATCGTTTCCTGGTTCGTTGCGGTGTTGTTTGCACCTCTGCTCGGAGTCTGGCTGCTCAAGTCTCCCGAACGCAGAGAGGACGAGAAGCCGAGCCGGATCATGAGCGCGTTCCGCGCGCTTCTGCTGACAAGCATGCGCCGCAGCTCGATGACCGTTGCAATCGCGCTCGCATGTTTCGTTGCGTCGCTTTTGGCTCTGCCGATGGTGCCCCGGCAATTCTTCCCGGCCTCGGACCGCCCAGAGCTGGTGGTCGATCTGACCCTGCCACAAAATGCGTCGATTTTCGCCAGCGACCGTGCGGCGGCCAAGCTCGACGCCGTACTCAAGGAAAATCCCGACGTTGCCAGTTGGAGCACCTATGTCGGGCGCGGCGCGATCCGCTTCTATCTTCCATTGAATGTGCAGCTTAACAACGATTTTTTTTCGCAGGCTGTGGTCATCGCCAAAGATGTTGCCGCGCGCAAAAGGCTGCAGGCGACGCTTGAGAAAAAGTTGGCTGAGGAGTTCCCGAGCATTGTTTCGCGTGTCTCGCCGTTGGAGCTTGGGCCGCCGGTGGGATGGCCGGTGCAATATCGCGTCAGTGGTCCGGATTTGACCGAGGTGCGCACCATTGCCTTGCAGCTCGGCCAGATTCTCGGCTCCGACAACAATCTGCGACGGATAAACTTCGACTGGATGGAGCCGGCGCGCAAGGTGCGGGTTGAGATCGATCAGGATCAGGCGCGCCTCGTCGGGCTGAACTCGAGGCTGCTTTCGTCCTATCTGAACACGGTTATGACCGGCGCCGCGATCACCCAATTGCGCGATGACATCTATCTTGTGGACCTCGTCGCCCGCGCTCAGGATGAGCAACGTGTCTCGCTCGACACCATGCAATCCCTTCAGGTGCCGTTGCCCAGCGGTCGCACGGTTCCCCTGAGCCAGATCGCGCGCTTTGAATATGGCCAGGAATATCCGCTGGTTTGGCGACGCAACCGCGTGCCGACCCTCACCGTCCAGGCCGATGTCGTCCCCGGTTCGACCCCCGAGGCGGCGATGGCGTCTTTGTCCCCGGCCGTGGAAAAGCTGCAGGCAAGCTTGCCGCTTGGCTATCGCATCTCGGTGGGCGGCACGGTCGAAGAAAGCGCAAAATCGCAAGCTTCGGTCTACGCGATGGTCCCGGCAATGCTATTCCTGATGCTGCTGTTCCTTATGATGCAGCTACATAGTTTCAGCAGGCTCGCCATGGTTCTCAGCCTCGTGCCGATGGGACTGATCGGTATTGTCGCAGCGTTGCTGATTTCCGGACGGCCTCTCGGTTTCGTCGCAATTCTCGGGATTTTGGCGCTGATGGGCATGATTGCGCGCAATGCGGTCATCCTCATCGAACAGATCGAGGCCGAGCGCGCGCAGGGGCGTGAGCTGTGGGATGCAGTGGTGGAGGGCGCGGTTTCCCGTTTCCGGCCGATCATGCTGACGGCAATCTCGACCGTTCTGGGCTTTATTCCGATTGCTCCGACTGTGTTCTGGGGGCCGATGGCCTTCGCCATCATGGGAGGACTGTTCGTAGCCACCGTGCTGACCCTCCTCGTCCTGCCAGCGCTCTATGTGATTTTCTTCCGCGTCAAGGAACCACAGGAACGACTAGCCTCCTGAGACGCCCGCTATCAGCAGGACCAGGACAATCGAAAGCAAGGAGACGCCGGCCACCGGCCATTGCCGCAGACCGGCGTCAAGCGTTTCGACGGACGGACCAATAGTCATGAGGCGGCGGAACGCGGCCTCCTCGATGACTACGCTGTCGCCGACCGGCACGTGGGGCGAAAACCTGATCCACTGCAGCACGAAGGCGAGGCCGACGCCGAGCGCCACAGGCCACAGCCCATCGACGAAATTGCGGAATTCAAACGCATATGCGACAGCCCCGACTCCCGGATAGAAAGCCCACGGCAGCAAGATCGCGCCAAGCGCAACAGCGGGCCAGAAACGGACGAGGCTGGCTGGACATTCCTGTGCAGCGCCCGGTGGCGGCGCGGCAAGGCGGATCATGAAATGTGTCATCAACAGCGCCGAGCCGATTGAAGAAAGGGTGGCAAGCACCGACACCGATCCGCTGACGAATTGCGCCTTCGTTGCAAGCTTGGCCAACGCGCCGCCTGTCAGGGGCAGTCCCGCAAGGCTCAGGGCAAGCAGGGTGGCAAGAATGAAATCCGTATGGGAATGCCTCATGCCTCGTGTGGCCAGCGCGCCAATCATCAGGAAAAGGGCAGCTTTGACCAGCAGATGGTTTGCAGCATAGAAAGCTACGTCGAGAGAGCCGTCAGATTGTCCCTTGACAAGCGCCATGCCGAGCGCCGCCGTGATGACTCCCATTTGGCTGATGCTGGAATATGCCAGAACAACCTTGGGATTTTGTTGGGTCAGGCCGAAAGCGATCCCGTAAAACGCCGACAGGAAACCCAGCGCCACCAAAGCCTCCCCCCAACCCTCCGATGGAATACCAAGTGGCAGGAAACGGATCAGTCCGATCACGCCAGCCTTGACACCGGCGCCGCTCAGTACGGCAGCGGCAGAGATCGGCGCGGCGCTATAGGTGAGCGGCATCCAGCCATTGAAGGGGATCATTCCTATCTTCATGCCGAAACTCGCAATGATCAAACCCAGCGTTGCGTCCCGCCAGGGTGAGGCCGGCAAGGCGGTCATCACATCCACGATGCGCGCGCTTCCAAGCGGCTCGCCTGCCACGAGCATTGCAAAGGCGAGCAGCAGAGCAGTCTCACCAAGAACGGTGAAAGCCATATAGATCGCGCCGGCGCGTCTGTGTTCGCGGTCGTCGGAAGAAGCGAACAGGCCATAGGCCGGAATGCTGACGAGCGCATAAAAAAAATAAAACGAGACAAGGTCACCGACGATGAAAACACCTATGTTGCCGGTCATGGTGAGAAGCCAGGAAAGGCTGAAATAGCTATCTGGCTGGCGGTCGTGCCAGAGCGCGGCGCTGACGATGATCCAAAGCAAGGCCGCGGCGGCGAGGAGCAATGCGCCTGGCGGATCGAGGCGGAGGGTGAAACCCTGGAAAGACCAGTCGTGGACGTGCGGCGCGCGGGTCAAACCGATGAGGCCGGCCGCGAGACTCGGCGTCGGGGCGAGCCATTGGAGGGCAAGGGCGTGCCGCCGCCAGCCTTTGACGAAGCAGGCGCTGAGGAATGCCAACGGCGTGGCGAGACTGGCAACCAGCAGCATGGAGAAAGGATCAGTCATGGCCCAGCCACCGGACGTCCGATTTCAAGGAAGTCAAAGAAAGTCTGCGGTGCGAAGCCGAGCGCGATGGCGATCGTTGTGAGAGCAAGCGCAATCACCTCGCGGCTGCGATCAGGAGACGATGCCAGAGAGATTTGGTCGTCGGATAATGCGGGCGCAAGAATGCGGTAGACATAACCGGCCGCAAGCAGCCCGCCAGCCAGGACAGGAAGAGTCCAGAGCCATTGACCCGATGCGATGGAAGCTCGCAGCATCAGCCATTTGGCGCTGAAGCCGCCGCTCGGCGGCAGGCCCACCAGCGACAATCCCCCGAGGGCGATGGTCAGGAAGGTCAAAGGTAGCACACGCGCCGCACCGCCGAGTTTCGCGATCTGATCATGGCCGAGTGCCTCGGCGAGCAGGCCGCCCGACAGAAACATCCCGGCCTTGGCGAATGCATGGGCGAGTATCTGCATCACGCCGGCACTCCAGCCAATCCCACTCCAGGCTTGCGCGCCTGCAGCAAGCGGAAAAACCAGAAAGAGGTAGCCGATCTGCGCCACAGTCGAATAGGCAATCAGCAATTTCAGTCGCGCTTGTCGCAAGGCAACTACGCTGCCTGCGATAATCGCTGCAGAGCCGAGACAACCCAGAACCATGGCAAACTTGTCGGCGGGAAGGGCGGGAAGGACATAAAACCAGAGCCGAAGCGTGAGAAAGAATGAGCCTTTGACAACAAGGCCGGAGAGTACCGCACTGGCTGCCGCCGGCGCGTTGGCGTGGGCGGGCGGCAGCCAGAGGTGCATCGGAAAAAGAGCCGTCTTGGCGAGCAGGCCGCAGGTCATCAGGGCCGCTGCTATCCAGACGACGGGCATTGCCTGCACCCGTTGTGAGAGAAGCAAAATATCCAGTGTCCCGTACGTGCCGTAGAGCAAGGCGACGCCGAGCAGGTAGGAAATCGATCCAAACAGCGCGAAGAGGAGATAGCGCAAAGCGGCGGCGATCGTCTCGGGGCGGCCATCGATGCAAACGAGGGGCACCGCAGCGAAGGTGAGCAGTTCCAAAGCGACGTAAAGGTTGAACAAATCGCCGCTCAGGAAAATGATGTTGAGCGCAGCCCAAATGGCCTGAAGCATGATCCAGAAGGTCAGCGAGCCACGGCTTTCGCGAACGCCGTCAGGCGTGGTGAATTTCGCACGGGCATAAAATATGGCGGCTGTTAAGATCACCGCTGCAGCGATCAGCATGACCGCCGATATGCCATCGGCACGCAAGGCGATGCCTAGCGGCGGCGGCAGGTCGCCGAGCGCATAGACGATGGGCTTGCCCGCTCGACTGACATGGAACGCGATAGCGCAGGCCAACGCAAATCCGAACGGCGACGAAAACCGGGCTATGCGCTCGGCACTACGGCCTCCAGCTGTGAATGAGAGGATCATTCCGGCAAGCGGCAGCAGGATCGAGAGAACGAGCAGGTACCCGCCCGGCGTGGTCCCCGCTTGTTCCATCACCTTGTGTTCCCACCAGGCGGCCTGGTCCAGACGTCGGGCTTCAACGTGACGTGGTCGCTCTCCGCGGAAAGCCGCAAGATAAGTGCCACCGCGATCGCGCTGGCGGCGAAAGCCACGACAATTCCGGTTATGACCATCGCTTGCGGAATTGGATCGAAGCGAAAGCCGGCAGTAGCGCCGCGCCGAGCGACAATGCCGAAGACCAGGAAGACACCGCTACCGATGAGGTTAAACGCCAGCAGCTTGCGCAGCGGATGTGGATGGAGAATGAGGCCATAGAGCCCGAGACCGACCAAAGTCGCGCCGGTTAATCCCGCGAGAACGGATGGGCTCATTGATCAGGTCTCTCAATCGGCGGGCCGGCGACGAGCAGGGGTAATGCCGCCGCAATGGACAACAGCATGAACGCTTCGATGAAGAGAATGATTGGCTTGGCGAGGCTGGGCGGATAGGCGAAGAAGCTTCCTGCCATAAGCTCGCCCGCAAGGCCGGTGACGAGGAATACGGCAGGTCCGGCCACCAAAGCCGGCCGAAGCCATTTTGCATCGATGCGGGGCGGCTCCACCAGACGCGCCATCATGGTGACCATCCACATCGCCGCAAGCAGGGCGCCGCCCTGAAAGGCGCCGCCTGGCGCGTTGGCTCCGGTCCAGAAAATATGAACTCCAATGAGCACGCCGACAGGCGTCAAAATCTGGGCAAGAAAGACCATGGGAGCATAGGGTTTGGGTTGGCGGAGCGGCGCCGGTGCGCCACCCCAGGCCTTGTCGGTGCCCACTGACCAGACCCCGACCACAGCCAGGATCAGCACCATCTTCTCGAGCATCGTGTCAAAGGAGCGATAGGACATCAGTACCGCTGTGATGGGATTACCGAGGCCAGCGCCGGCACCGTCGGCAGCGGCGGCGGCTTCCGGCGCAAGCGAGGGTGGCGGGTCAGGCAGCGCCAGGATTGCGGCGCCCAAGGCGCCGGCGATGAGCGCGGCGAGCGCGCCGGTGAGGAGTTTGAGGGTAAATTCCGGCTCTGCGTCCGGCGCAACATTCTTGAGCTCTCCGAGCCTCTTGCCGGCAGTAATCAGCAGGACCCCGGTGACCCCACTGCCAACCGCCGCCTCGGTCAGGGCAACGTCTGGGGCATAGAGGCGGATCCAGACGAAAGCGAGCAACAACCCGTAGGCGACGTAGCCGACCACCGAGGCGAACAGGTCCCGCGCAGTGATGGTAAAGAAGGCAACGCCGATGACCAGGCTGGCGAGACCGATGTCGAGATAGGGCAGGAGACTCATTTGCGATCTCGTCTCAGCGCGCGGCCGATCAATTGTGAAGTCGAGGCGCTGGAGAGCAGTACCAAAGCCCAAATGACTATGAGCTTTAATGCTGAAAGTACGCTGTCCGCGCGGGGCAGCAGGCCGAATGCGACGAGACCAAGGCCGAGATTGTCGGCCTTGGTCAAAGCATGCAGACGGGTGAGCGAGTCTGGAAAGCGTAAGAGGCCAGCCGTACCCGCGAAGATGAAAAACGTACCGGCGCTGATGGCGACGATACTGAAAAGATCGAGAAACGTGGTCACACCTCAGCGTCTCCTTGGTCAGCGTCGAGCAGATTGATGAAAGCAAGGGTAGCGAACGGGGCGAGCAAAGCGAGACCGAGTGCGACGTCCTCTATGCCCGGGACAATTGTCGCGTAGGCAATCAACAGCAGCGCGGCAATTCCGCCCGTACCGAGCAGTTGGACCGCCATCAGCTTTTCCACGTCGTTCGATCCACGCAAAATGCGGGCAAGCCCAATGGCGACCATGAGCACGATCAGGAAAGCAGCGACGAGCAGAAATTCATTCATGCCCGATCGCCTTTTCGAAAAGGGCCTCGTCCGCCCCGATAGACGCCGCGATCGGCTGCAAAATGTCGAGGCCATGCACCTGAAGCACTTCGCCTTCCGCGCTCGTAGGCAAGGTTCCCGGCTGAAGGCTCGAATAAATGAGAAAGGCGTTACGGGTGACGCCGGGGGGCAACGCAAAGGGAACGGCAACGAATCCGGGACGCAAATCGAGGCGCGGGAGGAGCGCGCGTCGTGCGACGTCCACGCCGGCGATGATCGAGCAGCTCAGGAAGCGAAGATTGAGTCTGGCGAGTGGGATAAAATGCGGCCGGATGGTGGTGGGCGGCAAGAGTGACAGGCTGATCCACAGCGCGAGGGCAGAAGCCACAAAGCCGATCGGGAAATCCTCTTTCTTCCAATCCGCTATCATGAGCCAAACGCCCAGAAAGAGGATGAAGCGGACAATCGAGACCGTCATCTTCGATGACGATTGATGGGACATCGAATGACTCCCTGTCCTGCAAGGCAAGATGAGGCTAGCACCCTCGCACCAGCCCGGCAACTATCGCTGTAGTGCTCTGGTCGCGCGCTGGCTCGTCGACCATTGTGGTATTCTTTGACCTGATTGGACCGTTGAAGTCAGGAAGGCTTTTCGGTGGCTGGTCGTAGATGATCATCGTGGCAACCGGCGCGAAGCGAACCGCAAATCAACTGAGAGCGCAAATCGACCTGCCGTGATCGCGGCCAGACGCCGACCGAATGTCGCTTTGGAGTCAACAACTCATCGGTCCGTCCTTGCCTTGCCCAGGCCAACCCATCCCGTTGTTTGGGATGGGCCAGCGGTGACCGGGATGGCAAATTGAACGGATAGTGAAGGCTAGGTTCGCTGCCGCCTGCTAAAACGTCGGCAGCGCCGCGGGTAACTGGCTTCGAGTCTTGGAATCGAACAGCTTGCTTCAGTCCTCATCCTCAGCAGCCTGTGCCCTGCGCCGCTCTACGGCATCACTCATATCGTTAAGGACAAAGATAGCCACGGCCGCCATGCGCTGCCTCTGTTCGGGACTAAGCGTCTTGTAGAGTGGTTGCCACGCCTCGGCGAGTTTATCCAAATCGGCTGATCGTTGTGCCAATGCTTCAGAGCGTCGTTGCAAAAAGGCAATGGGGTCACGATTGCGAATGACTTCGACAGAATTTTGGTCGGCCCGTCTGCCTACTGTCTCTCCGATTTTTGCAAGACGGGCTCTCCGATCTTCCGCCCTTGCACGAATAGCGCTTTCTACAGCTGGCCAGTATTTTTCCTGGTCAGGCGTCAGCTGCAACGCCGCCTTTACAAGATCAATCCGCAGGTCCGTCAGTGTATTCCGGTCTGCCGCACCCAACCGTTCCGGAGTCGCAGGAGAGGAGGTTTGCGAGGTTTGCGAGGTTTGTGCGTAGGCAATCGCGGATGCGCTAAGTAGGAGTGCGGTTGCTCCGACCACTACTATTTTCTTCATCGGTGATCTCCCTGAGGTTAAATCGCCCCCTAAGCAGGCCGAAAAAAGGTCCAGCACCGCGAGGTCTCGTTGATCTAAATCAACGAAACCGTCCATGCACATTCTGTCTCCAACGTAACTATTTCATCGGGATCGAGGCGATCGCGGCACACGAGGGATAGCAAAGGGTTGCCGCGTCTACTCGAATGAGGTCTCTCCCGACCTTACACCGCATACTCTAAGGCAGACTGCGGCAACGTGGCTCATGCAGCGTGGCGCCCCTATTTGGGAGGCAGCGGGCTTTCTCGGCATGAGCGAGAAAACTCTCCGTGAAACCTATGGCCATCGTCATCCTGACCATCCGCGAGGGGCCGCGCACGCGATGGGGGCTAGGCCACAACAACCGCAAAAGGAAAGATTGGTTTTCTTATTGGCTGACGAGAGGGAAAAGCGTCAGGGGGCAGTGGAAGCCCTTGATATTATTGGTGGTGTGCGCAGTCATTTGCGAACCCGTCTCTATCGCAAATTCCCTGCTATTACGAAGCCGTCCGAATTGACCCAGGTGCGGGGCAGCGCCGCAAACGATGTCGCGGTTGACTGAACTCGCCCTAAGCAATCCAACGGCGACGCTCCCTTTATCTGTGCGAATATGGCACCTGGACCGAGGCGTCGTGGAATTGGATCATGGGCGTCAACCTGATGGCGACGATTTGGGGATCAAGATTTTCGGGCCGTTGATAGAGCAGCATGGCGAGGGTGGACACATCGTCTCCACAGCCTCGCTCGCTGGCCTTATTTCAGGGGCGAGCACTGCATACAACGTTTCAAAGTATGGCGTTGTCGCGCTGTCCGAGGGCCTGCAGCGTGAACTCGCGCCCCGCGGGATTGGCGTATCGGTGCTGTGTCCCGGGTTCATCCGCACTCAAATACTGACCCCATGCCGGAGCCAAAATCAGACTTGTCGTTGGTACTAGAAAATGATACTGGAAACTAAATGAAAAAGCGTCATAAAGCCACGCTGGAATCGATCTTCGCCCGCCCGGTCAACGGCTCAATCCGCTGGGCCGACATTGAGGCGCTGTTTGCGGCCCTCGGGGCGGAGATCAGCGAACGGGAAGGTTCGCGGGTTGGCGTCTTCCTGTTTGGCGAGGTGCGCGTCTTTCACCGCCCGCATCCTTCACCGGATACGGACAAGGGCGCGGTAGCCAGCATCCGTAAATGGCTGGACGAACACGGAGTAAAGCCATGAACAATGTCGTCGAAATCAATGGCGAGAAGGCGGTTATCGCTTTCGATCCCGAGATTCAGATGCTGCGCGGCGAGTTTGTCGGCCTGAATGGCGGTGCCGACTTCTACGCTGAAAGCGTCCACGATCTGATCGAGGAAGGCCGTAAGTCACTGGCCGTCTATCTCGAAATGTGCCGGGAAAAGGGCATTGAGCCGCGCCGGAAGTTCTCCGGCAAGTTCAATGTTCGCCTCAATCCTGACGATCACGCGGCAGCGGTCATTGCAGCAGCAGCAGCGGGTAAAAGCCTGAATGAATGGATCGTCGGGACGATCAGGGAGGCCGCTGAATAGCGACAATGCTGCGCGTGGGCGCGCATGAGGCCGAACCATTCGGTCCCGCCTTGTTGATTGAAAGGAGACAGAACATGACCTGTGTGTACCGAAAACTCAAACTCGGACGTAGTGATGGTGAAGGCCGCCGAGGATCGGGTGTGAACGAATGAATCCGGTCTGGATGCGAGCTTACGCCGTCCGCTTGCTGCGTCTACGCCGAATCGACTTTTCGGTACACCTGGACCTTGTAGCCGGCCCTGCGCAATTCGAGCGCTGCGGTCATCCCGGCCAGTCCAGCTCCGGAGCATAGGAGCTGTTCGTCCCGCGCGCAAACCATCGGCTGCGGGTCGATCGGACTCTAGTATCATCGGCCCCCAGGCGCCAAACACGAAAGGTCGCCTACGCACGTTGACTGATCGATTTGGTCGAAGACGTAATCATTTCGGGGCGTCGATCCGTCACACCGAAATTTCGTCAGG
>Ga0116129_1000699_pt1 | contig 20334 bp, 20 predicted proteins | sample June2015DPH_17_2_FD_89732 | JGI IMG/M metagenome (GOLD analysis project Ga0116129, IMG submission 89732) | Peatland microbial communities from SPRUCE experiment site at the Marcell Experimental Forest, Minnesota, USA - June2015DPH_17_10 | ecosystem: Environmental > Terrestrial > Soil > Wetlands...
CTTGCCGATGCCACAGATCCGCCCGTTCTTGATGCCGACATCGGCCTTGACGATGCCCCAGTGATCGACGATCAATGCATTGGTGATGACGGTATCCGCGACCGCGGCGCTCGAGCCTTGCCCCTGCCCCATCCCGTCCCGGATGACCTTGCCGCCGCCGAACTTCACTTCCTCGCCGTACAGCGTGAAATCCTTTTCGACCTCGATCATCAGTGCGCTATCGGCGAGGCGCACGCGGTCGCCGACCGTGGGCCCGAACATTTCCGCGTAGGCTTGCCGCGAGATTTTCAAGGCCATTCAGAGCTCTCCCATGACTTTGCCCTGGAAGCCGAAGACGCGCTTCAATCCGCCGTACTCGACCAAGCGCACGGTGCGTCCCTGACCCGGCTCGAAGCGGACCGCCGTGCCGGCGGCGATGTCCAAGCGATAGCCGCGGGCCGCTTCCCGGTCGAATCGCAAGCTCGAGTTGGTCTCGGAGAAATGATAGTGCGAGCCGACTTGAATCGGCCGGTCGCCGCTGTTTTCCACGTGCAGCTCGAGGGTCGGCCGCCCGGCGTTGATCTCGATCTCGCCCGGCGCCACCTGAATTTCACCTGGGATCATCGTTTGCTCCCGCTATATGATCGGTTGATGCACGGTGACCAGCTTGGTGCCGTCGGGAAAGGTCGCTTCAACTTGAATTTCGGGAATCATCTCGGCGATGCCCTCCATGACTTCGGCGCGCGTCACAATGCTGCTGCCGTAACTCATGAGCTGCGCGACGCTCTGTCCGTCGCGCGCGCCTTCCATGATCGCGGCCGTGATCAGTGCGACCGCTTCCGGATAGTTGAGCTTCAAGCCACGGGCGCGGCGCCGCTCCGCCAGCAGCGCGGCCGTGAAAATGAGCAACTTGTCCTTTTCGCGTGGCGTCAGTTCCAAAGGATCACCCGTGTCAGCAAGCCCAAAGCCGCGGGGTGTTTGCCGTGACGCCCATCAGCGCCGGCCGCAACACTTTCCAAATCGAGGTGAACCACCCGAGGGCATCCTGCGAGGAGTGGCCCAGGTAGCGCGCCAGCAAGACCCCGGGCAACGTGGTAATTGCGGCGCGCGCGTCGCCCGCCCCCTGCGCCGCTTCGCGGCATCCGGCCAGTAGCCGCGCGTCAATGTCCGATCCGGCATATACCAGCGTGCCGCTCACGCTGTACCCGGCAAGTCCGATGGGCGATGTTGCAAAGTCACCGCCGGCCGTGACGCTGGCGCGTTCGCGCCATAGCGGCCGCTGCAGCCGCGATACGCTGGAGCTCAGGTGCAGTCCGCCGCGGTCCCAGCGCTCGCCCGACGCGCGCCGGCCGAAGCACAATATCTCCCAGCCCAGAAACTGCGCGCCGGCTGCCAACTCGACATCGAGATGCATGCGTACCTGCGAGGCATCGAACAGAATGTTCTCTCGCGGCAGCCACTCCACGGCAGCGCCCGCAGCGACTGAGAAATGCAGCCGCTGCTCTGCCTCGCCCCGCGGGCAGCGATACCATTTGCTCGCGCCGGGTGTGGTCAAACAGACCCGGGAATCACTGCCCAGCCGCACCGCCACGGTCAGGCGATCGCCTGCGGCGATACCGCCGGGCGGGTGCAATACCGCGACGTGGCAGATTCCTGGACCCTCCGGATACAGCGTCTTTTGAATCTGCAATGGCCCCTGGTGCGCCTTGGCCGCCAGCCACGTCCGCCCAGCCGCATGCGCGAAGGACAAGTTCAGATCGGCATGCCAATGCGGCATTCCTGGGTGGGCGGTGGTCAGCGTAGCTCCGTTGCGCGTCGCGCGGTCGGTGATGCCAGCACTGTAAGGCACGCGCGCGCGCTTGCCAACGATCAACTGCGACGCATCCCGCCCATCCTGATCGGTCCATTGTGTGATCGAGTGCCGCGTTCCCTTGTCATCCGCTACGCGCCCGGTGCGTTGCTTGCAATAATCGGCTGGAGCAAATCCCGTGCAACGCGCATATCAACGGCAATTATGGCTTCTGGCGACCCGGTGCGTGATCCTGGCAGCCAGCCTCGCGGCGTCCACCGTGGGCCGCGCCGACGCACTGTCTGCGGTGCAACTACTTCGGCAAGGCGGTTGCGGGGGGCTTCTGCCGGCTGCTCAACCGCTCCATCGCAGTGCATTGCTGGACCATGCTGCCCGAGAATGGGCCACCGAGGGACTCTCGCCCGCCGCTGCCGTGGAGCGCAGCGGCTACCGCGCGCAAGTCACGGCCGGCTTGCGCGTCAATGGCCCGGAATCCTCGACCGTTGAGTTGCTGCGCCGCTCCAGCTGCGCCACGCTGTCGGATCGGCGCCTGAATGACATCGGCATCTATCAGCGCGGCGGCGTAACCTGGCTCATGATGGCCTCGGCCTATGTCGTACCGACCAGCGCTCAGGCCCCGGTTTTGTCGGCGCGTGTGCTGCAACTAGTCAACGAAGCCCGCGCCCGCGGCACCCAATGCGGCGAGCATTCCTTCGGGCCGGCGGCGCCGCTCAAGCTGTCGAGCACGCTGGCGAGCGTCGCCTTCGGTCACGCAATCGACATGGCGAAGCATGGCTATTTCGAGCATGAGGATTTGGCCGGGCATACGCCCGCCGATCGAGTCCGCGCAGTCGGCTACCGCGAGAAGTTGGTCGGGGAGAACATTGCGTACGGCCCGCAATCCGCCGATGAAGTGGTGCGCGGCTGGTTGGACAGCCCCGGCCACTGCGAAAACATCATGGATTCCCGGTTTGAGGAAATGGGCATCGCCTATGCACCCGGCCAAGCCTCCAAGCGAGGATTGTACTGGGTACAGCTATTGGTCGCACCGCGGGCTTGAGCGGCGCCACTTCAAGCACGGTTCCACGCGCTAGCCGCCGGCGCCCGCCACCGCGCATGCCGAATCCAGCAACAGCTCCCCGGTGGGACCGGTTCCGGTCAGCAGCATGAATCCCGCACCGGTCTTGTATTGCATGCCGGCGACCACGACGGTGTAGTCGCCCAAATGATGCCGCACCTCGGGCCCCAACTGTGAGACCAAGTCAAATGGGCTGGAGCCGTCGAGGCTCACCGCTTCTATGCGCATCGCCTGATAGGTCGATCCGACCACATTGATCGGCCCCCATGCCGGGCCGACATGCTCGGCCGCAGCGCGCAGCGAATCCACGACGTCCTGCCGTAAGCAGTCGATGTGGATGTGAAACTGATCCTGCGTACGTGAGTGGGCATTGTTTACCGCCAGCCCGACCGCGGTGCGCAGCACCGGATGTCCGACGAATTTCGTGATGACATCGCGTGCACGCCACGCCTCCGCAAAATAGTTGGGCAGATCCGGATCGAGCAGTTCGTCGCCCTCGACGCCGCGCATCGTCTGCGTCGGAATCAACAAATAATGCGCCGCGCCCTTGCGATCCGCGAGGATCGCATACCCGGAAGCGTCGGTTTTTTCATCCGCAAGGAATACCCGTTCGCAGGGCGCGGGGTTTTGATGCTGCGTCCAATTCACGACGCATTGGTTCTGCACGATCTGGCGCAGCGCATCTCGCCCCGGATCGGTGGAGGAATCGTCCTTGATGTTTTTTTGCCCCAAGCCGCCGCGGGGTGCGCCGCTGCCGGCCGGTGAGAGCGCCGCCATGGCGGCGAATGCCAGAACCAATACGCATGCTTTCGTGTTCACGAGATTCCGTCTGTATACCGAGGAAGGTCTTCTTCTGGAAGAAACGCATTTTATCAGCATTCCGCGCGGTCTCGTCGATACGCTCGGAGCCTGTCAAGGCAGGCCCCTAGGGACGGTCCAACTCCGGGTAGTGACGAAAGATACCGTCTTCGTTGAAGGCGACCCGGCGCGGTGACGCCAGGTACGCCGCAATCCGTGGTCTTGCCGCGACCCGGGCGTGCAAGGAGTACAGCTGACGATAGCGGCGCGGCGCGTTGCGCATGGCACGTGGAAACGCATAGCTTAAGCCCGCCACGATCTGAAACAGCGATAGATCGACATAAGTTAATCTGGCACCCACGGTGTAGCGATCGCCGCGCGGGTTTTGCGACAGGATTTTCTCGAAATAGCCGAGGAATTTCGGCAGCCTGGTGTCTAGAAAGTCGGCGCTGCGGCGCCGCGCCTGCGCCTTTTGCTCCTCGTAGTACAGACTCGAGGCAATCGGATGATGGGTGTCGTGCACCTCCGCGACAAGGTCCGCCACGGTCAGCTGCAGCGACTGAACCCAGAACCGGCCTGCCTCGTCCCGCGGCGCGAGTCCATGCCGGCCGCCGAGAAACTGCAGAATGTTCGCCGTTTGCCCGATCACCAGCCGGCCGGCCTTCAGGAACGGCGGTGCGAAGGGTGGATTGTAAATTTTGCGCTTAGACATCAGCCCCATGAGCGCACCGACGCCCGCACCCTTGTGCGACTCGCGCGCCACGTCCCGGTAAGGCGCCGCCGCCGCCGCCAAAGCCAGCCGCACAAATTCGCCGCGCCCCTGGATGGTGGGCCAGTAGTAAAGCTCGTATATCATTGGAACTCCGGTGTCTGCTCAACTGACCAACCGTAATGGTATGCGCTGCAATGCGCCAAAACGAACATGCTGCAACAGCGCGGCAATCGGTACAATGACAGGTCAGTTGTCAGATGAGGACCTAACATGAGCGCGACGCAACCGATAGGCGTCGATCCAACTCCCGCAAACAGCGAAGACGCGGTTCGGCGGCAGCTCGACGCTCTGGCCAACGGCGAATTCGATCACCACACCTTCTTGAACAACATGAAGGAGCGGTTTCGCTTTGAGCCGGATGACAACTGGGAAGTTCTGTCATTACTGGATCAGTACTATCGGCGCGGCAAGATTTCCCTGGAAGTTTTCCGGGCGCTCAAAAGCGGCTTCGCGGAATATATTTTGGGCCCGCACACCACCACGTCGAGCCCGCAAGTCAGCGCGCCCACATTGCACACGGTGGTGGCGGCCGCGCCCGTAGCTGCCGCACCGGTAGCTCCTGCGCCGGCGGCTCCCGCGCCAGTAGCTGCCGCGGCACCAGCGGCCCCTGCGCCGGTGGCTCGCACGCCAGACGCTACCGTGCCGGTGGCTCGCGCGCCCACAGCACCCGTTCCGCCCGCGTTCTTCGACACCGCTGCGGCCACTGCGGCTGCTGCCGCCACCAGTGCCGCGGCCGCGTCGGTTGCACCCACTCGCGAGGCGCACGTCGGCGATGTCTTGCGTAACCGCTATCGCATCGAGGCCATCGTGGCCAAGGGCGCTTCAGGCACCGTGTTCGAAGCGAACGATCCCCATCGCCTGAACCTTCCGCCGTCGGGCAAACGGTTGGCCGTCAAGGTCCTGCGGACACCCGATCCACGCGGCACATTCATGAGCCAGCTGCGCCAGGAATTCCAATGCCTGCAGCAGCTGTCGCACCCGAACATCGTGCGCGCTTTCGATTTCGATCGCGATGGCAGCCTCGCGTTTTTCACGATGGAATTGCTGAATGGCATGCATTTGAATCGAGCGCTGCATGCGCGCAGCGGCGTGCCGTTGCAGCGCCCGCATGCGTTCGCCCTCATTCGCGATGTTGGAGCAGCGGTTGCTTACGCGCATTCGCGCGGCGTGGCGCACGGCGATATCAACCCGCAGAACGTGTTCATAACTATGGGAGGCGAGGTGCGTGTGCTGGGATTCGGCGCGGCGCATAAATTGTCCGCCAACGCGCCGGCACCCGAATTCGAGCAAGCGAGCGCGTTTTCCGACACCCACAAATACGCCAGCTGCGAAGTGTTCCAAGGCAATCGCCCGGATGCATCGGACGACCTGTATTCTCTGAGCTGTGTTGCTTACTTGCTTCTGAAGGGCAAGCATCCTTTTTCCGACTGCACCTCCATCGAGGCACGTGCCGAGCGGCTGCGTCCGCTGCGGCCGGCGCAGCTGAGTTACCGGCAATGGCGGACGCTGCGCGCGGGGCTGCATACCGACAGAAATAAGCGCCCGAGCGACGTGCAAGCCTGGCTGGATGGCATGGAACTGCGCGGTGCCGCGCGACGATTGCCGTCGCCCAATGAGCTGATCGAGACTCCTGCCGGCAAGCCTCGCCGGCTGCAGTTCGCCGTCGCTGCTGCCGCGCTGATCGCAGCGCTGATCGGGGGCGGAATTTGGCTCAGCACGAACCTCGAGAATCCGACGTCTCATCCGGCGACCGAACCTGCCGTTGAAGATCTCGCAACACCACCGCTCACCGCACGCACGCCCGTTGCAGCTCCGCCCGCTGCTGCTCCGCCTACCGTGCAGCCGCCGCTACGGCAAACGCCGGCGCAGGCTTCCACGCCGCGGCCGGTCGGCGGACCTCCCGCGACGGCGCAAGTTTCTTCGCGCCCCACCGCTGCGCCTGTCGCGCAGTCAGGTGTGCATGCCGCCGCCACTCCAGCGCCAAAGACCAACGCAGCGCCGCTGTCCGCTTCCGCGGCTCATCCTGTGCCGGTCGCGACGCGCGTCGAGATGGCGGCGGATACGCTCGACGCCTCACCGGCGGACTCGGCGGTGTATGTAACGGTTCGCCGCAAGGGCAGCCTGCGCGGCGAAACGAGTTTCACCTGGTGGACGGAATCCGGCACGGCGAAACCGGGCACCGACTTTTCGCCCGTGCTGCCACACGTCCAGCAAATGCGGGACGGCGAATCGAGCGTGGTTCTCACGGTTCCTGTGATTTCGACCGTGCGCGCACAACCTAAGGGCTTTTACATCGGCATAGAAGCGGTGGACGGTGGTGCCCAGGTCGGCGCTCGCGCCCTGACGCAGGTCACCCTGCCGGCGACCAACTGAGACAGTTCCAGGCTGGGAGCCGATCCAATTCCTAGTCGGGTAGTTTCTCGCCGCGCGTTTCCAGGCACATCGGCAGCAACAGCAATCCGACGACGAAGGCGCTCGCCGTGACGGCGACCGGCACGCCGATGCTGCCGTAAGCATGTACCCCCGCGCCGATGAGGAAATTGACTCCCGCGCCGATGTACCGTCCGACCGCAGTTACGAATGCAAACGCACTCGCACGAATGGCGGTGGGATACTGCTCCGGCAGCCATAGGTTGTACATGGCGAAATTACCGCCGAAAAAGCCCAGCGGAAACAGGCTGGCGATGAAGATGTTCAATCCCGCCGGTACGTAGAAAGCCCAGCCGAAACTCACCGCGATGCAGATCGCCATGCCGAGAAAGTACAGCGCGTGAGTGCCGCGTCTTCCCCAGCGATCTGCCAACAGCGGCACTGCCAGGCAGCCGAGGATGGTGCCGACCGACAGCAAGCCGGTGCCGAACGAGGCAAGCCGGACCGCCTCCTTGGCGCCGTGTCCGGCGTTCATCGCCAATGTGACGATGGCGGAAGGCTCGTACACCACCGCAGCCCAAAGGCCGATGATCGAGACAGTGACCAGGCCGGCGTTCAGAAGCGTGCGGCGCAAATACGGCGCCACAAATATCTGCCGCAGAGGATGACGCTCGGCATGCGAACGCGCAGCGTGCACCCAGCGCTCCGACTCTTTGACTTTCCACAGCATGTAGAGCGACACCAGCACCGGCGCCCCGCCGCACAGGAACATGGCGCGCCAGCCGAAGCTCGCGCCGACGGTATAGTTGAGCGCCGCGGCGATAAAGAATCCGGCGTAGTAGCCGGTGCCCAAGTAGCCGGCGCCCATCTTGCGCCGGGATTCCGGCCAGACTTCGGCCACATAGGTGCCCGCCACGGCCCACTCCCCGCCGATGCCGACGCCGGCGAGAAAGCGGAAGGCACCGAGCTCCCAGACGTTCTGGGAGGCCGCGGCGGCCGCGGTGAAAACCGCATAGCAGGCCACGGCGGCAGCCAGCGTCCGCGATCTACCCCAGCCGTCGGCGATCGGCCCCCAGATCAGCGAGCTCCCCCACCCCGCCAGAAACACGGCGAATAACACCGACCCGGCGAACACGACCTGGCTGGCGCTGCCGCTCATGCCGGACTTCGGCAGCAGTTCGCTGAGCGCCGGAGCGAGAACCAGCGCGAAGATGAAGGAATCCATGCCGTCCAAGGTCCAACCAGCCCAGGCGGCCCAAAAACCGCGCTTTTGCGCGGGGCTGAGACGTACGCGCGCCGCCGCGGCGAGCCTCTGGTTCATCGGATTCTCCGTGAGATACTACGGTCTTCAGGAGTCGGCGCCGTATAGCGCCGTGTATCTCTTGCGCAGTTCATTCTTCTGTACTTTCCCCATGGTATTTCTTGGCAGTTCCTCGAGCAGCAGTACGCGCTTCGGCAGTTTGTAGCGCGCCAGGCGTGACTGCACTGCGTCCAGGATCTCGCGCTCCGACAGGCTCGCACCGCTCTCGAGCACCACGGCCGCGGTCACCCCTTCGCCAAAATCAGGATGCGGCACGCCGAAGACGGCGCTCTCCAGGACGCCGGCCAATGCATCCAGCTCTGCCTCCACTTCCTTGGGGTAGATATTGTAGCCGCCGCTGATCACCAGGTCCTTGGCGCGTCCGACGATGTGCACGTAACCGTTCGCATCGATGCGGCCGAGATCCCCTGTCTTGAACCAGCCATCGTCGGTGAATTCACTGCGTGTTTTTGCTTCATCCATCCAGTACCCGGCAAACACGTTGGGCCCCTTGACCTCGAGTGCACCGATCTCGCCGCCGTTGATCGCCGCGACCCGAACGGAAGTTCCGGCAATGGGCGGCCCGACCGATCCGGGCAGACGCTCGCCCGCATGGGGGTTCGAGGTATTGATCAAGGTCTCGCTCATGCCGTAGCGCTCGAGAATCACATGGCCGGTGCGCCGGCGGAATTCCTCGTGCGTCTGCACGAGCAACGGCGCGGATCCGGACACGAACAAGCGCATCCCCGCGGTCGTCTCGCGGCTCAAGGACGCATGCTGCAGCAGCCGGGTGTAGTGCGTGGGCACGCCCATGAATACGGTGGCACTCTGCATGTGCTCGAGCGCGGATGCCGCATCGAACTTGGTCATCAACAACAGGCTCGAGGCCGACGCCAGCACCGTGTTGATGGCGACGAACAGCCCGTGAATGTGGAAAAGCGGCAGCACATGCTGCACAACATCGCTGCTCGAGAAGTGCCAGGCGTCGGCGAGCACGGCCGCGTTCGACGCGAGGTTGGCGCGCGTCAACATCGCGCCCTTGGAACGGCCCGTTGTGCCCGAGGTGTAGATGATGGACGCCAGCGCGCCAGAATCGAAGCGCTCGGCCGGGCGTGGGCTGAATTGCGCGCCGCGCACCCTTTCGCGCAATGACCCCTCGCCCTGAGCGTCGAGGACCTCCACGTGCGGGATACCCGCGGCACGGGCCAGGGGCTCGACGGCCGCCCGGCGCGCCGGGTCGAGGACGGCAAGCCGCGGCTTCGAGTCGCGCAAGAAATACTCGACCTCGTTCGGGGTATTCGCGGTGTTGATGGGCACGAATACCACGCCCATGGTCAAGCATGCGACGTACAGCAACACCGCTTCGACCGATTTCTCCACCTGAACCGCGACCCTATCTCCAGAGACGACGCCCAGTTGCTCGAGAGCCGCGGCAAAACGAGCCGATTGCTCCAAGAGCGACCGATAGCTGCACTCGCGGCCCTCGGGGGTCTTCAAAAACAAGTGACTTGGGCGAGTGCGGGCAGCCGCCTCAACACAGCGCGCCAGATCCAGCGGCGCGGACATCAACGTTTAGGTCTCATCGCACGGATGATGCCACACGGCCAGCGCCCTCGTCAGGCGGCGCGCGCGCTCACGCTTTCCAACAGCTCGCCGCCCAAGTCCACGCTGTTGGCGATTTCGCGGGCTTCCTCGTCACGGATGACATGCTGCGATTCGAGCAGCGACAGCGTTCCCAACAACTCGCCCACGCACAAAGCCTGCGCCAAAGGCTGCCGCGAGGATTTCTCGATCGCTGCCACCAGCCGCGGCGAGGTCTCCCACTGATGCGCGATATGTAGCGCCATTTGCGTCCCCAAGGTGCTGGTCAAGGCAACGCACAGGGCCGGATTGGGGCAAAGCTCCGGACTTTTCGAATACACGTCCAGTGTCGCGCCATAGACCGCCAGAGGACCGAGCGCGCTCAACAAGATCGCCAACTGCGCTTCGAACCGATCCTCCCGGCACACCCGCAGTGCGAACGCATCGGCGGCGCGGGTAGCACGCTCGGTTCGCTCCCATAGCATGCGCGGAAATCTTGGAAAGTTATTGCGTGATGCGCGGAATACGGGCTGCATCATGGCGACCGCCAACAAGCCGCGCAGCGCGTCCACGCCCATCACAACGATGGCCCGTTGAATGGTTTCGATGGGCTGAGGCGTGGTCCGGAAACGGCTGGAGTTCGCCAGCCTCAGCACGTCCGCCGCGAGCACCGGATCATGGGCTACGATGCGCGACAGGCGCTCGGTCGCGGTCTTTGGATCCTCCACGGCGCGCATCAGCTGCGGCATCAGCGTCGGGCGGCGCGGTAGGAATTTGGCATCCAGGCAAGCACCATCGATCACAGCGGCCACCTGATCGCGAACATCTAGATCCATCGGCTGCAATGTTTCAGATTGCGCCGGGGTCGCGAACGCCAGCCGCCACAAGCGCTCGGTAAGTTGGGCATTTGCCGCGGCGATCTTGTCGATATCGACGGCGCCGGACGGCGTCGGGACGCCGACATGTTCGATGACGCCCACGGCATCGTTGCCGGGAGGCGATGGCTGATCCCAATGATCCCGCCCCCGGGGCCGGCGCGCCGGCCATCGATGGATTGCCCAAAGCCCCAGACCACCCAGCAAGGCGGCGATGGTGATCGTGATTAGCAACATGGCAAGGCTGCCGTGGACCGTATGTGAGCGACTCGCGTTCGATCAATTATCGGCTCGGGCTGAAGTTACTTTAGTTTCAATAGTGCGGAGGTCGTTCCTGGTCCGCGCTGCGCGGCCCTTCCTCGGCGTACCCCTCATTCAGGCGTTCCCGCAGAGCCTCGACTTGCGCCTGCAGCGCCTGAATCTCCCGGTGCTGACGCAAGATGACATCGCTCAAATCCGCCGTGATGCGCTCCAAATAAGCGATCTTGATCTCGATCTGTTCGAGCCGTGCTTGCATATTTACAGCCTCCTCTGCTTCACGACCTCGGGTTGACGTAGAAGAGATAGTCGGCGGAATACGCGACGCGTAGCTGCTGGTCGGCCTGCGACATGCTGCAGGCCGGCGGCGCGTTGCCGCCCACCGTGTGGATGCGTTGAATGCTGGCGACCTTGCTGAATTGACCCCGACCCGAGGTCGATTTGGCGGTCAACAGCAACCAGGGAATCGAGCGCCCGTCGGGACTCTCGGCCCGGGCCGCCACCTGGCCCACGACCTGGCTGCCGTCGATGCCCTCCCAGGTCGGGCCAGCGTAGTGCTTGGCGATTCGCTTGCCGCTCTTGTCGAACAGGCTCGCCTCCGGCGCCAGCAGCACCCACTCGAAGCGCGTTGCGTCCTGCTTGGACGGCTTGCATTGATAGATTTGAACTCCCTTCGCATGCGCTTGCTGCGTCAGGAGTTGCTCGGCCGGCGCGCGCAGCGCATCCGGAATATCGTCGCTGCGGAATGCCGCGGAGCTGGCGCAGCCCGCTGCCGCCGTGGCAGCAACCATGGCCGCCGCTTTGAAAAATTGCACCTGCCAGCGTAGTTGCACTGCCATCCTCCGAATTCGCGACGCCGCCACGATACCATCGCACCCTCAATTAGCAAACGGAACATTGCTCCGCATGGCAGCCAAGGCCCTATGTTGGGCGTCCTCGCCGTTACCCAGTTTGGCAAAGGGGGCCCCGCGGAATACAGTAGAATCTGCGCGAGATGCATCGAACTGCGAGTGCGCGCCGCCCTCTCGCCGCCCCAAGGCCGGCGTCTCTCGCATGGGAATAGGATGAAAAAGAACATTAAGCAGCGCATATTGGCGATCGATGTCGGCGGCAGTCATGTCAAGACGCGCCTGTCCGGACGCCGCGAGATGCGCCAGTTCGAGTCCGGCCCAAAGCTCACGCCGCGCCAACTGGTGACCAGCGTTCACGAGCTGAACGGCGATTTGCGCTTCGACGCCGTCTCGATCGGCTATCCCGGCGTGGTGGTGCACGGCAAGATCATGGCCGAGCCCTACAACCTCGGCCGCGGCTGGGTGGGCTTCGACTTCCGCAAGGCATTCGGCCGCCCCACGCACATCATGAACGACGCGGCGATGCAGGCGCTCGGCAGCTACGAAGGCGGCCGTATGCTGTTCTTGGGTTTGGGGACCGGTTTGGGTTCGGCGTTGATCGTCGATGGCGTGATTGCGCCAATGGAATTGGCGCATCTGCCCTACAAGCGAGGCCGCACCTACGAGGATTACCTTGGCGATCAGGGCAGGCGCCGCCTGGGCTCCAAGAAATGGCGTCGTGCGGTCACCGAGGTGGTCGACAAATTGCGCATTGCGCTCGAAGCCGACTACGTGGTGCTCGGCGGCGGCAACGCGAGAAAAATGAAGAAGCTGCCCAGAACCGCCCGGCTCGGCAGCAATGACTTCGCCTTCTTGGGCGGCTTTCGCGTCTGGCGTTCCGCTACTCGGCGCGCTTGAACACTGCGAATGTTTTGCGCTTGGCGGTCAATCTGCTGGCCAGCGCGATCGTCGGTCTGCCGGCTGCTTGGGGGGTGGTTGCGCTTTGGTATCAAGCGCCAGGAGGTCACGCAGGCAAGATCGTCGGCGTGCTGTTGTGGGGACTGTTCAGTGCCGCCGTCATTGCCTGCCTGTGGCAGGGACGCAGCGCGCTGGGATTGGGCGCGTTTGCCTTGGGGTTGGCCGCCTTGTTGCTGTGGTGGCATCGCATCCCGCCGAGCAATGATCGCATCTGGGCCGACGATGTAGCCCGCTTGGCCACGGGCACCATCGATCGGAATCTGGCGACTTTGCACAACGTGAGAAATTTCGACTGGCGCAGCGATACCGACTACACGGCGCGCTGGGAGTCTCGCACCTACGACTTGGATCGGATCGAATCGGTGGACATGATCATGTCCTATTGGAGGGGGCCGGCGATCGCCCACATGCTCATATCCTTCGGCTTCGACGCCGGCACGCACGTGGCTTTTTCCGTGGAAATTCGCCGCGAAAGAGCCGAGGCATTTTCCGAGATCGGCGGCTTATTCAAGCAATTCGAGCTCGCCATCATCGCCGCGGATGAAAATGACATCATCCGGGTGCGCACCAATGTGCGCGGCGAGGACGACTACCTGTATCGAGTGCAAATGCCGCGTGCCGCGATGCGCTCCTTGTTCATCGCATATCTGGGTCAAGCCAACGCGTTGGCCGATGCGCCGCGCTTCTACAACACCATCACCGTCAATTGCACGACGCTGGTCTATCATATGATGAAGCGCATTATCGGCCGCCTGCCCTTCGATTACCGCGTGGTGTTCACCGGCTATTTTCCCGGATACGTGTATCGGGTCGGCGGCCTGGATCGACGCTATCCCCTGCAGGAATTGCGCGAACTCGGACGCATTACCGAGCGCGCCAAGCTCTCCGGCGCTGCGGATTTTTCCGCGCAAATACGCCGCGGCATTCCGGCCTTGCCGGCGACCGAATAGGCTCCTAGTGCAGCGGCTTGAAGCCGTAATGCGCGAAGGCGGCGTCGCCGGCAGGACCAAGCAGGTAGGCCACAAATTTCGCGGCATCCGCCCTGGCGGCATTGGTCAGCGCGATGGGATAAATGATGGGTGAGTGGCTGTCCGCCGGAAAGGTATCCACCACGCGTACATTCTTGTCGATCAACGCGTCGGTTTCATAGACGATTCCAAGCGGTACCTCGCCGTGGTCCACGAATGTCAACGCCGAGCGCACGCTGTCGGCGCGAACGATGCGCTGCGCCACCGCCTCCCATACCCCCAGATGAGTCAGCGCCTGCCTGGCGTAGCGTCCGACCGGCACCGAATCCGGGTCTCCGGTGGCCAACCGTCCTTTCCCCAAGGTGGCGGCCAGCGGGAAATTCGCCGTGATTTTGAGTTCCACCTTGCTATCGAGCGGCGCGATCAGCACCAAACTGTTTCCCAGCGCATCGTGACGCGTCGCGCGCTGAATCAGATTGCGCTCCTGCAGATAGTCCATCCACTCGGTATCGGCTGAGAAAAATACATCCGCGGGCGCGCCGTTTTCGATCTGTTTGGCGAGCGCCGAACTGGCGGCGAACGAGAACCGCACTGGAATCGAGGTCTGCCCGGTAAAGCCGTCGCCCAGATCCTGAAGCACATTGGTCAGCGACGCGGCGGCGAATACCGTGAGGACGGCGTGCTCGTCCGCCAACGCGGGCGCGCAGTACGCCAGCAGGCAGAGCAGCAGTGCATTGCCTGCTGCGCGCCATTTTCGCGCGAACGACCATCTTTCTGCGATCGGTTCCAGCCGCGTAGCCTTGTTCAAATGCCGGAACCAAATGCCGGCGCTAGTTGCGAGCCAGCACCGGCTGGCCCCGGTAGAGCTCCGGAAAGGTCTTCTTGAAGCTCTCGATCTTCGGCAAATCATACATTGCGATGTACGGTTGCGTCGGATTATTGATCAAATAGTCCTGGTGGTAATCCTCGGCCGGATAGAAGCCGCGCAGCGCGTCGACACGCGTGACGATGGGTCGCGGGAACGCGTGCGCTTGCTCCAACTGGCTGATGTACGCCAGCGCAATGTGCTTCTGCGTGTCATCCTCGTAGAAGATCGAGGAGCGATACTGCGTGCCGACGTCGGGCCCTTGGCGATTCAATTGCGTCGGGTCGTGCACGACGGAAAATGCGATCTGCAGAATCTGCCCGTAGGAAATTACCGCGGGATCGAACGTAATCTTCACCGATTCCGCATGGCCCGTGTTTCCCGTGCTCACCGTCTCGTATCGCGCCGTGGATTTCTCCCCGCCGGCATAACCCGCGATCACTTTCTGCACCCCGCGAACATGCTCGAATACGCCCTGCACACCCCAAAAGCAGCCCCCCGAAAGCACGGCGGTCTGCGCGGGTCCCGCGGCTTTCGCATTATCGACCACGGGTGGGGCAAGGACCACCGCTGGCTCCGCCGCCAACATGGGCGAACGCCACAGCAGGGTGCCTATCGTCGCGGCGGCAAGCAATGCCATCAGGCCCAGAGATGATCCATGTTTTCTGCTGATCACTGTCAATACCTCTGTTTAAGCGCGAGCCACGAAGTGCAGCGCGACGGAATTCATGCAATACCGCAAACCCGTGGGTTTTGGTCCATCATCGAATACATGCCCCAAATGCGCGTCGCAGCGGCGGCAGGAAATCGCGTCGCGCTGCATACCAAAGCTGTCGTCCGAACTCTTGACGACGTTGACGGCCGATATCGGCTTCCAGAAACTCGGCCACCCGGTGCCGGATTCGAACTTCGTCTTCGAATCGTACAGCGCGGTATTGCAGCAGATGCAACGGTACAAACCGTCGGCATGATTGCTCGCGTACTCGCCCGTGAAGGGTACCTCGGTGCCTTGCTGCCGGGCTACGCGAAATGCCGAGGGCGACAACTGCGCCTTCCACTCCGCCTCAGTCTTGACGATCTTCGCGACGCGCTCCATGCCGAGGCTCTTGCCGTCCGCCGAGAAATTCTCGATGGTGACATCCGTGTTCTGCATGGCGGGTCCGGATAGGGCTGCCGCCCACCCGCCGCGGATCGGCAGTACCGAAAGGGCGGAAACGCCCGCGATAAACAAACGACGACTCATGACTTCGCTCATACAGACCTCATCCGAAAGTAAATGAATAGGCCTCAGCACCCACGTCCAGGAACTCGATGGTAAACACATGTTCGCCGACATCGCCGATCTGTCTGACGAGTTGGTACAGCCGCTGCCTGTCGATGGTACCGGCGCCGCCCGCGTCGGTGTCCACACCATGGCTGGCGCCCGGTGCGACGCCGTCCAACAGCACCCGAAAGCGCACCGGCTTGCCGTCCTTGCCGGGCCCCATCACCAGATGCAGATCCCGCGCGAAGAAACGGAACGCAATCTTATCGTGAGCAGCGCCCGACACCGCCTTCTCATCCGACACCGTCCATAATCCGCCCAGCGCCCACTGATTCAATTTTAATTCGGCCGGGACTGTGTACGCATGTCCCTGGTCCTGCGCGAAACCGCCCGGCGAGGCAAAATTCGCCGCTCTACGATATCCCACATAGGTTTCCGGCGACTGGTCATGGGCCTCGTCCGGGGGCGCCTGGACGCCAACCGCCTTGATCGAATCCATACCGGCGGGCGGAAGATCGGTCTGGCCCGCATCGGCCAACAGCCTGCGGATGGTCTGCTCGGATCCTGCGTAATCGCCCTCGCCGAAATGATGACTGCGAATGCGACCCGTGGCATCGATGAAATAGTGCGCCGGCCAGTATTGATTGTTGAACGCTTGCCAGATCGCATAGTCGTTGTCGAGCGCCACGGGATACGTGATTCCGAGATCCTTGACCGCGCGCCGTACGTTGTCGGGATCCTTTTCGAACGCGAATTCGGGCGCATGAACGCCGATGATGACCAACCCGTGGTCTTTGTATTTCGCGTACCACGATTTCACGAATGGCAGCGCGCGCAGGCAATTGATGCAGGAGTATGTCCAGAAATCGACCACCACGACCTTACCGCGCAATCCCTCCGCCGTCAGAGGCGGCGAATTCAACCACAGCGTGGCGCCCGCGAAGGATGGAATTTCCCCTTCCACGGGCAGATCGCCTGCGCCATGCACGGCGGACATCGCCATGGCGTTGCCGTTGGCGCCGCCGCTCATGGCCATGTTGGAATTACTCATCGCCATGTTGGAATTGCTCATCGCCATGTTGGAATTGCTCATGGCCATGTTGGAGTTGCTCATGGCCATCGTCATGCCCGGCGCATTCGCGGCAGCTGGATTGATTTTATCGATGAGCGACTGTTCCAGGCTGTTGGTACCGGCGAGCGACAGGCGGGTCAGCACGTTGGTGTCCCAACCAAGCGCAATGGCGAGCACGGCGAGAAGCACCGCGACGCCCAACGTCCGCCGCACCCACTCGCCCACGCCCAGGCTTCCCTTCAAGAAGGCGAACAGTCGGCCGCCGGCCAGCAATGCGACAGCCAGCGAGGTCGCCGCGCCGGCGGCATACGCGAATAGCAGCAGCGTGGTGCGGGCGTTCGGTCCCGAAATCGCGGCACCGGTGAGAATCAATCCTAGGATCGGGCCGGCGCAAGGCGCCCAGAGCAGCCCGGTCGCGACGCCGAGCAATGCCGACTGCACCAATCCGGGGCCGGCCGCCCCCGGCTGCGATAGACGATTCCCCAACGCCACAAAGGGCCGCGCCAGCCAGTCTGCCAGGCGCGTCGATAACAGCGTCGCGGCAAATGCACTCAGCAGCAGCAGAGCGAATATGCGTCCGTATTGGTTCACTCTTACCGCCCAAGATCCGCCCACGGCGGCGAGCGTCGCTATGCCGGCAAAGGCAGCCGCCATGCCGGCCAACATCGGCAGCCCATTGGTCAGGAATTTTTGTTCGGCGCGTGCGAAAACGAATGGCAACACGGGCAGGATGCACGGACTCAGGATAGTCAGCACGCCGCCCAGATACACCAGAAGCAAAATAGTCATGAAATCATGTTACTCCCATGGAAGAGACCGGCGGCCGAGCCGTTTAATTACAAACTTTCAGCCGGCGCGGTTCTGTCGCCCGGGCAGTCGCAACCGCACCGCGAGTCGCGAGCCACGACCCGAGTAGGATGGTGGCGAAAGCAATGGCGCCGCCGACGCCCAGCGGTTCGCGCAGTACCAATACACCGAGCAGCGTGGCAACCACGGGATTGATGTAGGTGATGACCGCGGCGCGTGACGCTCCGGCATGGCGCACCAGATAAAACATCAGCAGCATGGCGAGTGCGGTGCATATCAATCCCAGCACCATTATCGATACCAACGCCAGTGTCGAGGGTAGGTGCACCGGCAAATCGCATGCGGCGGGAATCAGCAGGACCACGCTCGCTACGCCCAAGCTGGCCGCCAGCGGCCCGGTGGAATCCAATTCGCTAAAGTGGCGCTGAATGATCAGGGGTCCGATGGCATAGCCCAGGGTGGCGAGGAGCATGCAGGCGACACCGGCCCAGCCCAGGGGATTCGCAATCGGCCCTGTGCCGAGCAAGGCCGCGACGCCGGCGAAACCTAGCGATAGCCCGGTGATGCGCCACAGGCCCAACGCCTCGCTCACGCCGAAAAAGCGCTGAATCAGGGCGATCGACAGCGGCACCATCGCGATCAGAATTCCGGTTACCGAGGAGCTTATCCAGCGCTCGCCGAGCGAAATCGCCGTGAACGGAACCGCGAACTCGGCCAGTGCGAACGCAACGATGGCAGCCTTATGTCGACTCAAGGAGCGCAGCGTGCCGCGGCGCCATGCGATGGGAAGCAGGACAGCGCTGGCCATCGCCACCCGGCAGAATGCCAGTACCAGGGGCGAGACTTCCTGGACGGCAAGCTTGATGAAAAAGTAAGGCAAGCCCCAGATGACACCGAGCGCCGCAAAAACCATCCAGCCACGCCAACCCACGGGCCCTCTCCCCACACGGATAACACCGGGCCGCAATGCTAGCAGCAATCGCGCGGCGAACCGCAGCGATCGCAGGCTACCTGTCGCCGGCTACGTGTCGGAGGCTACCCCCCACCTGTTTGCCGGCTGCCTTGATCAGGCGCCCGCGACCGCGTTGAGCCCTGGCGCCGACGCCATCGCAGCGGCGTTCGCGGCCAGCGTCGAACCCTGCGCCATGATGGACTCGGTCGTGATCAGCGGTGCTTTGGCGCGCGCTTTTATCAGGCGTGAGTACAGCTTGAGGTAGTTCTGTGCCATGTGGTGGGCCGTGAAGCGAGCGTCGAACTCCGCGCGGATGCGGGTGCGATCCATGCCGCGGATGTTGCGCAAGGCACTGCACGCCTCCGCCTCGCTGCGCACGATGAAGCCGGTGACTCCGTCCTCCAGCACCTCCGGCACCGAGCCATTGTTGAAGGCGATGACCGGCGTGCCGCAGGCCATCGCCTCGATCATCACCAAGCCGAAGGGTTCGCGCCATGCGATCGGAAACAGCAGCGCGGCAGCGTTGCCCAAGAATTCGCTCTTTTGGTGCTCGCCGATCTCGCCGATGAACTCCACGTCCGCGCTGGCCAACAACGGCTCGATCTTGGTCTTGAAGTACTCCACGTCCACACGATCGACCTTGGCCGCGATCTTCAGCGGCATGCCGGCTCGCGCCGCGATGCGAATCGCCGCATCCGGCGCCTTCTCCGGCGAGATGCGCCCGAGGAACGCCAGATACTCGCCGCCCGGGCCTTTCTGTAGGAGGTTCTGCGGCAAACCGTGCTGAATGGTGGCGACGTAGTTCGCCTGCGGCAGGGGCTGACGTTGCGAATCCGAAATGGAGACCACCGGCATTTCCCCGTACAAATCGTACAGCGGGCCGAGCTCGGGCAGATCCAGTCTGCCGTGCAGCGTGGTCACGGCGGGCGAACCCAGCAGCTTGAGCGTTGGGTAAGCAAAGTAATCCAAATGCGAATGTATGACGTCGAATTCGTGCGCGCGCCGTGCCAGGATCTCGAGCTGCATGAACAGCGGCGCGTAATAATCGCGCACCGTGGGATCGAGGCGCAGCGCCCGCGGCCAGATTGGCGTAAGTTGTGCTTTCGTGCCACTGTCGCCAGAAGCAAACAGCGTCACTTCGTGTCCGAGTTCCACCAACGCGTCTGTCAGATAAGCGACTACACGTTCGGTGCCGCCATAGAATTTCGGTGGCACGGCCTCGGTCAGCGGTGCAACTTGCGCAATCTTCATGCGTGATCTCCCTGTGGGGTTTGCAAAACGAGAAATACTTTGACGAAGCTAATACGTTTCAGTTCCACTATGGAAGCCGTATACGGAAGGTAATGTCATCGGATTACTCTTACGCCGTCTAGATCAACCTCAAAACACCGCGCCTCGGAGATTACATTGAATTCATCTTCAGCCGCCGAGACTCGGCCTGACGCAGACAACGTCGCGAATTCCCCCGAGGACGTGCCGGCATCGCAGTACCGCATTGCCGCCAGTGCGACTTTGCAGGAGCGGCGCACGCGCACGCTCAAGCACGGCGACACTTTCGCAATTTTCGATCATCGCGGCGACATCGGCAGCGAGCCGGGAAGTTCGGAGGGACTGTATCAGCGCGACACGCGCATCTTGTCGCAGTTCACCGTTCTTTTGGAGGCTGCCCGGCCGCTGCTGCTCAGTTCCACGATTCAAGACGACAATGCCACGTTCAGCGCCGACATGAGCAATCCCGATTTGCTGGTCGGCGATGTGATGGCGCTGCGGCGCGAGCAAATTCATCTGCATCGTTTGA
>Ga0116129_1000700_pt1 | contig 20329 bp, 15 predicted proteins | sample June2015DPH_17_2_FD_89732 | JGI IMG/M metagenome (GOLD analysis project Ga0116129, IMG submission 89732) | Peatland microbial communities from SPRUCE experiment site at the Marcell Experimental Forest, Minnesota, USA - June2015DPH_17_10 | ecosystem: Environmental > Terrestrial > Soil > Wetlands...
CAGAGAGTTGTGCATCGAAGCATGGAATACCGGATGCGTGAGTCCTTAACCAAGACGCGATCGTAAGCCGGGGCCCCATGTGAGAGACTTCTCAATCCACTAGCGGCCGGCCTGTGCCAGGGGGTCAAGCCGGTCGCTTACGAAAATTCGTAAGGCCGAAGTGTGCTTTGAAAGCAACGTCGACACCGCACGCCAGGAGGCGTGCGCCACAAAGGGCGCCGGGCGTAGACTATGGGGATGAAACTTTGGCTCCTTGTTGTGACTTGCGCTGCGTACGCGCAGACTGTTTCTGAAACTGGGGTGGCTTATGCGCCGGGTGATCCGCAACAGGTTATGGATATTGTTCGTCCTCGGGAACCGGGCCGGCGGCCGGCGATTCTGGCGATTCATGGCGGTGGGTTTCGCGCCGGGTCGCGCAGCGGTTATCAGGCTACCTGCCTGACGCTGGCGCAGCATGGCTATGTCTGCGCCACGGCCGATTATCGACTGGCGCCGGCTGCGCCTTTTCCGGCCGCGGTTTATGATGTCAAGGCGGCGGTGCGCTATCTGCGCGCGAATGCGGCCCGGCTTGGGATCGACCCTAATAAGATCGGCGTCATGGGTGGATCGGCGGGCGGACATCTGGCGCTATTTCTTGGAGTCACGGGAAATGTACCGGAGTTTGAGGGTGATGGGCCCAATCGGGATCAGTCCTCGCGCGTCTCCGTGGTGGTCGATTATTTCGGGCCGTCCGATCTGACCAAATCCTACGGCCGCAGCGTGGATGCGGGCGAGGTGCTGCCGCTGTTTCTGGGCGGCGATCTGGCGCACGCGCGGGCGATGCATCTGCGGGCCAGTCCGCTCAACTGGGTTACGCCGGACGCGGCGCCGACGCTGGCGATTCAGGGGACCAAGGACCGTTATGTGAACTATGAACAGTCGGTATGGATCATCGACCGGCTGCTCGCTTGCGGCGTGGAGGCGGAACTGGAGAGCATCGAGGGCGCCGACCACGGGTTCAAAGGGGCCGATGCGGAGCGCGCCGACAAGCGGATGATGGGTTTTTTCGACCGTTACCTGAAATAGGGGCGCTATTGGAAATCCGCGGTCCAGCCGATACAGGAGTGACGGAATTCCATGCGCTGCCTGCACTGCAACAAGAAGCTGAGTCTACTGAAGTTGGCGAAGGGGGATAGCTTTTGCTCTTCTGAGCACTTCGACGCGCATCAACTCCAGTTGTCGAAAGATGCGATCGCACGACTGATGAACGCGTCGGCGGAGGATGTTCCGAAACCGGCGCTGGTGATCACACCGCGGGAAGACGTACCCGTTCTGGAAGAAGCGCGTCCAGAAGAAGTTAAGGAAGTCGTTCCTCCCTATGCGTCGTTTGCACGGTCGCCGCTTTCCTGCACGCCGGCGCCGCCCGCTCCGGAGGTGGAGCGGCCGGATCATGGCGAACTTGCCGCCTCTCCGCAGGATTTGGCGTATCCGGTTCACGAACTGGAGGCGACGGCCTGCTTGCTGAACCTCTATGCGCGCCTGAGTCTGGCGGGAACCATGCCGCTGAACTGGACTTCACCACGGAATTTCATCCTGGCGGCGGAAAACTTCCCTACGGAGTTCATTCGGCCGTCGCTGATCGTGAGTCCCGATTTTTCGGAACTTTCAGCTCCGGTCGAAGAGCTGCCTGAAAAGCCGGCTGCTTCCAAAATTGTTGCCCCGACAACGAGCCGCCGGCTGCCGTTTTTGATCGCACCTTCGTTTGGAGAGCGAAGCGCCGCGGCAGCTTCTCTCGATGCGGCGGGCCCGCAGGCCGGGAGGCTGGGTCCTATTCTCGAACGGGACCGGCCGCCCTTCGATGCGCACGGCACGATTGCGCGGCCTACGCGTTTCTTTGAAGCGGCATCGCTTCAGGCGCAAAACTCCACCGCGCATTGGATCGAAAGCACGCCCGAACGCGCCGTTTCGGGGAGCCTGGTTGCGCCGGCCGCGATCGGGAAAACCGAACACGATGGATGGCATGTTTCGAGCCGCTTGATCGGGCTGACCAGCAGGATTCTCGACACCACCCGGCAGCCGCCGCGTCCCGTCGATTTCGCTCCACCGGCGGCGGCATCTCTGTTGGCTGCACCGGAGGCGGAAGCTGTCCGCCATAGAGGTTCAGGACAGATTCTAACAGGCCAACCACGGGTTTTCCGCGCGGTCCCTCCGGTCTCCGGAAACTTCCTTCCGGCGAGCGATCTGCCTCGTTCCGAACCACCCTCCGGCACTGCGCCGATCGCACCGGTGGCGCATGAACCCGGATTGCGCGCGGTGAAGATTGCATCCTTATTCACGTCCGCGGTGGAAACGCGGCCGCTGGGGCAGGAAATCGTGTTTTTCGATCGAACCGTTCCGGCCATGGAATACGGATTGCGCTCCATCCTGGCGAAGTTTCCTCCCGCAGAGCCTTTTTCAACGACGGCGTCGCGGCAGTGGCACAGTCAGGCGCCGCATTTTGCGCTGCCAGCGGCAGTGGTGGAAGGGCCTGCGTGGCCGAGCTTTCCGCTACAACTATGGTCGTATGAGCTGGCGTGCAGGCAGCCGGAACCCGCCGCGGTCAAGGCGCCTTGGCTCTCAAAATGGACGTGCCGTCCGGTCGCGTGGCCAGTGATCGACGCCGCCGCGCGTCGCGATGAGCCTGCGGCACCCGCGGCTGCACTGCCTGCGCTGCGATTTTCAGAGGCGCAGAGCACGGCAACGAAAGTCGAATTATTGGTCAGCGGCGCCTTGCCAGTGGCCTTGGAGCGTCCTTTTATACCCGCCTCCGGCTGCATTTCCGCACAGACGGATTTACGGTACCTGACCGCGGCTAGCTTCCCCGCCGCGAATGCTCCGGCAGGCAATCCAGCCGTCAACTGGTGCGAGCCGGTCATAAACTGGGAATTGCGCGCGGCGGCTTCTCCGAGCGCGCCGGCGGTGAAATTCCTGCCCCTCCGCGAAGATCCTACCCTACCTGCCGCCATAAACTGGGCGCGATTGAGATCGCTGCATCGGTAATGACGACGCGATGTTTCATAGCTTTACGAACTTTTACATCGCGCTATGCAGACCTTAGACCTTGATGCCGATGCTTAAGTAGGACTTGAGCTACCGATGGTCCAGGTCCGGGGAAAATATGGATACTACAAACACCAATCCGGGGAGCGTGGCGACGGCGGAACCGGAGATGGCTGCCAGCGACGCATCTCTGCGGTCGTTGGCGGCGGCCGTTTCGCTGCATCTCAAGGGTGAGCAGGAAGAAGCATTGAAGGAGCTGGATCGCGCCGAGGAGCACGCAAGCACGGGCGATCTGGCGGAAATTCATGCGGCGCGGGGCCACATTCATTCCGAACTCGGGCGTTTCGATCGCGCCGCGGCCAGCTTTTCACGGCTCGCCGAACTGCTGCCGGAGGATGCGCAAACACGCTACCGGCTGGGTTTGTGCCTACAGCATCTGGGGCGCTATTCTGAGGCGCTGGATAGTTTCCATGCGGCGCTGCTGCTGGGCGACAACGAATTAAGAACGAAGCTCGCGGCCGGCGCATGCCTGCTGCAAATCAACGACGGAAAGGCTGCGATCGAGCTGTTCGACGCGGCGCTGGAGCAGAAACCCGACTCCGAGGAAGCGCTTTTCGGGAAAGCCGTCGGGTTACAGTTGCTGTGGGAATTCGACGAAGCCACTGAGATCTATGAGCGGATTCTGGAAGTGAATCCCCATTCGGAGGATTCGCTTTCAAACCTGATCAGCCTCAACCTGCAGCGCAAGGATTACGATGCGGTGCGCCACTGGAGCGAGGAATTGCTCGCCCTGCGGCCCGATGCGATCGCAGGCCTGGTCGGACTGGCCGGGGCGTCTTTCGCGACGTCGGATTTCGAAGCGGCGGCCAAACATACGCTGCGGCTTACGGAGCTGACGCCGAATTCCTACGATCATTGGTTCAACCTGGGCGTCGCGCGGCAGCGGCTGGGACGTCTTTCCGAATCCTCCAACGCCTACCGGCGAGCGGGCAATATCCGGCCCGAAGCAACTTTCGCACACATCAATCTTGGGATCGTTTCGCGCGAACTGGGAGACTTGGCGAGCGCCCGCTCCGCCTTCGAACGCGCCATTGAAGCCGCGCCGGAGCGCGACGATTTGAAATTGGAGCTGGCTTCGATTATCGAGCGGCAGGGATCGCTCAAAGAAGCGGAATCGCTTTACGCCAGTCTGGTGGCGGCGAATCCGAAATTGGAAAACGCCTGGTTTCGGCTGGGGTATCTGCGTCTGCAGCGCGGCGAAAACGCGGGCAGCATCGCGGCCTTCGAAGCCTGCGTCAGAGAACGTCCCGAATGGCCCGAAGCGGAGATGAACCTGGGGCTCGCCCATACCCGCAGCCAACAGTACGATCAGGCCGAGGCGGTGTTGAAAGGGTTGCTCGACCGGGATCCAAAATCGATCGACGCATTGAACGGCTTAGCCGTCGCTTCGCTGGAGCGCGCCGATCATGGGAAGGCGTTGACCTATCATCTGGCGTTGATCCACGCGGGCGAGAAGTCGGCGGAAATTTACTATAACGCCGGCCTGCTTTCGCAGGAGCTCGATCAGCCTGAGCAGGCAGCGGATCTGTACCGTTCGGCGCTGGATCTGCGCCCCGATTTTCCGGAAGCGCTTTCCAATCTCGGACACGTGCTCGAGACGCTCGGACAGAACGACGATGCACTCAATTGCTGGGTCTCGGCGCTGGAGAAAAAGCCGGAACTGGCGCGCGGCTACTTCCTGCGCTAGCAGTGGCAGGCGAAATCGCCTGCCTTTTGGGGTGGCGCAGGCGGTTCCGCCTGTGCCTTTCTTTCAACTTCCTAGCTCACACCCGCGTGCGCGACCGATTCGATTCTCTCGATCAACTGCGCGACGCTCTCTTCGTCGAAATGCTCCACCAGGGAAACGTTGGCGTGGGTCTTCACCACTGAGGTTTCGTGCTCCACTTCCACCACGCAGGTTCCGTCGCCAAGCCAACCGCCAATCTGCTTCACTCGCGCCAGGATATCGGATTCGGGAGCCTCGAAAACAGTCATCAGTTGATTCGCGGACCAGCGGAAAATCACGTCGTAGGGCCGGATCGTTGCCGCGAGCCGCTCCGCCAACTGCCTCATGATCTGCGCCGAGCCTGCCTTTTTCACGCTCTCCGGAATGAAGCCTTCCCAGGTCCACTCCACCACGATGGCGCAGAACGGCTTGCTTTTTCTGATCTGGGTCTTGAGGCGCCGCTCGGCTGCCACCCGATTTAGGATTCCCGTCTCCGGGTCTACGAAATCAGAAACAGTCGCCTCGGCGAGCCAGGACTCGATTTCCTCGCGGCGGCGCCGCATATCGTCGATCGTGGCCAGTTTTTCAGTGTTCGTCCTGCGGGAATAGGCGCGCAGGCCGGCCGCATAGCGATGAAACGACCGCCGCAATTGCGCTTCATCGTCTACTTCCGCCGCCGTTTCGATATGTTCCGCCAAATCGTCGAGAAAGGCGCGTTGCAGATCCGCCGTGGCGCCCAGCATTTCTTCGATCGCGTGTAGGTGGTCCCGAAGCTGCGCCGCCCGATTCGATCCGGTGCGAACCCACGCTCCGGCAGTGGCCGCATACTCCACCAGATCCGTTTCCACCGCTTCGCGGCTTTGCTGAAGGGCGTTCGGAGTGGCGTCGAAACCCAGCCTCCGCGGTAGCTTCAACAGACGATCTCGATACATGGTGCCCACGGCGGGACACACTTCAGCCACACAGTTCCCAATGGCCACAACAGCGCCCAGATAACAGGCGATCGCCGTCTGCTCGGCGTTCAGTTGGGTGGTTTCCGGAGTCAACGAATCAGGCGTGGAGCTCATACTATTCCAATAGAAATGATCGGCACTTACCGGCCTCCAGCGGCTAGGGTAAAAACCTTAACAAAACTTTACCTTTCCCGGCTCCTCGCTTGTTTGAGTGACCGCGTCAACCCTGATGAGAGGCGAAATGGCCTCCAGATAAGGATCATAAAATGCGAAATCATTCCCCAGAAGAAGAGAAATTGGACCAACGAAGAACAGCTTTGCTCGCCTATGAGTTTTGGCGTGCCCGAGGTTGTCCGGAAGGCTCACCTGAGCAGGATTGGTTCCTGGCCGAAGAGCAGTTGAGGCATCAGCAGAATTTCACGATGGCAGAAGCCGCGTGAACTTACGGGCGCCATGTTTGCCCGCATCCGCGTGGCGCCCCTTTTTTCTAGGGCTGCGGGCGCGGCGGCTCCGATTCCGACGTGGGCAGATTCGGCCTCTGCCGTTCGATGCGCCAGGTGACCTTGCCGCCTTGCTCCCTCTCGGTGCGATTGATGCGGAGTTTCGCATGGGCCAGATAATCCAAATGCACGCGATCAAACGCCAAGCCCGCCGAGGCCATCAACTTCATATAATCCCCGTGCGCGGTCTCGTCCGGCGCCTCGGTATAACCGGAATCCCAGGTAATATCGGGTGAAACGCCACCGGTCGCGCCTCCCGTGGCACCCGCGCCGCCGCGGCCGGGAGAACCTTTCAGCGCCATATAAATCCGGATCCCGTTGACGATCGGCTGCTGCATGTCCTCCGGCTGCCAACGCTGCCCGAAGCGCTGATACCGCGCGTTCATCCGATTTTCAAGATCGAGCAGGCCCGGCACATTGCGTTGTGCTTCGACGATGCGGTCGCGAATTTCATACGCGATTTTCTCGCTGTATAAATGCGTGTCGTCGCGCAGGTAAGTGAGGCTAGTGAACCAGCCGCGCGGGATCCACCAGGTGCGCCCGTTGTTCGCCCCCTGCCGCGTGGTCACCCAAGCCGAATATTCGGAAAACGGCTGCACCCATTCGTGCGACGGATACCCATGCGGATTCAGAAACGCGTCGGGCAGCCACCCATCCAGTAGCTGCTTGCGGGTCCGGGATTCCGGATAAACGGGATCGGTTTCGGCTTGCCCCGCCGCCACGTCCGCTGCCAGCGAGCCGTGATAGCCCGGATGCAGCATGTTGTCCGGCGTGATCTCGGCAAGCTGCACCGAAAGATCCGCGCCGTCACTATTAGTGATGGGATGCAGCACCACGTTCACCTGTTTGAGCAGCGCGCGGGTTGCGTCGTCCGTGACAAGTTGCTCCCCGAGCTTATCGATATGGCTGGTGCTCGACACCTCGTTCGCGTGCTGCCGGCCGCTATAAAGGATCGATGCCTTGAGCGTGGTTTCCTTGGCCCACGATTTCAATTTTGCGGGCGAAGGCAGCATCACATCGGCGGCCCACAAATTCTGGCCCAGGTAGCTGCGCCCCATCCAATACGCGTTGACGCCCGGAAATTCGCTCAATTTGGCTAATATGGACGCATTTTCGCCTGGCGAAATCGGCTCGTCCCACTGGACTTTGTTCTTTTTGGGATCCCGAAAATCGGCGATCATCGGGCGATTGGCCAGCGGACGGGAAACGTTCCAACTCCCGATCTCGCGCGGCGCGGCGCTATCGACCTTCGCCGTCAGCGGCACAGGCAGTTCGAATTCCACCGCCATCTTTCGCAGATGCGGATACGCCAACTCATCCTTATATAAACCCTCCGCTTGCATCGCCTGGAGCCACTGAATTTGCCCCTTGGCCTGCTCCGCTGGAAACACGCCGCGCTCGATTTGCGTGGTGCCTTCGAGCTTCACCCAGTCGTTGTACTTGTCCTCTTTGAAATCCGCCGGCAGCAGCCAGGTCAGGCTTTGCGGACCATCCGCCGTTGCGCGCGCCTCGATCAAGCGCGGCTGCATCGCGCCGGTTAACGCGTATAAATTCCGCGTACGTTCATGGCGCTTGCCCTGCGCGTCTGTCCATTTCAGCTCGACCATCGGATTCGCCGCCGGTTTGCCATAGAACTCGATATGAACGTGTCCGTCTTTTCCGTCATCGGGCGCGTGAACGATGGGAATGATGCGGCCGACGTACGTCACGGCGCGGCCTGCCTCCATATCGCCGATCATGTTGGCGAAATTTTCCGTCGAGTAAAACGTATCTTCCTGCAAGGCTTCGAGCGATGAAATGTGTTCCTTATCGATACCCAGCATGAAGTCCGGCTCGCTCATGTGGATGTCGATTTTGAGCGTGTCGAAAATCGGCGCGAACTCCGGCCGCAGCTCGCCGTGCGATTGGGACATCACGTAGCGGAAAATTTTCGGAAGAGTTTCGTTTTGATAGTGATCCCAAAATTCTTCGATGTCGGTCTTGATGCGCTGGTCGAGAATGACAGTTTGGCCTGATTCGATTCGCACCCATCCGGTATCGACCTGCACCTGTTCGTAAGGCTTGATCACGCCGTTATAAGGTTGCGTCACGGTGGTGACGGTAAATTCGCGTTTCAACAGCTCTTTCCCCGCCGCGTCATAAGCGTGCACGCGATAGGTGGGGCCGCCGTCATATTGATCGAGCTGAATTTTTTCGAGGGGGATTTTTAACGCCGCAGCGAGCGCTTCATCGACTGGATAGAGCTCGTGAACCCAGCGCGCCGGCGAATACATGACGCGCATTCCCGTAGCGTCTTCGTTTTTCTTGAATTCGATTTTCATGGACGCAACTGGTTTGCCTTTGAGTTGCGGCGCGATCTCGTCCATCAGCCAACTGAAGCCCTGTTTGTAGGCACACAACACCGTCACCTGGGCCTGCGGAACCATCGCCTTGATCTGCGCCGCCAGCTTCTGCCGCTGCTCCGGACCTTCGCTGACGCGCGCCAGGATTTTCACCGGTCCGTTTAATTTCGGTAGCGCGGCCTTCACTGCTTTGAGCAGCCGCGCGCCTTCCCAGGGAATGACGAGGTCTTCCTGAAACGTCGGCGTCGCCTGATGGAATATAAATCCCGGAGCCTCATAGTGCAGCGACGGATTATGCTCGCAACACTGCGTGCCCGCGTGCAGGCTGCCCGTTTCGACCTTCACACTTGTCTTCAGCTTGGCGGCGATTTCCTTCGCGACGGACTCCTTTAATCCCGGCTCTGCAATGTCGACAAAGACCTTCGCTTCGACGTCATGCACCGGACCCACGATCTCCTCCATCCATTTGTCGAGCCGGTACAGTGCGACGCTGGCCTGTCCTGCGGAGGAGCGGAGAGAGAAGAAGCGGTGCAGATCGTAGCGAATCTCTTCGAGCGATAAATACTGTTTTCCTGTCTCCCAAAGATTCGGAAAATGATCCGAGAGCAGGCCTAGCGCCGCCGCTGGATCCCCTGACACCAGCACCGCGCTCTGACGGCCGAACGCTTTATCGACGACGCGCAACTCGCCTTCGCCCGGTGCCAGCGAGTCGGCATTTTGATCCTCTTCATGCAGCTTGCGCGCGGCTTCCTTCGCAAGATCGGAGCCTTCAACGATCACCGATTTCGTACGCACGTCTTTGATCGCCGCGCCCGAATCGGGAGTCGCTAGAGGCAGCGTAATCCCAGTGGTCTCGAGGCCCACGCGAGCGGCCAAATTCGCCATCGCGATGCCGGCTTTGCCCGCCGGAACATAAAGCTGTGCGTCGAGATTCGAAGGGATCGGCATGCGCGCGGTGCCGCGAAACAGGCCGTGCATGGTATATAAAGTCGCCAGGTCGAGACGCTGCGGACCAGCCTCGGCGTCGGTAGGCGCAGCAGCCGGGGCCGCAGTGGCCGGCGGAGCAGCAGGAGGCTCCGGGGACAGGGGCTTTTCGCTAACCGCCGAAACATCGCCAACAAGGAGTTCATGAACATTGGCGAGCTTGGGAGATTTGATCGCGGCGGCAAGCTGTTCCTTGGTCGCCGACCCTACGAATTGCGCTACCGCGATGCTGGCTTTGCCCTTGAGATACGTCAGCCCAATAAGCTTCGCCTTGACTTCGAGGGGGAGAACGTCGAGCCGGTCGCCGGGAACTTTCCATAAATACGGGGCGCGCGAGGCGAACGCCTCGGCTGCCGCGAGCAATCCGGCATCGTCATGCCCGACGATCAACAGATTGTCTCCGGCTTCGAAAACTCCGCCCTCGTTCGCTTCCAGCTGGTAGTTGACGGACGCGCTTCTGCCGACGTAAATTCTAGGCCCGTCCTTACGATCATCATTCGCCGGGATCACCAGCGGCGGCGTCAGCCCCGTCGACCCGAACCCCAGCCGAGCCGCGATATCGGCCGCCGCTGCGTTCTCCGCCGCCGTCGGATTCTCAGGCACCACCACTTTGCCCGCAATGAAATCGACGATCCCGTCGCCATTCGTATCGCGCAGCATCCAACCTGCGGCGAACGGATCAAGCAGATGATTCGCCTCCGGCGTGCTGGTTTGAAACGCCTGATTCACCGGCAGAACACAGACGGCAAGCACCAGCAGCCGGAAGCGGATCGTCATGACCTATTGCAAATCGCCTTTAGGCATCGACCCCGAAATAAACTCGCCGATATCGTGCTTCAACTTGGCGTGCGAATCGGAGTCGATATAGAGCATATGGCCGGCCTGGTAGAAATCCCAGGTGATGTTTTTGTGCATCTCCGGACTCAGTCCCATGTGGTTGAACGTGTATTCGACCGCGTAGTACGGCGTCGCCAGATCGTAGTATCCGGCCGCGACCATCACCTTCATGTACGGATTCTTCACCATTGCGTTGCGCAGCATGCTGGTGGTGTCCCCGAACTGGTTGCCGGAGCCATAATCCCACGGCTGCACGCCGCCGCCGGTGTAGTAAAACATGTCGGTTTTATAATTCAGCTCATCGCGCATGTAGTGCTGAAAAATCGCCACGAACGGTGGAGTGATCAGCGAGCTCGAAGGATCGTACTCGCTGGTTTCGCCCGTATTCAGAGCGGACGGCCCGGCCAGGCGGCCATCGTAACGGCCGATCGTCTCATGCTCATGGCGGAGCAGTTGCCGCGTGAAGTGCCCCACATCCCAGCGCAGATTCGATTCATCCAGATACTGTGGCTCGAGGCCGGTATACTTCGTCAGCTTCTCGATCACGGCCTTGCGTTCCGCCACCGGCAGTTCGTCGCCTTTGGCCAGCGCCGCGGCATACTCACCTTGCGCGAACCCTTCGGCGTCTTTCAGAAACGCTTGCAGATTCTTTTTCTGTAAGTCTGGCGAGACCTTCTTGTGATACCAGGCATCGGCCGCGTAGGTCGGGAACTCCAGTTGGAATACCAGATCGTCGCTGCGGCTCCAGATGGTTTCGAGGTTCAGCGTCGTGCCGATCAGCACCACGCCGTTGAAGGCGATGCCGCGCTCAATCAGATAGCCGGCGATCCCCGCCGCGCGGAATGTTCCGTAGCTTTCGCCGGCGATGTACAGCGGCGAAAGTTCGCGGCTATTGTGCGTGATGTACATGCGCATGAATTCGCTTACCGATTGAATGTCGCCCTGCACGCCGTTCATGTGCTTGGCCACTTCCAGCGTCTTGGCGCGGCTGTAGCCAGTGCCCACCGGATCGATGAACACCAGGTCGGTATGATCGAGCCAGGTATCCTGGTTATCGATCATTTTGTAAGGCGGCGGAGGCATGCTGCCATCCGGCATCAGCTTCGGACTGCGCGGTCCCATTCCGCCCATGTGCACCCACATCGAAGCGGAACCGGGTCCGCCATTGAAGCAGAACGTCAGAGGACGCTTGGTGAGATCGCTGGCGCCATCGAGCGTGTACGCCATATAAAAAATATGCGCTTCGGTTTCGCCGTTGGCCGGATTCTTCAGCGGCATCTGTGCGACGGTCGCGGTATAGTTCAACGTCTTACCGTGGACCGTCACCGAATGGTGCGTCACCACCGGCGTTTCGTCGATGTCGCCGCCCAGGGCCGGTCCAGGTCCGGAGATGCCTCCCCGGCCGCGTCCACCGCCCGGAGTCGGCGCGGGAGGCGCGGGCGCCGTCGTTTGTGCCGGCGCTGGAGTTGGGGTGGAAGGTTGAGCCTGACGGGTTGGCTGTTGCTGTGCGAGGAAAAGCGCTAGGAGCGGAACAATCATTAGTAAATGATATTCCAACGCAGTACAATTTTGTCAGGAGCGTTTCCATGAGACTCTTTTGCGCAATCACATTCACCGCCTGTCTGCTCATCTCGGGGTGCCGACGGCATCGCCCTCATCGAGACGATCCGTTTCGGCAGGCGAAGGTGGACGACGCGCAAAAGGCGCGAGCCCAAGAGGCCGCGAATCGTCTTATGGCGGAGCTCAACAATGCTACCTGCCAGCCGATCTACAACGAGGCCAGCGTATTCTTTCGCTCCCAGGACTCGGAAGCGTGGGGGGAGGAATGTCACGCGCTGAAGAAGAAACTGGGCGCCTGGAGCAGTTTTCAGGTGGAGGATACGCAAAGCTGGGAGGCTGGAGTCGTGGTGTGCCTGCAAGGGCTGGCTAAGTTTGAAAACGAAAGCAAACGGGGTTGCGATTGCCTGGGTACAAAACGACAAGGGCTTGAAGCTCTACTGGATCGCCTTTCAACAGCAAGATCCTCGGCACTGGCGGCAAATCCCTCCGCTGCCTACCCGTCGTAACTTGAGCGATCCTCCCGCGGTAAGATCGCCGACGGACAGCTTCGCGTCGTGAAGTGAACCTTCTCATAACCGCCGCCGCTATCCCGTCTCCGCGATCCGCTTCACGGTTTGGAATGTATCGGACTGCTCCACGGTCTTATCGGTTCGATAGCGCTTCACGCGCGCGAAACGGAGCGCCAGGCCGCTCGAGTAACGCGGGCTCACTTGCAGATCGTTAAATGCGATCTCCACTACGATCTTCGGCTCGACGTGCACGGTGTAGTTATCCCTCCCGATCTCGATTTTTTGCAGCTCCAAAGTTTGCCAGGCAAGCATTTCGTCGGTCAATCCCTTGAATGTTTTCCCGAGCATCGCGAAGCCACCCTTCTCCACGTCGCGTGCGCCCAGATGTAAATTGCTCAGCCAGCCCTTGCGCCGTCCGCTGCCCCACTCCGCTGCGAGTATCACCAGATCGAGCGTCTTTACATGCTTGATTTTCAACCATGCGCCGCCGCGCGCGCCAATCACATACTGTGAATCGGGCGATTTGGCCATGATGCCTTCGTGGCCTCGCGCCAGCGCTTCTTCCAGAAACCGATGCCCTTCGCTCGCCTCGCCGGTGGCGAGATGCGGAACCACGGAATACGGTGCGAGCTTTCTTAACACCTCGAATCGTTGCCGCTGACTTTCCCGCAGCAAATCGCCTCCGTCGAGATACAACACGTCGAACCAGAACGGAGCGATAGGAAGCTCGCCACGCATTTTCTCCACATCCAGCTTGCGTCCGAAGCGCCGCATCGTGATCTGGAATGGCTGCGGACGGCCATCGGGTTTAAGGCTCAACGCCTCGCCGTCGAGAATTACGTTTTTAGCCGGTAGAGCCCGCACTGCTTCGACCACCTCCGGCACAGCCACCGTAACTTCGTTCAATGCGCGCGAAAATACTTTTACCTCGTCTCCCGATTTGTGCACTTGAATGCGTGCCCCGTCCAGCTTGTATTCGAGCGAAGCTTCCCCTAGATCATCCAGCGCTTCGACCACATCCTCGGCCGTCTGCGCCAGCATCGGCTGCACCGGTTGGAATAGCCTGATCGCGTATTCGTCCACCCCGGCCTCGCCTCGTTCCAGCAACGCCTGCGCGACCTTCGCGACATCTCCCGCGACCATGGCCGCCTGCCGCACGCGATCGAGATGGATGCCGGTCGCCTTCGCCAGCCCTTCGAGCATGATGCCTTCGAGCGCGCCCTGGCGCAGTCCTCCCAGCAAAACCTCCGCTATGAATTGCTGCTCGGGCGCCGTCGCGCGGCTGAGCAATTCCTGAAGTAGCTCCCGCCGGCGCTGTCCCGATCCACTTCCTTCGGCTCGCGCGATCGCATCGAAGGTTCGGTTCAGTTCCAGCAGCGCGATCGTCGGTTCCGGCGCTGGCGGCGTGGCGGCGTCGCGAATAGCCTGGTATCCCAGTCCGATCCGTCCCTGCCGGATCCGCCCCGATAGAATCGCCGTGACGATTTCGATTTCATCGCCCTGCAACTCGCGCAGCAAGGCGCTTAGCAGGGAGATTTTCTCCAGCCGTTTGCTCGTCTCAGCGATTCGTTGCGAAGTTCCGACGACTTGCGCCAGTAGCATGCCCGCAGTGTACGACGGAATTTACTTTGATTGGCCGCGAACCGGTGACGAGGATGTCGACTAGTCTCCGGGCGCTCTGCTGCCAGTCAGGGCTGGTCGCAACGTTGGCCACGCCGATCAGCGCCCGAAGCAGATCGATTGGATCGAGGTCCTTGCGTATCTCGCCGCTCTGAATCGCGCGCTTCACCAGGGCCCGAATCGCTTCCCAGACCAGCGCGTAGGAAGCTTCGAACACCTGCGAGGGGCCGCCGACGAGCGTATTCAGAGCCGGGGCGATGATCTGCTTTGTCGCGATATAGTCGACGAATAACAACATCCACGCCCGCAAGGCTTCGATCGGGGGCAAGGTCTCCGCGAACTTCCGCTCGGCTGCCGCCAGTTTTTCTACCTCAGTCCGGTAAACGGCTTCGAGAAGCTCGTCGCGGGTAGGGAAGTGGCGATACAAAGTTCCAGCTCCGACACCGGCCTGTTTGGCGATGTCGTCCAGGCTGGTATTGGCGCCCGACCTGGTGAACGCCTCTTTCGCCGCTTCCAGAATTCGTTCGCGATTACGCAGCCCGTCGGTGCGCGGCTTTCGTTCGACAGATCGTGAACGTTTCACAGGCATTCAAAAAACTTGCAACCGGAGACAGTCTCCGGTAATCTACTAATGCGGAGACTATCTCCGGTTTATCAGATTTGTGGCGGTTCGTCAATAATTAGGAGAAGAAACTATGCGTATCTTTGTCACCGGGGCGACAGGCTTCGTCGGCTCCGCAATCGTTCAGGAACTCATCGGCGCGGGTCATCAGGTGCTCGGCCTGGCGCGTTCGGAAGCAGGCGCTGCGTCCCTTGCCGCCGCTGGAGCCGAGGTACATCGCGGTTCACTCGAAGATCTGGAGAGCCTGCGTAGTGGAGCGCAGAGCACGGATGGCGTGATCCATACGGCCTTCATCCACGACTTTGCGAACTACGGGCCCGCCGCCGAAACGGACAGGCGCGCCATCGAGACGCTGGGAGCCGCTCTCGCGGGGTCTGATCGCCCACTGATCGTCACTTCCGGCACCTTACTTCTTCAGCGCCAAGGCCCACTCGCAACCGAAGAAGATCCTAACAATCCCAATTTTCCCCGCAAATCGGAAGAGGCGGGACTTGAGTTTTCGTCGCGTGGCGTACGCGCGTCAGTGGTGCGACTCCCGCCCTCCGTGCATGGCGATGGCGATCACGGCTTTGTCCCGCGCCTTATCGCCATCGCGCGTGAAAAAGGCGTTTCGGCCTATGTGGGTGACGGCCAAAACCGCTGGCCCGCGGTGCACCGGCTCGATGCCGCGCATCTTTACAGGCTGGCGATTGAAAAAGGTTCTGCTGGAGCCCGCTACCACGCGATCGCCGACCAGGGCGTGCCGTTCCAAGACATCGCGGCCGTTATCGGCCGGCGTTTGAAAGTGCCGGTTATCAGCAAATCGCCGGAGGAGGCCGCTGATCATTTTGGCTGGATCGCGCGCTTCGCGAGTATTGACGGCCCCGCTTCGAGCGCGCAAACTCAGGAACAACTGGGATGGCGCCCCACGCATGCGTCCTTGATCGCCGATATCGACCGGCCCAGCTATTTTGAAGCCTGAAATAATAAAGGATAAAATCCAATGACGAAAGAAATCATTCTCGGCGGAAGTTTCACGCTCGCCAACAGTTCGCTGACCGTGAACCGTATGGGTTATGGCGCAATGCAACTGGCGGGTCCCCAAGTGTGGGGACCGCCGCGCGATCCGGACGAAGCGGTCCGGGTCCTCAAAGCGGCCGTGGAAGCCGGCGTCAACCACATAGATACCAGCGATTTCTATGGTCCTCACGTGACGAATCAGATCATCAAGCAAGCGCTGCATCCTTATCCGGACGGCCTGGTGATCGTCACCAAGGTGGGCGCCCGCCGGGGAGCGGACAAATCCTGGCCTCACGCTCTTTCGCGCCAGGAGCTGATAGACGCAGTTCATGACAACCTGCGAAACCTCGGCCTGGACGCGCTGGATGTCGTGAATCTGCGTGTCGGCGGACTCGCGGCGCCCTCAGATGAAACGATCGAGGAACCCTTCACGGTGCTCGCCGAACTCAAGCAGCAGGGATTGATTCGTCATCTCGGTTTGAGCAATATCAGTCCACGGCAATTGTCGGAAGCGCAGAAAATTTCTGAGGTCGTCTGCGTGCAGAACTTGTACAATGTTGCGCATCGGGACGACGACGGCTTCATCGGCGAACTGGCGAAACAAGGCATCGCTTACGTGCCGTTCTTCCCCTTGGGAGGATTTACTCCCTTACAATCCACAGCGCTCGACCGAGCCGCGGCGTCCTTGCAATCGACCCCGATGCAAGTCGCCCTCGCATGGCTTCTACAGCACGCACCAAATATCGTGCTGATTCCCGGCACATCGTCGGTCAAACATCTACGCGAAAATCTCGCAGCCTCGGCGCTGCAACTTCCTCCCGAAACGATCTCCGATCTGGACTTGATCGCAGACGGCCCCAAGCAGTGAAGAGTGGCGCATCCGCTTACCTCGGCCACAGAACCCACGGGCGGCCAGGCGCGGACCACGTGTTGATCGTCGACCGGAAATCGGCCCGCTACGTCAACGTCATTGCCATTTGGGCGGCAGTTCGTTCATAATATCGTGAGCCGCACGCGCCTCGCCGCATCGATGATGCTGGCGTTGGGGGCCGTTGCGGCCCGGGCCGACTTGACTTAGTCGGCGTTCAGATATATGCCAGCGGACCCACCGGCCAGAACGCAGGAGCATACTCGGCAACAGCTTATCAGTATTCCACGAACAGTAACACCGATCAGTTCGGTTTGGACGTCAATGGCACGCCGTCGCTGGCAATTAGTCTCGCTCTCGCTAATGGCCCGAATGTCTTCACGTTTTCAGGGGGCACTGGCTTCCCCATCGACATTATTGGACTGAATCTATTCTTCAACGACACTGGGACTTCTTACAATCCGGCTTACCAGGCAGGGGTGGGAATACCGGGGGATCTATCGGCTTACGTAGCTGCGGGCAGTTCGACGTTCTCGATTCCGGTGGCGGGAACTGACGTGCAGTCCTACAACACCAGCTTCACCAATGTGAATTCCACCACCTACAGTGGAGCGACCAGCTTTACGGTAGGAAATAGTGTGATCACGCTCACCGATTTTTCGGCTGCGAATACTCCATCTGGCTCGTTTACTCTTACGGTTACCCCGACTCCGGAGCCGCGCATGTTTGTAGCGCTCGGGCTCGGCCTAGCATTGCTGGCCCTAACTCTGCGTCGCACATAAGGCGACGTCCTAGGGGTTATAAACCCGCCCCGTCAGGGTGGGGATTGCCGGAACGGCTAGGAAACTCATCAACTGCAACAATCCGCCGTTGCCACTTCGTTCAAGGTCTCTTCCATATATAATCCTAGCTGCGGAGATGCGCATGATTTCCATCTTTGGCGCGGCGAAACCGGCTATGCCGCCGGTGGAAAACAATTCCTGGGTCATCAATCGCGAAACAGGCACAGTAATGGTCTTTGTTCACGGCGTGCTTTCGAGCGCGGCGGAGTGCTGGTATCAGCCCAAGACCGGCGCATTCTGGCCCCATCTGGTTCGCGACGATCAAGGCGATTTAGGCCGGATTTCCGTCTTTCTGGGCGGATATAATACCGAGGTCGACGCCGGCGAGTACGGAATGCGCGATTGCGCAAAAGAATTGCTGGACGCGCTGTCGCGTGAGACCGGCGGCTATCCGGCGGTGCTGGCCCATGAGCGGCTGGTGTTCGTCTGTCACAGTCTGGGTGGAATTGTGGTTCGCTACATGTTGGAGTGCTGGCGCGAACTGTTTGAGTCCAAGGCGATTTATCTGGTTCTCGCCGCTTCCCCCTCGGTCGGTTCCCGGTGGGCCAATTCGCTTGAGAATGTCATTTCGTTTTTTCGAAACCGCACTGGCCGGGAGCTCAAATGGAGATCCGACTCGCTGGACGATCTGGACAGACGTTTCAAGGACATGCGGGATCTCGGTCTCATCCCCAATTTAGCTGGGTGCGAATGGTGCGAACAAAGGTTTATAAAGTTGCCGTGGTTTAGAAGGCTGCCGGGCTTCTTTCGAATCTCACCCATCGTCCCGGTCTCCTCGGCTTCGCGCTATTTTGGCGACTATCATCTGATTCCCGGCAGCGATCATATCAGCATCGTCAAACCGATGGATGACAGGGCCCTTGTCCACCAGCTTCTCGGCGACGCTTATAAACGGTTCGACGTGAAATTTCCGGCGACGATGCCGGCGCCTCAGCCATTACCGGCGTCCAACTCCCTCACCGGGACGAAGCCCGACCTGTTTCAATGCGACCGGATCAGTTACTCAACCTTTATTTACGATGACGGCGACGGTCATAACCAAATGGCTTTTGAGGGAATTCGGGGAGTGCGGAGCCAGTCGGGAACGACGACTTACGAATTGGCTTCTCCTTGGGTGAGCCGGGGAAAGGCGAACGAGTATCTGCTCCAGCAGAATGAAACGTCACCTGGCGTTTCCCTTTTGGCGGACAATAAGACCCTTCAATTCGATCCGGCGCCTTCGGCCGAGCGGCCACAACGATTTTTGGTCGAGCGTTTGGATGCCCACACGTATGCGATGGACCGGAAGGAATTAGGGGAATCGGGGAACGGTAGACAGGATTCCTCCGACTATGCGCAAGTCGAGGTGCGCGGAGAGACCGCCGGTGAGTTAGTGCTCGAAGTTAGCTTTCCGGCTTCCATGTCTTTGACACGGGAACAGCCTTTTGTGTACGCCTACCAAAATCTTGTGATCGGAGGCGAGGAGACGCAGGTTTTCGACTCCGCGCTGACTCGCCGAGCCGCGGCAGGATTTTCTTATTCGCGGCTGCTCAACAGCGTCTTCCTGAGAGTGACCAAGCCTCCGCAGAACACCGCCTATCGTCTTTACTGGCGGCTTGGCGAACCTTTCATCGGCACTCTTCCGTCGACGCCGGAACAGCGCGCCCGGCTGGAGGCGAGGCGAACGCAGCTTCTCTCGGCCCGGGACTGCTTCGCTGCCAGCGGCGAAGGGGTTGCAGCCCGCAAAAAGCAACTAATCGATTGTCTGGCGAAGATCGGGGATCACGTCGCGGAGATTCTTCTGAAGACGATCGTCAAAACCCCTGCTGATCAGACGGCGCTATTGGACCTTCTTCCGCATATCGAGATCACCGTCATGGGCATGGAGGCTGCGGACAAGAAAATATTGAGATTCGTCGCCGGCACCGCGGTCGCGGGGCCTGATTTCTGGGATGTGAAGATGCCGGTCGGCGAGGGCATAGCCGGGCGGGCGGCCAAGCGATTAGAGGCCCGAACCTACGATGATGAAGAAACCAGAGGCTCTGTTTTCGCCGGGTTGTACATGGAACTGGAGCCCGGAAAGCGCCATGCGTGGCTCCTTGCCGTTCCCCTGTGGAGCGAGGACTGCGGCCGTCAGGCGATCGGCGTCCTGAACGTGGGCACCTACGATCCCAGCCGCGCCCATATCCTCCGCGTGCTGGGACAGGAGGCCTCGATCCGCGACCTGGCTTCCTGGTCAAACTCGACATTCCTGCCGGAGTTCCTGACCGTGTTATCTTCGAAACAGGGAGATCCTACCACATGATCGTCAAAAAACTTGCGGTCGGCCAGGGCCTTCAAGCGTTCCGTCTGATCGCGCAGCCGGCGGCTGTGAAAGATACCCACACCGAGCCGGACGAGTTAACGTCCGATAAGATCCATGGTATCTTCTACAAACGGCTTATGGACGAATCGGAAAAGGTTGCGGAGCAGGTCGCTTCCACCGCCGATTCCGATCATTAGCGGCGTTTCAAAACCCCCAAAGCGGGGATCGTCCTGCTCAAAGCCGCAGTTGTTTTCTTAACGGGGCTTAAATGACCATAATTGCGTCGTTACGGGCTAAGAAGACGCCTTATTTGACCATTTTCCTGCGGCATGCCGCGATCCGCTGAGGACACTAGCGAGATCGGTACGTTCTGACCACCGTAAGAAAATCTTCCGAATTACTTCCGTGCGTTTTCCGGGCAGGAAACGGCATCGTCGGGAATAATGCCATATCGGAGAAATTCTTAAAATGACACGAAGACTAGCAGGCTTGCTGTTCATTACGGCCGCGCTCGCCCGCGCCGGCAGCATCCAGTACACCATCTCGAACGACGTTTACAACGTGTGCAGCAGGCTATACTGCACTGGCGGACCCTATTCCCTGGCGATCACCTTCGACGTGCCTTC
>Ga0116129_1000702_pt1 | contig 20311 bp, 21 predicted proteins | sample June2015DPH_17_2_FD_89732 | JGI IMG/M metagenome (GOLD analysis project Ga0116129, IMG submission 89732) | Peatland microbial communities from SPRUCE experiment site at the Marcell Experimental Forest, Minnesota, USA - June2015DPH_17_10 | ecosystem: Environmental > Terrestrial > Soil > Wetlands...
CATGGCGTCCATGTCCTTGAGCCGCTCCGCAACGTCATAGGAGCCCGGCGTGATCTGATCATAGTTCTGGAACGCGAGGCGGCCGAGCAGTTTGTTGCGGTCCTTGGCGATCACGTTGCCGCCGATCGAACCGAAATTCTTGTCGCCGACGAACCACTGGTCCGCCCCGTTGATGCGCTTCACATGCGGCATTTTGTCTTTCATGCCGGCCGGCGCATTGGCGGTCCACAGGTCCGGCGGTTCGGTGAAGTGCGTGTCGCAGTCCACGATCTTGATGCCCTTGAACAGCGGGTCGATGCCTTGGCCGTGCTTCGCGAAATCGACCTGGCGGATGAAGCCGCCGGGCGCCCGGCCCTCGTCAAGCCAATAGCTGCGGGCATCGTCCGCGCGCGCCTTGACCACTGTGGCTGAAGCTTGTTTCACCATGATGTTTCTCCTAGTACTCTCGTGGCGAGGATGGTAGCGCCCAACCGTCTGATTAGGTAGGCGGCTGAATTAACGGGCTGTATGCTGATCGAGGCGCCCAGCAATTGTTCAATGGAGAGGGGCGCCAGTTCAAGCTATTGTATTTGCAATGTATTTTTTGATCGGCGGGCAGGATAATCAGCCGCTGAGGCGCCGCAATGATCGATTTATAGCCATTGGGCAGACACGAAGCATGGACGATCGAGCATCTTAGAGTACGACCAGGTAGTCGCGTAGGGATTAGAAATGGACCATGTAGGTTACGATCCGCAAAACGTATTTGCCCGAATTCTGCGCAATGAGTTGCCATGCGAACGCGTCTACGAGGACACGAAAACGCTCGCGTTCATGGATCTCATGCCGCAGGCGGAGGGCCACGTTTTGGTGATCCCGCGCGAGCCGGCCGAGACTTTGCTTGACCTGTCCGTCGCCGGAGCCGAAGCGTGTATTCGCACGACCCATTTACTTGCATCCGCGATAAAACGCGCATTCGAGGTACCCGGTATCATGATCATGCAGGTAAACGGCAGAGTCGCAGGTCAAACGGTGCCGCACGTACACTTCCACATAATCCCGCGGCGCCCTGGGGAAGCCTTAGCTTTGCATGCCGCAGTAAAAGCCGATGCGGTACAACTGCGCCTCAATGCCGAACGAATCCGTCGCTGCTTGACGCTCGAGTCGCCGCCGCGGTGACCTGAGCGGTGTAGGTTTCCTCCGCGAAGACCCGTCCCTTACTCGGTCTTCTGTTCGCGGGCGGTTTCCGCTTGCGCTTCGTCAGCCTTGTGCCAACTGGCATCGGGATCGTATTGCTTCATCGCTTTGGCGATAACGTGGGTCTCTTTGCCGAGATCTTTCTGATAAACGACGCCGTCGCTGCCGACGATGAAAGTCATTACGCCGGAGGAGCGGTATTCGGCTGGATAGGCCACGAATGCGAATCCGTCGATCATCTTGCCGTTTACGATATAGCTCTTGGCGCCGCCCAGGGCGTGCTTGCCTTGCTGTGTCAGAATATGGAAGTAATACCCACGGTAAGGAGTGCGGACAATCTCTTTGCCGCTGGTATAACCCTCGGCGACTGCGGATGCTACCAGCGGCCCGATGGGGCTCTGCGGATCGCCCGCCGCCGCCGGCCAATATAGACCGTTGCGCCGCCCGGCATCGCTCAAGATTTTCTGTGCATATTCTTCGGGCTGCGTGCGGCGGTAATCTATCTCCGCCGCCACGAGTTCCTGGCAAACGCGAATAGTCGATATTTCGTTCCGGCCGATCCGGCGGTACAAAATCTCCTTCTTCCCCGCATCGGTGTCGAAGTACCACGCCTGACCTTTGTGCACGAGCGGTATGGGCGTAGGCCAGTTCTTCGCGCCGATGTACAGTACCGTGGTGCCATCGGGTTCATTTACCAGACGATGCATTTCCCGATAGGCCTGGACAAAATTCGCACGGGTACTCGCGTCCTCGGTTTCATCTCCCGAGGAGACGATTTGTTTCCCGTCGGAACCCAGTAAATCAAGCGTCGCCTTTTCGTCGTTACGCTGCATGGCCATGACCAAGGCATTGGTTGCCTCTTCGGGCGTTGCAAACACCTTCTGACCTGGTTGCTGCGCCATGGAGCGAAGCGGGAGGCACATCGACAAGAGGATGGCAGACGCGGCTAATCCCAGAATAAGCCCATGACATGCGTCAATGCGGTGCTTCGTACGCGGCATAATGAACCCCTTGATTTGCAAGTTTCTAAAGACCAGCGACATCATGAATCCTCGATCAATGCGATCCGCTATCGCCTGCCACCGCCGCCGCCGTGTCCGCCACCGCCGCCAAAGCTCGCACTTCCACGTGAGGAGAAGTCTCTGGTCTGTCCGCCATGATCGTAGCCGCTGAAGGCACCCGAGCGCATCCCGCTCTCGCCGCGGGGTTCCGCGTATCCCCGAGCCGCATCGCCGCGTCCGCCAAAAGGGTCGCCCCTTGCCTCACCGCGACCCTCACTCCCACCGTGATACCCGCCTACCCCGCGCGCCACGTTGCTTGCCACTCCCCGCTCGCCGCCCCCGCGATAATAGGCGTTGCGGTTGTAGAACGTGTTGCTCCGGGAAAAGTACCTGTTATGGTCATAAATCGAGTACCGGTTGTGCCAGTCGAATCCCCAATGGCCCCACCCCCATCCGAAGCCTCCGAAGAAGCCAATCCCGAATCCGATTCCGAATGAGAGGTAGGGACCGTCATACCAAACGCCGGGATAGGGGTACCAATACGGCCACGCCACGATTGGAGCGCCGTAAACCAGCCACGGATCGTATGCCGGGACGTAAACGACATCGGGGCTTGCGGGCTCAATGACGATGTTCGAGTCTTGCGTCGCCACGGTTTGCTGCGGCGTAGTCTTCAAATTCCCCGCCGCCTGCGCCCGCTGCCGCATCACTTGCACGGCATTCATCACGTCGGCTTGCTGGTTATAATAGGCATCGCCCAGGGATGACGTCCAGGACAGGTTCTTGTCCATATTCCCGAGCACGGTTGGAAACGCAGCGAGTGCCTTGATGCTCGGGTCCCAGGGTTGCGGGTCCACCGCTTGACCGAGAGCTGCGCCCTTCAGATCGGAATGCGCTTGCACCCATCTGTCAGCCAACACGACTTGTTCGGGAAACGTGGACGCCGCCAGAATCTGCGCGACCAGCGAGTCCGGATACAGAGCGATCGGTGCGACCAACTGCTGCAATTGCTCGGGAGTTTGTGGGGCGTGAGTCGGCGCGGACGTTGCCGGAGCTTGCATGTCCGTTGCCGGAACTTGCGTGTCTTGATCCGCCGGAAGATTCTGAGTGAACGCCACAGACAGCAGAACCATCGGCAAGAGGAAGGCCAACGCATGCTTACTGAACTGCGGCGTGGAGAACCCCACAGCGTACTCGATTATATTCATGTCCTTGAACCCCTCTTCATTTCGGATCTGAGCGGCCTTTGGATCGAGCAGCTAAGGATCGTACCTTAAGTCACCGCCCGGGCGAAACCGCTCTCATGATCCCTGGCGGCTGTCGCGATTGGACAGCGCGCAGTATGCCGAACACATATACGAAGATCTTCCGAGAAGGGCAGGTGCCGACCAAGTAACGTGCACATAGGCTTACGCCCGATATTGCGCCACCCCTGCGCCGGTGTGCGCCAGCTCAATCACGAGAAGAAAAATCACGCGCCTCTCCCGGCATCCTGCAATCCATTTCCGCATTCATTGCGTCGATTGCCGAGTTCGAATCGCGCATCGGCGTGCCGCCGACTATTTCCGACTCCTCACATCTTGAAAGCCATTCGACCATCCGCGCGACGGCGCGCGGGGATCTCAGTCCACTCCAGCCGCTGCAACAGACACCGAATACGCGCTGTGGAAAGACCCGCGGGTGCCAGCGTAGCGAATTCCAGACGGTTGGCGGAACGCCACGGTTCAACGCGGACGGTATTGCGCACTCTTCGCCGGCGTTGCTCGCGGCCGAAACGACTCGGAGCAAAGAATTCGCAATGCCAGGCCAGCTTTTGCAAATGTGCGCGGCAAAGACGCCTGCGTAGCCGATCATGATCCCCGACGCTACCAGCGCGCCGTGCTGTGCCAGGTGCCGCGCAACCCACGGCACCGGTCGGTGCGCGTATCCGTCCACCTTGAGACCTCGGCCCGTTCGAGCCCGGGCCACGACCAGATAATCCTCATCGACACCCTCCTCTATGTCGAGCATCCCAAGCGTAACAGCGCCTTCGGGGACACCGGGCAGTTCCAATAGAGCGTGGTCAAGCGCACGTTTCAATATATCTTCGTGCACAACAAAGCAGCGCGCCGGAAGAATTGAGACGACGTTCGATGGCGAGCGGACGGCCACCGAGAGGATCGCGGCAGCCAATGACAGCCGCGACGCATCGCGGGTATTACACACGAACCGCCTCTCCGGGCGAATGAACCAGAGCGTTGGTTCCCAGAGATCACGATATTCCTCGAATGCGGTAACGATCACTTGAGAGGCCGGCGCAAGTGCCGCCGCTCGATGAAGCGATTTCTGTAGCGGCGTGGCTCCGTTACCCAGACGACAGTATTGCGCCGGCGCAGGATCATCTTCCGTGCCGATTGCCCAGTCTGGTCCGTGATCGTCCGCTACAACGATGCACCATCGCGATTTCGGCGTTTCTAACTGCTTTGGCAAACTACACCCAACCAGCAACATTGGATGCCACCACGTTATGCATGGCAGACCCCGCGGTATTGCAAGGAAATGCGATTTGTTGGATGCACCTGCTATTCACTTACTGCGTGCACGGCATGCCGATACAACCCTACACCTGATCATTCAAGACAAATCATTCGTCGCTATCCAAGCTGCTGCCACGCACGTTGCGCGAGTATCAAGCATCATAGGAGACCGCTCATGACCATATTCTCCAGCACCGCCTCACCCGGTCAGCGATGGAAAATATTCCTTCCGGCTGCCGCTCTGATCGAAGGCAAGGCGCTGAACACATGCACCGCTTCCGCATTGCTGCGCAGCAGGTGGCTGAACAGCCACGCGCTGCGCGACAGCGAGAAGCGTGCTGGTACGCCCGGTCATCGGCCGCACTGACGCCATATGCGACGGGCACCATATCGGCAACATCAGCTGACCTACGGTGACAGCGGCACGGTGCCTGCGGCCGTCAGGGGATGCCCGGCAGCGCCAGATGCATGGTAACGCCATGATCAGCATTTGTGCTTGCCCAGAGTCTCCCAGCGTGGCCCTCGATGATCGAGCGGCTGATGGATAGTCCCATACCGAGACCGCCTGGTTTGGTCGAGTAAAACGCCTCGAACAGACGCGCGGTATCGAGTTCATGAAAGCCGACGCCGCGGTCCTCGACTTCGAGCACGGCCCAGGGTAGGTCTCCGCGATACTCGACCGAGGTATGCACCTTCAAGTGTCGCCGCTCCGGCGGCAATTCCTTGCATGCCTCCGCGGCATTCATGAGCAGATTAAGCAGCACTTGTTGCAGCTGTATCCTATCGGCCAAAACGCGCGGCAGATTGGACGCGCAGGAAGTACGCCAATTGATACCGTTGCGCACAAAGTCGGCCCGCACGAGCGGCAGCGTGTCCTGCACCAGGATCGTGAGATCGCAGGGTTCTTTCAGCACTACCGATCGCGACAACAACGCGCGGATTCGCGCTAGGATTCCGGCTGCGCGTTTGCCCTCCTTCACAATATCGTCCAGTGCCTCGCGTACGCCCTTCAGCTCGACCGGATCGGCACCCAGCCAGTTGAGGCAGGCTTCTGCACTTGCGACGATGGCACCCAGGGGTTGCCTGATTTCGTGTGCGATCCACGCCGACAATTCTCCGAGAGCGGTGACCCGCGAGACATGCGCAGGTTCGCTTTGCGCCCGATGTAGGTCTTCCTCGGCGCGCTTGCGCTCATCGATGTCAGTGCAAGTTCCAAACCATCGGATGAGCGTTCCGTGCTCATCTCGCATCGGCACGCCGTGGATCGCAAACCAACGATATTCTCCATCGGCACGACGAAAGCGAGTCTCGTGGGTGAAGGGCTCACCAGTGGCCACGCTGGCGCGCCATGACACCGCGTGCGACGAAACGTCTTCGGGGTGTGCAACCGAGTCCCAGGCTGTGCCGACCGTGTCGTCTTCGGCAAGGCCGGTATAATCCCACCAACGCTGATTGGCAAAATGCTTGATACCTTCTCGGTCGCTGCTCCAGACGACGGTCGGAATGGCGTCGATGAGCAGCCGCAGTTGGTGTTCGGTTTGCGTTCGGTCTTCTATGTCGGTTGCGGTAACATACCAGCGCTCGACACCATCCCGCACCAACGGGCTGAGTCGATAGTGAAACCATCGATATTGCCAATCCGCTCCGCGAAGTCGAACGTCGCTCTGCCACTCGGAGGCGTGTTCGACCGCCTGGGCGAATTCCTTCCTCAGTCTTGGGAGATCATCGGAATGAACTGTCGCCGAGAGATCCTCGTCCTCGAGCCACTGATCGAGCGTCACACCCAGATAATCGAACAGCCGGCGGTTGGCGAATAAAGGGCGTCCAGCGCCGCCGAGGATCATGACCTTGTCGTGAATCTGGCGAAGGCCGGCACTCCGATTCCGACCGTCATCCTCACTGCTCATGAGGAATCCCCTGTGCGCGAGCGCCTGTTGTCACTCGGCGTGCTCGCGTTCCTTGGCAAGCCTTTTCGCACCGAGGAGCTACTGGATGCCGTGAAAACCGCCATGGGCGCATGGCGACGAATGCGATGAATTCCCAACCCAGCGCATCGCGAGCTGTAACACGCCCATCCCGAACCGATCTCGCGCCAGCTTATCGAGTCAACGCACGGCGGCCAGATATTGCGCGGCCTGCGTCGAGCATCTGCGCGTACGTCACGGCCCAACGTTTCTTGGGGCGAAATGCTGCATGGATCAGATGCGGATTGTTGGGTACACCGCCGTCACATAGGATGAGCCCATGGACGATTTCACTGCATCTCGAAACACCGTTTGGCACAGCGGGCGCGTGCTTTCGCCTCGGCAGCGATTGTTCATTCTCCGACCGGGTGCGCTTCGCGCATCGTCAACAGAGCGTATCTGCCCCTTAGCTCGGCAAGTTCGCGGCGCTTCACTCTATCCACACTGTCACGCTCGATCGCCTGCGCGATGGCGTCGAGCAAATCCTGCTGGCGAAAGGGCTTCGTCAGGAACTCGGCTGCGCCGGCCTTCATGGCGCGCACCGACATGGGAATATCGCCGTGGCCGGTGAGGAAAATAATGGGCAACGTCGCGTCGGTCCTCAGCAGCTCTCGTTGCAGATCCAGTCCGCCGAGCCCGGGAAGCTCGACATCCAGTATCAGACAGCTTGGAACAGCGGGCCGCTTCGCGGCAAGAAACGCCTGTGCCGTCGGAAACACCTGCACGGCGAGTCCCGCGGACGTGAGCAGCCTGTACAAGGCGGTACGAAACGAGTCATCGTCATCGATCACGTAAACAATGGGATTATCCGACATCGGCCAGCTGATCAATGTCGGGGCCGCCGGCGGCGCACAGCTATTCGTCGTCTCCGAAACCGGCCAGCTGCGCGTCTATGTCAGCGTGCCGCAGAACTATGTGCCGAGTGTGCCGCCGGGCACCAAGGCCACCCTCACCGTGCCCGAGCAACCCGGCAAGACTTATAGCGGAACGGTCGAGTATTCCGCCCAAGCGGTCAACCCGCTCACCGGCACCACGCTCATGCAGATCGTCGTCGACAACGCCGCGGGCGAAATGATGCCGGGCGATTACGCCGCCATCCATTTGCAAGCAGCACCGGTCGCCAATGTGCTCAGCGTTCCCTCGAGCGCGCTGATCTTCGATGCCAAGGGGCTGTCCATCGCCACCGTGGACGCCAACGATCGCGTGCAGCTCAAGCCGGTCACGATCGGACGCGACTTAGGTCAGGTCATCGAACTCGCCTCGGGCCTGGCACCGAACGACCGCGTCATCGAGAACCCGCCCGATGGCATCGCCACCGGCTCCGCAGTACGCCTGCTGGGGAAACCGTCCGGCGTCGCCGCCGCCCAGCCGAAAGGCACGAATGACCATGGCTAGAAGTGCACTCAGGTCCGCGGTGGCGCTGACGCTCCTGCTCGGCGCTTGCTCGCTCGCTCCGCCGCTCAAGGTGCCGGAGGTTCCCGCCGGCGATGCCTATAAGGAAATCGGACCTTGGACCCAGGCGCGACCAGCCGACCGACTGCCGCGCGACAGCTGGTGGGATCTTTACAACAACGCGGAGCTGAACGAGCTACAGAGGCGGCTCATCGCCGGAAATCCGACCCTCGCGGCCGCGCTGGCCGATTACGCGCAAGCCCGGGCGCTCAGCGATCAGGCCAGGGCGGGACTCTTTCCGACGCTGGGCTTGAATGCCAGCGCCACGCGCCAGCGCGAGTCGGTCAATGCGCCGCTCATAAGCCCCACCACGGCGCGCTACTACAACGACAACACGGTCAGCGGCAGTGTCAGCTACGAACTGGACCTATGGGGGCAGATTCGCAACGAGGTGAAGGAGGGCGAGGCCAATGCAGCCGCCTCCGCCGCGGATCTTGAGAACGCACGCCTCTCCCTGATCGCGCAACTGGTCAACGATTATGTCCAGCTGCGCAGCCTCGATCGCCAAAACGCGATCCTCCAAGACACGGTCAAGGCCTATGCACGCGCCCTTGCGCTGACCGAGCAGCGCCACGGCGCCGGCATCGCCCCCGGCCTCGACGTCTCGCAGGCGCAAACGCAGTTGGATGCGGCGCGCTCGCAGGTGTCACAGACCCTTGCACAGGGCGCGCTGATGGAGCACGCCATTGCGGCACTGCTTGGCGTGTCGGCCTCGACGTTCTCGATCACGCCGGCGATTGTGGACATCAATCTGCCTCAGATTCCTAGCGGTGTCCCGACCACCCTGTTGCAGCGCCGCCCGGATATCGCCGCGGCGCAGCGGCGCATGATTGCAGCCAACGCCAATATCGGGGTCGCGCGTGCAGCTTACTTTCCCTCGGTTACCCTGGGCGCGCAGGCAGGCTTCCAAAGCACCGCCGTCTCGAATTGGATAAGCGCCCCGAGCAGCTTCTGGGCGATCGGACCGAACGCCCTGCTCAGCGTATTTGATGGCGGCCTGCGCCGCGCGCAGGTCGCCCAAGCGCGTGCCCAGTTCGACGCCTCCGCGGCGAACTATCGCGGCATCGTCGTCGCCGCGTTTCAGCAGGTCGAGGACAGCCTTGCCACGCTGAATTACTTCGATGACGCCACTCGTGAGGAAAAGGCGGCGGTCGACGCCGCGCAGCGTACGCTCAACTTTTCCATGGCACTCTACGTGCAAGGCGCGACCGACTATCTCACCGTCGTCACCTCGCAGACTGCCCTCCTGCAGGCGCAACTGCAGGCGCTCAATCTGGATACCCTGCAGTTGCTGGCCAGCGTCAATCTCATACAAGCCCTCGGCGGTGGCTGGGAGGATACCGGGACGACGAAAGCTGCGGACAATCATAGGATTTGAGGTGGAGCCTCTTTGGAGTGGAGGTCCGCGCTGTGACCGGTTGCGTGTCCTGTGGGCCGCGCCCAACCTCACATCGGTGCTGAAAGCGTGCGGCGCGCCATGACTACCCATAGCGGATCTGCGCCCTCCGGGGACCGATCCAGCATGGTTGGTTTGTCATAGCCGCCTGCGTTGCCGAAATAGGTTCGCACGACCTCCGGCCGCTGCCTCGGCGGCAGCACGTGCCAGGCTCGGATGGCCTTTGTCGGAAAACACCGATGGGAGAGCGCGACTATGTGCAAGCCACCAGGCCGCAAGACTCGCGCGCATGATCGAAAGACCTCCACGGGGTGCGTCAAATATTGAACTGACACCGCGTTCACGATGGCGTCGAAACTGTCCGTGTCGTAGGGAAGCTCGGGTTGGCGATTGAGATCCTGGACCACGTAATCCGTGAGCCGTGGGTTTTTGGCGAGTTCCATCGCGTTCATGCCGAGTCCGGCCACCCGCGCGAACTCTCCTTCTTCGGGCAGATGGGACACCCACGAGGTCATCAGATCAAGAATCGCACCCCGCAGGGGCAGAAGCTCCCGATAAACTCGGGTGAGCGCGGCGATCGTTTCTGGATCGATATGTACCACGAAGCGTGGCATCGAGTAAAAGCGCGAATCGTCGCTTTCATCTTCCCGATCGAAGAAGCTGCGCGGAAGTTCGGGCTCCGTGGACATGGCAACAGTCTAGCATCAGCGCCTAACCGGACGCGTAGCTGCGCAGCTCGTCGATCAACACGCGCGAATTTTCAGAGTAGTCGATGGGTGCGGTGATAAGATGGATTCCGCCGCTCGCAAAGGCTGTCTCGAGGGCCGGTGCCAGACCATCGCCGCTCTGCACATGGCTGCCCGAGATGCCGAACGCCCTGGCGTAGGTGATAAAGTCGGGGTTGCCAAAGGTCATGCCGAAATCGGCAAAGCCGTCCGCCGCCTGCTTCCAGCGGATCATCCCGTAAGCATTGTCCTGCAGGATCAACACCACCAGATTCACCCCCACGCGCACTGCCGTCTCCAGCTCCTGCGAGTTCATCATGAAGCCGCCGTCGCCACAGACAGCGAGCACGCGTCGTGTGGGATAGAGCATCGCAGCCATAATGGCCGAGGGCAGCCCGGCCCCCATCGTTGCGAGCGCATTGTCGAGCAGGAGCGTGTTGGCAACCCGAGTGCGGTAGTTGCGCGCAAACCAGATCTTGTACATGCCATTGTCGAGGCAGACGATTCCGTCTTCCGGCATGATCTGGCGCACGTCGTGCACGATGCGCTGCGGCGTCAGCGGATAGCGGCTTTCCTGCGCCCGCTCGGCTATTCGCGCAAGAATCCGCTGGCGCAGCGGCAAGAGCGCGCCCGCCCGCGGCAGCTTGCCTTCGAGACGCTCGGCCAGGAGCTCGAGACCCGGGCCTATGTCGCCGATGAGCTCCGCGTGTGGGGAGTACACCTCCTCCACATTGGCGGGAAGATAGCCCACGTGCAGGACCCTCGGCCCCCGCGGACCCATGATGAAGGGCGGCTTCTCGATGGTATCGTGGCCGATCGAGATGATCAGATCGGCGCGATCGATCGCCTGGTGAACATGGTCGCGCTCGGAAAGTGCCGCGGTGCCCATGTAGAGCCCGGATCCGCCGGCGACGGCGCCCTTTCCCATCTGCGTGTTGAAGAAGGGAATTTGCAGGCGCTTCACGAACTCGGATAGATCCGCCGCGAGCCGCGGACGGCTGGCTGCCGCGCCGAGCATGATCAGTGGGCGCTGCGCTTCGAGGATCAGCAACGCAGCACGATCGAGCGCCACGTGCTGCGCGACCGGCATCGTCATAGGGTGCAGCGGCACGAGCGGAGTCGGCGGGCAGTCTTCTGCCGCGATGTCCTCCGGCAACTCAAGATGGATCGGGCCGGGCCTCTCCTGCTGCGCGGCCCGAAAAGCCTCGCGTACCACCGAAGGAATTATCGCCGGGCTGACAATCTGCTGCGCCATCTTCGTCAGCGGCTTCATCGTCGACACGATGTCCACCACCTGAAAGCCCGCCTGCTTGCGGCTCAGGATGCCTTTCTGACCCGTTATCATCACCATGGGCATCGCGCCAAGCTGGGCATAGGCGGCACCCGTGGTCAGATTGAGCGCGCCCGGGCCGAGGGTCGTCAGACACACGCCCGCCTTGCCGGTCAGTCGGCCATGTGTGGCTGCCATGAAAGCGGCTGCCTGTTCGTGGCGAGTCAATACCAACTTGATGCTCGAGTGCCGCAGCGCTTCGACGACGTCGAGATTCTCTTCCCCGGGGATCCCGAAGACTTGCTCAACACCCTCATTCTGCAGGGCGAGGATGAGCAGTTCAGCTCCATTCATAAGATATCCCTCGTAATCAGGCGACGACAACAGGCGGCGCCAACCGGCCGCCGCCGAAGGAGCTGCTGGTACGATCGATTTCTCCGAACAACACCATGATATCGTTCGGATCAGTGCCCGCACGGTCGAGCGTTTCAACCAGGGCCGTCAGCAGACGCTGCTTTCTGCCGGCATCAGTTATGGATGACACGAGGACTTCGATCATCAGAATCTTTTCCGTTCGAGCTTTCGCCAGTCCCGGATAGTAAGGATCGAATTTCAGGTCGTCCTGCTCGAGACATAAGAACCGTTGGAACATGTCGTCGTGCGGATATCCTGCGCTGACGCTCGCTTGATGTATGGCCCGAGAGATCGCGGCCTTTTCAGCAGCAGCTCTGCCGGATTTCATCGTTACCGTGAACAAAGGCATGAGGAGAGCTCCTGTTGATGAGGCCCGACAACGGGGCACAATTCAGTGTGACAGCCAATCTCGAATACCGGCCAATGTCCTAAAATCGTCGACTGAACGAGCAAGGCCATCGCCAAACAGCGGTGCCGCCATTCGGCTCAGCGCCCCGCCGGGGCCCAACTCCAGCGCCCGTTCGGCGCCCGCTTCGCGGCAGCTTTCAAGACAAGCTGCCCAATTGACGGTCGTGGAAATCTGAAATGCCAGCTTATCGCAACCCGCATCGATATCGTGAATCGCGGCGCCGTCTATTCCACTGAGCAGCCGCGTCCGGGCACGCATCGCGCGTGGCGCAGCCTCTTGCAATGCCACCCGAAATGCTCGGGCCGCCCCGCTGAGCAGCGGCGTGTGCGACGGTACGGCGACTCGCAGTCTTACGGTGTGAGTTGCGCCGCTCGCCGCCGCCTCGTTGCGGCACGCCTCCAGCCCATTCATCTCACCGCCAATGACGAAGCTGTCGCTGCCGTTTATGATCGCAACGTAGGCATCATGCCGAGCTAAAATAGGCTGCAGTTGCGCGCGTCGCAGGCCCGTCACGGCAGAGAGGCCGCAATTCTTGGGTGCTGCTGCATCCATCATTGCCGCACGGCGCTCGGCCAGCCTTAGGGTTGCCGCAGCATCCAGCATGCCAGCGCACCCCCACGCGGCCAGTTCCCCGACGCTGTAGCCCGCGATCACGCACTGCCACGTTTGATGTCGGCTCAACGCCGCAAACGCCGCCAGGGCTTGCGTACAGCACAGGATTTGCGCAGTGCGATTGGTGAACAGCGCCGCCGATGCGGCTTCGCGTACCATGCGGCGCGGATCCTGGCCTAGGTGCTCGGCCGCGGCAGTAAAGATCGGTTCGAGTTCGGGAGATCCGGCAAACAGATCGAACATTGCGGAATGCTGTGCGCCCTGTCCGGAACACAGTATGGCGATAACCGGATCCATCATAACCCCGGAATCGCTGCTCCGCTCTCCAGTGCATCGACGAGCAGCGTCATGGCGAGCAGGTCGGCGCATCCGCCCGGGCTCAAATTGCGCACAACAAAATCTCCATGTACGGCCGCCGCTCGGCGGCGCCAATCCGGCGCGCCGACACCGCCTTGCGACAGAAAGCGTGACGCGGCCTGCGCCGCGTAGGAAGCGCCCCGCGCGCCGCCCCGATGCAGCAAGTTGCTGTCGCGAACCGCAGCTATCAACGCGAAACAGACTTGCACCCGCGGCGCCGCAGGGATACCCGGCGCGAGCACGCGACCTAGACGCAAAGCCGGCAGGCCTATCTCATAGACGCTTGGAAATCCCTCTTCCGCTTCGCCGCGCGCACCGTATTGCCGCAATACTGCACTGCCATGGCTAAACAGAGGTATGGGCCCCCGGCGGATATCATTACCCCAGCGCCGCGCGACAATGGCACCGAGGTGCGCGTGTGCGACGACTGCCCCGTCAGCGGTTACGCCTGCTACGCTTCCGGCGGCAGCGCAAAGAAGCCCCAAGCCGAAAATGGCACCCCGATGTGTGTTGACACCTCCGGTTGCCGACAACATGGCTGCTTCGGCACGCAGGCCGATGGCTCGCAAGCCATTCATGCCCGCCTGCGTGTATCCGGCCATTGCCAGTTCAGCGAAATAAGGGCGCAGCACCACAGCACTGGTCCTTAGCATGCTCGCATTCATGTCACCATGGCTGCCATTGTCGACATGACTGACAAGTCCCGGCTTTGGCCACGTCGCCAGCTCGCGCAGTAATGCTCGATAGGCTTGAGTGGCGATCCGTTCGGACAGGCGCTCGGCCAGCGTGCGCGCTACATCCGAATACACCGCGATTGCCATCCGCCGGGCTATGGTCATACCGCGATCCCGCTACTGACCAGATCGTCGATACCGACAAGAGCCGCGCGGTCCATTGATTTCACGAGAACTTCAGCCGGCGCATCTTCACGCAGCGCGTTGTAGAGTTCCCGCCAATTCACCGCCCTGCCATCCGCAAACACCATCTCACCGTCAATGCAGACCGGCGAGGCCTGTTCGATCCTCGCAATCCCCAAGAGCAGCGGCCGCATCGCGCAATAACGTGAGACCGGCCAAAGCACGTCGAGATCGGACTGCGAGGACAGGTATCTGAGGCCGGTCTGGTGCTGCCACATCAAACTGCCGAACGCCGCAGGCACGACGCCGTGTTCGGCACCGAGCGTCACCAACCTCGAGATCGTCGGTTTCCAGAAATTGGGCGCCGCGGAGGCGCAGTTCTCCAGGGATACAGACGCCGCCCGCCCGATTACACTCTCGGCCGCAACCGTCAGGGCTATTCGCAGCTTGGCTGCCGCCGGCGGCAGTGGCACGCCAATGGGCACCAAGTTTGGATCGTCGCACGGCGCCCGGCGGCGCACGATCACCGGCCACGCTCGAATATTCGGCATGGCCGCCAGGGTTGGATGAGCCGTCAGGGCGAGATCCCAGGCCTGCGGGGCGAGATACAACAAATCGTGTCGTTGCCAAGATCCGGTCAATCGTGGCGGGTTGGCGAGCGAGTCACACATGCGTCGCCTCATCGATCACTCGCTGGGAAATTCGCGCCGCCTGCAAACGACCCTCGCGCGTCAGACCAACCTGATCGCGGCGATCGCGCCCAGTTGCGCTTTGCTGCAAGAGCATGGCAAGTTGACCGCTAAGCGGCTTTTCCACATTCCAAATCTCCGCGATTGCGCCGACGGCAAACATTGGGCCGAGTCCCGGGGCAAATATCGGTGTCGACTTCGCGAGCTTGGCGAGTTGCTCCGGCGGCAACTTCGTCACTCGAGAAATCGAGGGCAGATCCATCACGCTTGGCTCGGCGCCAGGCAGGGCCGCGAGCACCTGCATCGACATCGCGGTCGCGATGAAGGCACCCGCGGCGGCATGCCCATAGACAAGGCCGACGGTGCGATGACCAAGCGCTGCCGCCAGCGCGAGACTCTTGGCAAGATGGGCAAGATATTCGTTGAGGCCAAGCAGCTCATCACGACGCGTCATACTTTGGCTGGCCGTATCTACCAGCATCAATATCGGTGTATTGCCACCCTTGTCGATTACGGCAAGGACATGGCTCGCCAGGCGCAGCGCGCCGTCAACCGACAGCGGTGTGCGGTCAACCACACCCATGAGCGCAATTGGGCCTCCTTCGGCGCCGCCCACGCCATGCACAATGCCAAACTCGCCTCGCTCCAAAGTGTGCCCGCCGGGGAACAACGAGGCGAGAACTTCATCGAGCGTCATGATGAGCATCCTTGAGCTGTGGAATCGCCAAAAACGCATCGTCCGATAACTCGGCGATTCGCTCAGGCTCGGCCAGTCCAGCCTTGCGCCACATTTCGGGCGAGTCGCGGCAATCGCCGTACTGCTGTACTCGCTGCGCAAGCCTGTGCTGCTCGGCGGCGAGCGTTTCAATGGTGAAAGCCGGTACCCGCGCGGCCAGCGCGATGGCCGCGGCGCGAAAATCCTCTATCCGCTCCTTCACGTAGCGATCGGCGGCGCCGGTCAGTGCTCGAGTTCGGCCGCCCGTGATGCGCCACACCAACGCGCGATCCTTGGAATCGAATTCCTCGACGCCTTTGTTGGTTTCTATCACCTCGGGGCCGCTGACGCTTACCCGCCCGTGTTGAGACACGACGATGCGACTGCAGCACGCCGTAATGATCCCGCCGCCGCCGAAGGCGCCCGACCGGCCGCCAATCAGCGCTATGACTGAAACGCCGACGAGGCGCGCTTCCAAGATTGCCTGAATGGTTTCGGAGATCGCTAACTCTCCAGCATTCGCCTCCTGCAAGCGCACACCGCCGGTATCGAGCAACAGCAGGACACACTTCGGTCCGCCTTTGTCGGCGCCGTCACGAGCCGCGCGCAGAAGGCCGACGAGCTTTGCGCCGTGGACTTCGCCGAAAGCGCCGCCGAGGAAGCGTCCCTCTTGGGCTGCGATGAAAACGGCGTCCCCGTTGAGGCGGCCACCGCCGACGATCAAGCCATCGTCGAAGGCGCCGGTAAGGTTGAACTGCTCGAGATGTGGGCTCATTGCCCGCTGTTCAGGTCCAACAAACTCCAAGAAAGTGCCCGGATCCAGAAGGCCGGTGATGCGCTCTCGTGCCGTCGCCTCGTACCAATCGGCTTCATGCGGCTGAAACACAGTACTCATGACGTGGCCTCGATCAGTTGCATGCCTTGCATCAGGCGCAATGTGACGGTATCGGGGCGTGCGCCTCCGTCATTGATCGAGAATCGCAAGCCGCCCGGATTGCTGCGCTCAAAGAATTCTTCGATCACGGCCTGCCAGACACTGCGAAATCCAGTCACCTGCGTCGTAACCTCGACCACGCACTCATTGTCCGGCAGCACGCGCTCTATCATGACTTCGAGGTTGCCGGACGCGTTCACCCCGACGATGATCAGCTTGCAAGCGCCTGCTGCGCGCCGGTTGCTCACGCCCCTCACTTGAAATCTCTCCACCGGCTCCTCCTACCAATTCCTGAACTTAGAGGGCGGTTCGTACAATCCGCCGGACCAAGTGACCAAATCCTTGATTGAACGAGCCGCGAGCAGCTGTCGGCTGGCATCCAGCAGGTTGATGCCCAAATCCTCGGGCCGGCGAATGACGCCGCGTTGGCGCAGCATCTGGACGGTTTTACGATCGCGACCGCGACCTACGTCGGTGAAACCGGCGACACCGCGAATTGCCTGCTCGCGCTCGGTGGCGCTGCGGCACAGCAGTAAGTTGGCGATCCCCTCTTCGCTGACGACGTGCGTGATGTCATCGCCGTAGATCATCACTGGCGCCAATTCAAGATTGAGTTCCTTGGCGAGCTTCAGGCTATCGAGCTCTTCAACGAAGTGCGGCAGCATTTTTTCGCCGAACGTCTCGAGCATCTGCACCACCAACTTGCGGCCGCGGGTGAGTGCCGCGGTCCCATCCGATGCCTGACGCCCGGCCTTCAGCCAGGCGTCGGTGGGGTGACGGCGGCCGTGTGCGTCGGCGCCCATGTTGGGGGCGCCGCCAAACCCGGCGATGCGCCCGGGCGTCACCGTCGAGCTGTTCCCCTCTAGATCGATTTGCAGAGTCGACCCGATGAACATGTCGCATGCATAGAGTCCGGCGGTCTGGCACATCAAGCGATTTGAGCGCAATGTGCCATCGTGACCCGTGAAATAAATATCGCTGCGTGCGGACATGTATTGGTCCATGCCCACCTCGCTGCCAAAGGAATGGATTTGCTCGACCCAGCCGCTTTCGATCGCTGGGATCAGCGTAGGATGCGGATTCAGCGCCCAATGGGTCGCGATCTTGCCCTTGAGGCCGAGCTTCTCTCCGTAGGTCGGAAGAATCAACTCGATCGCCGCGGTGGGAAAACCTATGCCATGATTCAAGCGCTTAACGCCGTATTCCGCGTAGATTCCTTTGATCGCCATCATCGCCATGAGGATCTGGCCCTCCGTGACGTTGGCAGGATCCCTGGTAAATAGCGGCTCGACATAGAAGGGCCGATCCGCTTGCACGACGAAGTCGACCTGATCGGCGGGAATATCGACGCGGCGCACCTTATCGACGATCTTATTTACTTGGGCTACGACGATTCCCGACTTGAATGCGGTCGCTTCCACGATCACGGGCGTCTCTTCAGTATTGGGACCTGTATAGAGATTGCCGTCGCGGTCCGATTCCATCGCTGCGATGAGCGCCACGTTAGGTGTCAGGTCCATGACGTACCGGGCATACAGCTCGATGTATGTATGGATTGCGCCGAGCTCAATTTTTCCCGTTGCAAACGCCCGCGCCAGCGCTGCGCCCTGAGCGCCAGAGTAGGAGAAGTCGAGTTTGCGCGCGATGCCTCGCTCAAACAAGTCCATATGCGATTGCAGGACGATGCCCGACTGAACCATATGCAGATCGTGGATCTTGGAGCTGTCGACCTGCGCCAGCGTGTCGGCGAGAAAGTCCGCTTGTTTCTGGTTGTCGCCTTCAAGACACACACGATCGCCCGGGCGCAGCACTGCCTCGAGCAGCGCCTTGGTTTTGTCCGCCGCCACCAGCTTTCCGTTTGCAACGCGTGATGCGGCATTCAGACGATCTTGCTGCTGATCTCGCTGCCTCTGCCATTGCGCCATGCTCATCTCCCGCCCTATTTCACCGTGGCCTCAGCGTCTTCAATTGGCTTTGCATGTGCTCACTTGAACACACGTTGGAGGGTCTGGGATTGAACGAAACGCAACGTATTTGTATTACCCTAACTCCTGCTGCGATGCTGAAACGGCTCCGCGGAGACGGGTAAATCGCGGTCGCTTGGAGATGTTGCGTCGATGGTCCTGGATATTGGCGTGTCTCGGACTGGCATCGTACGGCGCCAGACCGATGGGCTCATGCCGATCACGCGGCGAAACATCTTGCAGAGATGCGCCTGATCGCACAGCCCGCACGCGACAGCAACCTGGCAGAGCGGCTGCCGCGTTGTCCTCATCATCGTGCATGCAAGCTCGACACGCCGTCTGGCGATGTAGTGAAAGGGAGTAACACCAACGCTGATCTTGAATGCTCGAAATAGCTGTCCGACGCTCGTATTGATGAGATTCGCAAGATCCAATGCGGTGATCTTGTCCGCCAAGTGCGCCTCGATATGATCGACCACGCGGTTCAGCTGCCACGCCATCAAGCCGCCTCTGGATTCCGATCGCCTGGCGCGCTCGCTACGCGCCCCGCGCTTTAGGCGAAGCAGCGCCGACGCACGCAAGAGGTAGCGGCGCGAGGTATCCCGATCCGCGTCGAATGCTGCCACCGCGGCATCGATAAGGCTCGGAATGGCTGCGGGAATATCCTCGAATACAGAAACCGTCGTCGAATCAGTGATTTGCATACATAAATCCCTGGGCGGAAAGCGGCCCATTTCTCATCGAATGTACGGCGCGACCAAAGCAGTCTCTAAGTTCTCCTCTTGTGGGCCTGCGCTCGCGCTGGAAATGGCAATACGACCGGTTCAGACAAGCACCAGTCGCACAGAGACGTTGCCGCGCATGGCGTTCGAGTATGGACAGGCAGCGTGCGACTTCTCGACGAGCAAATCGGCCTCGGCGCGAGGAAGCCGAGGGAGGCAAATCCTAAGTTCCACTTCAATCCCGAATCCCTGCGGCGTCGGTCCCACGCCGACGCTGGCTTCGACCTCGGTGTCTGTCGGGAGCGCAATGCCCTCGCGTCCTGCCACAAGCCGCATCATCCCAAGCAGGCTGGCCGCATAGCTGGCCGCAAACAGCTGCTCCGGGGTGGTCCCCCGCCCGTTCGTGCCGCCCAGCTCGCGCGGCCTCGTCACTTTCAGGTCCAGCGTCCCGTCGGAAGACACCGCCCGGGTATCACGGCTGGCCGTTGCCTTCACCTGGGCACGGTAGACAACCTTCTCGATCAGCGACATTCAAGCAGCGGCATTCAAGCGCTTCCCTTTCGACCTGAGACCCAGGGGGGCCTGGTATGACCGAGCCTAGGCGCATTCGCGCCTGCGGTCGTTCGCTCGAGGTTACGATTTGGTGATCAATCCATTCCCGTGCGCGTTTGCCCTCAGGCACGGCATCAGCCTGCGCCTGGTTTCGTCGTTGTAATGCCTACTCAATGTTGTAATATTTACTAAATGGGGGTGCTCCTACTCGCGGGTAGCGTTTGGGGCTAAGATCCCCGCCACTCCTCTAAGGACACAGCGATTTCCATGGCCCAACCCTCATGTCCACTCGCGCTGGAAATCGCAACTATCGGAAGCGCAATGCCCTCGCGTCCTGCCACGAGCCGCATCACTCCCAACAAGTTGCCCGCATAGCTGGCCGCAAACAGCGGCTCCGGAGTGGTCACCCGGCCGTTCGGCCCGCCCAGTTCGCGCGGCCTGGTCACTTTCGATGAAGGTGTTCGCCCCCTTTCGGCTCGATGCCGTGAACCAGTGTCTCTGGAGGCGCGGTGATACGGGGCAGGAGGAGCGCATCTTGCTGACACCGAAGGCCTTTGCCGTCCTCACTCATCTGGTCGAGCATGCC
>Ga0116129_1000703_pt1 | contig 20307 bp, 23 predicted proteins | sample June2015DPH_17_2_FD_89732 | JGI IMG/M metagenome (GOLD analysis project Ga0116129, IMG submission 89732) | Peatland microbial communities from SPRUCE experiment site at the Marcell Experimental Forest, Minnesota, USA - June2015DPH_17_10 | ecosystem: Environmental > Terrestrial > Soil > Wetlands...
GCGTATCCGGAATTCGAAGTGAAATCCAATGCCTGAACTCACGCTTGTCACGCCTTCGCGACTGCCGGCGCTGCCTTGGCGGGACCCGCACTCGGTGCCACCGGAGAAGCTCGCCCAGTACATTCAAACGCTCGAAGACCGTTGCCGCGATAACCCAGCGTCGGCCGATCTTTATACCTGCCTGGGCATGGCGCACGCCATGAATTACGATGTGTATCGCTCCGAAGACGCACTGGAGCGGGCCGTCTCACTCGATCCCGAGCATTTTTTCGCACAACTAAAGTATTCGGAGCTGCTCTATCGTATTCGCACGCTGCATCGCGCCGAGCAGGAAACCATCAAGGCGCTCGACCTTGCCGGCAACGCATGGGAGTTATCGCTTGCGCGCAATCAGCTCAAAGAAATCCGCCGGCTGCTGCGCAAAGGGAACGAACGGCCTCCGCTCATGGCGGCTTGGAGACGGCCCGCGCTTCTGTGCGCGCTGCTCACTGGAATCGTGGCACTCGTTATCCTTTATAAATGAAGTGGCGATTTTTCATCGCCGCAGCCCTGGCCTGCGCAGTGGTGCTGTTATGGGCGGGCGCTCCGCCTCTTCCCATCGCGCTGGGAGTGGCGGGAGCACTGGCGTTCAACCTGTATCAGCGCCGAAAAGTCTAGGTGGCGCGGCGCCAGTAGTCTTCGAATAGGCCTTTCATGGCTTCGGCCATACCGTGGTGGTCGAAGATCAGGCTGGTCCAGGCGGGCTTGGTAATTACCGGGTCCAGGAGGGCGATCAGGCCTTGGCGGGAATCGAGGAGAGCCAGTTTCATGGGGACTTTTTCGATCTGGCGCACTTCTACTCCGGCCGCGCGATAGTCGGCTAGAAAATTCTCATGGCCGTGCTCGACCAGCATGCGGCAGCTTACGCCGCGGGCTCGGGCTTGAATTACGGATTCGGCGTCGAGGGGATCGACGGCGTAAGGGGGGCGTGAGAACTCCAGATATTCGTGGCGGGCTTCGGTTAGCATTTTGCGGAACTGGGAGGCGACTTGGCCGGGGTCATTGACGATACGCAGATAATCGAGCGTGCCGCGTCCGCCTTGGCCTTCGGAGTAGGCGCTCATGAGTTCGTTGACCATACCGGCGGCTGCGTGATCCTGATCGGCGAGCTGCTGTTTGAGGGACTGGGCGCGGCGGCTCATATAGCTGGGGATGGCTTCGTCGGGCTGGACGGCGGAGAATAATTTGGTCTTCTCCTGGATCACGTGGGCGAAGCCTTTTTCGACCAGGCTATCAAGGACTTCGTAGATTTTTTGACGGGGAACGTGTGCGCGGGCGGCCAATTCCAGGGCTTTGAAGCGGGGGTGGCCGACCAGCACGAGATAGGATCGGGCTTCGTAGGCGTTGAGTCCGATGGACTGGAGGCGCTGCCAGAAGCGGCGAAAATCGAGCTCTGCGAGGTCGGTGGGCAAAGGAAAGCATAGCAAATTGATACAATCGCGATATGCAACACCCCTCCGCGGGTCTTCCAGGGACCATTGGGTCTTTGAAGAAGACGCGAACTTCCCCTATAAATAGAACCGTTAAAGACGAGTTGCGCGAGAATCTGATCTGCAAGCTGAAGAAGAAAGAGCCGCTGTTTCCCGGCATTGTCGGATATGAAGAGACAGTGGTGCCGCAGGTAGTGAATGCGGTGCTCTCGAAGCACAACTTCATTTTGCTGGGGCTGCGCGGGCAGGCCAAGACGCGACTGATCCGGATGCTGGTGACGCTTCTTGATGAGCACACGCCATACATTCGAGGCTGCGAGATTCGGGACAATCCGTTCGATCCGATTTGCTCGGCGTGCAAGAGGCTGGTTCGCGAGACGGGCGATGAGACGCCGATTGCGTGGCTTTCCCGCGAGCAGCGGTATGTGGAGAAGCTGGCGACGCCGGACGTGACGATTGCCGACATGATCGGCGATATCGATCCAATTAAAGCGGCGCGGCTGGGGCAGAATATTTCAGATGAGCTGACGGTGCATTACGGGCTGCTGCCGCGCGCGAATCGTGGAATCTTCGGGATTAATGAGCTGCCGGATCTCGCCGGGAAGATTCAGGTGGGGCTGTTCAACATCATGCAGGAAGGCGATGTGCAGATCAAAGGGTATCCAGTGCGGCTGCCTCTGGATCTGCTGCTGGTGTTTACAGCGAATCCGGAGGATTATACGGCGCGCGGGAAGATTATCACGCCGCTGAAGGACCGGATCGGGAGCGAGATTCGCACGCATTATCCGACCACGATCGAACAGGGATTGGCGATTACGGAGCAGGAGGCTTGGACTTCGCGCGACGCTGCGATTGATTTGACAGTGCCGGATTACATTCGCGAGATTGTGGAGCAACTGGCGTTTTCGGCTCGCGATGACAAGCGGGTGGATAAGCGAAGCGGGGTGAGCCAGAGGCTGCCGATTTCGGTGCTGGAAAATGTCGCATCGAACGCGGAGAGGCGCTCGCTGGTAGCGAGCGAAGAGCTTGCGGTGCCGCGAGTGCTGGATGTTTACGCCGCGCTGCCGTCGATCACGGGGAAACTCGAACTCGAATACGAGGGCGAGTTGAAGGGCGGCGATACGGTGGCGCGGGAGTTGATCCGGCTGGCCACAGGGAAGGTTTTCACAAGTTATTTCGAGGGCGAAAATATGAACGCGATCGTGCGCTATTTCGAGAACGGCGGGCAGTTGAAGCTCGACGAGACTGCGCCTTCGGCGGAAATGGTGGAGGCACTGAGCGCGGTTCCCGATCTTATGGAGAAGACGGGGAAGCTCGCGCTGGGGGCGAGTGAGCCGGATGCGGTGCGGGCGGCGGCGGCGGAATTTATTCTCGAAGGGCTGTATGCGCACCGGCGGATCAGCCGGAATGAAGAGGTCGGATTCATGGCGGAGCCACGGAAGCGGGAGCCGCCGGCTGGAAATGACGACGACCGGAAAAGGGCGAAAAGGAATTTCCAATGAAGTCCGTCCGCTATGGACGCTATACGGGCGACGATCTCGGGTTGAGCGCCGAGGATCTAATGCGCGCGCTGTCGGATTTTTTTCTCGAGAGCGGATTTAACGATCCTTATTTCCAGTTCAGCGAGATGAATGCGAAGACGCTGGAGGATCTGAAGAGGGCGCTGGAGCAGGCGATCGAACGGGGAGACATGTTCGATCCGGAGCGTGCGGAGCAGGTTCGGAAGCAGCTGGAATCGATGACGGAGGAACAGCTTGACCAGTTGCTGAGCAAGCTGGTCCAGAAATTGGTCGAGGAAGGCTACATCACGACGGAGCCGCAGGCGGGTGGTAGGGGCGAGGCGCAATCGAAGGTCGAGGTGAAGGTCACGGATAAGAGCGTCGACTTTCTTGGATTTAAAACGCTGAAGGATCTTCTCGGTTCGCTGGGGCATGCCAGTTTCGGGGCGCACGACACACGGGATCTGGCGACGGGCGTGGAATCGTCTGGCGCGACGAAGCTGTACGAATTCGGCGACACGATGAATCTCGACATCGGGCAGACGCTGTTTTCGGCGATGCAGAGGGAAGGAGTGAAGCTGCCTCTGAATCTCGAATATGAGGATTTGCAGGTGCATCAGAGCGAGTATCAAAGCTCCTGCGCGACGGTGCTGATGCTGGATTGCAGCCACAGCATGATTCTTTATGGCGAGGACCGGTTCACGCCGGCGAAGAAGGTGGCACTGGCGCTGGCGCATCTGATTCGCACCCAGTATCCCGGCGATACGCTGCGGTGCGTGCTGTTTCACGATTCGGCGGAGGAACTGCGGATGGAGGAGCTGGCGCGGGCGCAGGTGGGTCCTTACTATACGAACACGCGCGACGGCTTGATCTTGGCGCAGAGGCTGCTGGCGCAGGAGCGGAAGGACATGAAGCAGATCATCATGATCACGGACGGGAAGCCTAGCGCGCTGACGCTCGAGGACGGCCGGATTTATAAGAATGCGTTTGGGCTGGATCCGCTCGTCATTTCGCGGACTTTAGAAGAAGTCAGTAGATGTAAGCGCGCCGGGATTTTGATCAACACGTTCATGCTGGCGAGCGATTATGGACTGGTGAATTTCGTCCAGAAGGTGACGGCGTTGTGCCGGGGGAAGGCGTATTTTACGACGCCGTATACGCTGGGGCAGTATTTGCTGGTAGATTATATGAATAGGAAGAGCCGGACGATTCACTGATGCAGAGTTTCGCGCCAGTGCCGAAGGACATTGACGAGTACATTGAGGCGTTTCCGCCAAAAGTGCAGGCAATTCTGGAGCGGATCCGTCGAACGGTCCGCAAGGCCGCGCCCGATGCGGAGGAGATCATTAGCCATCGGATACCGGCGTTGCGGCAGAATGGGATCCTGGTTTACTTCGCAGCCTTCAAGAAACATATCGGACTGTTTGGGCGGGCATCAGGAGATGCTGAGATCGAGAAGGCAGCCGCTGTTTACGCGGGGCCGAAGGGAAATTTGAAATTCCCGTTGGATCAGCCGATTCCCTATGAGTTGATTGGACGGATCGTGAAGTTGAGAGTGAAGCAGGCGGTGGCGAAGGGCAAGAAAAAGTCCGGATGAGGAAGGATTCACTCGTTACAGAGTGATGAGTTTGAGTTCCGGGAAATCTTGTTTGTAGAGATTGGTATCGAGAGTGAGCAGCCGGTCGGCGCGGAGGAGGGCATGGGCGCCGATCACGAAATCGGCTACGAGTCGCCTGGGATGACCGGCCCGCGCCGCTCGTCTTCTTGCAGCATGCTTAGCGAAGCGGCTCCCCGCCACACGCCATACCTCTTCCTCAAGATGAAAATCCGCAAAGATGCCGGTAGTAGAAAGAAACTCGTCCAAATGATCCTCGGTCATTCCCCGGTATGCGAGCAACTCAGCATAAACGGGTGCGGCTATTATCAATCCACCCGCCCTGTGGGCGTCCGCCAGCTTGGCTGAGATCTCCGACACTAGCGGCTCGACGGACCAAAGAGCGGAGATGGCGTTTGTGTCGATGGCCGTCTTCACTTCTCTTCCTGGCTGTAGTCATCCCGCATTCCCCGCACCCATGCGTTTATCTCTTTCTTTCCTCCTGGGAAACCTCCGAGAATACCTTCATACTTTTTGAACGGATTCTCCTTAGTTGCGGCGCGCCGGACGATGGTGCGGGTCTTTTCAGCGACAAACTCGACCCGATCACCCTGCCTCAGACCGAGACGCTCGCGGACCTCCTGAGGCACGGTGATCTGCCCCTTACTGGTGACGACGCTGATGAAGGTCTTGGCGGCCATATAGTAAGGATATCATTCCTTACTACTTATTCCTACTAACTCGGCCGTGCGTTGACTGGTGGGAGCGTCGCACTCCCTGCGGACGGCGATGCGGCAGGCACGAGCGCATTCCCGAGTTAGCGGCTTAACACGCCTTCGAGGGCGGCAATCACGACACAGATCGCGATGTGCCCCAAAAATCCGCAGTGGATCCAATTGCGGGTGAAGCGGACGACGAGATAGATATCCTGCATGGCACGAATAGTGTGCCTCGCAAATGGGCCTTAGAACCAATAGTACAGGACGGCAGTTCCATATGGAAAAGTCCTAGTACCCTTTCCTAGTAGGAAATTGGGCGAAAACGATGTATCCTATTTGAGATACGGAATTTCCACGCGGGAGCGACTTTGCGCACGGGACCATCTTGTGCGCTGGGTAGAAAAAACCGCATCGGACTCGGAGCTGCGAGGTGACGGTGGCTCCCGTTTCCGATGCGGTCCGCCCAAGACGGGCTAGGATCCTGGCATCTGTCCGAACCAAACCTCAATAGAGGCCCGCGTCCTTTAGTTCCTCCACCAAAGTCGGACCGGTCCGAAACCGTTGATCCATGAAGCTTGTAAAAGACTATTAAAAACCCAAAATCTATAAATCCCGCAAAAAAACCCCTCTGTTGCAACTTGCCCAAACGAAAGAAGGAGCGGTTTGAAAATCAACACCGGCTCCCGCAAGCACGCTAGTATCAGCCACTCACTTCATCCGTTCACGCCTGTTGCAAACAGAGGGCAGGTTTTCAAAGGAACTTCATCAATTCGAGAACTAACATAGCACGCTCCCGGCCAATTGTTGAACGTCATTTTTCAGTGGCTTGCGAGAGCTGTTGCCGGGCGCGGACGCGTGTCGTGCCCCGGTGGGTGTGTCCGTATGACACAATTGGATTTCTGTGCGGTTTCTGCTGCCCTGGCTGCTCTTCACCTCGTTCGGATTCTGCCAAGACGCCTATGAGGAGGACTTCCATGTCTTCACGGATGCTCCCAGGCTATTGCTGACCAAGCCGAGACTCCGTTTGTTGCAACGGGAGCGGGAACGGAAGTCGATGCGATGGGAGCAATTCGATGCTCTGATCTCAGGTGGCGCGCCGATGCCTGAACAGGGGCTCGCCTGGGCGCTCTATTACCAGGTGGCGAAGAATCAGGCGGTAGGACGCAAGGCGGTGGAATGGGCGGCGGACGATCAGCATACCGACGTGAGGCAACTGGCGCTGATTTTCGATTGGTGCTCGCCGCTGATGACCAAAGCGCAGGCTGACCGAGTCGCGGCGAAGCTGGAAAAAAGCCTGGCGGCGGGAGCATCGGACGACACTGCAAAGCAGAGCGCGCGGGCTTTGGCCGCCATCGCGCTGGCCGATCGATTGCCCGATCAGGGCGAGGCTGTGCTCAAGAAAGTCGTCCAAACATGGTGGCGCGCGGGCATCGCCAAGAATCCTGGCGCGATTCCACGGGAGCAAATTTATGCGCTCTATGAAATGATGCACGCCATCCGCGACAATCTGAAAATCGAACTGCGCGAAGCGGCCCCCGAGTACTTCAAGATGCTGCCTACCGACCACCTGGTGGGCCATTATCCAAGTCCGTTTGAAGCTGCCGAGAACGAGTACCGCGTGCCCGTTTACGTGCGCGACGGCGAACCGGATCTGAAAGACGCCGTCTTTTCGCGGGCCGCCGAACTGGCCATGGTCGCCTACGATAGTAATGCCGCCGATAGCCAGTATTTACAGGGCTGGCTGATGCAGGACCGGTTTCTGATGCGCGGCGCCCTGGGCGTGCTCTACGAATTTCTGTGGGCGAATCCATATCAACCGGGGCTGAGCTATTTCCAGATGCCGCTGGTGTTTCACGACGCGGCGTCGGGCCACGTTTTCGCGCGTTCCAGCTGGGATGAAGACGCGACCTGGATCGGCTTTTTCGAAGGACATCTGCAACTGTTTCGCAATGGACAAGTGGAAACGCTGCGGCCGGGCGCGACGTTTACTCCCATCCACATCGGCGATGCGGTGCTGATGAAGGGCCGCGATCCGGATTACAAATTTCGTGCCGACGGCGAGGCGATGTTCGTGCTCGGGCTGACGCCCAAAGCCGCCTACGACGTGGAAGTGGATAATGAAGAACTATCGGAAAGCGAGACCGATACGGGCGGCACGCTGGTGATCTCGCTGCCGCCGGGCGAAGGTGGTCCCCCAAAGTTGGGCGCGCGGCTTAAGAAACGGATAAAATAAATTGTGGCAGAAATAACAATGGATCAAGCCCCGGTTGATAACTCCGTGGGCAAATGGTTGCCGGCCGTGGTGGTGGCGTGGATCATTCCGGGCGGTGGGCATTTCCTTTTGAAGCGTCCCGGCCGTGGAGGGCTGATCGCGGCATCCGTAACGGCGATGTTCCTGCTAGGCCTGATGATGCGCGGCGCGCTGTTCTCGCCGCAAACCGGCGATCTGTTGACCACAGTGATTTACGTTGGCGGATTTATCGGCAACCTGATGTCGGGGTTGCTGTACTTCGTCACGGTATGGTTGGGTTATTCGCAGCCCGATGTGGCCGGCGCCGTGCATGATTACGGAACGAAGTTCCTGGTGGCGGCGGGATTGCTGAACGTGCTGGCGATGGTCGACGCCTACGAAATTGCGACCGGGAAAAAGGACTAATTCATGAAAATGAATCTTTCCAACTTCGAAGCGGCAGTGCTGTTCGCGCTCTTCACGTCGGTAGTGCTGGGGATCATCACGAAGAAAACAGATCGTGAGCGGGCGCGCTATGCTGCGTACTGCTTCGGCTGCTTCATCGCGGCAATTTTCGGGTTGAGCTGGCTGATGTACCTAGGGCACGGCTAGCCCGAGTCGTGATCATGAAGAAATCGAATTTCCCGAAACCGACTGCGACGACTGAAGCACCGGCTGCGCCCCCAAACGTGTTTTCGGCAGCGCACAAGGCCAGATCATCTTCAAAAAGGGTTGGGATGCTCCGCTGACCAAACGCGAATTCGACGAATTCATCGGAAGGTAGCGGAGCTTCCCTCTGCTCGGGGATCGCGTAGGATTCTTATGGAACCGCGACCTGCGGGAGCGTCAACTTACGGCAGGCACTCGATCACCTTATCAATCTCCTCCGCCGTGATGTAAAAATGAGGTGACATGCGTACCCATCCAGCCCGCGCGGCGGCTGAAATTTTCTGTTCCTTTAAATGCGCGACCACCGCGGTCGATTCCACACCGGCCTTGCGAAAACTCACGATGCCCGCGCCCGTTTCGGGAGTCCTGTGGCCTAGCACTTCATAGCCTTTGCGTCGAGCGCCCTGCGCGATCTGGTCGCCCAGCGCTTGAATCATCGGACCCAGCTTCGAAACGCCGACGCCCAACAGAAATTCCATCGACGCGCGGAGTCCGAAGCATCCGATGGTGTTCAGCGTGCCGCACTCGTAACGGCCCGCGTCGTTTCTGAGCGCCATGTCCCGAGCGCCGTAATCGTTATACCCGGCGACGTTGGTCCAGCCGAACTCCACCGGCTCGACCTGTTCCTGCAACTCGCGCGAAATGTACAGAATCGCGCAACCCTCCGGCCCGAGCAGCCATTTATGCCCATCCGCCGCCAGCGCATCGATATGACAGGCGCGGGCGTCCAACGGAAATACGCCCAAGCCTTGAATCGCGTCGACAAAATAGATCACATTATGTCGCCGGCAAATCTCGCCGATCGCCTGCACATCGGCCCGATAACCGGTCAGATATTGCACGAAACTGATCGTCAGGAGACGCGCGCCCTTCACCGCCGCTTCGATTTTTTCAAGCGGGTCGCTCACCGACAACCAATCGATTTTGACTCCCTTCGACTTTTCGAGCCTCTGCCAGGGATACTGATTCGCCGGAAATTCCTCTTTAAACGCGACGATTCGATCGCCCGGACGCCAATCCAGCCCCATCGCCACGGTCGCGATTCCCTCCGAGGTGTTCTTCAAAAGGGCGATCTCGCCGGGCGTCGCGTTCACCATCCGCGCGGCCGCGCGGCGCACGCCTTCATACGCGTCGAGCCACATTTCGTAATGGAGCGAACCATGCAGCATTCCGTCTTCGCAGAACCACTTCATCGCCTCCGCCGCCGGACGCACGAGCGGAGCCACTGCCGCGTGGTTGAGATAAATTAACAATTCCGTTACAGGAAACTGGGCTCGCAGTTCCGAAAAGTTGTCGTAATCCATTTATTCGATGGTACGTTATAGGAGTATGCGATGCGTGTGTTTGCTCGCTATCCTTATTGCAGTGCGCCTTCCGGCGCAAAACGCAAAGAAAGATCCCGACCAGATCGGCACTCGCGACGTCTCGCGCGGGGTCAACTTTTATTCTGTTGACAAGGAAATGGCGCTCGGCCGGCAGCTTTCCCAACAACTGGAGCAGCACTCGACGCTGGTCACCGATAAATTCGTCAACGAATACGTCACCCGCCTAGGCCAGAACCTGGTCCGGCACTCCGACGCGAAAATCCCCCTCACGATCAAAGTGATCGAAGGCGACGATCCGAATGCGGTCACACTGCCCGGCGGATTTATTTACCTGCAAACCGGCCTGATCAGTACCGCCGATACGGAAGCGGAGCTGGCCGCGGCGATGGCCCATGAAATCGCTCACGTTGCCGCTCGCCACGGCACGCGCCAGGCGACGCAGTCACAGGTCACGCAAATCGCCACGATCCCGCTGATTTTTTTAGGCTGGGGCGGAATCTGTGCGCTGGGCGCGGGCAATGGCGTGATGCCCGTAGGCCTGCTCGCGACGCAACGCGGATACGAAACCGAGGCCGATTTACTGGGGCTCCAGTATCTCTATAAGAGCGGCTACGACCCGCTGGGGATGGTCGACATCTTCGAAAAGATTTTCTCCTTCGACGAACGGAAACACGGCAAATTTTCCAAGGTTTTTTCGGCTCATCCGGCATCGGACGGGCGCTTGATCGCGGTTCAGAAAAACATTGAGACGCTTTTGAAACCGCAGCCGCAATACATCGTGACGACTTCCGCTTTCAACGACGTCCAAGCACGGCTGATCGCGTTGGACTGGGACCGCAAACCGGAACCCGCCGGCCCCAAGCCGCCTACGCTCTACAAGCCCGGCGACCAGATCGCCAACTCGAAAAAACTGGTAACTCAAACGGACGCCCGTGCGTCCCAGATTAAAGAAGCTTATACTATAAGGTGAAAGGAGTCCGTATGCGGCGCACGTTTGGACTCGGTTCGGCTCTGCTGCTCTCTTTCTCGCTTCTTGCTGCCCCGGCGTTTGCGGGGGACGACAAGGAAAAGAATCCTGATGCGATCGGTGATCGGGACGTCGGCCGGGGCGTCAATTTCTATTCGCTCGAAAAGGAAATTGCGATCGGCAAGCAATTGGCGCAGGAAGTGGAGCGCCAAGCCAAGATCATCGACGATCCGATTATCGCCGAGTACGTGAACCGGGTCGGACAGAATCTGGTGCGCAACTCCGACGCTAAGGTTCCGTTCACGATCAAAGTGATCGACACCGAAGACGTGAACGCATTCGCGCTGCCGGGCGGATTTTTCTTCGTCAACTCCGGCTTGATCCTGAAAGCGGACACGGAGGCTGAGCTTGCGGGTGTAATGGCACATGAAATCGCCCACGTCGCCGCGCGCCACGGCACCAGGCAAGCCACCCGCGGGACGATCGCACAGCTTTCGACGATTCCTTTGATTTTCCTGGGCGGCTGGACAGGTTATGGCATCCGGCAAGCGGCCAGCGTCCTGATCCCGGTAGGATTCCTGACGTTCTCCCGCGAGTTCGAGGCCGAAGCGGACATGCTCGGACTTCAGTACATGTATAAGACCGGCTACGATCCCGAAGCTTTCGTAGACTTTTTCGAGAAAATAGAATCGCTCGAGAAGAAGAAACCCGGGACGATTTCGAAAGTTTTCTCCACCCATCCGCCCACTGACGCCCGCATTGTGAAGGCGCAGCAGAATATTGAGACCATGCTCAAGGAACGGCCGGAGTACGTGGTCACCACCTCTGAGTTCAACGATGTGAAGGCGCGCCTGATGGCGTTCCATAACCGCCGCAAGTCGGATAGCAAGGATCCGAATAAGCCCCAGTTGAAGAAGGCTCCGGGCTCCGGATCGTCGGGCGATAGCACTTCGGGTGGCGACGACGATCGTCCGACGCTGAAGCGCCGTCCCGATAGCGGCACCAACAACAATAACTAAACACTTCTCCCTGATGCGGTCAAAGGAAGCCCGTGACTTCGGTTGCGGGCTTTTTTTTGATCTACGCGATCACCGCGGTGCAGGCCGGGCAGCGCTTCGCCGCCAAAGGAATCTCGGTCGTGCATTCCGGGCACGGCTTGGTGGTCGGCGCCGCTGCGGGCGCGGGTTTCTGAAGCTTATTGACAGCCTTCACGATCAGGAAAATCACAAACGCGATAATCAGGAATTCAATCACCGTGTTGAGGAAGACGCCGTAAGCCAGCACCGGAATTTTGAGCTTCTTCGCATCCGCCAGCGTCTCCACCGGCGTTCCCGGCCTCAGATTGATGAACAAAGCCGAGAAGTCAACCTTACCCACTAGCAGCCCGATCACCGGCATCAAAACATCGTTGACCAAAGACGTTACAATCTTCCCGAACGCCGCGCCGATAATCACTCCAATGGCGAGGTCGAGAACGTTCCCACGCATGATGAACTTCTTGAATTCAGAAAGCATCCTGATACCTTATCATTAATTTATGGCCGAGCTAATCGTCGTCACATGCCCTTGTTGCCAGGCCGAGTTGCACATCGACCTCGAGACGTCCGCCGTCATCCGTCATAAAGAGCACGTCAAACCGCCGTCTATCACAGACCTCGAAGCGGCCGTCCAAAAACTGAAGGCCGAGCCGGGCCGGCGCGAAGAAATCTTCAAGAAATCTGTGAAGGACCACAAGAGCCACAGCGACGTGCTGAGCAAGAAATTCGACGAAATGCTAAAAATCGCCAAGGAGAATCCGGACGAGCCTCCTCCTAAGCGCGATTTCGATTTCGATTAGCCGCTAAACCCACCAGGGCGCGGTCGGCTGATCCCGGATCACGATCTGATTCAGGAAAGTCGCCGCCTTCGTCAGCCCTTCGTCCGGTGACATCAGCGTATCCTCGTGCTCAATCGACAGCACGTAATCATAGCCAAACATCCGCAGCGTGGAAACAAACTCGCTCCACCACGTGTATGCGTGGCCGTAACCGCAGGCGCGGAAAATCCATGCGCGGTTGCGCTCGTCGGTATATTTCTTGGTATCGAGCACACCCGTCGTCGGCAGATTTGCCTCGTAAATCTGCGTGTCCTTCGCGTGCACGTGGAAAATGGAATCGCCCAACACGCGGATCGCTTTAATCGGATCGATCGCCTGCCAGAACATATGGCTGGGATCGTAGTTGCAGCCGATACTTTTGCCTGCGATCGAGCGCAGCTTTAACATCGTCTCCGGACTGTACACCACAAATCCCGGATGCATTTCGATGGCGACTTTCACGCCGTGATTCTCGGCAAATTTCGCGTGCCTGATCCAGTACGGAATCACCTTCTTTTCCCACTGCCAGTCGAGCAAGTCGAGATATTCGGTCGGCCACGGGCACGTCACCCAGTTCGGATATTTCGCATGATCGCTATCGCCGGGGCAGCCCGAAAAATCGATCACGACGGGCACTTCCAGCTTCTCCGCGAGCAAAATGGTTTTGCGGCTGATCTCCTGAAACGCCTTGGCGATGTTCTTATCCGGATGCAGCGGATTGCCATGCGAGCTCAGTGCGCTGATGGTGAACCCGTTATCGGCGAGCTTGGTCTTGAAATCCTTCAAGGCAGTGCGATCGTTCAGCATCTCCAGCTTGCAATGCGGATCGCCGGGATAATTTCCCGTGCCCAGCTCCACGGTAGAAATGTTCAAACTCCGCAATTTTTCGAAGACCTTATCGAGGGGGAACTGCGACAGCAACGGGGTGAAACAGCCGATTCTCATATGAAAACGAGAATATCATGTATACATGGGCCGGGTGATTGCGCGGGTCGCCATCGAACATCGAAACTCCTACGCTCTGCGTTGCGAAGACGGCAGTGAGTTTTTCGCCACGCTCTCCGGCAAGCTCCGCTATGAGACCAGCCATCGCGAGGATCTCCCCGCCGTCGGCGATTTCGTCCGAGTACGCGAGTCGGTCATCGAAGAAGTGTTGCCACGCAAAACTGTCTTTCTTCGCCGAGCCGTAGGTGACGCGGTCGAAGCGCAAGTCATCGCCGCAAATATCGACACTGTATTCGTGGTTACCGGACTCGACGGCGATTTTAATCTGCGCCGCCTCGAACGATATTACGCGACGGCGCGAGCCAGCGGCGCGCAATGCGCTATTCTCCTCAATAAAGCCGATCTTTGCGACGATCTCGACCGGTGCATTCAACAGGTGCGGGCGATCGCTCCTGGCGCGGACGTCGTTGCGATCAGCGCGCTGCACGGCGATGGGATTGCCGCGCTCAGTCCCTATCTAGCCGCCGGAGAGACGGTCGCCTTCGTCGGATCTTCGGGCGCCGGGAAATCGACGCTCATTAATCGCCTGCTGGGCCGCGATCGCCAGTCGACCGGCGCGGTTCGCGAAGCCGACAGTCGCGGCCGCCACACCACTACGCATCGCGAGCTTATGGAAACGCCCACTGGAGCCCTGCTCATCGACACGCCGGGCCTGCGCGAATTGCAGCCGTGGGCTGGCGAAGACGATGTCGAGGGCGCGTTTCCAGAAATTGAAGACCTCGCCGCGCAATGCCGCTTCCGCGACTGCGCGCACGCCGGTGAGGAGGGCTGCGCGGTGCAGGCCGCCATTGACGCCGGCTCCCTCGACTTCGATCGTTTTTCCAGCTATCGGAAAATGCGAAAGGAAGCAGCCTATTTGGATCGCCAGCTCGACATTCGCGCCCAACTCGACCAAAAGGCGCAGTGGAAGAAAATTCACAAAGCGATGCGAAATGTCGATAAGCGCGCCTAGCGGCAATTTGCTGCCGCGCTCTCCACCCCGAGCCGCGATAAATTCTCGCGAGCGTCGGATAAGCACGCATCGTGCTCCAGCGCTCTCTGAAACTCCGTGATTGCCGCATCGCGCGATCCCAACGCCGCCAGCGCCACGGCGCGATTACTGATCGCTTTCGCGTCGTTCGGATCCAGTGCGAGCGCTCGCCCGAACTCGGAAAGCGCCTCTGCCGGACGCCCCAGCGTAAGCAGCAGTCTTCCCCGCTCCGTCGAAACCGGCCTATTCTCCGGCATATCCTTCAATTCTTCGAGCCCTCGTTCCGGCGGCAGCATCCGCGCCAATTGAATGCGCGGCCGCACCGCCTGCGGCGCAAGCCATTTCGCCTCACTCCACAATGCTTCCGGATTGGTCCACAGAATCGACTCACGAATCGAGATCGCCATCAAGCCCATACCGATCGCGGCGAGCACGCGGCGATCGACAGCTTCGAGCAAAATTCCCGCGCACGCACAGAACGCGACCATCGGAAGATACATGCGACGATCCGCAGCCAGATCGGCGGCCGGAAGAATCGAAGAGCTCGGCGCCAGCAGCAGCAGCCCGATCAGGAACCAGAATCGTCCTCGAAATGGAACCAAGCACAACCCCGCCAGCGCGGCCCACGCCACAATCGCGATCCACAACGATGGCCGCGTGAGCGATGGATCAATCGAAAATCCCCACGGCGCCACGAACAGCCGCAAATATCGCCAGATTGAAACTCCTTGCGATTCCAAATACGCCAGAGGAGAGATGCCCGACTGCGCCCCTGAGCCCGACCCTGGAATCGCCGCGGCCGCGAACACCGTGCGCAGCCCGATCCCGAGCGCAACGAAAATCATCGCCGAAAACGCCCGCCAGTTTCGCGGCACCGGCAATAAAATCAAAACCAGCGGCAGTGCCACGCATTCCTCCTTCGCCAGCATCGCCGCGGTGAACCATAGCGTCGCGATCCAGAATCGTCCGGCGATCCAGCTCCGCATCGCGAGCAGGCTGAACAACGCCGCGAGCAGCGTTCCTCGCGCGAATACATATGCCACCGGCTCCGTCATCATGGGATGAACGGCAAAAATCGCGGCTGCGACCAATCCGGCGCGGTCGCCAATAAGTTTTCGCAGCACATCCCACACCAGTGCGACCACGATCAGGTGCAGCAACAATCCCACCACGTGCCACGACATCGGGGACCTGCCGAACAGCGCGTCATTCAACCAGAATGTGAGCTCAGTGAGCGGACGCGTCTGCCGGAAGCAATCGAACCATCGCGCCGGCAGTTCCACCGGCGATTTCGAAAACAGCGCGAAATCGTCATAGGTGAACGCCGCAAACACACATCCCGCGAATGCGACCAATGCCGCGGACCACAGAAGAAATTTCTCGCGCAAATGTTATTATGTGGCTTGCCAAAGCCGATCGCCAAACCGAAGACCGCAGCCGAGCGTGCCGCGCGGATCAAGAAAATCCTCGCCACGCTGGATGAGATGTATCCCGGCGTCACCTGCGCCCTGCATCATTCGAACGCCTGGGAGCTTCTGGTCGCGACCATTCTTTCCGCACAATGCACCGATAAACGCGTCAACATAGTGACGCCCGCGCTGTTCAAAAAATACCCCACCATTCAGGATTTCGCGGCCGTCCCTCAGGACGAACTCGCGCAGGATATCAAGTCCACAGGCTTCTTTAACAACAAAGCGAGGTCTGTGATCGGCGCGGCGAAGAAGATCCTCAACGACTTCGGCGGCGAGATCCCTCAGGAAATAGAAAAGCTCCTCACCGTGCCCGGCGCGGCGCGCAAAACCGCGAACGTGGTGCTGGGAACAGCCTTCGGCATCGCCTCAGGAGTCGTCGTCGATACGCATGTCCAGCGCATCTCCCATCGTCTCGATTTGACCAAGGAAACCGAGCCCGTGAAGATCGAAAAGGACCTGATGAAAATCATCCCGAAGGAAAAGTGGATTCTCTTTTCCCATCAAATCATTCATCACGGGCGCGCGCTTTGCGTCGCGCGCAATCCCAAATGCGCCGAATGCAAGCTCAATCCGCTCTGCTACGCGAAAGATAAAACGGCCTAGCGCACCGTCGGTTCACCCGCCAGATGCAGACCCTTATGGATCGCATACAACGCGAGTTCCAACCGGTCCGATACCCCGAGCTTATCGAAAATGTTGTGCAGATGGTTCTTCACCGTCTGCTCGCTGATGAACATCTTCTCCGCCATCTCTTTATTCTTATAACCCTGCGCCACCAGCGCGACAATTTCGCGCTCCCGTGTCGAAAGCGGACTGCGCTCGCGATTTTTACCGCCCGACGACTGCCCGCCGCCGCTGCTTTCCTGGCCAGTCGAGAACTGACGCATCACTGCCGCCGTAGTGTGGGAATCCAGCCAGATCTCGCCCGAGTTTACTTTGCGAATGCTCTTCACGATCAGATCCGGTGCGGTCTGCTTCAACACGATGCCGCTACAGCCGAGTTTCATCGCCTGCACGAACTCATTCTTGTCTTCAGAAGCGGTCAGCACGATGACACGTGTCCGCTTGTTGGTCTGCTGCAAAGCCTGCAACGCCGAAAGTCCATCCAGATTCGGCATCCGTAGATCCAGCAACAGAACGTCCGGATCCAGCGCCTGCACCTTTTCCAGCACCTCGCGCCCGTCGCCCGCTTCGCCGACGATTTCAAAATCGTCTTCCAGCAACAGCAGCTTTTTCAAGCCGTCGCGGACAATCGGATGGTCGTCGGCGATGACGATCCGCACTGTCGCCTTCTTCTTTTCCGTTCCCTCCGAATTGTCATTGATCGGGGCTGCCATAGTGTCCATAAGCTCCACTCTTCACTACTCCGACTCCATGCTAAATGGTTCTAGTACTATCCGCAATTGAGAGTCCCCTAGTGAAGTGTCTAGAGATTATACTTAATTCGTAGCTAAGGTAGCCTTAGTCCGATAGGGTGAGTCCGCTTTACTCACAGCGATAAGCGTGGACTAAGTCGAAACATTTTGCGGCATTTCCGACATGCTGCCAATCACTTGAGCTTACACAAACCTTAGCCTCCGCATGGCTAGGACCAGCATCTTCAGTAGGAGCCATCCATGACTCCAGCGTTGGATGTTCGTCTCTCCATATGTGCGCTCCCGATACCGGATCGGCAGGTCGATAATCCGCAGTGAGTTCTTCGCCGCGCCAAATATCAAATCGAAGTCTCCGAAAGGATCCAACTGGCCGAAGTATGCGCGATTGGCGGCGATCGTCTCATAATCCTGCCGGCTAAGGACCTTGGTGCCGCACAGCGTATCCTTAATACTCTGCCCTAATAGCCAGCTAAACGCCAAGCTAAAAAATTTATTGCCTAACAGATTAAAGAAGCGCATCGCCCGCTCCTCCATCGGATACATCAGCCGCACGCCGTTTATAAATTCGCCCTTGCCTGAATGCCAGGCTTCATAAAACCGTGGCAGGTCCTCCGGCGGAACGGTCAGATCGGCGTCCAGAATCATCAACACATCGCCCGTAGCTTTCGCGAAGCCGAGCCTTACCGCGTCGCCTTTTCCCTTCCCCGTCTGGCGAAATAGTTGTGCGGAACATCCCGGCCGCCGCGCAATCTCTTTCTGAATCGCCTCATAGGTATTGTCGGTCGAGTTCCCTTCGACAAAAATCAACTCGGTTCCCGCACCCATTTCCGGAACCCGGTCCAGAATCTCACTGATGTTGCCCGCCTCATTGCGGGCCGGCACAACCACCGTCACAACCGCCGGCTCTGGACGCGGCTTCGGAATCGGACGAGCCACAATAAAGTTGGCAATCGCGAACCACCGGAACGGCGCGACCTTCACCAGGTACCGGTTGCACAGTGTATCCCACAGCGGAGTCCAGAACGGCCACAACACTTCATGACCTTCACGGAACACCTCGAATCCCGAGAGAAACAGGACATTCTCCAAGTCCTCCACAGTCACCCAGTTTTGCGAAAGCTGGCGCTTCGCCAGACCCAACATTTCAGCCAATCGCCGTGGACCCTCCCACACGCGGCTATATGCATTCAGGATCAACCGCGTCCCCGGATGGCTGTGTAGACGGACCCGCTCAAAAGCCGCTTGCAGATCCCAAAGATCATTCACCACATCCGACAAGATGATGTAGTCGAACTGCTCCTTCAAATCCAACTCTTCGATATCCTGCTGCACAAAGTGCAACTCAGGATGGCTGCTGCGCGCGATGCCGATCATCCCTTTCGAAAAGTCGACGCCGACGCCGTAAGAAGGTTTGAGTGACGCCAGCAGATCGCCATTCGCGCAGCCCAGGTCCAGTACGCGTTTTCCGGCGGGCACCAGGAAACGATAGACTTCGCCTAAACGTTCCCGAAACGCTCTGCGCGGCCGGTCCCATCGAGCAATAGTGGCGGCAAACTCATCCCAATACTGGATCCGTTGTTTCTTATAATTCGCAGCCGTCTCTGTATATCTTGCCGCGGAGGAGGTGTCGCTATTCATCGTTGGCGGGTTTTGCGCCTTTGCGTGAGCATGCTTTTGACCAGTGTACCGCGCTATAATCCCGCAATCACCCAGCTGAGAATCCGTCAGGTGGTGCGAGCTAGCTTGCAGCGTCGGCTTCAGCCGGCGGGCGACACGCAACCAGTGTACCGCGCTATAATCCCGCCATGACTCTGCCGTCGAAACCACGTCGCGCATTTCTCCGCGGAGCACTCGCCGCCGGAGGACTCGGTGCCGCGCAAGTCGCGCAATCTCAACCCCGCGCCGCCGAGTTCGATTATCTCCCCAAATACGCCCGCGCCCAGAATTACAAATCTCTGAAACAGTCCAGCTTCGATCGAACCGGAGGCAATAGCGATTCCTGGACCATCCCCGCCGGCGGTACGCACGAGGTTTTCAGCGCCCAAGGCCCCGGCGTCATCACTCATATCTGGTTCACCATTGCCGCCCGCAGCGGCGATCATTTGAAGGAACTGGTCCTGCGCGCCTATTGGGATGGCAACAGCAAGCCCAGCGTCGAAGCCCCTATCGGCGATTTTTTCGGCCTCAATCTCAACTCCTATCAAATTTACGAATCCGCGTATCTCGCCTGTTCGCCCGGAAAATCGCTGAACTGCTATTTCGCGATGCCCTACCAGCGTTCGGCGCGCATTACCGTGACCAATGAAGGCAAGCAGGAAGTCGGCGCATTCTACTCCAACATCGATTACATGACCGTTCCGCGCCTGCCCGCCGACGCTTTATATTTCCACGCCCAGTATCGTCAGCAAGCGCCGTGCATCCCAGTCACCGGCAATGACGCCAAGATCAATCTTGACGGAAAACTGAATTATGTCTTCACCGAAACGCGCGGACGCGGCCATTTGATGGGCGTCACTCTCGGAGTCCTGCAAAACGCCGATCGCTGGTGGGGCGAAGGCGACGATATGATTTTTATCGACGATGAGACAAAGCCCCTGATCAACGGCACCGGCTCGGAAGACTATTTTCTAGGAAGCTGGGATTTTGGCGGCCGCGATGGCGCGCAACAATTCGCCCATCATATGTATGGCGCGCCACTGATCGCGGCACCGGAGCGCACCGGCGGCCGCTGGTGCTGTTACCGCTGGCACGGCGACAATCCCGTCACCTTCGAAAAATATATGAAGTACACCATCGAGCACGGCCACGCCAACGACCGCGGCGATAATTTTTTCTCCGTCGCCTACTGGTACCAGGCATCGCCTTACACGGATTTCCCCGCCCTCCCCGCCGTCGAAGCCCGCATCCCAAAAGTGAGGACCATATGAGAAAAGTTCTACCGTTATTGATCCTGCTTCCAATCTTCGCCGCCGACCCTCCAGGCATAGTCGTCTGGAAAGCCGCGGAGCTGAAGACCAAAGAAAAAGAACTAGCCGGCAAAATGAGCGACAAACATGTAGCCAGCGAAACCATCGGCACCTTCGGCAATCACCTGACCATGCGCGCCCACCGAGAAGGCGATGGAGAGGTGGAAGTCCACGATAAAATGGCGGACATA
>Ga0116129_1000704_pt1 | contig 20296 bp, 20 predicted proteins | sample June2015DPH_17_2_FD_89732 | JGI IMG/M metagenome (GOLD analysis project Ga0116129, IMG submission 89732) | Peatland microbial communities from SPRUCE experiment site at the Marcell Experimental Forest, Minnesota, USA - June2015DPH_17_10 | ecosystem: Environmental > Terrestrial > Soil > Wetlands...
CTTGTCCAGTTGAGTCGCAAAACTCTGGACACCATTAGAATCAATGCCGTGCACCTTGCACAGCAGAAATCGTGCCGGACAGTCGTGGGACGAGCCCGGGCATGACGGGTTCGATAGCGAGCGTATCACAACCGGCATTTAGCGTCATTCTATCGCGTGCCTCAATCATGATCCGGATGTTGATGGTTGACGATGCCGCTCAGCTTCTCCTGGCCGTAGTTCTGCAGCGTGGTCTGGCTTGGCAGGTTCGCGATCGCGACCACCCAGCCGAGCCGGGATTCAGTGCCATACTGCCGGATCGGGACCAACCGGTCCGGCCGGTCGAAAGCGCCAGTCATGATCTCGATGCGGGGGCCGTCGATGCGGCGGAAACTGAGGGGCGTGCCGCAATCCCGGCAAAAATCGCGTTCGGCAATCGAGGAAGAGCGGAATGCGGCCGGTTCGCCGCGCGTCCAGGCGAAGTCGTTCTTTTCGATCTCGGCAAAAGAGGCGAATGGCGCGCCGGATGCCTTCTGACACATGCGGCAATGGCAGATGCTGACCTTGGTAGGCGGTGCCGCCAACGCGAAGCGGATTGCGCCGCATTGGCACCCACCGGTCAGAACGGGATTTCCCGTCGTAGTCATACCGTCTCCGCGAACTGGTAGGCTTGTCGTAGTGCGGCCAGCGCGTCGCCGCCGGCAAAGACGAATTCGTTAACACCGGCGGCCCGCAAGGCTTGCTCCTGCTCGCCTGCACGCCCTGCCAGATAGATATGTTTGGCGCCGGCCGCTTGAAGGGCCTTTGCCGCTTCTTCTGCGCGTTCGGCATAGACCTTGTCGGACGAGCAGATGCAGGCAAACGCGGCGCCAGACGCCTTGAAGGCGACCGAGAGCGCCGCCGGATCGGCAAGGCCTTCGGATTCGATCGTCTCGATACCGCCAGTCTCGAAAAAGCTCTTGGCGAAAGTGGCGCGCGCCGTGAAATCGGCAGCCGTGCCCAGGTTGGCGAGGAAGATCCTGGGCCGTGTTCCCTTCGCTTTCAGGATTTCATCGGAGCGGTCGCGCAAGCCTTCGAAGGGGGCGGCGAGCCGCATCGGCGATAGCGCATCGAATTCGATTTTAGCTTCGACCGGCGACGGCTCGAAGGCCTTCACGTCCAGAGTAGCGACCTGGGCTTCGTTGAGGTTCGGGAAAGCGGTAGCGCCGGTCAGTTCTTCCTTGCGCCGGGCAATATTGGCTTCGCGCGCCGCGCGGGTGGCGGCGATTTTGCGCTGGATCAGATTTTGTTCGAGGGCTGCGAATACGCCGCCGGCCTTTTCGATTTCCTGGAACAGCGTCCATGCCGCTTCGCAAAGCGCCTGCGTCAGGCTTTCGATGCCGCCGGAGCCGGCTGCGGGATCGGATACTTTTGCCAGATTGGATTCTTCCAGGAGAACCAGTTGCGTGTTGCGGGCGATCCGCCGCGCAAACGCATCGGGCAATCCGAGCGCCAGCGTATGCGGCAACACCGTGATCGCGTCGGCGCCGGCTAGCCCCGCGGCAAAAGTCGCCATCGTGGCCCGCAGCATGTTCACATAAGGATCGCGCTGGGTCAGCATCCGCCACGCGGTTTCGGCGGCGACGAATACCGGCCTGGGCGCAAGGCCGCAGGCGGCTTCAATTCGGGCCCATAACATACGCAGTGCGCGGAATTTCGCCATCGTCAAAAACTGGTCGGCATCAGCGGCCAGCCTGAATGAGATCGCCTTGCGAGCGGCATCAAGAGCAATACCGCCGCCTTCCAGCATACGCAGATAGGCCACAGCCAGCGACAACGCGAACGCCAGTTCCTGGGCTTCCGACCCACCCGCATCGTGGACCGCGCGTCCGTCGGCCAGCACGAACGGGCCCCGGAAACCCCGGCCTGCCAGCCCGCGGACCACGCCGGCGAACGGCGTTGCCATCTCGCTCCATGCGGCCGGGGCGCGGCCGCGCACGGCCATCGTGCTCAGCGCTTGATAATTGAAGCGCAGGTCCACCTTGGCCGGATCGGTCTGCTCTTCAATCAGCGCGGCGAGGGTCTCGCCGGCATTCCCGCGTCCAATCACCGGATGAAGCGCGATCGAAATCCCGGCGTCGAAAACCACGCCGTCAAACAGCCGCCTCACGGTTTCCGGCGCCGCATCGATAATGCCAAAGCCGCGGGTACCCGGCCCACCGGCAAACTCAATTTCTATTCCGCTGGCGCCATTCTCCAGGTCATGGATCGCCTGCGCATTGGCCGCCGCGGGATCCGGATGATCGATGCGTTGCATGATCTGCCAGGGCGCGGCCGCAGGCCGGCCGGCGATCGGGGCTGCATTTGCGGCGCGGCGATAGATCGGCTCGATCGTGAGCCCGTCATAGGACTTGCTGACCAGCTTCTCGAACGGCGCGCCTTTCAGGACGCCATCGACCAGCTTGCGCCAGTCGTCGTAGGTTGCCGACGCGAAATCGGCGGCGAAGGATAGGTCGTCAGTCGATGTATCTTTAGTCGATGTCATGGGGCCGAAATTGCCACGGGCGGGCCGCCAAGCCAAACGGTGTTTTTGATCCTAAACCAGATCCGGCAACCGCTCGATTCCCTCAGTCGATAGCTCGGCCAGCGCGGCGCTCACGTGACGTCCGCCGATCACACGGCCGGGCGATATCTCGGCCAACGGCACCAGCACAAAGGCCCGTTCGAACAAACGAGGGTGGGGCAGTGTCAGTTCCGGTTTTTGTATCGACACGTCGTCATAGGCAATCAGGTCGAGGTCGAGCGTCCGCGGTCCCCAGCGTTGTTCCTTTGCCCGGTCGCGGCCGAATTTGGTCTCGATCTTTTGCAGCGCAAATAGCAACGCGTGGGGATCGAGGCTGGTGTCGATTTCGATGCAGGCGTTGACGAAGCGTTCCTGCTGGACGTCGCCCCACGGCGGGGTGGCATAATCGGAGGAGCGCGCGAGAAGGGCTGCCTGTGTCATGCCACAGATATTGGCGATCGCCTTTTGGAATGTGGCGCGGACGTCGCCGACATTGCCGCCGAGCGCGATCAGGGCGTGGGGCATCAGCGCATGATCCGAAAAAGTGGGAACCGGTTTTTCGAAAAGATCATGCGGATATCAAGGTTTCCGCGTGCGGGTCAGGACTACGCCGACGTCCTCGAAGATTGCTGCGATCGGCGCATGCGGCTTGTGGACGGTGACCTTGACCGCGCTGATCTTCGGGAATGCGGCCAGCACTGCGTCCGCAACGGCGCCAGCCGCGCGCTCGAGCAATTTGTAATTGACATCCTTGAAGGCTGCGGTCGCGGTCGCAACCACATTGGAATAGGAGACGGTGTCTGCCAGGCGGTCCGTGCGCGAGGATTCCGAGAGGTCGGCGGCGAGTTCGAGGTCGATGACGAAACGCTGTCCGACTTCGGTCTCATGATCCATGACGCCATGGCGGGCGTGGATGACGATGCCGGTAATGAAGATCGTATCGCTCATTTCCTGTCCCAGATGGCTGAGGCCACACGCAACGCTTGTACCGTTTCCGATACATCATGGGTACGGATAATCTTCGCGCCGGCTTTCGCCGCAATCAGATGCGCGGCAATCGAGCCGCCGAGCCGCTGATCCGGCTCGGACGGCGAGACCGTGGCGATGAAGCGTTTGCGCGACGCGCCGACCAGGAGCGGTAGCCCGAAGGTGTTGAACTGCTCCAGCCGGGCCAGCACCGTTATACTCTGCTCTTGCGTCTTGCCGAAGCCGATACCGGGATCGAGCGCGATATGCTCGCGCGGGATTCCGGCTTTCGCGGCAATCTCAAGCGATCGCGAAAAGAACCCGGCGATGTCGCTCATGATGTCGATGCCCGGCTCGGCGCGATCGCGGTTGTGCATGATCACGACAGGGCAATGCCGCTCCGCGATCAGCCTGGCCATATCCGGATCGCCTTGCAGACCCCAGACATCGTTGGCGATGGCGGCCCCGTTATCCAGCGCCCAGCCGACGACCGCCGGCTTCATGCTGTCGATCGAAACGGGGATTCCGAGAGAGACGACCTGGCTAAGGATCGGACGCAGGCGCCGTATCTCTTCATCGGTGGAAATCGGTTGCGCACCATAGGGCCGGGTGGACTCGGCGCCGATATCGATGATGTCCGCGCCCTCAGTGACCATGCGCCCGGCCTGGGCCAGCGCATCCTCCGCTGCGAGGAAGCGTCCGCCGTCCGAGAAAGAGTCCGGCGTGATATTCAATACCCCCATCACCAGCGGATACGGTCGGGACAGGCGTTCCGGCCAGCTCCGATGATCCGCCCTGGCGGCCGGGGGGGCGGTTCCGGGCGAAGTCGCGGTCATGCGGTGGCTTTGCGCGGTCGGAGCCGGGGAGTCAAGAGAGCGGACGCACGGACGCGGGCCCACGGGCCAGACGGTCGCGTCCAAGTCGCGTTCAAGTGAAGGGGATCGGAGGATCAGTAGGTGATCTTGGGCTGAAGCTTCCGAGCCTTGGCAATCAATTGCTCAACCGACTTTTCGGAAGGCATGACCCGCACGAGTTTACGCCTGATGTTCACTTCTTTCATGTTTTGCGCAAGGCGTGTCGGATTTCGCAAGGCGAGTTCGCGCACCGTCGGGACGCCGGCGGCACGGACCAACCCGACTTTCGCCTTGCCCATGCCGGGAATCCGCATGTAGTCGGAAAAATTGGCCCATTCGAGCAATTGCTGCTCGCTGATGCCTGTCTTTGCGGCAAGTGTCTTGCGACCCTTTACGGTTCGTGCGGCCTCAAGCAGGCGATCGGTGGTGCGAATGCCCAGCGTTTTCAGTTTCGTAGCTGCGAAGGTGGGAAGGCCATCAATTTCGGAAATAGGATATGTCATGATTTTTCGGTTGGAAATTTGCTTCAAGCGAATTGGCTGAGGCCGGGAGTCCCAGCGATGATCGCGCCCATCTGGTCATCCCCGATTTTGTCTCGACCAAACCGGAAAAGTTCACGCGCGATGTTTTGAATATCGCCAATGCCCAAGCCAAGCCCCATCAGCCGGGTGCCAACAGCCATCAGCCCGCCGCCCATCAGCTTGGTAAGACCGCCGCCGCTCTCGGACGCCGAGATCGCAGTTTCTGCTCCGGGAATCTTGTCGATCAAGGCCTGAACCTTGTCGGAGGGACCTTCGTTGCGAAGATAACCTAGAATGATGCCGATAGTTTTTTCGGCCACGGTATCTTCGATGCCGGCCTTGGAGGCCAGCCACGCCGTCAACTCGTCCATTGTGCCCCGTCCTCGGCCAGCTTGTCAGCCGGCCCCCTGCTCCCATTTTATCTTGATCTTCTGCGGGACGAAATACAAGCGATCACCGCGCTCGGTGATGTGAATCGCACGGCGAGTGTTGCAGCAATGCAAGAGCAGGCGACGATTTCACGCCTTGACGGCGCGGTTTCGTTGCAAACTCGATGATGCGAGGCGACAAAACCGGGTCGAATGTTCACCAAACGAAATAGGTTTCTATTCCTCATTCGTTCGTTGAAGGTTTCAATCGGCTCGCAACATGCACTATAAGTGCAGTGCTCGTGGAGTGGATTTGACATTCGCTACCTGACATTCGCAAAAGTGGTCGCTGAGGAGGGACGCGAATGTTAGAATCGGACCACTAGGACTGCGCCTTGAGGTGCATAACGAGGCGATGCGATGGCAACACCCGATCCCCTGACGGCCGATACTGCCGAAAAGATTTTTATCGGCAAGGGTGAGCAGCCGGCCTGGCTAACGCTCGGATTGGCCAACCGGCACGGGCTCGTTACGGGTGCAACCGGGACCGGAAAGACCGTCTCGTTACAGGTGATGGCCGAGGGGTTTGCGCGTGCCGGCGTTCCTGTATTCGCGGCGGACATCAAGGGAGACCTGTCCGGCATCTCGGAAGTCGGTGAGGCCAAGGATTTGATCGTCAAGCGGGCTGCCGATATGGGGCTCTCGTTTCAGCCTGACCGGTTTTCGACGGTGTTTTGGGACGTGTTTGGCGAGCAGGGGCACCCTGTGCGCGCCACCGTCTCCGAGATGGGACCGCTTTTGCTGTCACGCATGATGGATCTGAACGATGTCCAGGAGGGGGTGCTGAACATCGCCTTCAGGGTAGCGGATGAGCAGGGGTTGTTGCTCCTCGACATGAAGGATTTGCGGGCGATCCTTTCTTTTGTCGCCGAGCATGCCGGCGAACTGACGACCCACTATGGAAACGTCTCGAAGCAGACGGTAGGAACCATCCAGCGTCAGCTTCTGGTTTTGGAAAACCAGGGTGGCGACAAATTTTTCGGAGAACCGGCGCTCGACCTGAAGGACTTCATGCGCACCGACCGCGACGGCCGGGGCATGGTCAACATTCTCGTCGCCGACAAGCTGATGCAAAGTCCCCGGCTGTACGCGACTTTCCTGTTGTGGATGCTGTCGGAGCTGTTCGAGCAGTTGCCGGAGGTCGGCGATCCTCCCAAGCCGAAACTCGTTTTCTTCTTTGATGAAGCCCATCTGTTATTCAATGACGCGCCAAAGGCGCTGATGGACAAGATCGAGCAGGTGGTGCGGTTGATCCGCTCAAAGGGCGTCGGTGTTTATTTCGTCACGCAAAATCCAATCGACGTCCCCGACAAGGTGCTCGCCCAGTTGGGAAACCGCGTGCAGCACGCGCTTCGCGCCTTCACGCCGCGGGACCAGAAGGCTGTGACCGCGGCGGCCCAAACCTTCCGTCCAAATCCGAAACTGGATACCGCCCAGGTGATCATGCAGCTTGGCAAAGGCGAAGCCCTGGTATCGTTTCTGGAGGGAAATGGTATTCCGGCGATGGTGGAACGTATCATGGTCCGGCCACCGACCGCGCGCATCGGGCCGATCACGCCGGAGGAACGCAAGTCCATCATCGACAACAGTCCCGTGAAAGGCAAATACGACACCGCGATCGATTCCGAATCCGCTTATGAAGTTTTGCAGAAGCGGGTGGCGGGCGCGAGTGGCGGAGGCGGCGGAGTTCTGGAGCAGATAGGCGGCATCGTCGGAACGATTTTCGGCACCAACACACCCCGCGGCAGATTGTCCACGGGGCAACTGATCGCTCGCAACGTTACCCGCTCGGTGACCGACAAGGTGGTTGGCGGCGTGGTTGCCGATCTCGGCAAATCCGTCGGCGGTTCGGTCGGCGGCTCGGTCGGCCGCGCCATCGTGCGCGGTGCGCTCGGCGGGCTGCTGCGGCGATAGAAACCCTGGTATGGGTAGCGAATGTCAAATCCACTCCACCAGTTGTGATCTTCCTTCAATTTTATAGAAAGTGACGCGTGCTGAGATTCCCGTCCTTGCGAGCGCCGCTCGATATCCTTTTCCTGATCTGCTGCCTCATCTTGACCGCCGACGTTCTCGGCCCCGAGATCTTCGGGCACGGAAAGACGAAGGATTATCCGCTCTGGTTCTGGGCCGGCCAGCAGGTGTTGCAAGGGGGCGATCTCTACCCGCACGACCTCAACGGTCATTTCGACTTTCTGTATCCGCCGCTGTCGGCGATCTTGCTCGCGATCCCTGCCTTTTTTGGAAAAATCCCGCTCTACCTCTGCCTGTCATTGTTGAACGTCGCCGCGTGGTGGATGACGGCTCAACTTTCGAACGCCATGACAGGCGACGGCGAGGCCCTGAACCCCTGGTTGGCGGCGCTTCCCTCCGTCGTCACGATCTCGTTTATTTTCGACATGTTCGATCTTGGCCAGCCCAACCTGGTCCTGCTGGCCTTGATGCTTCTGGGGTTCTGGCTTCTGCAACACGGCCGTCCCTGGAGTTCGGGGAGCCTGTTTGCGATCGCGACCGCGATCAAGGTCTTCCCAGTGGCCGTGTTTCCGTACCTGGTGTGGCGGCGTCAATGGGCGTCAGTTGCGAGCATGGCGATTTTTCTGGTGGTGTTTCTATTGATCGTTCCGGCACCCGTGCGCGGCTTTCAGCACAACCTCTCCGAACTGAAAACCTGGTACCAGGGAATGGTTGCATCCAGTTCGGAGCAGGGATTTGGACAGCGCAACGATCAGAACTGGTCGTGGATGAACCAATCCCTGATCTCCTTGACCCATCGCCTGACGCGTCCGGTCGACTACAACCAGGACAATCCGAACAAGGCGCCAGGCTACATGAATTTGCTCGATCTCGACTTCAAGACCGCCAATTGGGTCGTGGTGGGCATCTCGCTGCTTGTCGGCCTTGGCTTCATCGCCGTGATGCCGCCGGCGCGCCGCAGGACACCCCGGTCGGATGCCGAGGAACTCGGCATCCTGTTTTGCCTCATGACGGTGGCGTCGCCGCTGGCGCGCCAATATTACTTCATGTGGCTGTTCTTTCCGCTCACCGTCCTGATCCACCGTGCGGCTTGCGATTCCCGAGCCGCCGTGCGCAAGGCAACATGGATCGTGCTGGCGATTTCAGGCTTTCTGGTTTGCCTGTCGCTTCCAATTTTTCCGCATGACTTGCAGGCGTTCGGAAATAACTTTCTCGCTACCGCCCTGATAGCCGGAGCGCTTGTTTGGTATCTCCTGCATCCGGCGCAGGAAAAGGATGGTTCCACGGCTGGCTCCTTGTCCGCGTCCGGCTGAGTGCCATAGAGTAAAGCCAGTAGAGACAGGAAACTCCCGCCAACCGAAGGAAGATCGGAAATGTCCGACGCCGCACAACTTCAAAAGGTCCTTGAGCGCATCGATGCGGATTTCGACAACAGCCTCGAGCGGCTGTTTGCGCTGTTGCGGATCAAGTCGATTTCGGCCGATCCGGCCTTCGCCGGCGAATGCAAGGCGGCTGCCGATCATCTGGCGAAGGATATCGCAACGCTGGGGCTGGCCAGTGAGGTCAAACCGACGGATGGGCACCCGGCCGTCGTCGCCAGATCGAATGGGAAATCGAGCGGGGACAGGCCGCACGCGCTGTTTTATGGCCACTACGACGTGCAGCCCGTCGATCCGCTCAGCCTGTGGCACCGTCCACCGTTTGAACCAGTCATTACCGACCACGCGGATGGACGGAAAATCATCGTGGCGCGGGGTGCGGAAGACGACAAGGGACAGTTGATGACCTTTGTCGAGGCGTGCCGGGCGTGGAAAGCGGTGACCGGATCGCTGCCGATCGACCTGACGATCGTGATCGAGGGTGAGGAGGAAGTCGGTTCGAAAAACTTCGTTCCGTTTCTTGAAAAGAACAAAACGGACCTGTCGGCCGATTTCGCGCTCGTTTGCGATACCGGCATGTGGGACCCGAGCACGCCGGCCATCACCACCTCGCTGCGAGGGCTCGTCTATGAGGAAGTGAAAATCAAGGCCGCCAACCGCGATCTGCATTCCGGCATCTTCGGCGGTGGCGCACAAAATCCGATCCGGGTTCTGACCCGCATTCTCGGCGGCATTTTCGACGATGATGGCCGTATCACGATCCCCGGCTTCTATGACGGCGTCAAAGACTTGCCGGCAGGCGTTCTGGAGCAGTGGCGTCAGCTTGATCTGACGCCTGAAAAGTTTCTCAAGCCGATCGGGTTGTCGATCCCCGCAGGCGAAAAGGGGCGTCTGTTGATCGAACAGATATCTTCACGGCCGACCTGCGACGTCAACGGCATCGTCGGCGGCTATATCGGCGAGGGCTCAAAGACCGTGATTCCTGCGGAAGCTTCCGCCAAGGTTTCGTTCCGCCTGGTACAGGGGCAGAATCCCGAGAGGATACGGAACGCCTTTCGTGACTATGTCAGGGCGCGATTGCCCGGAGACTGCCGCGCGGAATTCACAGACCATTCGAACGCGCCCGCCGTTGCGCTCGACTGGAACATGAAGCCGCTCGCCGCCGCCCGGCGTGCGCTGGCGGAGGAGTGGGGCAAGGACGCGGTCTTGATGGGATCTGGCGCCTCCATCCCGATCGTGGCCGATTTCAAGCGCACGCTTGGCCTTGACTCGTTGCTGGTTGGTTTTGCGCTCGACGACGACAATATTCATTCGCCAAACGAGAAATATGATCTCAGAAGCTTCCACAAGGGCATTCGTTCCTGGGCGCGAATTCTCGCAGCGCTAGCGGAGCTGCCGCAGCAGTAAAAGAAGCCGTTATTTTTGCTTTGCCGCATCGGCCGCCGCCCGTCGCATCGCTTCGGCGGCTTCTGGATGGCGGCGATAATAATCGCATTGTCCCGGCTTTGCCGCGCGGTCCAGGCCCTCCTGCTTCGCAGCCTGCAAGAGCTCCTCGTCTTCTTTCAAATCAAGGACCGTCTGCTCCTGGACCTGGGCAAGATAGCTGTCTCTGCCGGTGAGAGAGTGGATACCGGCTTCGCTGGTTAGAATCTTGCAGCCGGCAGCAAAATAGACGTCCTTCACGCGGCGCACGAACTTGGCCCGTCGTTCCAGAAATTTCTGTTTGAGTTTGGCGGTGAGGGTCTGCTTGGGCGGATCGGCCTGTTGCGCGCTCGCAGCAGGTAAAACCGCCGTCAATGCCACGGCGACGGCTACAACATAGATGGTCTTTTTCATGATTTCCCCCCAAGGCCTGCGGGCATCTAATCTCAAGGGAACTCGGGCCGCAATACACAGTGCAATGTAATATGGAGAGAGGGAGCCACAACGCAAAAACGCCGCCCGGGATTGGACGGCGTTTGGATTCGATGTGCAGAGGTATGTGAGAAGAACTCTACACCGGATCTGTTAGTTTTTCAATTCCTGTAGCTCGGGTCCAGCCGGTCGAGTTTGCGCAAGAGTGGCGGCCACACCAGCGTGGTCGAGCGGAGCTCCTGGCGCTCAGGATTGGCAAGCAGCCTCGTGTTTTTATCGATGACCGTGGGGTCAACGGGATAGGCTGTCGGTCCCAGCATCCGGGTGCGAACCTGCATGGTACAGGCGCGCTCGAGATGGAACATGCGCTCGAAAGCCGACGCCACCGAGCGGCCGACCGTCAGCGTGCCGTGGTTGCGCAGCAGCATGTGGTTTTTGTCGCCGAGGTCGCGTTGCAGGCGCGGGCGCTCATCATGGTCGAGCGCGATGCCTTCATAATCGTGATAGGCGAGGTCAAAGGTAACAAGCTGTGCGGTCTGATTGAGCGGCAACAATCCTTCCGCGGAGCTCGCAACCGCGGTGCCGTCGGGTGTGTGCAGGTGGATCACGCAACTTGCATCCTCGCGAACCTCATGGATCGCCGAATGGATGGTGAAGCCGGCCGGATTGATGTTGTACTGACTTTTGGTGAGCAGGTTGCCGTCGAGATCGACCTTGACCAGGCTCGACGCCGTAATTTCATCGAACATCAGCCCATAGGGGTTGATGAGAAAATGATGTTCAGGCCCCGGCACCCGCGCGGAGATGTGGGTATCGACCAGGTCATCCCAGCCATAATAGGCGATCAGCCGGTAACAGGCAGCGAGATTGACGCGCTGTTCCCGCTCCGCGTCCGTCATTCCCGACGGCACTTCCTTTAAGCGAGCTTCCGCTGGCGACATGAGGGATACTCCTGTTGGGTCGCTGAGTTTCTAGTGGTCCGATTCTAACATTCTCATCCCATCTCGAGCTGCCACTTTTGCGAATGTTAGAATCAAAGGACCACTGGCAAATATCAGTAGCTAGTGTCCCGATTCCGAAGTTCGTCGCATTTTGCGGAGCCACGTTTCGAACTTCGAAATCGAAAGGACACTAGCTAACCTATTGATCTAGTGTGGCCTTGGTTCAGAAGTCCGCATGACGAACTCGCGGCACAAACGATGCGGACTTCTGAACCGCCACACTAGTGGAGTTTTGGATTTGACATTCGCCTGACGAACCCGCGGCCAGGTAGGTAGCGAATGTCAAATCCACTCCACTAGAAACCTATTCTTGGCGTCAGCCTGCGGCAAGGCGCGTTGCGAATAAGGCAGTTATGCTTTGCGCACGGTGTGAGCCGCCTTACGGAGGCGGGATCGACAACAGGCTCGAAATGCTGCGGCCGCGGATATCGTAGACGCGGGCATACACCACGTCGTCGCGCTTGATTTCAACCATGATTGGCGCGCTGATGAGGCCCTTGCAGTAGAATTCGCCGAGCGTCATCGCAAAGTCGGCGACGTGGCTGTCCCAGCCGATGGTGAAATCGGGCCCAAGTGCGACCTGTGCTCCGCGGTGCGGCCCGCATACGGCCACATTCCACTTGTGTCCAGGCGGCGGAGTTTCATGATGCTCGTCGAGTTGCTCGCGCAGGCCATCGGAAGCCTGCTTGAACGCCAGTCCCCAGTAGTCGAGCATGTAGCGGTCATCGGCGCCACGCACGGTGCCGGCGATGTAATTGAAATGGGTGTACTGATAGGGGTGCAGCCGGATCATTTCGGCAAGCGGCAGCAACAGGCCGAACGCGAATACGGCCAGAGCGGCGGGCTGCCAGCTACGGCGATTTTCCTTCAGCCATTCCATTCCGCGCGCGAAGGCCAAACCTGCCAGCACGGTCATCGGCGGAATGACGAAGATGAAATGGCGGATGCCGTTATAAAGCGCCGGACGCTTCAGGATGGCGATCGCGATCGGCAGCACGGCCGCCAGCGTCAGCATCAAAAGGATCGTCTTGCGGCGCGCCGGCACATCTTTGCGGGGCAGCGCCATAATGCTTGCACCGATCGAAACAAGGGTCAGCGCGAGCAGGATCTCCGGAAGCTGCAACACGAACAGCGTGGGGAGATACGACCACGGCATGTCGGGGACCGAGAAGATCGCACCGTCGAACAGCTCCTTCCACGGCTTTTCGAAGAAGTGCGAGAAGTAGGTCGCGGCCAGGAACGGATGGTCGGGCTCGATGATTGACCACGGCCAGATCAGTCCCATGACGAGGTAGCCGAGGATCAGGCCGGGCAACAAAGCGTAGGACATTTGCACAAATCGCCGCGCCGTCTCCCGCGCCCCGTGCGTGCGAACTTCCTCGATCAGTATCGGCACGAAGCCGATCAGCGCGTAAAGCAGCGCGAGCCCGCCAAGGATACGTGAGCCAATCGAAAGGCCGGCGCCCAAGCCAACGATGAGAACAGTCCGCGGTGACGGATGCGGATATTCCTCGGCCAGGCGAACCAGGCCGAGCATCAGGATCACCATTGCCACGGCAAACGGCGCATCCTTCGGGTTCATGAACATGTGGCCGTAGAAGGTCGGACACAACGCCAGAAGCAGCAGCGCCGCAAGTCCGGCCAACGGGCCGCCGACGCGACGACCCAGTCGCCAGGTCACGGTGAGGCCGATGATGCCGACAATGGCGCCAACCAGGCGCCGCGTTTCAAACAGCTCGAGCGGGATCACCTTGTGCAGCAGCGCCGCCGCCATATCGAAACCGCCGCCATACATGTACAGGTTGGCAAACGATAACGCGCCGGTGTCCTTGAAGCCGGAGCCGTACATCTTGAGCAACAAGTCGGCATATTCGGCGTGGGTGTAATCGTCCCAGCCAAGGCCATAGTCGCGGAAGGTGATGCTCGCAATCAACCCGACCGCCGCCAGCACCAGCATCGCGGCGTCGTCGCAGGCCCGCTCCATCGAGCGCCCCGAGGGCGTATCGAGAGCCGAGGTCGTGATTGATGACATGGCTATTGGTAACCCGGTGTCCCCTTGGCCCACTCAGCGCCTTGTGGGCCTCATCCCCGGCATCCATATAGCGCAGTTCGACCGTCAAGTAATTGGCAATTGTGGCGTAATTCGCCTTCCGCAGCGCAACGAGCAGGCGAATCTAGCCTTAACCATGGTTCCAATGGCGCGCAGGTCGTGAATTACCTGATTAATTGCCGATTGGCGGGGCACGCAATATGACGGTATCGTGGCCGTCGGGCGCTGTAAGGGCTGCGCAGATGGTGGGAGCGCAGCCTTAGGGGTTAGTTTGATGATGATTGGAATGTTGGTCGCCGGGATTGGCTGCCTTCTGGCGGGTTTCCTTGCGATCGGTTTCGGGATCCCGATCAACGAATTCGGCCTCGGAAATACGTTGATTCTGTCTGGCGCGATCACGGCCTGCTCGGGTTTGGTCATCCTGAGCTTGTGGGCCGCGGTCAGAGAGCTGAAAAACGTCGCCGGCCACCTCGGCTCTGTTCCGGATCTCGATTTGAAGCAGCGAGCGGCGCTGCCGCGTCCGGCCGGCGCCGAAGCCGGCGGCATTGCGCCGCATGCCGATTCGCCCTTGCCACCATCTGCGCCCTGGCTCGAAGAAGCCGCTGCCCATGATCGGCCTCGCCAGGAAGTGTCTGAGCCGCCGGCCAAGCCGCGCCGTAATTTGATGTTTTCGTCGACCTCACGCCGGGAGCGTGAGCGGACGCAAGCGCGTGTGGGCGATCCCTCCGTCACCGAACCTCATCATCCTGAGGCGTCCGCTCCGCAGGTCGAGATCAACGAGCCTCCGCCAGCAACCTTCGATGACGCCTGGCCGAAGTCGGAACGGGCACGGCCTGCGGATGTGCCGCCCCAGCGCCGCGTTGTACGTCCGCCATCGGCGTTGGGCGAGCCTGCAGCAACCCGCCACCCCCCGGCTGTCGAGGGTCAACCACCGGTGACGATCCTTAAATCTGGCGTCGTCGATGGAATGGCCTACTCGTTGTATTCCGATGGTTCGATCGAAGCCCAGATGCCGGAGGGCATGATGCGCTTTGCCTCGATCGACGAATTGCGCGCTCACCTCGACCAGCGGCCGTGAAAATTGGATTGCCGTTCTTGTCTCTGCCCACTTAATCCGCTCATATTCGATGAGCCGCGGATATCAGCTTGTGAAGCGGCATGGGCATGACTTGCGCGATGAAGATCTTGAGAAGGCTTGGGCCATGACCGACACCGGAGCCAAGAATTTCATCGACCTGACGGCGAATATCGTTTCGGCCTATCTCAGCAACAATCCGACGCCGGCATCGGAAATACCGGGCCTGATCAACCAGATCCATGCAGCTCTGGTGCGCGTTTCGACCGGCAGGTCTGACGCGCCCTTGGAACCTGCCAAACCTGCGGTTTCCGTCAAGAAATCCATGACGCCCGACTATCTGGTTTGTCTGGAAGACGGCAAACGCTTCAAGTCGTTGAAGCGGCACCTGCGCTCGCAATACAATATGACGCCCGAACAATACCGGGAAAAATGGGGCTTGCCGCCGGACTATCCGATGGTCGCACCCAACTACGCGGTTGCGCGTTCGCAACTTGCCAAGAAAATGGGGCTTGGTCAGCAACGCCGGCGGCGGAAATAGGCCAAAGATCTCACGAAGCCGCAGCCAACGTTTCACGCGCATCGGCACGAATGCGTTCCACCATCGCGCGCAAACCATTCGAGCGTTGCGGCGTCAGATGTTCGCGGAATCCGAATTCGTCAAATACGGCGACGGCGTCGGTTGCGAGAATTTGCCGCGGGGTATGGCCGGAGTAAAGCGTCAGCAGGATCGAGATCAATCCACGCACGATATGGGCGTCGCTATCGCCCAGATATTTCAGCAAAGGCTCGCCGGCATCGTTGCGTTCGACGCGCTTCGATAGCCAGACCTGGCTGGCGCAACCCTGCACCTTGTTGGCACCAGAATGTTCGGCTTCCGGCATCGGCTCGAGAGTCCGGCCCAGTTCGATGACATACCGGTAACGGTCGTCCCAGTCTTCCAAAAGCTCGAAATTTTCGCGGATGTCGTCAATCGCCGTCATGATCGTGCTCAACCTTCAAACTCTTATATAAGACTGAAAGCGGCTGAAAGCGATATCGTCTGCGATTGGAAATTGTTCCGTTTTCGGCGGGAATTACGGTGCCGGTGACGCGCCCTGCCACTCGATCTGCATGTCGTCCGGTGTCAGCGTGTCATGCGCGACGTCGCCCTGCGTGGCTTCGGCATTCTCCGTGCCGCCGATCGAACCGGTGTGTTCAGGCACGCGCTTGTCTGACTTGTCCGACTTCTCGGGTTTATCGGTGATGTACTGGTAGACTTTTCGCGCGCCGCCCTGGGCGCGTTGACCGATCACGGTTGCAGCCTGGCCGCCGACTTCACAGGCTGTCGGTTGGCGTTTGCAGAACTGGCTCATGTCGTTGACGGCCGCAGTCGCAGCAGAGATCGCCTCGGACGCATTGATTTGCGGGGCCTTGTCCGAATCCGGGGATTTGTCCCTCGGCAACAGGACGAGGACCAAGCCAACCCAAAACGCCAAGCGAAGCAGAAAAAACATCTTGCTACTCCGGCTGCCTCTCTTGTCTCGCTGCTTTCGATCCCGAAAATCGGTCAGAAGTCCGGATGACGAACCTGCTGCACCACACTAGCGGTCGTCGATAAATCGCAAGTGCTTGCATTGAAGTTAAATCGCGAAGAACTCGCGAAAAATTCGATCGGTTTGATTCGGCGTAAATTTTTGATTGATACCCCATGGCGCCGCGTCAGCCGGCCATCCACCATTTCGAAACCATACCCGCGAGATTCCGGAAACCCGTCGTTCACCATCTGTGTTGATTGAACGTCGCGTCAGGCGCGGAAAGCGCAATGGAGATACGGTCTTTTGCCGCAACCTCGGCGCCCTTAGCGTTCGTTTAATGTCGCTCTGACAGGTTGCGACAACGACAAGGGGGACGTTCCGGGGCGTCTGTTCGCCGCGCAAGCCAAAGCGAAAGCTGTGACAGTTCTGAGTACCATTCGTGATTGCCTAGATGCGCTGCTGCACCCGTCGGCACGGCACGATGTGCTGGCGCGCGCCCGCCATCGCGCCTTTATGGCGCCGCGGCTATTGGGAAGCCTCACGGCATTTGCGGCGTTTCCGGTTTACCTCGCCATGCACGGCGTACCGACCGCGCTCGGGGTTACGGCCTTCGCGTGGCTGATTGCCCCCATCCTGTTGTCCTGGTTTCTGTCGCGAACCGGCCGCTATGAAGAGGCCTGTTTCCTTTCATCCCTGGCGTTTGCCGGTCTGATCATGACGCTGGCATTGAGCACAGGCGGCATCGGATCCTTTGCCGCGATCTGGCTGGTGCTCGTACCGGTGGAAGCCGCTCTTTCGGCATCGCGGCGCGTGGTTGCGTTTGCTTCCGCGGTTGCCTTGATCTGTGTTTCCCTGTTGATCGTCTTGGGTCATTTCCAACTGCTGCCAGCTGTGGACGTCGGTCCGGACATGCGCACGATCCTGACGGCATTCGGCGTGGCCGCGGCCACGCTCTACGCCGCCGGACTGGCGTTCGGCACCGAATTGCTCGCACGCACCAGCGCCTCGCTGCTTTATGTCGAGGAAGACCGTTATCGCCTGCTGGCTCACAACATGAGCGACGTGATTTCCCGCCATCATCGTAATGGCGCCGTGAGTTTTATATCGCCGGCTGCGGAAGCCTTGTTGGGGACGCCGGTCTCGCGTCTGCTCGGTTATGGACTGTTCGATCGTGTGCACGTCGCCGATCGCCCGGCCTATCTCACCGCGCTTTCGGATGCGGCTCGCGGCGGCGAAGCGCAAAGCGTCGAGTTTCGCCTGAAGCGGGATGTGATCCGCGGCCGCGAATTGGGGCCGGCCAGCCAGGTGAATTTCATCTGGGTGGAGATGCGTTGTCGGCCGCTCGAAACGGTGTTTTCGACCCCGAAAACCTCCGATGCCGAGGTGGTCGCGGTGCTGCGCGATGTCACCGATCGGAAAAATCAGGAACAGGCACTGGATCTGGCACGGTCGGCGGCGGAGCAGGCCGACGCATCCAAGACACGTTTCCTTGCCACCATGAGCCATGAGCTGCGTACGCCACTCAATGCCATCATCGGCTTCTCCGAGATGATCATGCAGGAAGACGTGCTGATGCTGGACGCCGCGCGCCGCAAGGAGTATGCCCAGCTGATCAACGATTCAGGCCAGCATCTGTTGTCGGTCGTCAACGGCATTCTCGATATGTCGAAAATGGAGTCCGGCAATTTCGAGATCATGCTCGAGCCTTTCGCACCGCGGGCGGCGCTGATCAATTGTTGTAGTCTCCTGGCGCTTAAAGCGCGCGAGAGCGGTATTGATCTCGTCACCCGTGCGCCGGACGATTTACCTGTCACGATCGGCGATCCCCGTGCATTCAAGCAGATCGTGCTGAACCTCGTTTCCAATGCCGTCAAATTCACCGAGCGGGGCGGCAGCGTGACCGTATCGGCCGTCGTCGAGGACGCGCGGCTCGTTGTGCGTATCGCGGATACCGGCGTCGGCATCGCGGCCGACGATCTCAAACGGATCGGCGATCCATTCTTTCAGGCCGGCAAGACCTATCAGCGCCGGCACGAAGGCACAGGCCTCGGATTGTCGATCGTGAAGAGCCTCGTTGCCATGCATGGCGGTGAAATGACCGTGCAGAGCCGGGTCGATGAAGGCACCACCGTTACCGTTGCGCTGCCGCTGACGCCACAGGCCGGCCAAATTTCAAGCAATATTACAACGCTGGCTCCGCCGTCGCGTCCCGCCATGCCGGAGCAAGTCCCCCAGGTGAAGAAAAGTGCCTAGGAAACCAACAAGTGACGATGATATGCCGCGCCGCCGCGGTTCCAGGGCAGCCGCGATAGAGGCCGACGCCGAGCGCAGCCTTGCGATGCGCATTTTTCTGCACAGCCCGAAAGATATGATTGCGGGTGCGCTTGCGCTCGTGGCCATCATTGCGATCATTGCCAATGCGCTGCTCATGCAGGCCGGACGACATCCAGCGCCGATGTTTGGCACGGTTACCGTCATGCCTGCGGTGGCATCTGTGCCCGCCAATCTCTTGCCACGGCCGCGGCCGGTTGAGGCCGACACTTCGCCGCCCGAAACCAGGCCTGTCGATCCGAAAACCGCCGATCCCTTGACCAACCTCGTCAAGACAACCAGCACGGTGCCGGCGACAACGGCGAATATTCCGCGCCCACCCATGGCGGTTCCGGTATCTACCCGCGTCGACAGCGCGCCCGTCTCAGGCCCGCACCGCGTCGCCGCGGTGCAGCGCGCGTTGACCGAATACGGCTACGGCCAGTTGAAACCGACCGGTGTCGTCGGATCGGATACACAGGCCGCGATCCAGAAATTCGAGAAGGCGCGCAAGCTTCCGGTCACGGGTCAGGTGTCCGATCGCCTGGTGCATGAACTCGCTTCCATGATCGGTCATCCGGTCGAGTAGCGGCTGGAGCTTCCGGTTCGACATTCGCTTGCGAATGTGCGGCGAAGTCTGTAGCGAATGTCAAACCCACTCCACTGGCTTATCGTCTGTTTCATGCGATTGAAATCGAGCATATGGGTCGCGGCCTATTTACGCCGCTGCCAAACCGCAGGCGTTTTTGGTGCGGTGCGCCGGCGTGGCGCGGAGGAGGCGGGTGCCGTGTTCGTCAAGGTGGCGTTGCTCGACGGCAATGCCATGCTTTATGTGCCGGCGCCGCAGACGGTTTACGATGACTCCAGGCCAATCGAGCGGCTGTTCATGCCGACCTCGAAAGCGCCGTTGCCGGAACCGTCGGTGGAGGAACGTCTTCAAAAGGAAATCCGGTTTGATCCGGATGCCTGGATCGTGGAGACCGAAGATCGGGCCGGGCGGCACTTCCTCGATCTGTCGCGCGATTGATCGCAATCCGGTTCAGCTTCCGGGATTCTGCGACGATCCCGTATAAGATTCGGCAACGCTTGCGGGCTGCGGGGCTGTCCGGGTTTGAGCGGCCGTGGGACGCGCACGGTTGCGCTCCTCGTCGTAAAGCGCGGAACGATATTTGGCGCGCGTCGCCGCCATGGTCGAGCCGCGCCAGGCAGCCAGCATGATCAGCGCCGATCGTTCTTTCAGCACGTCATAGAGACGCGAGAGCCGGTACACGGTGTGAACGGAGGTGCCGATCTCGGGCCTGAGGAACAGCAGAACCCGCTGAAAGACCGGGCTCGGCATGCCGAGCGCCCTGGCGGCGCATGCGAGCGGCTCGCCGGTCGGATCGTTGACCACCTGGGTTGCGGTTTTCCAGGAAAGTATCAGGGTTTCACCGAGTTCGATCGTGAAGTTTTCGACATCGGCAACGAAGGCGGCCATTTCGAGCGCTTCGATCGCACGTTCCGCGCGATGGGCGAGGATACGTGGCGAAGCCTTCAATGGCGTTTCGGAGAGATTGTGCAGGATCAAGGCGCGCTCCGCCGAGCCTGCACCGAAAAAGAGACCGCTGATTTCCGCGGCATCTTTCGGCTGCATCGCCAGATTCGAGGTCATCCGCAATTGCATTTCACGAGATGTCGCCGTCGGTTCTGGCGCAGGCGTGGTCCCGGGAATAGAGGGGGCAGGAATTTCGCGCGCCAGCGGCACGCGCTGATCGGGATGCGAGGGCTTGAGCCCGAGATGTTTCAGGACAGGTGCGGGCGTTGCCGGATAGAGGGCAAGGCGTGCCCGCACGGCCGCGCGGGTGGCGTC
>Ga0116129_1000705_pt1 | contig 20273 bp, 15 predicted proteins | sample June2015DPH_17_2_FD_89732 | JGI IMG/M metagenome (GOLD analysis project Ga0116129, IMG submission 89732) | Peatland microbial communities from SPRUCE experiment site at the Marcell Experimental Forest, Minnesota, USA - June2015DPH_17_10 | ecosystem: Environmental > Terrestrial > Soil > Wetlands...
ACCGGCACCAGCACCACGCCGAACCAAACCGATATGCTCACCCAGGTGGGCGTCCCGATGTAGTCGAGCGGCGCCCCATGATGCATGGCATGCAGCGGAGAGAACAGCCGCATACGGTGCAGGGCGATGCGATGCAGTCCGTATTCCAGCAAGGTCCAGAGCATGCAACCGGCAATGCAGGCGGTCAACCACTCGCGCGCGATACTCCATGTCGGATGGACGCCGACAATACCGACCAGCGCGATCACCACGACGGGATAAATCACGAAGTCCGAGTAATAACTGGCTTTGCTGAGTTGCATACTCGTCCCCGCGCCTTTGATCGAAGATGTTAGGCTAGGCGCTCCATAGCCGCAAGCAAGCGTTCCAGGTCTTCGGGCGTCGTGTACATGGAGACCCCGGTACGCAGCAAGCCGCCGCGTGCCGTGAGGCCCAACATCTCGACCGCCCGCGCCGCGTAGAAATGTCCGTCCCAAACGCAGATCCCCTCGCTCCCCAGGGCGCGAGCGGCTTGCGCGGCGTCGGTTTTCTCGAGCGTAATGGACACCGTCGGCGCGCGTTCGCGGCGCGTGAAATCCGGGCCCCAGATGCGTACGCCATGAATGCGGCCAACTGCATCATGATAGAACCGGGCGAGTTCATGTTCGTACCCGGAAATGCCGTTCATGGCATCCACGATGCGCTCGCGCAGATTCGCGCCGCTGCCCCAGCTTGCCAGGTATTCCACGGCGGCCCTTGCTGCGTCGATGGCCGCATGATTCAAGGTGCCGGTTTCGATGCGGTAGGGCGCGTTCGAATCCTGGACCACCAGCCGGTGGGTCGGCAGAGCATCGAGCGCCCCGGGGCGCGAATACAGCACGCCCACGTGCGGTCCATAGAATTTGTAGGCGGAGCACAGCAAAAAATCCACGCCCAGATCGCGAACATCAAGCGGGAAATGCGGCGCGTAATGGACCGCATCGATCACCAGCAGCGCACCGACATCGCGCGTCAGCCGCCGCGCCAGCTTGATGTCATTGACGGTGCCGAGTGCATTGGACGATGCGCCGAGCGCGAACAGCTTGGTGCGCGCCCCGATCTTGGCCGCCATGTCCGCCGTATCGAGTTGACCGCTGTCCAGCAGGCGCACCTCTTGCACCACGATGCCGTGCTCCTGCAGCCGCAGCCACGGACCGCGGTTCGCCTCGTGATCGAGCTGCGTCACCAGCACCTCGTCGCCCTTTCTGAGTGTGTTGCCGATGGCGGCGCTCAGCGCATAGTTGAGCGTGGTCATGTTCTGACCAAAAGAGATGCAACTCGCGTCTTCCGCGCCGAGGAACATGGCGAGTACCTCGCGTGCACGCTGCATGCGCCGATCGATTTCGGCGGACGGCGGAAAATTTCCATGCGTATTGACGTTGCAGGAGCCGTACACATCGGCGATCGCATCGATCACCGCCTGCGGCACCTGACTGCCGCCCGGGCCATCCAGGTAGGCGAGTTTCAGGCCATCCGCGCGCACGCGGTTGAGTGCGGGAAAGTCGCTGCGACAGCGCAGGCTGTGTTCGAGCGTGAATGCCATCTTAAAGAAAACTCCCGGCGTCGATTTCGATCAAGGTGGGTCCCGCGGCGTGCAGCGCCGTGCGCAGCGCCTCGGTGAGCGCAACGGCATGGGTGACGCGAACCGCGCCGGCGCCGCAGGCCTTGGCGAGCGCCACGAAGTCCGGATTGCGCGCGACCACGGCCGTGGCCGGAATGCCCGCCGCGATCATATCGTCTCTGATCTGCCCGAGGGCGCCGTTGTTCCAGACCAGAAGCGGCAGACTTTGACCTGCCTCGACAGCGGTCATGAGTTCGTTGAGGGTGAACTGCACCCCAAAATCTCCGGCCAGCGCGATGACCGCACGGGCCGGTGCGGCGAGCTTCGCGCCCAACGCGGCGGGCAGCGCAAATCCCAAGGTGCCGTAGCCCGACGGATGGAACCATTGGCCCGGGCCGTCCACCGCAAAGGCGTAATTGCCCAAGTAGGCGATTTGGGTCATATCCGTGAACACGACCCCATCCCACGGCAGCGCCGCCTTGATGGCCCGCAGCACGCCCGCCATGGCGCGCGATTTGTCGTCGAAGGCGGCCTCGATACCTGCGCGAAATTGCGCAGCGCCGCCGAGTTGGGTGCGCCAGCCGCGCCGCGCGCCCGGCGTTGCGCCGGTGGCATCCTGCCCGCCGCCCGTGGACAGACTCGGCAGCCGGCCGGGCAGGGACCGATTGATCGCGCCGAGGGCGCCGCGCGCATCGGCCCAGATGCCCACATCCGCAGCGTAGTGGTCCGCCAGCTTCAAAGGATCGACATCGATGCGAATCAGCAGTCCGCCGATGGCCAGCCTCAGGGAGGAAAAAAGATCGGTCTCGGCCAACTCGGTGCCGACGGCGAGCACCACGTCGGCGTCGGCGATCAGCTGCTGGGCGGCGCGGTATGGCAGGGTGGCGCCGAAGTTGGCGGCGTGAGTCTCCGGCAGCACGCCCTTTGCCGCCGTGGTCGTGAACAAAGGACAGTCCAGCGCCTCGACCAAACGCTGCAATTCAGGGCCCGCGGCCCTGGCTCCGCCGCCTGCAATCACCACCGGGCGCGCCGCGACCGCCAGTAGGCGCAAGGCGGCGTCGACCTGGTCTTCATCGGCCAGAGGCTTGAGCGTGGCGCCTTCGAATTGGTGCGCCTCGAGCGCGGTGCTCTGCGACAACAGATCGAGCGGGATCTCAAGATATGCCGGGCGCGGGCGGCCGGTGCGCAGCGAGGCGAGACATAGCCGCAAATGATCGCGCACATCCTCGGCGCTGCGCGCGGCACGCGCCACGGCAAACACCCCCGCGGCCAGCGCGGCTTGATCGTGCAACTCGTGCAGTACTCCCCATTGCTTGCCCCGCGAGGTGCTGATCGGCGCGCTGGCGATGACCAGCAACGGAATCGAATCGGTGTACGCTTGGGCCGCGGCGGTCAAGATGTTGGTCATGCCTGGCCCGGAAATCACGAAGCAGGCGGCGGGCCGGCCGCTCAGGCGCGCGTAGCCATCGGCGGCGAATCCTGCGCCTTGTTCGTGACGCATCAAGACATGCCGCAGGCCGCTGCCACTCAAGCCTCGATACAGCTCGAGATTGTGCACGCCGGGAATGCCGAACACCGTATCGATGCCGTTCGCGGCCAGGAGCTCGACCAAAAATGCACCGATGTTGCGCGACATCTCTCTTCTTGAACGCGGCATGTAAAAGCGCGCTACGATTGTAAAAAAGTATGCAAGCCCAATGCGGGCGTGGCAAGAAGCTTGGCAGGAAACTCGAAGGTGTCGTTGAAATTTTCCCCCCTGGTAGAGCGCATCGCCGGCGAGGGCGCGGACGCTTGGATGATTCATTACGCGGCGCGCGCCGCCAAGGAGCGCGGCGAGGACGTCATCGTGCTCAGCATCGGCGATCCGGACCTCGATACGCCGGCGCCCGCTTTGGAGCGCGCCGTCGCCAGGCTGCGCTGCGGCGATGCGCGCTACACGCCTGCCGCCGGACGCATGGCGGTGCGCGCGGCGATCGCGCAGGCGCATGCGCTGCGCACCGGTCAGGCGGTCAGCGCCGCGAATACCATCTTTTTGTCCGGCGCGCAGAACGCGCTATTCACCGCATCGCTGTGCATCGCCGGCCCGGGCGACGAGGTGCTTGCCGTGGAGCCTCTGTATCCAAGCTACCCGGCGACCATTCAGGCATCCGGCGCGCGCCTGGTGCGAGTGCCCGCGCCGCCGGACCGGGAATTTCGCATCGATCTCGAGGCGCTGCAGGCGGCGATCACGTCGCGCACCCGGGCACTGTTCTTCGCGACGCCGAACAATCCAAGCGGCGTCATACTGAACGAGCCGGAGTTCGAGCGCATCGGCGAGCTCGCGCAGCGCCACGATTTGTGGCTGGTGGCCGATGAGGTGTATGCGGGTCTGGCGCCGGGAGGGCGCGTTCCGGGGCTTGCATCGCAGCTGCCTGATCGCGTCGTGACGGTGAGCAGCTTGTCCAAGTCGCACTCGATGCCCGGTTGGCGGGCCGGCTGGCTGGTGGGACCCGAGCAACTGGTCAAGCACGCCGAAAACCTGGCGATGTGCATGTTGTTCGGGCTGCCCGGATTCATCCAGGAGGCGGCGGTTGCGGCATTGGGCGTGAGCGGCTCCGCGGAAGCGCGGGTCCGCGACTTGTGCAATGCGCGGCGCGACTTGCTCGTCGAGGGTTTGCGCGGGGCACCGGGCGTCCGTTGCAGTGTTCCCGAGGCCGGCATGTTCGCGCTCATCGATGTGCGCGGCACCGGTCTGTCGGGCTACGATTTCATGCGCGGCCTGTTCGATTCGCAGCGCGTGTCGGTCATCGACGGCGGCGCGTTCGGGCAGGGTACCCGCGGCTTCGTGCGCTTATGTTTCGCCACGGACGAGGCCGAACTCGGCGAAGCGATTACCAGGATCCGCCGTTACGTAGATGATTTATCGAGGTGACCAGCATGGTCGAACAGAATGGTGAGTTTGGCATCGTGGCGCGCAGCGCCGGTGGTCCGGAGGTGCTGGAGTGGACGCGGCTCGATGCGGCGACACCGGGCCCGGGCGAAGTGCGCCTGGTACAGCGGGCGATCGGCGTCAATTTCATCGACACCTACTATCGCCAGGGCCGCTATCCGTGGCCGGCCAATCCGCTGATTCCGGGCGGCGAAGCGGCCGGCGTGGTCGAGGCTGTGGGCCCAGGCACCCCGTTCAAGGCCGGTGATCGGGTTGCCTACACGCTGCCCACCGGCGCCTATCGCACCCATCGCGTGGTTGCCGCCGAGCGACTGCTGAAGCTGCCGGACGGTGTGCCATTCGAGGTCGCGGCATCCCTGATGTTGAAAGGTCTGACGGCGCAGTATCTGCTGAAATCGACCTATCCCGTGCAAGCCGGCAATACGGTGCTCGTGCATGCCGCGGCGGGGGGCGTGGGCTTGATTCTGGGCCAATGGCTGAAAGCGCTCGGCATTACCTGCATCGGCACCGCCGGCTCGCGGCAAAAGTGCGAGCTGGCGAAAGCCAACGGCTATACCCACGTGATCGACTATCGCGCGGAAGATTTCGTGGCGCGCGTCAAGGACATCACCGGCGGCAAGGGCTGCGATGTGGTCTACGATTCGGTGGGCCACGACACTTGGCGCGGCTCGCTCAAGTGCTTGAGGCCGCGCGGGATGTTCGTATGCTTTGGCCAGTCCTCCGGAGCGATCAGCGATTTCAAGTTGTCGGATCTGGCGGGCGGCGGCTCGCTCTATGCAACGCGGCCGGGCTTGTTCGACTACATCAAAAGCCGCGCGGATCTCGAGTCGCGCGCGACCGACCTGTTCGGCCAGGTGCAAGCGGGACACGTGAAGGCGCACATCGGGCAACGGATCGCGCTGCGCGACGCAGCCCAGGCGCATCGCGACCTGGAAGGACGGCACACCCAGGGCGCCACCATATTGCTTCCCTGAAGGCCGGCCCCTGCACCCCGGCCCCTACACCCCCAGGGGCAACGCGGTCGATTCCTTGATGACGGTGACGGCGACCGAGGAGTTGACGGCGCGCACGCTGGGAATGCGCGACAGGTAATCCAGGTAGAAAGCCTCGTAGGCCTTCATATTCTTGGTGACGATCTTCAACAGGAAATCCCACTCGCCGGTGAGCGTGAAGCATTCGAGAACCTCGGCGCGATCGCGGATGGCAGCCTCGAACTCGGCGATTGCACCCCGCCCCGTGGTGGCCAGTTTCACCTGCGCGAAAATGGTGACATCCAGGCCAAGCGCGGCGCGGTCGAGCAACGCGACGCGCGCCTTGATGACGCCGCTTTGTTCAAGTTGTTGAATGCGCCGCCAGCACGTGGTGCTCGACAACTTGGTACGCGCGGCCACTTCCGCAACCGAGAGAGCCCCGCTCCTCTGTAGAATGTCCAGAAGCCGTAAATCCAGGCGGTCGATGTGGGGGCGGGATGTTTGTTCCATATTCAGGCAAATTCCGAAATAGATCTACCGGATTATTGGGCGATGCATAGATGAAAGCAACACATCGCGGGCGGTGGACGTAAATTATGTCGATGCGCAAACAATCGCGACTGCATTTGCCGAAAGCCCCGGCTCGGCCGGGTGAAGCCCCCGATTTCAGTTACGTGCAACTCTCGCCCGCGGGCGCCGTGCGCAGGCCCGAGATCAACGCACGTGCGCGCGACATGATGCCGCTGTCGGTGGAGTTGGTGCGCGTGCTGGACGATTCCGGCGAGGCTGTCGGACCCTGGAATCCGCATCTTGATCCCGGCGAGCTGCAGGTGGGACTGCGGCACATGCTCTTGACGCGCATGTACGACGATCGCATGCAGCGCATGCAACGCGCCGGGAAGATCTCCTTCTACATCCGCTCACTCGGTGAAGAGGCCGTGTCGGTGGCCCAGTGCATGGCGCTGCGGCCCGCCGACATGCTGTTCCCCTCGTACCGCAATCAGGGACTGCAGATCGCGCGCGGCATTGCGCTGGTCGATCTGATGTGCCAGTTGCTGTCGAACACCCGCGACATGTGCAAGGGGCGGCAGCTGCCGGTGATGTATCACTCCAAGGCGGGAAATATTTTTTCGATCTCCGGAAATCTGGCGACGCAGTTTCCGCAGGCCGTGGGTTGGGCGATGGCGGCGGCCATCAAGGGCGAGGACCACGTGGCGGCAAGCTGGATCGGCGAGGGCAGCAGCGCCGAAGCCGACTTCCATCACGCCTTGCTGTTCGCATCCGTGTACCAAGCGCCGGTGATCTTGAACGTGGTCAACAACCAGTGGGCGATATCCACGTTTCAGGGCTACGCCGGCGGCGAGCAGCGCTCGTTCGCGGCGCGCGGGCCCGGGTATGGGATGGCCGGAATTCGCGTCGACGGCAACGACTTTCTGGCCGTCTACGCAGTCACGCAATGGGCCGCGGAGCGTGCGCGGACCGGGGCCGGCCCGACGCTTGTCGAACTGGTGACCTATCGAGCCGCGGCGCATTCGACCAGCGACGATCCGGCGCGCTATCGCGCCAAGAACGATCAAGAGCATTGGCCGCTGGGAGATCCGATACTGCGGCTCAAGCAGCACTTGATCGAGCTCGGCGAATGGTCGGACGCGCGCCACCAGGCGCTGACGGGGGAGTTGGAAGCGCTGGTGGCATCGAGTTGGAAGGAGGCGACTTCGTTCGGAACCATGAGCGAAGGCCCGCGGCTGAACGCGGATTTGATGTTCGAAGATGTCTTCAAGGAGATGCCCGAGCATCTCAAGCGTCAGCAGGCGCTGATGCGCGCGGAAAGAAGCTGATGGCCAACATGAACATGATCCAGGCGTTGAACTCGGCCATGGACATCATGCTGGGCAGAGACCCTTCGGTCGTGCTGATGGGCGAGGACATCGGGTATTTCGGCGGCGTGTTTCGCGCCACCGAGGGGTTGCAGCGCAAATACGGCGAGCATCGCGTCATCGATACGCCGATCGCCGAGGGCGGCATCGTCGCGGCCGCGATCGGCATGAGCGTGAATGGCTTGCGGCCGGTCGCCGAGATTCAATTCGCCGACTACATTTATCCAGGCTTCGACCAGATCTGCAGCGAGCTGGCGCGAATCCGTTACCGCAGCGCCGGCGATTTCTATGCGCCGGTCACCATTCGCACGCCTTGCGGCGGCGGCATTCGCGGCGGCCAGACCCACTCGCAAAGTCCCGAAGGCATATTCACCCATGTGAGCGGCATCAAGGTGGTGATGCCGTCCAACCCGTTCGATGCCAAGGGATTGCTGATCACCTGCATCGAGGACGACGATCCGGTGGTGTTCTTCGAGCCGAAGCGGCTCTACAACGGGCCTTTCGACGGCGATTCAAACAAGCCCGCGGTGCCGTGGAGCACGCACCCCAAGGGCCAGGTGGACGAGGGTCATTACACGGTGCCGCTCGGCAAGGCGGACATCGTGCGCAGCGGCGCGGCGGTGACCATCATCACGTACGGCACCATGGTGTTCGTCGCGGCCGCGGCCGCCGCGGCCATGAAAGTGGATGCGGAAATCATCGACCTGCGATCGTTGGTGCCGCTCGACGTCGATACCATGTGCACATCGGTGAAGAAAACCGGCCGTTGCATCGTTGCCCACGAGGCGACGCGCTTTTCCGGATTCGGTGCGGAAATTCTCTCCATCATTCAAGAAGAGTGCTTCTGGTATCTGGAAGCGCCGATTCAGCGGGTCACGGGCTGGGATACGCCGTATCCGCATGCATTCGAGTGGGAGTACTTTCCCGGTCAGGCACGAGTTCGCGCGGCCCTCAAGGCCGTCATGGCGCCCGAATGAGTCAGTTCGTGTTCAAGATGCCCGATCTGGGCGAGGGCACGGTGGATGCCGAGATCGTCGCGTGGCATGCCAGGCCCGGAGATACGGTCGCCGAAGATCAATTGATGGTCGAAGTGATGACCGACAAGGCCGCCGTCGAAGTGCCGGCGCCCGTGAGCGGTCGGGTGGTATCCATCAACGGCGTGCCGGGCGACAAGATCGCCGTCGGTTCGCCCCTCATCGTTTTCGAAATCGGCGACGCGGCGGGCGCCGCCCCGGCCGCGAGCGCCCCAACTGCGAGCGCCCAAAACGCGAATGCCGGCACTACGAGTACGCCGGCAAGTGCGCCTACAAGTATGGCGAGTACGCCGGCAAGTACGGCGCCACGCGCCGACACGGCCGCGGCGCCGACTACGGTGCGAACCGGCCGCGTCATGGCTTCGCCCGCGGATCGGCGCCGCGCGCGCGAGGCGGGCATCGATCTGGCCACGGTGGCGGGATCGGGACCGGGGGGGCGCATCGTGCGCGCCGACCTGGATCTAGCCTTATCGAAGCCATCCGCCGCGAGCCGCGATGCGCAGGATGCCGGCCCAGCCACCACCGAAATCAAGGTGATCGGATTGCGCCGGCTCATCGCCGAGCGCATGAGCGAGGCGAAACGCAACATTCCGCATTTTGCCTACGTAGAGGAAGTCGACGTTACGGAACTGGAATCGCTGCGCGCACATTTGAACGCGAACCGCGCCCCGGATGCTTCGAGCATGAGCTTGCTGCCGTTGGTGGTGGCGGCGCTGCCGCGGGTTCTGGAGTCATTCCCGCAGTGCAATGTGCTGTACGACGCCGCGCGCGGCGTTCTGGTGCGCCATCGCGCCGCGCATATCGGCATCGCCACGCAGACACCCGACGGATTGAAGGTGCCGGTGGTGCGCGACGCGCAGCGCTTGAGTGTTTGGGAAATCGCGGCGGAAATCCGCCGCTTGGCGGAGCGCGCGCGCTCGAACAAGGCAAGCCGCGAAGAACTGAGCGGGTCCACCATAACAGTGACCAGCTTGGGAAAGCTGGGTGGCATCGCTTCGACACCCATCATCAACGCGCCCGAGGTTGCGATCATCGGCCTCAATAAAGCCGTGGAGCGTCCGATGGTTCACCAGGGCGCAATCGCGGTGCGGCGAATCATGAATTTATCGTCCTCGTTCGATCATCGCTTCGTGGACGGCTATGATGCCGCTGCGATGATCCAAGCATTGAAGGAACTGCTGGAACATCCGGCGCTGATATTCATTCCGAAGGTGAAATCCCCATGACCGCAGAACCCCAAAAACCTGCTTTCGGTACGCTATTGACCTCGCACATGGCCGTGGCTCATTACCGAAACCACCAGTGGAGCGAGAGCGAGATCGAGCCGGTGGCGCCGCTGCAGATCAGTCCCGCCGCTCACGTGCTGCATTATGCGAGCACCTGCTTCGAGGGATTCAAGGCGTTTCGCCGCGGCGACGGTTCGGTGCACGTGTTTCGCATGGATCGGCACATTCAGCGCATGCGCCAGAGCGCCCGTCAGTTGGTCCTGCCGGAACCCGACGTCGCGCAACTTGCGGACATGGTGCGCGCCGTCATTCAGCGCTGCCGCGACGCGGTGCCCGAGGCGCCTGGGGCGTTATACCTGCGGCCCATCCTGTTCGGCACCACGGCGAACATCGGCGCGGCCGCCACCCCCAGCACCGAAGCCACGCTGATCGTGCTTGCAAGCCCGGTCTGGGATTATTTTAGCGGCGGCATGAAGCCGCTGCGAATCTTGGTCGACGACGTCAATACGCGGTCGGCGGCGCAGATGGGCATGGTCAAGACCGGCGGCAACTACGCCGCGGCCTTGGGTCCGACGCTGGCCGCGCGCGCCAAGTATCAGGTCGACCAGGTGCTGTTCTGTCCGGGCGGCCAGGTGCAGGAGACCGGCGCCGCCAACTTCTTCCTGATACGCAAGGGCGAGTTGTTGACCCGCAGCCTCGATTCGAGCTTCTTGCACGGCGTGACCCGCGATTCGTTGCTGCACATCGGCCGCGACATGGGCTATGCAGTGACGGAGCGGCCGTTCGAGGTCAAGGAAATGCTCGAGTGGGTGCGCACCGGCGAGGCGGCCTTATCCGGCACCGCCGCGGTGCTCGCCGGCGTGGGCACGCTGATCTACGAGGGCACCGAACGGCGCGTGGCCGACGGCGAGGTGGGCCCGCTGACACGCGCACTGCGTGCGCAACTGGTCGCGGTTCAGCAGGGCGAACAGCCCGACCGGCATGGCTGGCTGGAACGGGTGGTCTAGAAGCGGCAGCGGAGCGGCCAGCCGCGGCGGATCAGCGCGACCGCGGCCAGGCCTCAATATTCGTCGCGATCCTCTTCATCCTCATCGTCCAAATCATCATCATCGTCGTCTTCGTCGTCCTCGTCCTCGTCTTCATCCCAGTCGTCTTCGTCGTCATCTTCAGCGTCCTTCTCGGCCTTCGAGCCCGACCAGCCTTCGGGTTCGCCGGTCAATTCGAGGTCCAATTCCGCCCAGTCGTCGACATCCAATTCCTCGGTGTCGCCGTCGAGATGCTGAATCTCGACGGTTTCCCGGTCCTCATCGACCTTGAGCACCTGAAACGTCTCTTCGTTCTCCAGATCCTCGTACCACTGTCCGACCGTCGGTTCGTACTCTCTGCCCACTGAAGTCGTCCTTCTTGAGATTCGCTGCGCATTATTCGGGAGGCAATATTAGGGGAGGCCGCTTGCCCAAGTAAATGGCAATATTGTGATGCCATGACCGTCGCAGACCACAAAGCCGCTGCTCGTCGCTTGACCGAAGCCAAGCGCATCGTGGTCAAGGTAGGTTCCGCGCTGCTGGTGGACGGCGAGAAGGGACGCTTGAATCGAGGCTGGCTCGAGGGCTTTGCCGCCGATGTTGCGCGCCTGCACAAGCGCGGCCAGGACGTGATCTTGGTGTCATCCGGCGCGATTGCCCTGGGACGGCGCCATCTGGGTTTGGCAGGCGGCAAGCTGAGGCTCGAGGAGAGTCAGGCCGCCGCCGCCGTGGGACAGATTCGCCTCGCGCACGCCTACAAGGAATTATTGGACACGCACGAGATCACGGTGGCCCAAATATTGCTGACCTTGGGCGATACCGAGCAGCGCCGCCGCTATCTCAATGCCCGCGGCACGCTCAATACGTTGCTGGCGCTCCGCGCGATTCCCGTGATCAACGAGAACGATACGGTGGCGACCGCGGAGATTCGCTACGGCGATAACGACCGACTGGCGGCGCGCGTGGCGCAAATGGTGGGCGCAGATTGCCTGGTGCTGCTCTCCGACATCGACGGGCTCTACACCATCGATCCCAACGATGATCCGGAGGCGCAGTTCATCGCCCGAGTGCTGGAGATCACTCCGGCCATCGAAGCCATGGCCGGCGGCAGGGGCAGCGACATGGGTACCGGGGGCATGCTGACGAAAATAGCGGCCGCCAAAATTGCGGTCGGCGCCGGCTGCCATCTGTGCATCGCCAAAGGCGCGGTGACGAGCCCTTTGCGCCATATCGAGGACGGCGCGCGCTGCACCTGGTTCGTGCCCTCCTCGACACCCCTCGCCACCCGTAAGCAATGGATTGCGGGGACATTGAAACCCGCCGGTGCGATCACCGTCGACGAGGGTGCGGTGCGCGCGCTGATGGGCGGCAAAAGCCTGCTTCCCGCCGGTGTGACGCGCGCACTGGGACGCTTCGAGCGAGGTGATACCGTGAGCATTCTGGCGCCGGACGGCATCGAGGTGGCACGCGGCATCTGCGCCTACTCGGATGCCGATGCCGCGCGCATCATAGGCCGCAAGTCGGCCGATATCGAACAGGTACTGGGATTCCGCGGCCGGGATGAAATCGTACATCGAGACGACTTGGTACTGATGAGAATTCTATGACCATGCCATCCACACCCGCGCAGCTTGAGTCCCTGGCCGATCTGATGCGCGCATTGGGGGCCGCCGCCCGCGCCGCCGCGAACGTTCTCGCCTTCGCTCCGAATGAGCTGAAAAACCGCGCGCTCGCGCATGCAGCCGCCGCGCTGCGCGCGTCGTTGCCCAAGATACTCGCCGCCAACGAACACGATATGCGCCTGGCCGCGTCCAAGCAGATGAGCGCCGCGCACCTGGAACGGCTGCGCCTGGATGCCGCGCGCATCGAGGCGATGGCCGCCGGACTGGAAGCGATTGCGGCGCTGCCCGACCCCATCGGCGTCACGCTGAAGAAATGGAAGCGCCCAAACGGCATGCGCATAAGACGCGTATCCGTGCCTCTCGGCGTGATTGGAATCATCTATGAAAGCCGGCCCAACGTGACCGCGGATGCCGGCGGGCTGTGCCTCAAGTCCGGCAATCCCGTGATCTTGCGCTCCGGCTCGGAGAGCCAGAAATCCAGCGCGGCGATTCATGCCTGCCTGGAGCAAGGACTGCTCGCGGCCGGCCTGCCCGCGGCCGCGATCCAGCTGGTGCCCACCAGCGATCGCGCAGCGGTCGGTCACATGCTGGCCGACATGGCTGAATACATCGACATCATCGTGCCGCGCGGCGGCCGCCCGTTGATAGAACGCGTGCAAAAGGAAGCACGCGTGCCGGTAATCGGACACCTGGAAGGTGTTTGCCACGTGTACGTGGATCGCTCCGCCGACCTGTCGATGGCGAAGCGCATCGTCGTGAACGCCAAGATGCGCCGCACCGGCATATGCGGCGCCGCCGAGACACTGCTCATCGACGCCGGTTGCGTGAGCACGCATTTGGGAGCCTTGCTCGGGGCGCTGTTCGACGCCGGCTGCCAGGTGCGGGGCGACTCTTCCTGCGTGCTGGCCGATTCGCGCGTGCAGCCGGCAACAGAACAGGATTGGTACACCGAGTATCTCGACGCCATCATTTCGGCGCGCGTCGTCGGCAACGTGGACGCGGCGATCGCGCATATCGGCCGCTTCGGTTCGCAGCACACGGATTGCATCGTTTGCGAGGATCCCGCAACGGCCGAGCGATTTCTCACACACGTCGATAGCGCCATCGTGCTGCACAACGCCTCGACGCAGTTCGCCGACGGCGGCGAATTCGGCATGGGTGCCGAAATCGGCATAAGCACCGATAAATTCCATGCACGAGGTCCGGTCGGCGTGGAGCAACTGACCAGCTACAAGTACCTGGTCACCGGCAACGGTCAGATTCGCGACTGACGCGAGCGCGGGGTGCGGGCGCCTCGCGTATGCCAAGCGCGTCACACTTCCCGACGGCAGCTTCGGAATATGTCGGGCGGCGCACGGAAATGTGCGGCGCAATGAGGCCAAATCAGCGCCTCGAAAACGGTAAGCGCAATAGAGGAATTACATGCTGATGCCGTTGCTATGCATGCTGGCAGCCGGAGTTGGCGCTGCGCTCATGTACATCGGGATGTCGATGCGTGCACGGCGCAAAAGCGCCGCCGCCGACCCTGCTGCGGCCTCGTTGCCGAAGCAGAATTTCGCCGAACTGCAGCGCTTTCGCGCGGCGGTGGACAAATGCGCGGATTCGATCTACATGATCGACAAGGAGACGCTGCAATTCGTCGATGCCACGGCGGCAGCCTTGGACCGCAGCGGCTTTTCGCGCGACGCATTCATGAAACTCGGACCGTTGGATGTCCTGTCCGAGACGCGCGAGAATTTGAACAAGGTCTACGATGCCGTGATCGCTTCGGGCGTGCAAGGGATCCGCAGCGAGGACACCACCCTCAGGGACGGCAGACGCACGTTCACCGAGTCGCACCTGCATGCGATAAACGTGGAGGAACGCTGGATCATCGTCGCCGTCGCGCGCGACATCACGGCAAGGAAGCTGGCCGAGAGTTCCGCGCAAAGGGTGGCGCGCGTGTGCGCGGTCTTGAGCGCCGCCAACGAGGCGCTCATGCGCGTCAAGACCCCGGATGAATTGTATCAGCGGCTCTGCGAAGCGGCAGTGCAGGGCGGCAATTTCGAGGCCGCGTGCGTGTACCTGCCGTGCCAGGGATCGCAGGATGGGCAAGTCGCGGCGGCGGCGGGCGTCAGCGCGCGGCAACTGGGCGATGCGCGCCTGACGCTCGATGTTTCGGCAGCGCAGGGCTGCGGCCTGATCGGCACGGCGTTCGGCACCCAGGAAGCATGCGTCAGCAACGACTTTCTCAACGATGAACGCACCGCCGCATGGCACACGCAGGCGCGGCAAGCAGGCATTGCGGCAGGTGCGGCGTTTCCGTTCGTGCAGGGCGGCAATACCGTGGGGGTGCTGCTGGTATGTTCGGCCGAGATGGACGAGTTCAGCGACGAGAGCGTGAACCTGCTGAAGCAATTGAGCCGCAACGTCGTATTCGTGCTCGACGACCTCGAGCGCGACAAGGCGCGCAAGGCCGCGGAGGAGCAGCTGCGGATCATCCAGGGCCGGCTCGAGCGCGCCACACGCGGCGGCAGCGATGGATTGTGGGAGCTTGACGCCGTCAGCCGCGATGTGTGGGTGTCGCCGTTGTTCGCGACCCTGCTCGGCATGGAGCAGCAAGACTTCTCGCACGACAAGCACAAGCTGTTCGACATCATGCATTCCGACAGCGCGGCGCCGCTGCGTGCAGCCATCGAGCGATGCATAGCGGGCGGTGCGCCCGTGGCCGAGGAGCTGCGCGCCCGAACCAAGGCCGGCGAATGGCGTTGGTTTCGCATGCGCGGCGCCCTGGCCCACAATGCCGATGGCGTGGCGTTGACGGTCTCCGGATCCATGCGCGACATCACGGAATCGCGGCATTATCAACAGGCGCTGATCGAGGCGACTGAAACGGCGGCGCGCGCCAACCGTGCCAAAAGCGAATTTCTCGCCAACATGAGCCATGAGATCCGCACTCCCATGAACGGCGTGATCGGCATGGTGGAGTTGCTGATGGAGACGCCGCTGAATCCTTTGCAAAAGGATTACGCCGAAACGGTACGAGACAGCTCATCCGCGCTGCTGACGGTCATCAACGACATCTTGGATTTCAGCAAGGTGGAGGCGGGGAAACTCGAACTCGAGAACCTCGACATCGACGTTCGCGACACCGTGGAGGACGTCGCCCGCATGCTTGCCATCCAGGCTCATGCCAAGGGATTGGAGGTCATTGCGCTGATCGATCCGGATCTGCCGGACCTGGTGCGCGGCGATGCAGGCCGGCTGCGGCAGGTGTTGCTCAATCTCGGCGGCAACGCCGTGAAATTCACGCCGAGCGGCGAGATCGCCATCGAATGCAAGGCGCAGCGCCAGGACGACAAGGGCGTCGTCATCCGCTGTGAGGTTCGCGACACGGGCATGGGGATACCCGCGGCCCGCATCGATGCCTTGTTCAGCCCCTTCATCCAGGTAGATTCATCGACCACGCGGCGTTTCGGCGGCACCGGCCTGGGGCTGTCGATCGTCAAGCGCTTGGTTGAACTGATGGGCGGCGAAGTCGGCGTGTCGAGCGAGGAGGGCGTGGGCTCCACCTTCTGGTTCACGGCGCAGCTCGGAGTCGCGCACGAGGCGACCAAGACGCGCGCCGCTCCGCCCGTCGAGTTGCGGGGCCAGCGGGTTCTTATCGTCGATGACAACCTGACGAATCGCAAGGTCCTCCTGGGCCAACTGTCGCTTTGCGGCATGGATCCGCTATGCGCAAGCTCGGCCGATGAGGCGTTGAGCCGGATGCGCCATGCCGCGGCCGCCGGCCGCCCGTTCGAAGTGGCGCTGCTCGATCATCAAATGCCCGGGATGGATGGCGCCAGCCTGGGACAGGCCATCTTGAGCGAATCCGAGCTGCGCGCCACGCGTCTCATCCTGCTCACGTCATCCGGACAGCGCGGCGAGGGACGCCTGTTCGGCGAGCTGGGTTTCGCCGGCTACCTGCTCAAGCCCATCACGTACCGCGATCTCACCGACTGCTTGATCATGGTGCTCGGCGTGCGCGCCGAGACCTGGTCCATGAGGAGCCAGCCCTTGGTCACGCGCCACGCCTTGCTGTCGCAGCGCTCGCGCGACAGCCATCGCATCTTGGTGGCGGAGGACAACGTGGTGAATCAAAAAGTGACGTGCCGGATCCTGGAGAAGCTGGGGTTTCGCGTCGATGTGGCAGCCGACGGCGAGGCTGCGTTTCGCGCCTGGTCGAGCGGCCGCTACGATCTCATCTTGATGGATTGCCAGATGCCGATCATGGATGGCTACGAGGCCACGCGCAAAATCCGCGCGCGCGAAGGCACCGCGGAGCACATTCCGATCATCGCACTCACGGCTCATGCCATGAAGGGTGCGGACAATGAATGCCTGAGCGCCGGCATGGACGATTACTTGTCGAAGCCCATCGACCGCAATCGGCTGCAGGAGACGCTGCAGCGTTGGCTCGACGACCCGCCGGCGGCGGCCGCACAGGCAGCCAGCTAGGCGACGCTCGGCTGGCCCGGCCGCCGCCAGGCTAGCCGCCGGCTTCGCGTGCCGCCGGCGCCGCGCCGATCACTCGCGGCATACGATAGCCATCGGGGCCGTGCTCCACCTGCACGATGCCGCAGTTGGGCGGCGCCCAGGCAGAGTCCCAGGCGCCGACGATATGAGCCCACAGCGTGACCATGACGCCGCCGTGGCTCACCACGACGACGTCGGCTGCAGGATTCTCCCTGGCGAGCCGATCCAGGACCGGTCCGACGCGGGCCAGGACATCCTCATAGCTCTCGCCGTCGAGGGGCCGCCATGCCCAGGGGCGGTCGGGTGCGTAGTCCGCCGCGCTCGCCAGCGAGTCGTATGATCTGCCGCGATACACGCCGACGTCGCGCTCGTAAAGATTCGGTTCAACCTCGAGCGGCGCGCCGCTGCCGGCGGCGATGATCCGCGCCGTCTCGTAGGCGCGAAGAAACGGGCTGGTGACAACAAGCTTGGGCTGAAATGATCCGGCGATGAGTCGTGCCGCGGCGCGCGCCTGGGCGTAGCCCAGCTGCGTCAGCGGCAGCGCCTGCGGGTCGGCTGCGAAAATGCGGTCGCGATTACCCGAACTCTCACCGTGCCGAACCAGAATCAGGCTAGCCATGCGGTGCCGCAAATTCGCGCAACCACCGGCGCACGCCGTCCACATCGTCCAACTGATACTGGCCGCGCACGCGCACGCCGACGTTGATGGACATGCCGTCCAACGCTTCGACCGCCGCAAAGCCGTCGCGATCGGTAAGATCGTCGCCGATGAATACCGGGCGCCGCCCGGCGAAGGGGGGCTCGCGCATGAAGGCCGCGACCGCGGTGCCCTTGCTGAAGCCGCGCGGCTTTATTTCCACCATCAAGACGCCTTCCTGGAGCTGATAGCTGTCGGCCAGGGGTGCCGTGATGGCCTCGACGGAGCGGCGCAGCAGATCGCCGAACTGCGGCGCGAGGCGAAAATGCACCGCAATGTTGCGGCCCTTGTCCTCGATGATGGTTCCGGGATAGGAGTCGGCCAGCAATGCCAATGCCTTGCGCACGCGGTTCAATCGCCCGTCGGCAAAGCTCGCGCCGTGCAGCGTGCCGGCGGCATCGCGCCGCTCGACGCCGTGCAGTCCTGCGGCGGGCAGTATGAGCGGCGCGAACAACTGGTCCATGGTATTTATCTCGCGGCCGCTGACCAAGGCCAGGGCGCCGCTCAAGCGCCCCGCCACGTCGGCCAGCAGCGCCTTGATGTTCTTATCCGCGAGCGTTTGCGAGGGCGTGTCGGAGAATTCGACCAAGGTGCCGTCGACATCCAAGAACAGACACTGATCGGGCGCGAGCGGTGGCGGTGGTCGAAGCATGCAATGAACCTGATTGTCACACGGACATGTAACTTTTACACGAGTTGCATCGCGCAAAAATCGAGACTGGCTTCCTAAAGTAAAGTATTTTGTGTCTTTGGTATGCGGAATTTTTCACTCAACGGAGACACGATGTTTCGCTCGGTGATGCTGCGATTCGTGCTGCCGGTGGCATTCGCATCATGCGTCGTGGCGTACTTCGGGCTGCCCTACATTCAACGGCTGCTGGCGGAGTGGTTTCGCTCGGACGTGGAATTGCGCGCGCAGCTGGTCATGCACACCATGGAGGAGCCGATCACCGAACTCGTCGAAAAGGGCAACGAGACGCGGCTGCGATCCTATCTGGCCAAGACCGCCGCCGATGAGCGCCTGCTTGCCATCCTGATCTGCCGCCCAAACGGCGCGACCATTTTCAAATCGGAGCGCACGCCGACGGCGATTTCATGCGAGGCGGCCGGAAATACCACCAGTTCGCGCATTCTGCAGCTGCCGTCCGGGTCGGTGCAGCTCTCCAGCTTCGCGTTCGATTCGGCCGAGCCCACGCCGTTTCGCGTCTTGATGCTGCACGACCTGAGCTTCGTGGACCGCCGGCAGCGCACCGCGCGCGACTTCGTCCTGGTATTCATCGGCATATCCGTATTGCTGCTGGCGCTGCTGATCGTCCTGGTCGCCTGGCTGCAGCTGCGCCGCTGGGTGCAGGTGTTGCTCGGCGATATTCGCGGCAAGCGATTCCTGGACAACGCAAAATCGCCGCGCGGGTCGCTGCCGATATTGACGCAAGTGCGCCAGGTGCTGGAGGAGGTTGAAGCCAAGCAACGCCTGGAAATCGATTTTCGCGAGAATTGGACGCCGCAGGCGCTGCAGCAGGTGGTGCGCGATCACTTGAATTCGGCGCAGGTGATCATCGTGTCGAATCGCGAGCCGTACATTCACAATTTCGACCCGCAAGGCCGGCCCAAAATGCAGGTGCCCGCCAGCGGCATGGTGACGGCCCTCGAGCCGATCATGCGTGCGTGCTCGGGGATATGGGTGGCGCACGGCGCTGGCAGCGCGGATCGCGAGACCGTGGATCGCTACGATCAGATCCGCGTGCCTCCCGATGACCCCACCTATACCCTGCGGCGCGTCTGGCTGACACCGGAGCAGGAGCAGGGCTACTACTACGGATTTTCCAATGAAGGCTTGTGGCCGCTGTGCCACCTGGCCTACGTGCGGCCGGCGTTTCGCGCCAGCGACTGGCAGGCCTACGAGGAAGTCAACGCCAGGTTCGCCGAAGTGGTTGCGGCCGAGGCCAACACCGACAGCCCGGTGATACTGATCCAGGACTTTCATTTCGCCTTGCTGCCGCAACTCATCCGCAAGCACATTCCGAAGGCGACGATCGCGCTGTTCTGGCATATCCCATGGCCGAATGCGGAGACCTTTGGCGTGTGCCCGTGGAAGCGCGAGATGCTGTTGCATATGCTGTCCGCGGACATTCTCGGATTCCACACGCGTTATCATTGCCAGAATTTTCTCGATACGCTGGATAGATTCATCGAATGCCAGATCGATCGAGAACACATGACCGTGACCCTGCGCGGCCACGTCTGCCGGGTCGCCCCTTACCCTATATCCATCGAATGGCCGCCGCGCTGGCTGGCGCGGCTGCCCGACATCGCCAGCTGCCGCGCCGTCGTCAGGGCACGGCATCACATCGGTGACGGCGTGGTGATCGGGCTGGGCGTGGAACGCTGGGATTTCACCAAGGGCATCCTCGAGCGTTTTCAAGCCCTCGAGACCCTGCTCGACAAAAATCCGCGCCAGCGCGGCAAGATTTGCCTGCTGCAGATCGCCGCGCCGTCGCGCGGGCAGCTTCCCGCCTACCAGGCCCTGCAGCAGCAAACCTACGACGAGGTGAAGCGCATCAACGCGAAATTCGCGGAGGACGATTGGCTTCCCATCGTTCTGATCGACGAACATCAGGAGCCGTTGCGCGTATTCGAGTTGTATCGCGCCGCGGATTTCTGCCTGGTCAACAGCCTGCACGATGGCATGAACCTGGTCGCCAAGGAGTTCGTGGCGGCACGCGACGATGAGGACGGCGTGCTCATCCTGAGCACCTTCGCGGGTGCCTCCCGGGAACTCCCGGAGGCCGTTCTGATCAATCCGTTAGACGTCACCG
>Ga0116129_1000706_pt1 | contig 20272 bp, 13 predicted proteins | sample June2015DPH_17_2_FD_89732 | JGI IMG/M metagenome (GOLD analysis project Ga0116129, IMG submission 89732) | Peatland microbial communities from SPRUCE experiment site at the Marcell Experimental Forest, Minnesota, USA - June2015DPH_17_10 | ecosystem: Environmental > Terrestrial > Soil > Wetlands...
CATTTCCAGTCAGGGCAGCGGTTTTGGCTACTCCCGGCTTGGCCGCACCCGACAACCCAATCGCGGGTTTGGGTTTTTCCGGGTGCTGCGCAACCGGTAACCCCTTGGTTCCGGTCAGGCCGGTCAGGCTTGATCCTTTTCCGGGAGCATTTCCGGTCAGGACAGCGGTTTTGGCCACCCCTGGCTTGGCCGCACCTGACCACTCGGCGAGCGCCGCGCCGGTCGTCATCACTGCCAGCAGGACTCCCACCGCCAATCCAGTTAACCTTGCCATGTTGTGCTCCGATAGGTGATTGGTCCGATAGGTCATCAGCCGGTATAGGTGGGCATTGCGCGCAGCCGCTGCAACGGCGTTACCCGCACCGACAACGCGCCGACTTCAAATTTTTCCGCAATATCCTGCATCCATCGTTGCCCGGATGAATCTGATAGTCCAGATGCGCGGATAGTCAAACCCCAAAAACTCGTCGCCTGGCATCAACTGCGTATGCCGTCACGGCGGCACATCCGCGGCAAGCGGCGTCATTTTGGCGAAAACATGCCTCGCGTTGACGGGGTGGCGTGCTATTGTCTCCGCAGCTTCAAAAATAAGCGCGCAGAAACGCACAAGGGAGAAAACCATGCTGACGCGACGCAGTATTCTGCTTGCCTCCATCGCCGCCGGAATGACCATGCCCGGCAAATCTGCTCTGGCGGCAGCGTCGCAGCCATCGACGCCGGTGAACTTCGACGTCCCCGCGGGCGCCTGCGATTGCCATACCCACATTTTCGGCGACCCTGCGAAATTTCCGTTCTTCGCGGGACGTGTCTATACCCCCGAACCGGCATCGCCCCAGGAGATGGCGGCGTTGCACAAGGCGCTGCACATCGAACGCGTGGTGATCGTCACCCCTAGCGTCTATGGGACAGACAATTCGGCGACCCTGTTCGGCATCAAGGCGCGCGGCGCCACCGCCCGCGGCGTCGCCGTGATCGACGAAAAAACTTCGGAGGCCGATCTTGACGCCATGAACCAGGCCGGCTTCCGCGGCGTCCGGATCAATCTCGCAACCGGCGGTATCGAAGATCCCGCGGTCGGCCGCTCGCGCTTCCAGGCCGCGGTCGAGCGCGTCAAGAGCCGCAACTGGCATATCCAGATCTACACCAGCCTGGCGATGATATCGGCAATCAAGAATCTCGTCGCCGCCTCCCCGGTGCCGGTCGTGTTCGACCATTTCGGCGGCGCGCTGGCAGCGCGCGGCGTGGAGCAGCCGGGCTTTGCCGACCTGCTGGAGCTGGTGGGATCAGGCAAGGCTTACGTGAAAATCTGCGGCGCCTATCGGGCGTCGGAACTCGCCCCCGACTATCCAGACGCGGCGCCGCTGGCACGTGCGCTGATTGCGACGAATTCCGACCGCATCGTCTGGGGCACCGACTGGCCGCATCCGGATTCGGTGACGCCGCCGGGAAAAAAGGTGACCGACGTGACGCCGCTGTTTCAGATCGATGACGGCCGTATCCTTGACCAGCTTCCGGTTTGGGCGCCCGATGCCGCCATACGCAAAAAGATTCTGGTCGACAATCCGGCGCGGCTTTACGGGTTTTGAGCGCTGGTCAAGCGTGAGGTCGGCACCGCCGGGCCTCACCAGCCGACATGATGCACGCACCCCGCCTTCAACCGCGCGCCGGCCATTGCGGCGCGTGACTGCCAAGCCGCATCGCGGGGCGCGCCCAGAATCCCGGCGTTTTCGACAAAATAGCCGCATGGCGCACCGCGCCCAGCGGACCGAAGCCCGAGGGTATTTCTTCGATAAAAGGCTTTACCGTTTCGCCCCTAAAATCCTCGGTCGCAAAACCGTCGGCGACGCGGCCGAGATTCCACAGCCAGCGTCCGGTCTGCGCCAGAGATACCCGGACGTGCCAACTGCCGCCTTCGCGCGACTGGCGCGCCTTCGCCATCATGGCGCCGAACGCCATCAGGTAACCGGTGGCATGATCGAGCGTCTGCGCCGGCAATTCCTTCGGGCCCTCGACGCCGGCGGCCTGCCCTTCGGCATGGTTGAATCCGGTCGCGGTCTGCACCAGCGAGTCGAAACCGCGGCGTTCCGCCCAGGGCCCTGTATGGCCATAGGCCGACAGCGACACGTAAACGATTCCGGGGTTGATGCTGGCCGCGTCCTGCGGCGAGAAGCCGAGCGCGGCGAGCGCGCCCGGCCGATAGCCCTGCGAAAAGATATCCGCACCGGCCAACAGATCGCGCAAGCGGGCCCGCCCCGCTTCGCTCTTGAGTTCGACAAAGCCCGTCAGCTTGCCGCGCCCGGTATCGATGGTGAGCCAGTCGATTGCCGGCAGATCGGGACCGGAAATCAGCAGCACGTCGGCGCCGTGCACCGCCAGCGTGCGGCCCGCGACGGGGCCCGCGATCACCCGCGACAGGTCGAGCACGCGCAAGCCCGCCAGCGGGCGCTCGCCTTCGGGCCAGGGTTTTGGCGCGGCCTCGCCGATTTTTTCGATTGAGAGCAGCGGCAATCCGGACAAAGTCTTGGCCTGCGGCAGATCGGACCATTGCTCGTGGGAGCGCATCATCGCGACCACACCACCGCCGGCATAGGCCGCGGTTTCGAACGCTTCGCCGTCCCACTGCGTCAGCGCGGCCTGGATGGCAGGGCGTTCCGGCTTGCAGTTCAGTACCTTGCAGACGGCGGCGCGGTGATGTCTGAAATTGGTATGCAGCCGCACAAACCTGTCATCGCGGGTTTTGTAGATCCCGGCGGTGGGGTCCCATGCCGGGCCCGGAGGCTTGCCGTCGACCCGCAAATAGCGCTCAGAGCGGCATTCGACGACAGCATGGCGCATATCGACCGCGACGTCCTGCCATTGCCCGCTGCGCAATTGCCATATTTGCGCGGCGGCGAGGCCCGCGGCGGCGATGCTCGCTTGCGCCGCGGCGGCGACGCGAAACGACGACGGCAGTTGCGGCTCTTCACCGGTCAGCTTGACGGCATCGAGCGCGGAAGCATCGCCGCCGCTGGACGTCCAGATCTCGGAGAGGATGGCTCTGGGGCTTTGCATGAACGTCGCCTTTTTTGGTGAGCTTTTCCTGGCGGGCACGAATCTTTTCCCAAAACCGGTACCCACTCTCCGGGATCATGCTCTAACGTTCAAAGCTGTGCCTTACCATGGAGAGTAGCTATGGCTGCCATCGATCCCTTGACCGCCGGGGGCGTCTTGCTCGCGACCGCCGCAACCGATGCGGTCTATGTCATGTTCACTTCCGCCGTGGTGACGCGCAGGCGCGTCCCGGCGGCAACCTGGAGCAGCCTGTGGTATCTGCTCTCTTCCTACGCCGTGATCAGTTATACCGAAAACTGGGTTTATGTCGGCTTCGCGGCCGCCGGTTCATGGCTTGGCGCGTTTGCATCGATCACATTCCTGCACCGGCCTCCCGGCGGTCCGCCGGTCGGCGCCGCGCCGGAGTAATCTTCATGCGCCAAGGCGTGTACTCACGGCTGGCCCTCAACAATCCGGCGGCCGCGCTAACCGGAACGCTTCAGCCAGGCAGCTTGAGAGTCGAACCATGGCAATGCTTGTACCGCTTGCCCGAGCCGCAGGGGCATCGGGCATTTCTGTTGATCGGCCTGTTTGTGTCGTTGCCGCCTGACGTCGGATCGCGGATCACGGACCCGGAAAGCCTGTTGACAAGGTGTAGTTCGCTCGCCGTCAACGAGTCGAGCCAAGCCATTGCCGGCGCCATGTCTACATCCGGTTTGGCGTTGGGTGGCGCAGGACGGCCCTGGGCCCCGTAATGCGCCGCCCAAAGTGTTTCGTAGAACACAGTGGGCTGATCCAGCACGACTGACCGCAACTTGTAGGTCCGCGTCGCCGCGAGAAAAATTCTGTCGCAGACCGGAGACATTGGCTTTGGCATCGTTACCCAGTGATGCAGGGCAGGATACGACCCCGGAAGAAAAAAATAACAACTTGTATCGACATGGGTTTCGACCGGCTCGTCCTGTCCCCCCAAAGAAATCTCGTCAGGCGTCATAAGAAGCCGGCGCGCAACGACGAAGTCGCATTGGTCCGCTTGCTGCGAAGCCAGGTCGAGACAACTTGCCACATGATCCGGGGCGAGCCAGTTGTCGGCGTCCAACAGACCGATCCCCTCATAGCCTTCCGAAACCGTCAGCAGCAGACCGAGTCCCCGGGGCGTGCCGCCGAAATCGGCATGAGCAGTATCGAGTTTCAGATGTCGGACGGGTTCATCGTCGATCCACGGTTGGGGAAAACCGTCGGCAACCACGATATGATCGACGTGAACCGATTGCTTCCTCACGCTGTTCAGGCATCGCTCGAGGGTTTTCCGGTCCTCCTTGTAGTAAGGCGTGACGATGGCGAACCGGCTTGTGGTTACTGAAGGCCGTGAAATCGCCGCCGCGAGATTCGCGAAAGATGAAATCGTCGGATTGATGCTTTCGTCCGCCGATTTCTCGTCCTGGATTTCTCCGAGTTTCTCGATCGCAAAATGGGCGTTTTGACGTATTCGGCCGCGTTCCTTTTCAGGAATTTTCCGCTCGGCCAATATTCGCGTGCAGGCTTCCAGAGATTCCGCATGTCGACCCGACCAAAAGGCCAGAACCGAAAATTCATCGAGCAATCCATAGTCGAAGATCCATGTTTCGACGAAAAGCCCGGAAGGCGGGCAGCGTTGGTAAAGAAACTTCTTCGAGAGCTGGTATCCCTGATCGTGGCGGCCCCTGTTTCTACAGAAGCGAGCGGCGCCATGGATCGCTTCGACGCGCGTCGGACAGACGTGATGCGCCCGGAGGTAAGTTTCAATGATGTCTTCTTCCGGGTGATTCAAAGCCTCCTTGAGTCTTGCCGCGGAGTACAGACTGTAGAAGATTTCCTCGTCCCAGAAGCCGTACTCCGAACGTTTCAGGTAATTTTCAATTGCGAGTTCGGGCTGACCCGCGTCACGGTAGCTTTGCGCCAGATAGAATCTGTATCGCGCGTTGAGAAAAGGGTCAGTCTCGACGGCGAGCGCTCGTTCAAGAAGAACCGCGTCTTTTTGATATTTCAGAGCGTCCTGGCTACGCGCACCGTCCTGGATATCCCTTATCTGAAGTCCCTCGGCGAGACCCCGAGAGCAGCCTTCGTGGCATTCACGAAATTCATGAAGCACCCCGCGATAAACCAACTCGATTTTGTTGCTGGCCAGTTGGGGCAATGAATAAATGACGTTGCCCGAACTAAGCTCCACGTCATAGAGATCGTGTCGCAAATCCGATTTGAATTTTTTGACGTCGAAGCCGTCGTCGAAAATGATCACCTGATCGGCGTCGATCATGAACGAATAATCGATTCCGGCGTGCTCACGCATCCTGGCGAGAGCGAACGACCGGTTGTAGGCAAAATCTCGCCAGGGCTCGTCAACCACCTCGCCGGGAATCCCGGCCTTTTCCAGGTAGCGGCGCGCGATTGACTGGGTTCCGTCGGTTGATCCGGTATCGACCAGCAAAACATAATCGATAAGCGGCAGAACGCTGGCGAGGCAGCGTTCTATGATACCGGCCTCGTTCCTGACGATCATGCAAAGCGCGATTGTCTTCACCCGGATGCTCCGATCTATCGCCTTAACTCCAGAGGCGGTCGCCACCTATAGTTCGACTGCAAAATGCAGGCGAGTTCGTCGAGATTGGCTGAGGAAAGGATCAAGGCCACGGTTTTGATCCAGAATCTACACAATCTCGCCAACCGTTGCACTTCTGCAACAATCGCTGCCAGTCAGCGAAGCAAATAATAAACGTTTTCTTCCAATGCCTTACTGCAACAGGGGCGTGAGTATTGGAACTTTGTTCCGTGGCCGTGAAATGTTGTCGGCCGGCGCGCAATCGTTCAAGATCAGATTCTGAATTTGATTTCGATTTTTGATTCCAGGGGGGCTCCGGTGAAGCGGGTTTTGGTCGCAAGCTCATTTGTCATTCCAGCCATGATTGGCGGGCAAGCTCTTTTTCAGGACGCAGCGCAAGCGCAGGGCTTGCGGACCGACTGGTCCGGGCCAACGATTGGTTTCTTCGGGACGGGCGCGTCGGGAAATTCGGCGCAAACGGATTCCGGGTTTGGCGCTACGGGAACCACTGGTCCTACCGGGCCCACTGGTCCTACCGGACCAACTGGTCCTACCGGAACCACAGGACCTCTCGCTGATGGAAAATACAATTTAAGGGGAGGATTGGGTGGCGCGGGCTTGGGCTACAATTGGCAGTCCGGCAATTGGGTGTACGGTATCGCCGGCGATATGTCCTTCGGCGATATCAGCGGCAGTTCCAATTCCTGCGGCGCTGTGGCCGGAAATCCTCATGAGTGCGGAACAAATCTTAACTGGATAGGAACCGTTCGCGGACAGCTTGGCTATGCCGTCGGCTCATCAGGTAACTGGCTGCCCTATGTAACCGGCGGTCTTGCGTTCGGAAACGTCAATGCTTTTGACGCGCTGACACCTGCTTCCGGAAACGCGACGCTGGCCGGCTGGACTGCCGGGGTTGGGGTAGCGACGATGGTCATTCCCCAATGGGTGATAAAGCTGGAATATCTGCACATCGATCTGGGTTCGTCGAACCTGTTCAATGTTGTGCCCGGCGTGCCGGAGAACGTCAGCTTCAAGGCGGACCTGTTCAGGCTCGGCCTTTCCTATCAGTTCAACGCGCCGCCGCCGCCGGCGGCGCCCTCCAAAATGTGGACCAAGGCCAATTAAACCCGGCACGGCTGCCGCGCTGTTGCTGCCTGCGGCAACCAGCCGATTCGGGGGCTTGGTAGCCACGGGGCGAAGTGTGCCGGACAAGGAATGTCCGCCGACTAATGAAAATCCCGCGAGCGCGGCAGGATGCGGACGTCGCGCGGATGGCGGATTTTCTGTGCCGGGTTGTCCGGGTGATCGCGCCGGTCGTCATTGAGCGGTTCGATCAGCGCCGCTCCAACAGGCAAAACATGTTTTCGGCTGAGCACGTCGTTGGTCAGCCCCGCCAGGTCATGCGTGCGATCGAATATTCGCACGGCAACCAGATGCGTCACTTGTTCCGGACTGCTCTGGATATAGCCCTCGACCAGAATGAGCCGTGCGCCCATCACTTCTTTTCGGAAACGTTCCATCACCTTCGGCCACACCACGATATTGGCGATGCCGGTCTCGTCCTCCAGCGTCATGAACACGACGCCCTTGGCGCTGCCCGGACGCTGCCGCACCAGCACCACGCCGGCGCAGCGGACATGACGCCTGTCCCTGTCATGACAGACGTCCTTGCAGGCGATGACGTGTTCTCTGGCAAACATCGGCCGCAAAAATTCCATCGGGTGGCCTTTCAGCGACAGCCGGATGGTCTGATAGTCGGCGACCACCTGCTCCGGCAGCGGCATCAGCGGCAGCACTTTCTCGTCGGGCTGCTCGCGCGCGGCAGCGGCTTCGAACAACGGCAGCGGCAAATCATCCGGCAGCCGCCGCACCGCCCATAACGCGGCGCGGCGATCAAGCCCGATCGAGCGAAACGCGTCGGCATCCGCCAGCAAAATCAGCGCGCGCCTGGGCAAGCCGGTGTCACGGGCAAAATCCTCCAGCGAGGTGAAGGGGCGGCGATTGCGCGCGGCGACGATACGCTCGGCCCAGTCTTCTACTTTCTCAGGAAAAGGAAACGCGGTGTCTTCGATAGTTGTGATGTTCCCTTCCCCCTTGCAGGGAATGGTCAGGGAGGGGGGTGGCGGCAACGGCAGCGCTTGTGGCTTACCCCTCTCTCCACCCCTCCCCCACGTGGGGGAAATTCTCTCCATACGGACAGTATGACTCGCGGCGGCACCCCCACCCCAACCCTCCCCCGCAAGCGGGAGCGCAGGCGCATCCCGGAATGACAATTGTAACCGCTTCAACCGCTCTTCGTCCGGATCAGCCCATTTGAATCCATCGATCTGGCGAAAGCCGAGCCGCAGCGCATGATAGTCTCCGCACCGCTCCTCCAGCGTGTTCTGCGCATAGCTACAGGACACGTCGATCGCGCGCACCTCGACGCCGTTTTTGCGGGCATCGCCGACGATCTGCGCCGGGGCGTAAAAGCCCATCGGCTGCGAATTCAACAGCCCGCAGCAGAATGCGTCGGGGTGGAAATGCTTGAGCCATGACGAAACATAGACCAGTTGCGCAAAACTCGCGGCATGGCTTTCCGGAAAACCGTAGCTGCCGAATCCCTTGATCTGATCGAAGCAGCTTTTCGCGAAAGCGGGATCGTAGCCGCGCGCGATCATGTTGTTGACCATTTTGGATTCGAATTTGCCGATGGTGCCGACATTGCGAAACGTCGCCATGGCGCGGCGCAGCCCGTTGGCCTCCTCGGAGGTAAACTTCGCGGCCGCGATCGCGATCCGCATCGCCTGTTCCTGGAACAGCGGCACGCCGAGGGTCTTGTGCAGGACTTTATAAAGTTCATCCTTCTCGCCATGCTCTGGTGAAGGCGACGGGTATTTCTCTTCCTCAATGCGATTTCGCCGCCGCAGATAGGGATGCACCATGTCGCCCTGGATGGGGCCAGGCCGCACGATGGCGACTTCGATGACGAGATCGTAAAATGTGCGTGGCTTCAGGCGGGGAAGCATGTTCATCTGCGCACGGCTTTCGACCTGGAACACGCCGAGCGATTCGCCTCGTTGCAGCATTTGATAAACTTCGTCGTCGTCTTTCGATTTGATATCGGCAAGCTCGTAACGCTCGCCCTTATGGTCCGCGATGAGGTCAAAACATTCGCGGATGCAGGTCAGCATGCCCAGCGCCAGCACATCGACCTTCATCATGTTCAGCGCATCGACGTCGTCCTTGTCCCATTCGATGAAGGTGCGGTCGTCCATCGCCGCATTGCCGATCGGCACGTAAGCATCGAGCCGGTCCTGGGTCAGCACATAGCCGCCGACATGCTGCGACAGATGCCGCGGGAATTCGATCAGCTCGGATGCGAGCTCGACGGCGAGTTCGACCATCGGATTTTCGGGGTCGAGCCCCGCCTGCCTGACCTGGGTTTCGTCGAGGCCCTTGCCCCAGCTGCCCCAGACCGTATCGGCGAGCGCCGCGGTGACGTCCTCGGTCAGTCCCAGCGCCTTGCCGACATCGCGGATCGCGCTGCGCGGCCGGTAATGAATGACGGTGGCGATGATGGCGGCGCGGTGGCGGCCATATCTCCGGTAGACATATTGCATCACCTCCTCGCGCCGCGAATGCTCGAAATCGACGTCGATGTCGGGCGGCTCCAGCCGTTCCCTGGAAATAAAACGCTCGAACAACAGATCGACCTTGGTCGGGTCGACGGAAGTCACCCGGAGCACGTAGCACACCGCCGAGTTCGCCGCCGATCCGCGGCCCTGGCAGAGGATTTTTTGGCTGCGCGCATAACGGACAATGTCGTGCACGGTGAGAAAATAATGCGCGTATTTCAGCTCCGCGATCAGATCGAGTTCCTTCTGCAAGGTCGCGCGCAGCACGTCATCGATCCCGTCAGGAAAACTTTGCTGGGCGCCGGCCCAGGTCAGGTCTTCCAGATGCTGCTGCGCGGTCTTGCCCGGCGGCACCGGCTCGTCCGGGTATTGATATCTGAGCTGATCAAGCGAAAAAACGATGCGGCCGGCAAACCGCATGGTTTCCGCGATCGCACCGGGCATATCGCGAAACAGCCTGATCATTTCATCCGCAGGCTTGAGATAGCGTTCCGCATTGGCTTCGAGACGCTTGCCGATGGTCTCGATGGTGGTCTTCTCGCGGATGCAGGTCAGAACATCCTGCAAGCGCCGGCGCGCGGGATGATGGTACAGCACCTCATTGGTCGCCAGCAGCGGCACGCGGGCGGATGCGGCGATGCGCTGGAGCCTTGCCAGGCGACGCCTGTCATCGCCGCGGTACAAAAGGCTCGCTGCAAGCCACACCCCATCGGCGCGGCTATGCTGCAACCGATCCAGAGCCTCAAGCGCTCTTGCCTCGTCGAAGCGATGCGGCAGCGCGAGAACCAGCAATTGCCCCTGCGCGAATTCCAGGAGATGATCGAGCCTCAGGTGGCATTCGCCTTTTTTGGTCTCGTCGCCTCGCTTGCCCAGCGTCAACATCTGGCAAAGCCGGCCGTAAGCTTCGCGGTTGCTGGGATAGACCAGAATATCCGGCGTGCCGTCGATAAAGACGATACGCGAGCCGATCAGAAGTTTTGGCTTGTGTTTTGACTCTTGTTTTTCCTGGGGATCGCCGAGCTCCTTGTAAGCCCGCACCACGCCGGCCAGCGTGTTATGGTCGGCGATGCCGATGGCGGAAAGACGCAGCTCGCGCGCCTGACGCACGTAATCCTGCGGATGCGAGCCGCCGCGCAGAAACGAAAAATTGGTCGTGATGCCGATCTCGGCATAGTCCGGCGTTTTTTCAACGCCGTCAGGCGCTGGCTCAATGCCGACAAGGCCGGTCATGCGAACAGCCCGTGCATGAACCAGTTCGGCTGAACGATTTCAGCCTCGCGCTGCACGATCTCGCGATCATACAGACCGTCGCGGTAAAGCCAGAACCGCAAACCCGCTTCGTCCTCGACGCGGAAATAGTCGCGCGTCATCATCGCGCCTTGTGCGCGCCACCATTCCATGGCGACCCTTTCAGGGCCTTCAACGCGCATCACCGTATGGGTGGCACGCCGCCACTGAAACCACGCCGGCGGCCCATCCGGCACTTCCGCGATCACCTTGATCGCTTCCGGCCGCTCGAACAGCCGCAACGGCCGCAATGGCGGTTCACCCTCCACCCGCGACGGCCAGACCGCATGTCCTGCCGCCGCCAGATGGTGCTGCGCCGGCGCCGCCAGCATTGCGCGCTCCGGAATATGCGTGTCCCGCGGCAGGTGCACGACCACGCGCCGTCCGCCGATGCGCGCGACGATGCGGTCGATCAAATCAGCCAATGCGTCATTGCCGTGCACATTGGCATCGAGATCGCGCTGCTGCGGCACGACGATTTCGGTGCGGCTGGCGGACAGCCTGACGAGATCGAATCCGAAACCGGGGTCGAGCGGATCGCTCAGAGCCTCAAGCCGCTCGCGAAACAGCCGGTCGATCACGCTAGGCCTGGTCACCGGCTGTCCGGTGTCCACCGCAATGGCGCGCACCGCGCCGTCGGTGCGAAAGAAGCTCGCTTCCAGCCGCCGCGCGCCCTTGCCCTGCCGGTCCATCGCCATGACAAGCATCTGCGCCAATCGGGATAAATTCGCCGCGATCACGTCTTCGGTGGCAACCGGTTCGGCAAACCGCTTTTCCACGATGTAATCCGGCAGCGGTTTTCGCGGGCTGATCGGTGCATCGCCATGTCCCAATGCGTGTTCCAGCAAAGTGGTAAAACCGGCGCCGAACCTTGCCGTGATTTCGTGGCGCGCGCGGCAGGCGACATCGCCGATGGTTTTCAAGCCGGCGCGGCGCAACCCACGTGTGATGGCGTCGTCAGCGCCGAGCGCGAACACCGGCAGTGGTCCGACCGCATCGGCTTCCTCGCCATCGCCAATGATCTGCCCGGAGACATGACGCGTCATCGTGCGCGCGCAGATCGATGTACCTGCAATCGCCGCGCTGACGGCAAAGCCCCGCCGCGTCAGCGCGCCGCACACCGTCTGCAGCAAGGCGGTTTCGCCGCCGAACAGATGGGCGCAGCCGGTGATGTCGAGAAACAGCCCATGCGGGGGATCGAGCGCCACCAGCGGCGTGAAGCGGTCGCACCAGTCGGCGATGTCATCAAGTGTTTTGGCATCCGCCGCCTGATCGGCATCGAATACTTTTAATTGCGGACAGATGGCGCGGGCGTTGGCCAGGGGAATGCCGACCTCAAGGCCGAAGCGTGCGGCCGCGTCATCCAGCGCCGAAATCTGCAGCGCGTTGTTTTGCCTGGCGACGACAATGCAGGGGTGTTCTTGTTTCACCTCTCCCGCTTGCGGGGGAGGTCGCATCGCATCATCGAAAGATGCGATGCGGGTGGGGAAAATTCTCTCCATACGAACAGTATGACTCGCGGCGACACCCCCACCCCGCCCCTCCCCCGCAAGCGGGAGAGGGAGCGCAGTGCCTTCGCGGTGGCGAGAAAGGAGCCGACCGTCCGTGCCATGAGAGATTGAAATCGCCGCAGTAGTCTTATCCGGCGCGGCGTTGTCCTGCGCGTGCCGGCGTTTGATGCGGTCGGTGGGCAGGCGCGGCAGCCACAGGCTGAGGATGCGCCGCCGGTTTGTCGAAAAGGCACTCATCACATTTCCATTCCATGATCCACCGCCCAACAGGGCCATGACGGTTGCGAACCAGTTGCGCATCGAACACCGGCGCGCCCCATGCGGTGCCAGGCGCCGCAGGGATTGAAAGCGCCGCGGTCATTGAAAGTGCGGCGGGCGGCGAATGCGCCGCGCGCACGATCCATCTGGTCTCCGCCGTCGAGGGCAACGGCTCCGCCGCCACCCGCAGCAACAGGCCGGTGACGCCCGAGGCCTGGGCCGCCAATGTCAGCTTGCGGCTGGCGACGAGATCGAGCTGCCGCGCCTGCCCCCAGACTTCCAGCACCACGGCGCCGAGCGCATCGCAGGCCAGCGCGTCGGCGGCGGTGCGCAGCGCGGTGTCGACATCGGCGGCGCGCACGCTCACCAGCAGCCGCGGATCGAGGCCGAGTTCGGCCAGCCCGCTGATCGACAGCGCGCCGGATTCAATCTCGGTAAAATCCTGCCGTACCCAAACCAGCGGCCGGCGTGCCGCTACCCGCCCTGCGAGCCCGGCGATGAAACCGGTCGCCGTGGCGCTTTGCCGGCCGGCTGGCGCGAACACTTCATGCACCGCGCCGATAGCAAGGCCGCCCTGCAGCGTTGCATCCGCGTCGGCATGCCCGAGCGCCACCCTTGCCGGCGCGCAGGCATCGCTTGATGCCTCGATGCGCCCGATGCGCCCGCGCAAAGCCGCAAGCGTGCTCATGCGTGCGCTGACCATGCGCGCCGCTCCTTCGGAGGACTTTGGGCCGTCACAGGTTCTTCTTTTGAGTGAACCCGCGGCCAGCCCATTTGTTCATGATTTGTTCTAATATAAAGCTAACATGGCGGGAGGAGTCAACCGGGTTCGGTGGAATTCTCTTTTTGCAAATAAAATCAAAGGGATTCGGCCATGGACGGGCGGCGCAAACCGGAAATCCCGACGGATATTTCCGCGGCACCGCTCCGAAGCTCCCGGGTCCAAGCCAACGGGCCGGCATCGACGGGCCGCGCGAAGGCGCGACCCGTGCGAGCTCATGACGTTAGCTGACGGTGCGCTCGATTTATCTTCGCACGCGCCATACAGAAATTTTGTGTGGGGGGCCGAGGTCGAGCTGCTCAAGGAAGTCAGGCGTTTCACCACGGCCGAGCCGCGCCGCTAATCCGTCTGGAGCGAGTTTGACAAAATCCTGCTCAGGAGCCGCCGAGCAAATTACCACGTAGTCGACGCGACGATCCCATAATATCTGACGCGCAGTCGGTATCGGCGCCAGCATCAGCTCGAACATCGCGGCGTTACCGTCGTTATTACGATGGTATGGTGCTGCAAAAATAACGTGATCGGTCTCGGCAAGAATCGCCGGTCCGAGATCGATTGGCGCCATCACACGTCCTTTCGGAAGTCGTCTCAAGAAAGCGACATCGGATACGGTCTGGCACGTTGACGCATCCCGTTCGGCGGTTGTCATCCGTGGCTTGAAGATCAAGTCGATCAACGGCTTCGTCGAAAGTCCCAAGGCTGCAAAGCTCGCTGGCGACGCGGCGAGCGCCAAAACGAGCAAGTTTCTTCCAGGGGCAAGCGTGGGCCACAGAATGGCCAGGCTCGCGGCAAAAATCGGAGCGGCCACCATCGATGCCGCCGCAGTGCCCCGCATTTCCCAAAAGCTAAACCCGATCAGCGCGGCCAGCGTCATTATGCCAGATATCCAGCAGAACCGTCGAGCCGCATTGGACCGGATCAGCGCCGCCGAAGCGAAGCCCATCGTCATCAATGGAAAGCCGTAGAAGCCGAGGACTTTTTCCGGCGAGAGCCGCAGCATTGTGGCGAGTGACATCGATTCGAAGACCTTGTCGACCCACAATGATACAACAAGCGGATCGAGCTGTGCGTAGGGCGACGCAATGCATTCCGGAAACAATAAGAGGAACGCGCCAACCAAAGCGACCGCGGACACCGCTCCCGTAGCCAGGCGCAGGCGGAACGCGGAGTGGTAGCGATCGATTGCGACCATGATGATCAGGCCGATGCCGCCGCCGGCGACCAGGAGCAGAAGCGGCCCACCGATGCTGTCGCAGACCGGCAACGCCAGCGAAGGCAGTGGAAGCAATGCCGCTGCAAGCAGGAACGACGAAGCCGCCAGCGCCGCCCCAAAGGCGCCGATCTGTCGCGAGACGGATGCACCGCGCAGGATAAAAAGGCCAGATAAAGCGAGTCCTATCGCCGCGATGGCGGGCAGCATTTCAATGCCGATTGCCAGCGATAGCGACGCCACGAGGCCGCCGAGCGCGGCCTTGACGGCACTCTGCTCGATCTGTGACGTCAGCAAGACCAGTGCGAGCAACAAATCGATCTGCGCGTTGTGGTGATCGATCGCCCCTGGCCGGAAATGAATCAGCGCCGGCGCGGATAGCACCGCCAGCACCACCGCCGCTATCCGCACGCTGGCGACGCCGTTACTCATTTGCCGGGCAATCGCCGCGACCAGCACAAGCGCGGCTGCAAGCAGCAGCGCGGGCCAAAGAAACAGCGTCACGGTTTCTGCGCCGTGCGTTCCAATCAGCGGCCTCAGCAACAGGATTAACGCGGCCAACGGCACGTCGACGACGCGCGACCAGTGCATCGGCGTGCCGGGCGGATTCAATCGATGTTGGAACAGGTCGAGCCAGCCTTGCCCATCGATCAAGTCGCGAACCTGGACGAGCCGCATGGCATCATCCGTAGACATCGCATCGAAGACGCCGCCCCTGATCGATGGCAACGCAAGCGCGACCGCTGCCGCCAGCCACAGCAGGGGTAGCAATACACCTGGATTGGCGCCGGGCCGGGCTTTCAGCGTTGCTTGGCCTGAGGTCGAACTGAGGTCGGACATGGCTCCTCATTGCTGATATTGGCCGAGGCCGCTCGTTCTTGATGGCGCGAAGACACCTTTAAGGCAGGCGCAAACGTCGCGGCAGTGTGCACAGCACCCGTTAAGCAATCCTATGCAATGATTGCCGCTCCTCCCCGACGCATTGGAGAAACGGACACCGGAACACCAAATGCTCCTGAATCTACCCGGACAGGAACAGAAAGTGGAAACGATTCGAGCCCATAATCCAATTGAAACAAGCCACCAGACGGCCCCGGAATCGGCCGCGAGTTCGATCCGGGGGCATTGCCGGAGTCAGAAATGGCGCGCATAGGTACTCGAGCTGAAGTCTGGTTTTCCAACGTGATCGCCTCTTTTGCGCGCTATGTCGCGGAAAGAACGCTATCCGAATCCGTTCCAATGCTGATGCGTCATGATGCCGTCGTGGATTCCTACAACCACGCAAAAGAAAGCATGCAGGGCGCGTATTCGTTCCTGGATCGATTTGAGGGGCTCGCTCTTTCGATCGAGGAGGCAAGGCGTAGATTTCCGTCCCGCAGACTGGTGCTGGAGTTTGGGGTCTACAAAGGCGGAATGATCAATCACCAGGCCAAGACGTTTCCCGAGTTGAATTTTGTCGGATTTGACAGCTTTGAAGGCTTGCAGGAAAACTGGAGCGGGATGGCTCCGGCGAAAACATTCGATCTCGGCGGCAGGCTGCCGAGGGTCCGGCGCAATGTCAGGCTGGTGAAGGGATGGTTTGCGGAGTCAGGCCCGCGCTGGAAGTCGCAAAATCCTGCGTCCGATATTCCGCTGCTGGTGCACGTCGACTGTGACACCTACGCCGCGACGGTCGACGTGCTGGAATTGTGTTCCGACTACGTCGGGCATGGCCTGGTTTTTCATTTCGACGATTTCTTCGGGTTTCCCGGCTGGAGAAGCGGCGGATTCAAGGCGCTGCTGGAAATCTCGGAAAAACGGCGATGGCGCCTGACCTATCTGTCCTATGGGACAAAAGAGGTGTCGGTGCTGGCGGAAACGCAGGCCGGCTGACACGGCCACGCTCGAGCGAGCGTTGACGTTTCATTGCTGCTTCAAAAAAGACGCTTCCAAGCGCGTCGATAAGCCCGACGTCAACGAAGCTGAGCTCCCCTCGGAAAGCACTTTATTAACCGGCATTACCCTACCGTCATTCGATCCAGCGCAACTTTTCTTGATATTCCCTTGAGATTAAACCGATGGCATTGAACCTGAAAGCCGCCGGCACCCCAGCGCAAGTTTCGTACAAAATAGATTGGGATAGCCACGCCACACCAACGCAAATAGCGACGATCTGCGTCGCGGCCGCGCTATTGTCATGCATCTTCACCGGGTATGTGTTCGGAGTATCGAACCAACACTATTATTTGCCGATCGTGGAGCGCCTCTACGATGAGCCGCAATTCAAGAACGATGTCTTCATTCAATCGCTGCGGTACTACGCCTCCGGCATATGGCTGGCCATTGGCGCGGGACCGAAATATCAGGACGGCGGATACGTTCTGCTGCTGGTGCTGTTTTATCTTTCGAGACTGCTTTCATTCATTGGCTTTGTTTGCTGCGCCTCGCAACTCGGAATCACCACCATTCGAGATCGCCTGATCTTTTGCGCCATCGTCTGCTTCACTGTATTGCTCGACGGAAACAGCTTTGCCGGACATGGCGGACTGTTCCTGATCTTTTTTACGCATTCCGAGGTCGCGAACGGCACGACTCTGCTTGCGATATATTTCGCAATCAGAAGCCGCTTCGCAACGGCGCTTTTCTGGACGGGGGCAACCTTCTTCGTCAACGCCTTCATGGGCATCTGGCTGGCTGCCGTTCTATTGCCGATCGCCATCACGCTCCTTCAGGAGAGAAAAATCGAGATTCGCACGCTGTTGCGGCAGGCGGTCCCGGGAATGGCGAGCGCTGCGTTGTTCGCGGTGCCGATCGTCTACAACATCTTTTCCAACCCCGAGTTACGTACACCGATTGATTTCGACTATGTCGGATACCTCCGGGAATTCTATGGATCTCATTTCCTGATCGACTCCAACTCCGGCGAAGACATTCTTCTTTTGCTCAGCGTGATCTGTCTGGGCTGGCTATCGCTCAGACAGATTGAACCATCGACGCCGCAGGAGATTTCAACAACACAATTCCGGGCGGCCTTTGTAGCGATCGTATCGATTTACCTCGTCGGCATTTTGGTTCCTTACCTCACTTCAAATCCAAGCATTCTGAAGCTGCATTTTCTGCGCAGCAGCGCGGTAATTCAGCTTCTCACCGTCGTCGGTGCCGGCGCACTGTCGACCCGATGGATATCAAGCTCCGATCACACCCGATCCGAACTCCTGGGTCCGCTGCTGCTGCTGTTTATCTGCGCAACGAAATATCTGCTTCCACTGGCGGCGATCGTCGTTGGTTTGGCGGACCATTGGCGCGCCCGGCAAACAACCCTGGCGCTGCGAGTCGCGGTCTTCGCCAGTTTGGGCCTCGTCATTATTCCCTGGCAGCTTTGGCAACGAACGAAACTCATCGCCGAACTGAATCGTGACGTCGCCGACTGGCAAAGCGTCGGCGCCTGGGCAAGGTCGGCGACGGCATCCGACGCCGTCTTCCTGATCCTGACGTCGAGCGCGGTTTCGCTGCAGGGACAATCCGAAGCCGACATCCAACGCTCGCTTGGGTTGACGTCCGCAGCATCGATATTTCAGGTCGCTTCACATCGCCGCGTGTGGGTTGATTTCTACAGCGGCGGCGCGGCAATCGTGACGCCGTCCTACTACAAGGAATGGCATAGCAGGATAGCAGCAGAGATGGTGCTGCGAACGCTTCCCGAGAAACTGAGTTACGCCCGCAGCAATGGCATTCAATACCTTGTCGAAGATTGCGCGCTGTTTCGCGACGCCAATGTCGCTCCCGCGTTCCGCAGCGGGAATCTCTGTGCGTCGCCGACGGGCGCAGGCTCGAGCGAGCGTTGACGTTTCATTAACGCTTTAAATGGACGCTTCCAAGCGCTGCGATAAGCCCGATGTTAACGAAGCTCTGCGCAAATGCGGCGGAAAACCGCAGGGATCGCGCAGCGCATGACCACAGATGCAGACATTTTCGTAATCGGCGCCGGGCCCGCCGGTCTCACCACGGCCTACTGCCTGACCAAGGAGACGCCATCGGTCATCGTGATCGAGAAAGATCCTGTTTACGTCGGCGGCATCAGCCGCACCGTGCGCCACGGGAACTTCCTGTTCGACATCGGCGGCCACCGGTTTTTCTCCAAGGCAAAGGAAGTCGTCGATCTCTGGCACGAAATCCTGCCTGATGACTTCATCACGCGGCCGCGACTATCGCGCATCTACTATGGCGGAAAATTCTATTCCTATCCGTTGAGCGCGTTCCAGGCGCTGCGCAATCTCGGGATATTCACCAGCGCCGCCTGCGTCATATCCTACGCCTATGCCAAGGCGTTCCCGATCGCGTCGCCTCGCAGCTTCCACGATTGGGTACGCAACCGGTTCGGCGAGCGCCTGTTTCAGATCTTCTTCAAGACCTACACCGAGAAGGTGTGGGGCATGCCGTGCGACGAAATCTCCGCCGATTGGGCGGCGCAGCGCATCAAGGGACTGGATCTTCGGGTCGCAATCACGAATGCGCTGAAGCACTCGTTCGGACGCAAGGCAAAGGCCGCTGCGGCCGGCGGCGATGTCGTAAAGACGTTGATCGAGTCGTTCCAATATCCGCGCAAGGGTCCAGGCATGATGTGGGAAGCCGCGGCAGCGAAAATTACCGGGCGCGGCGGCCGAATCCTGATGGGTCGCGAGTTGGTCGAACTCGCTTACGATGCCGTCCAGAAAATCTGGCGCATCGAAGTCGCGACCGCCGGCGGAAAACGCGAAAGCTACACAGCGCGCCACGTCGTGAGTTCCGCGCCGGTACGCGAGCTGGTGCAGAAACTCTCGCCGAAACCGATCTCGCTGTTGCACGCGCGTGAACTGCGCTACCGTGATTTCCTCACGGTTGCGCTGATGATCGACAAAACGGACGTATTTGCCGACAACTGGATTTATATCCACGATCCCTCGGTGAAGGTCGGCCGCGTGCAGAATTTCGGCTCGTGGTCGCCCGAGATGGCGCCGGCCGGCATGACCTGCCTCGGCCTCGAATATTTCTGCTTCGAGGGCGATGGCCTGTGGACGATGTCGGACGAGGAACTGATCGCGCTTGCGACGCGCGAGGTCACCAAGGTCGGTTTGGTCGCGGCCAGCGACGTGACCGGCGGTTGCGTGGTGCGCCAGCCCAAGGCCTATCCGGTCTACGACGACGCCTATCGCGACCACATGGCGATCATCCGGCGCGACCTGGAGCAAAGCTATCCGAGCCTGCATCTGATCGGCCGAAACGGAATGCACAAATACAATAATCAGGATCACGCCATGATGACGGCCATGCTGACGGCGCGGAACATTCTGGCCGGTGAGCGCATCTATGACATATGGCAAGTCAACGAGGACGCGGAATATCACGAAGCGGGAGAGTCGAGCGCGCAGGCAGCGCTTGCGAGCGAGCGCCTGGTGCCGCGCAAGGCGAACCCCCGGGCAGCCTGACGCTCCGCGCTGGCAGGACCGGAAGATGCAGCATCGAACGCGCGATCTGCTGATTTGCCATCAGGCCTGGTTGGCCGACGCATTGGGCGCCCATTCGGCCAAGCCGGGGGCTCCACAATCGACGGTGCAAGGTGGCTGGCGCCAGGCGCCAAAATTGAGCATGCTGATCCGGGCCTTGGCATCAACCGGGAAATAAACCGGATGTCGGAGCGCTGAGCGATGGTTGGCGAGTCAATCAAAAGAAAGATCCTCGGCATTGCCGTGGGGCTGATCGTGCTCATGGCCGTGACGTCGGTTCTGTCGACGGTGATTTCAAGAAAGGTCGCCCATCAACTCGACGAACTCTCGGGCAGATACGTCGAAGCCTACGGCCACCTCGCACGAATGAATGTCGACTCGCTCGAGCAGGCATTGGCGCTGCGCCGGATGGTCATCGCAAAAATGCAGTCGCCGCCGGACGAAGCGACCTTTGCCGAGCGTCAAAAGGAATATGAGGCAAAACATCTCGAAATAGATCGCGAAGCGAAAGCGGCGCGGGTTCTCATCAATGCGATCA
>Ga0116129_1000707_pt1 | contig 20238 bp, 15 predicted proteins | sample June2015DPH_17_2_FD_89732 | JGI IMG/M metagenome (GOLD analysis project Ga0116129, IMG submission 89732) | Peatland microbial communities from SPRUCE experiment site at the Marcell Experimental Forest, Minnesota, USA - June2015DPH_17_10 | ecosystem: Environmental > Terrestrial > Soil > Wetlands...
CCGAGGATTTCAGAGAGTTGTGCATCGAAGCATGGAATACCGGATGCGTGAGTCCCTAACCAAGACGCGATCGTAAGCCGGGGCCCCATGTGAGAGACTTCTCAATCCACTAGCGGCCGGTCTGTGCCAGGGGTTCAGCCGGTCGCTTACGAAATTTCGTAAGGCCGACGTGTCTTCAAATCAGTGCACGCCCAGCTGATCGAATAGAAAGGCAGTCACATCCGCCTGCTGGGCGATTCGCTCGCTGAGAGCGGTTCCGATCCCATGTCCGGCGGCGTTGGTGGTTCGTAACAGCACCAGGCGCTTGGTTCCGCTCGCTTGGAGCCGCGCCGTCATTTTCCGCGAATGCGATGGATCCACGCGAGGATCGTTCGCGCCGGTGAGGAACAGCACCGCCGGGTACTGCGTGCCGTCCGTGACATGGTGGTACGGCGAGTAGCCGTAGAGGGCCTTAAATTGATCGGCCTCTTTCACAGTGCCAAATTCCGTCACGTTGAAGGCGCCGTTGGGTTGCAGCTCCACTCGCAGCATGTCGTAAATTCCGACGTGCGAAACCACCGCGCGAAACAGCTCCGGATGCTGGGTCAGCGCCGCTCCCATCAGCAGTCCGCCATTACTGCCGCCCTCGATCGCGAGGCGCGCCGGAGTGGTGTAGTGAAGGTCGATCAGCCGTCGCGCGGCGGCGGCGAAATCGTCAAAAACGTTCTGCTTTTTGGTCAGCATCCCGGCCCGGTGCCAAGCCTCTCCGAATTCGCCTCCGCCACGAAGATTCGCGTAGACATAAATCACTCCGTGGTCGAGCAGAGGCCGCAAGGCGAGGTCGTAGGAGGGTTCCAGGTTGATACCGTATCCGCCGTAGCCATACAGCACCACCGGATTGTTTCCATCCCGCTTGGTTCCCTTTCGTTGAATGATGTTCAGCGGCACTTTGGTTCCGTCTTTTGAAGTGGCGAACTCCCGGATCACTTCGCAATCGCTGAAATCGGCCGCGCCTTTTTCCTGGAGCGCGGTGGGCGTCAACTTTCCTGAATCGCCGTCGTAGCGAACCCACCTGGGCGGGGTCAGATACGTTGCGGTATCGACCAGAATCTGGTCCTCTTTAACGCGAACCACGCCCCGCACGGAGGAGACTGGCGGCAGAGGAACTGTGCTGCGCGCCTTTCCGTCCAGATCGAAAACCCTCACCTGGGACGGACCGCCGGTTTGATCGATCACATAAAGCCGGCTCCTGGCGGGCACTATATCGCTGATCGCGACCTTGCTCTCCGCCACGATCATTTTCGCTTCCGCCAGATTCGGCCGGCTGAGCGGAACGCGCACGATCTTTCCCATCGGCGCGTTTTGCCGCGACAGCAGATACAAATTTCCGTCCGGACCAAACGCCGCGACGGAGACTTCATCGGAGAGCCGCGTCACTTGCGTCCATTCACCCGCCGGACCCAGCAGGTAATGCGCAAAATCGCCGCCATCTCCATTGGCCATGCGCGCCAGGATGTACTTTCCATCCGCTGAACTGTCGAGTATGATCTCGGCGATGCGCGGGAAATCCTTGCCGAGCTCATATACGTCCTGCTCCGTTTTCGTGCCCAGGCGGTGAAAATAAACCTGCTGGTAGAAATCGAGATCGGGCGCGGGACGCTCGCCCGAGCGCGGGTAGCGCGTGTAATAAAATCCCGATCCGTCCGCGTTCCATGCCACGCTGCCGCCGGCAGTTCCCCCGTTCACCCGCGGAACTACGTCGCTGAGCGCACGCCCCGCCGCGACGTCATAAACGTGGACGTCTCCGCTCTCACTTCCGCCGGTTGACAGCGAAACCGCCACGTAGCGGCCATCGAGCGAGGGCTGGTAGAAGTCGATCTCCGTTCCCCCTTTGGCGTCGATTTGATTGGGGTCCGCGATGATGCGCTCCGAAGCCGGATCGTCCGCTGATTTCAGCGTCACCAGCGCGGGCTGCTCTTTAGGAGGTTGGGTCTTCATGGCGAATAGAATTCCGCCGCGGGAGATGAGTACGGAGTATCGCACGGACTGTTGCGAGTACAGTTTTTTCAGCTCTTCATAAACGGCGGCGCGCGCCGGCAATCCGTCAAGATACTTGCGCGCGGCCCCATTTTCCGCGTCGCTCCATTTCTTCACCGCGGGATCGGAAGGATTTTCGAGCCAGCGATAATCGTCGGTAACGGCGACTCCTTGGTAGGTGTCGGTCACAGGCCGCTTTTCGGCGGTGGGAGGCTGCGCGAGGAGGGTTGTACCGATCAAAAGAAGCACCAGGGACATTATGTCCAATAGTGTACCGGGATCAGCCAGCCAGCCTCGTTCTCGGATCAGCGGTGAACGGGACGTGATACAAGAGAGCTAGTATGAAGATCAAAATTCTGCTGCTGGCCGCGCTGACTGCCGGCGCGATTTGTGCTCAAAATCAACCCGTGCTGGGCGAGGAGACCGTCAAGGTCTCTGACCACGTTTGGGCGATCATGGGTTTCCCCAACATCGCGATCGTGGTCGGGAACCGTGCGACCCTGGTGGTCGATACAGGCCTGGGGCCGGCTAACGGAGCCACCATTACTCGGGTTGTGGCCAAGCTTGCGCCGGGCAATCAAAAGCTCTTTCTGACCACCACCCATTTTCATCCGGAGCACGCCGCCGGGGAAGCCGGTTTTCCTCGCGGCACGATTCTGATCCGCAATTCCGTCCAGCAGCAGGAAATGGAACTGCACGGCAAGGAAATGGTGGAGATGTTCGCCAGCCGATCCGCCAAGCAGAAGGAACTGCTTGAAAATGCCACGCTGCGCACGCCTGATATCACCTTCGATAGTGAGGCGAAACTCGACTTGGGCGGCGTCACGGCGCGGCTGCTCTGGTTCGGCGGCGCGCATACCAAGGGAGATGAGCTGACGTTTGTCGAGCCGGACCGGACCCTGGTATCGGGCGATGTGGTGCAGAACAAAACGGTGCCCAACATATTCGGCGACGGAGGAACGCCTGCGAGCTGGCTGACGGTGCTGGACAAGGTTGCGGCACTGAATGCTTTGCATGTGCTGCCGGACCACAGCGCGCCGGGAGACGGTTCGCTGGTCGCGGCGGAGAAGAAGTTCATCGGCGATCTGCGGGCGAGCGCCCTGGAGCTCAAGAAGAAAGGCGTCTCCGCGGACGAGGCGGGAAAACAGCTCGCGGTGGAGTTCAAGGCGAAGTATCCGGACTGGCCGAGCATGAACGTGGCCGGCTTCGTCCGCAGCATCTACGCCGAGTAGATTTTTAGTATCGCCAACTGGTTAGGTCCGCTCCGGGCGGAGCGGTTTTCTGAATGCGTTCCATAATCTGGGGCACATACATCTGGTTGTAATGCAGGCGCGAGTACCAGTTCGGCTTGTCCGGATCGCCATTCCAGCAATGCTCGGCGCGAGGGCCGTAGCGGACTTCCCCTTCGTAGGGAACGCCATGACCCGGGGTTCCGGTCTGCTTCAAAAAATCCTCCATCAGGTACACCGCGTCGTTTAGAAAATAAGTGTCCTCGAAGCCGACATAAAGGTGAATCTTCCCTTGTAGCTTAGGGCCAAGCGTCAGCCAATCGCGTTGCAGAATCGCGTCCAGATCATAATGCTCACGCCAGTATTCGGCTGTGTGGTGGTCGATGACGCCGGTTTGTTTATCGAAAATCGGCTGCGGGTAGCCGTCTTCGCCGGCGGGAGAATAGACCGCCTGCCAGATATCGAACTGCTCGCCTGAACGGCCGCGGTCGCCCAGCGCCGCTTCATAAGCGACGTTGTCACGAATGGAAATCAGGGTGTGGCCAAGATAATCGCGCATGGACGGCTGCTCGATCCTCTTGTTGGCGCCCTGAAGATAGAACATGTTCTCGTCCTTATAAAGATCGACGGTCGAATAGGCGTGGAAATCGACCGGATCCGGGCATGCGGCGAACGCGCCGTTGTAGTGGTCGGGATAGAACATCTGCACGGCAAGCGATTCCCAGCCACCGGTCGAGCCTCCATAAACGAATCGAGCCCAGCCTTGGCCGATGCCGCGAAACTGATGCTCGATCGCCGGGACAAGCTCGGTTTCAATGGCATCTCCGTAAGGACCTAGATTGGCGGAGTTCACGGCATAAGAATCATCGTAATAAGGATTGGCGTGCTGGAGCTTCACAATCAACATGCGCGGCGTATTCGGCGCGATCCAGGCCTGATAGTTCTTGTACGCCTCCTCCTGTTGAATGCGGTTATAACCGGCGAGGTGAAAGCGGTCTGAATAGTCAGGCTTCAAGTTGGAGTCCGGCGGAGTCTCGCGGAAATCGTTGAGGCCGGATACGAAGTGGTCGTGAAAAATGACCAGCGGATAGTGCGCCTGCGGATGCGCGTCGAAGCCTTCGGGCACCAGCACAATCGCCGAAAGGTGAATGGGAGAGCCCCGAATTTCGTCAGCAATTTCGATTCAATGCGAAGGTGGCGAACGTACCTGGTATCCGGTTCCGGAACAATCGGCGGAATCGCGTCGTCGAGCGAAACGGCAATAGGAGGCGCGGCCGGGCCGATGCGAACTTTTCGCGGCTTCGAGAGCAGATTGCCCGGCGCGAGGTTCCAATGTTGGCCTTCGCCGCGATCGGGCGCCAGCTTGACCGTTTTCCCGTCCGACCGGTGAAAGGTTTTATAAACGTTGAGCACGGCCTGAATGGTATATTCGCCCGGCGGCACGTCCTTCAGGTTGGCCCGCGGATAGCCCTGCGCGTTGTCACCGATCGAGAGCGGTACGCCAGGCTTCCATCCGTCGACCGTGACGCCGAAAATCATCTGCGACTTGGGCGTATCGTCGATCTGCATGCGCGGCTCGTCGCCGGGGTCGTTCGAGAGAAGAAGCAGCACGCGGCCGTCAAGGGGCTTGGGCGAGCGCACGGCCGGGAAGGACACCGTGATCGTCTGAGCGGAGGCGGGTACCCACAGAGCGGCGGCTAGGCAGACAAGAGGGCGCATATTGGATTATAGGCCCGGTATCCCCTCCTTTACAGTCGGGGTTCGGTGTCGATGTTGAGGTAACCCATGCGCGGATGAAGACGCCGTACGAACCCCGACTGTAAAGGAGGGGATAGAGTCAAGGTTTCGCGGGTCTCGTGAAATTCACAATGTTTTCCCATTCGCTTGCGTCCGATCGCGCGACTACCGCGACTACGGGATCCGTGTCACTGATGTTGAATACTTCGTGGGGGACACCGGGTTCGATGAAGATGAAGTCGCCCGCTTCATTTTCGAGCTTATGCTCCAGCGCAGGACCGTATTCATGCCGGACGCGGCCGGCGAGGATGTAGAGCATCACCTCAAAATCCACGTGGATGTGCGCATAGGCGATGCCGCCGGGCGGGATGGTGGCGACGTTCATCGAGAGCTTCTTCGATCCGACATTCTTTGCCGACAGGCCCGATTTGTAGCGGATGCCGTTCCATCCACGCACGTTTCCGCCGCCGCGGATCGTGAGGATGCCATCGGCGCCTTCCACCGTGCCGAGTTCTGCTCCGGTTTCCATGGAACTATCTTTACAAAATGGCACAGAAGATTGTAACGGCGGCGGCGCGGGAGCCATCCCAATGACAGACTACCTGTTTGCTGCTTGGAGAAAAGAAATTAATGCGCCCGAAGTATTTTGCCGTCGCGATGTTTATCTGCGCGGCTAGCGCCTTGGCTCAGACGAGCCGCATCACGCAGGCTGTCGACAATAGCCAGCGTACGATTCTTGCGGGGCACCTTCATCCTAAGGCCACGGCCGCTAGCGACCAGGGGCAAGTGGCGCCTTCGCTTCCAATGCCCTATATTACGCTGACGCTTGCGCCGTCCGCGAGTCAGCAGGCCGATCTCGAAAAGCTGCTGATCGCTCAACAGACGAAAGGCTCGCCGGACTATCAGCACTGGTTGACGCCGGAGGAATACGGGCAGCGCTTCGGAATCAGCGATGCTGATATTTCCAAAATCACGCAGTGGTTGCAGGGGCAAGGTTTGAAGGTCCTTTCCGTGGCGCGGGGCCGGAACTGGATTGCGGCCACCGCCACCGCGGCGCAGGTGGAGGCGGCGTTTCAGACCCAGATTCACAGCTACGCGGTGAGTGGGGAGACGCATTATGCGAACGCGACGGAACCGTCTGTCCCGGCGGCGTTCGGCTTGGTGGTGAAAAGCATTCGCGGGCTGAACGATTTCCGCATGAAGCCGCGGGTCAAGCGTAAAAATACTTCGTCGGACGGTGAGCACTTCATTGCGCCGGACGATCAGGCGACAATTTACGACATCACGCCGTTGTACAACGCCGGTATCAACGGGACAGGACAGAAGATCGCGATCGCCGGACAGACCGAGGTTAATCTTTCCGATATTCAGACGTTCCGCAGCAGCTACGGGCTGCCGGCCAATAATCCGCAGACGGTGCTGGTGCCGGGATCGAAAAACCCGGGAATCCAATCGTCGACGGGCGATCTTGCGGAGTCGGACCTGGATCTGGAATGGTCCGGCGCGGTGGCGCGGAACGCAACCATAATTTTCGTATATTCCACCGATGTGGTGACGTCCGCGCAGTATGCCATCGACCAGAATCTGGCGCAGGTGCTCAGCATGAGCTATGGCTCCTGCGAGCTGGAGACGCCGCAGTCTGAATATTCCGCGTTCGTCTCGTGGGCGAATCAAGCTAGCGCGCAGGGAATGACATGGTTCGCCGCCTCCGGCGATGATGGCGCGGCGGACTGCGCCGATTCTGAAAATCCGGGGCTCGCGGTAGATCTTCCGGGCAGCGTGCCGGGAGTGACCAGCGTGGGCGGAACGGAGTTCGTCGAAGGCTCCGGCATCTATTGGAGCAGCAATAACAACGGCAACGACGCATCGGCTTTGTCGTACATTCCGGAGACGACATGGAACGATGGCTCCTCAGGCGGGGAGATCTCGGCCACCGGCGGCGGCGCCAGCGTTCTGTTTGCGAAGCCCACCTGGCAAAACGTTGCCGGCGTGCCGGGCGATAACGCGCGCCACGTTCCAGATGTAGCGCTGAGCGCCTCGGCCGATCATGACGGTTATCTGGTCTATAGCGGCGGGAGTCTTCAGGTTTACGGAGGAACTTCGGTAACGGCGCCTTCTTTTGCCGGGATCACGGCGCTTCTGAATCAGTCGCTGAGCTCGGGGGGAGTGGGGAACATCAATCCGCATCTGTATTCGCTGGCGCCCTCGGGTTGGGATTCGGGCATGTTTCACGACATCACGACAGGTAACAATATTGTCACCGTGGCATGTTCCAAAAGAGAGCCGGACTGCACGGCGAGCGCAGTGGGGTACTACGCGGGCGTGGGCTACGATCAGACGACGGGGCTCGGTTCCGTGGACGTTTACAAACTGGTTACGGGATGGAACGGCGCGACCGTGAGCACGTCAAATCCGACGACCAGCATCACGTTGCTGAGTAATCTGACCACGGTATCCTCGAACGATGTTGCGTATGTGACGGTGACGGTCACGTCGACGGGCGGAACAACGCCTTCGGGATCGGTTTCATTTTCGATCAGCGGGACTTCGTTGGGAACGGCGGTATTGACGGGTTCGGCGGGCACGGCGACGGCGACGCTGGCGGTGAACGGCGCGCAGTTGCCGCTGGGTTCAGGGACCATTACGGCGACCTACAACAGCACCAGCAGCGCATCGGTGACGGTGAACGTGATCGCGTCCGGTTCGAGCGCCAGTCCGGCGATCAGCAGCGTAGCCAATGGAGCCAGCTTCAAGTCAACCTTCGCACCAGGCGGGATTCTGAGCGTATTCGGGTCGCAGCTCTCGCCATCTACCCAAAGCGCATCGAGCGTGCCGCTGCCGATTTCAATGGCCGGGGTGGAGGTGCTGGTGAACGGAGTGGCGGCGCCGCTCTATTACGTCAGCCCAAGCCAGTTGAACGTGCAGATCCCGTATCAGGCGACCGCCAACAGCACGGCGGAGCTGAGCATCAACAACAACGGCAAGGTGATCACGCAATCGTTCCCGGTATCCTCGCAGGCGCCGGGAATTTTCACCACTACGACAGGCGCGCTGGTTCCTACGCCGACGGCGGCAGCGGGACAGGAGATCTCGTTTTACATTACCGGCGCGGGCGCTGTTTCCCCGGCGATCGCGACCGGCGCGGCGCCTGCGGCCTCGACACCGCTTACGGATCTGCCAGCGCCGGTACAGTTCACCGCCGTAACAATCGGCGGGGCCACGGCGGCCATCGATTTCATCGGCATCACCCCCGGTTTGGTGGGCGTGATGCAGATCAATGTGACAGTGCCCAACGGGATCGCGGCGGGCGCGCAGCCGGTGCTGGTGATCGTGAACGGGGTGTCCAGCGCCCCGGCTACGGTCACGATTACGAACTGAGCGTGGCTCTATTCGTGGCGTAAGGCGACCATCGGATCTACTTGCGACGCGCGCCGGGCCGGGAGGAATCCGGCGATCAGGGCCGCGGCGGCGAGGATCGCGACTGCGGCGCCGATCGACCAGCCGTCGGTGGGCGTAACGCCATAGAACATTCCCTTGATCGCGCGCCCGGCCGCCATCTCCGCGGCGATTCCGATGGCGATCCCAATCAAAACGAGGCGCGCCGTCTCCCCTAAAATCAGCTTCTGAATACCGATCCTCTGCGCGCCCAGAGCCATGCGGATCCCGATCTCGCTGGTGCGCTGCGCGACCCCATAGGAGAGCACGCCGTACAGTCCGATGGCCGCCAGGCCGAGCGCCAACAGGCCGAATGCGCCGGCCAGCAACGCCAGCAGACGCTGCTCGGAAAGAGTGTTCTCCACCTGCTTGTCCATGGTCATCACGTCGAACTGCGGAAGCTTGGCATCGATCCCGCGGATCGCCGCCCGTACATCGCCGGCCACGCGCACCGGATCGACGGTGGTGCGAACCATCAGCGTGGCGCTGCCGAGCGATTCGGCTTGCAGGAACGGTGTGAACATCACGTCCTGGCTGCCCTCCCGCATGCCAAAAATCTTGACGTCGCGAATCACGCCGGCGACGGTCAGAGAGTCATTCTGGCGCAATCCGATGCGCTGTCCGACAGGATCCTTATCGCCGAAAAAATGCCGCGCCATGCTTTGATTGATCACGACAACCTTGGGCGCGCCGGCGTTATCGCGCTCCGTAAAATCGCGGCCGGAGGCCAGGTGCATTCCGGAGATGGCGAAGAAGCGCGGACCCACTTTATTCGAAATTACCCACAGCTTGCGCGGATCCTCGCCCTTCTGAAGCGTGTAGCCGGGAACGGAAATGGAGTTCAACATGACTTCGCCCTTCATTAGCCGCGACTCCATAAGAGAAACCGACCGCACGCCGGAAAGGCCGCCGACGCGTTCCAGAATCTGCTGATAAAGCTGCTTCGTCGCGGCGTCTTTGTAGCCCGCGAGCATCGGATCGAGCGTTACGAGAAGGGAGTGATCGCGATCGTAGCCGAGGTCGACGCGGTCCAGATTGCGGAATGTTTCGAGGAACAGCGCCGCGCCAACGAGCAACGTTAGCGAGAGCGAGATTTGCGCCGCCACCAGCACTCGCGCCAGAGGCAGGCGCCCGGCGTGACGGCCTGATCGTCCGCTCTTCAGTGCCTCCGCGAAATCAATTCCGGTGGCGCGCAGCGCGGGAACAATTCCGAACAACAGCGCGTTGGCCAGGCAGATGGCGGCGGTGAATCCTAACACGCGCAGGTTCCAGCCAGTGGGAATCGCGCCCGCCCGCGCGCCGGCGAAATAGATGATGGCATCGCGCGCCCACATTGCGAACACGATCCCGAGTACGCCTCCGAGCACGGCCAGCAGCAGGCTCTCCGTTAGAAGCTGGCGCACCAGGCGCCCGCGGTTGGAGCCGAGGCTAAGACGAATCGCGATTTCGCGCTGCCGGGCGCTGGCTTTGACCAGCAGAAGATTCGCGACGTTGGCGCAGGCGATCAGCATCACGATGGCGACCACGGCCATCAGAACTTTCAACGGCTCCGAGAATCGAAGGCGGGCGCTGGCAAAACCCTGGCTGGCCGGCGTGAGTTCGATCCAGGTTCCCTGAATCGATGCGAGTTCCTGAGGATCGGATCCGGCGTTGTCGAGCGCCGCCTGACGAAAAATTCCGCTCAGTTCGTTCGAGATGTCGCGGGTCGCAATACCGGGCTTCACGCGCGCAATCACATCGCCTGCACCGTCGGTTGGCTTGGGAAACGCTGACGACAGGCGGCTCTCCTGAACTTGCGGCCGCGTGGATGCGGGCATCATGATTTGAGCGGGAACATCGGCTGAGATTCCGTAGAATTCCCGGGGAGTGACGCCGATGATGGTGAACGGCACACTATTGACCGTGATCGCGCGGCCGATGACGCCGGGATCGCCTCCGAAACGCGTTTGCCAATAGGCGAAACTGACGATCGCCAGGCGTCCATCGGGCCGGTCCTCATCAGATCCGAACGTGCGGCCAAGGATCGCGGGCACGCCCAGCACGGAAAAGTAATTGCCGGAGACGAAGTTTCCCGCCGCAAGCTCAGCCTGTCCGTTGACGCCGACATTCAGCTTCTCCTGCCTGGAATCCGAGGCCACGCCCGCGATGGTTTTCGCGCGCTGCTGCATTTGCCGCAGCGCGGCATTGGAAATCGTGAGCGAGACTCGCACGCTGCCCGCTTGGACCGCGTTGGTGTTCACGAACATCAATTGTTCGGCGTGCGACACCGGGAGCATCCGTAAAAGGACCGCATCGATCAGGCTGAAGATCGCGGTATTGGCGCCGATGCCGAGCGCCAGCGACAGGATTGCCGCGGCGGCGAACCCTGGACTTTTGAGCAGCATGCGGGCGGCAAATTGCAGGTCGGGAATAACGGTTTTCATATGATCGACTCCAGCTTATACGATGGGACGATAGACGCGCGATTGTGTCACGCTTTTTTCCGGTGAGACGCTGTAACGGTATCTCCCGGGAAAGCACTATATTCCCGAAGGAGACTTCCGATGCCCGACGTAACCAAAATGATTTCTCTTCCCGGCAGTACGCGAAAAGCGATGCCTGGCGCCAAGCTGCTGCGCAAATCCGATGTGGCCGAACGCATCAAAGTAAGCGTCTTCGTGAGGCGAAATCCCAATCCGCCGGCGAAGGCGGTTTCCTCGGCAGCGGCGCTCAGCGCGGAGCTTCCGAGTAAACGGAAAGCGCTTACAAAAGCTGAGTTTAACGCGGTTTATGGCGCCGATCCCGCCGATCTGGAACGCGTCGAGGCGTGGGCCGCGAAGAGCAAACTCAAGGTGCTGGATCCGAGCGTCGCTAAGCGTCGGATCATGATGGAAGGAACCATCGATGACATTCAGCGGGCCTTTGGTGTTCAGCTCAATGAATACGAGCACCCTACGCAGGGACATTTTCGCGGACGCGAAGGCGACGTCAAGATCCCGAGCGATTTGGCCGGTGTGATTGAAGGCGTCTTTGGTCTGGATACGCGCAGGGTGGGCCAATCGCGCCGCCGGAAAATCGCCGGACGGCGGGTGAGTTGGGAAACTCTGAAAGCAACGCCGCCCGCGAAAGGCGCGACCCATCCGACGCTCGCGACGCTCAGTAATCAGTGGCCGGGCACATTCTTCCCGCCCCAGGTTTCGGAACTTTATAGTTATCCGGCATTCGACGGCACCGGTCAGAATATCGCGATCTTCGCTTTCAACGGTCCGCCTTCGCCCGATCCGCAAGGCGGTTACAGCCTGGCTGCGCTGAACACTTATTTCGAGAAGGTGCTGGGCGGTAAAACTCCGTCGATTACCAACGTTGTGGTGCAAGGCCCCGGCAACGATCCTGGACCCGATTCGACCGCGTCCGAAAATGGGGGCGATTCGACAGGTGAAGTGATGCTGGATATGTGCGTGGTCGGATCCGTCGCGCCCGGCGCTAAGATTTTCATGTACTTCACGGAGTTCAACAGCCAGGGATGGATCGAGGCGTTGAGCGAGGCGATCACCGACAATAACGACATTTCAGTGATCTCCATCAGCTACGGAAATCCCGAGGACGATCCGCAAGGGGCATGGACCGCGATGGCCGTAACCCAGGTCAACCAAGCCATGGAAGCGGCTGGCGCCAAGCAGATCACCATTTGCGTGGCGGCCGGCGACGATGGATCGAGCGACGGCGTATCAACCGGCGCGCATGTCGATTTTCCGGCGTCCAGCCCCTATGTTCTGGGGGTCGGCGGCACCAAGCTGACGGCCACCAAGGGATCTCCTGCGGCGATCGCGCACGAAACGGTTTGGAACGAAGTGCGGAATAGCGAAGGCGCCACCGGCGGCGGAATCAGCGCGGTGTTCAGCAAGCCCGCCTGGCAGGACGGCGTGGATGTGCCGGTTTCGGTGAATACGGGCCATCACGTGGGGCGCGGCGTGCCGGATGTGGCCGCGGTGGGCGATCCGGTGACGGGCGTCGTCGTGATGCATATCGATGGAAAGAGCCTGGAGCCGATCGGCGGCACCAGCGCGTCGACTCCTTTGTGGGCTTCCTTGATCGCGCGGCTCAATCAGGGGCTCCAAGCGCGCTGCGGATTCATCAATCCGGTTCTCTATACCCACTGCGCCACCGGCGTGCTGAACGACATCACTTCGGGAAACAACGGCGCCTACAAAGCAGCGGTCGGATGGGACGCCTGCACTGGATTGGGAAGTCCTCAAGGCGCGCGTCTGCTGCACGCTCTGTCGTCGAGTTCGCAGACTTAGGAGGTTGAAAATCATGCCTGCCAGCCAACCAAAACAACAACGGTCCAGGATTTCACTGGAGAGCGCTTCGGATCGGGACTTTGCCCGGCACATTTTGACGTTCGATTCGGATAAGCCGAGCACGTTCTCCGCGCACACGCTGCCTCCGGCGGCAATCATGCGCGCGGCCGCCCGATCCCCGATCCCGTGGCCGGCGGGACAAGCGCCGACGCCTTCCTCGACCAAGCCATCCCCAAGTCCGTCTTCCGCGCTAAATCAGTATGACTATCTGATCGTCACCTGGACGGTGGAAGAAGCGAAATGCCTGGCGGATACGTTGACTCCGGGATTTCCCAGCCAGACTGCGTGGTACGACTACACGCATAATTTCGAGACTGAATATGTCCCGCTGATCCGCGCGGGAGCTCCGGCGCTCGAAAGTAAGAGGCTCGGCAGTTGCTACCCGACCACTATTGCCGGCAAGCGAACCCTGTGCTTCAAATCGGAGCTGCACTTTGGCCAGGACGGGCCGAAGATGCCCATCGCCAAGCTGTGGGCGCAACTGATTCAGGAAGTAAATCCGAAGATCGTGATCACGACGGGAACGGCGGGTGGAATCGGCAGCGCGATGGAACTGGGAGACGTCGTCTCCGCGCAGGCGGTGCGTTTCGATTGCACCAAGTCGTTCAAATCGCAGCCGTTTCACAATAGCGTGTACCCGTGCTCGAAGCTGAAGAACACTTCTTTTTCAAAAGCACAGACGCTGTTCGCCGCGAATGCCGCGCACCTGCCGACCTCGAAGCGGCCGCCCCAAATCTTCTCGAAGCCGGCGGCGGGCGTGAAGATCGACGATGTGGTGACGACGGATTTTTTCGCCTACGACGATACTGACAACACGTTCGGGTTGCAGAGCCTAGGCGCGGCGGTCGAGATGGGAGACGCGGTGCTCGGGATGGTGATCAAGCAGCTTGGTTCCTCCGCGCCAGGCTGGGCTGCGGTGCGCAACGCGTCCGACCCGCAAATGGATTCGACGGGGCTGACGCCCAAGCAGGTCCGAGCCAAAGCCGGACAGATTTACGAGAAATTCGGCTACTGGACCACCGTCTCCAGCGCAATCGCCTGCTGGGCGCTGGTGTTGGATAACTGAGCGGGTTGGTATAATTGGCATGAAATTAAGGAGGGGAAATGCTCACGAAACTGGGATTCGCGGCGCTCTTCCTGATACCGGCGCCCATCCTGCTGCCGCAGGAACCGCAGTCAATTTTTCAGAAGCCGATTCCAAGCGGCGAACTGGCATTTCTGACTCAGTTCGCCGGGGCGAAGTCGAGCGATCTGTTTCGCGATAAACAATTCCGCAAATTAATGCACAGCGTGATCCCCGATTGCATGTTTCATTACGGACGGGACATGCCGCTTTCAGACGCGCTCGAAATGGTGTTCAAAGGTTCGCCACTGCCGGTCGAAATTCGCGACGGGCGATACGTAGTGGTCTCCGGCCGCAGCGGCCCGTATCTCGCGGGCAAGGGATTCATCTGGCTCGATATGCAAGCCGGCATCGGCCTGGGTGGGTTCTATTTCCATCCCACGAATGGCGAACCAACGCCGGCGGTGAACATTTTTTCCAAACAGGTGAAGGAAGAATCCCTCAAGATGAGCCAACTTCCGCCGGCGTTTGCCGAGGACCTGAGCCAATGGTCGCGGGAATCCAGGATTGCGCCCGTGACAACGCGCTATTTCATCACCGGCTCCAATAAAAAAATCCTATTGGAGCACGATGAAGATTTTTGCGCGCCGGGGCCTCCTCAAAACGGATGCGATCAGATGAATGCGGACGCCGCCGACCTTGACCTGAACGCCGCCTATTATCTGGAACAAACCAACCATGTAACCAACGCCACGGCGTGGATGATTACCGGTGACGACCAGATGGCATGGCTACAGGTTCGGGAAAATACCTGCAAGGCAGGTCCGGACCCGCTGGGATGCCGCATCCGGATGACGCGCGAACGTACACGGGTGATTATCAGGCGAAATCCCGTGTCGCACCGGTAGCTTGCGGGTCACGGCTTTCCGGTGAGATGTAGAATCATGCCCGTATCGGTCGACACCCATACGTGATCTTTGTCCGGTCCTGCCACCACCACCGATCGGGCTACAGCCTTGTAATCCACCGGCATCTCCGTCCACGTCTGGAAATCGTCGCTTTCGAGGATCTTTACTTTTCCTGGAATCGCCGCGGTGGTCATTTTCCCGGTGGGCTCGACCCCAGCAAGGTAGATGTGCGGCCCGGGATAGAGCCCGGTGTCGATCACGCGCGGAGTTTTGTCGCGAAACACGCGGCCGGTATCTTGATTCGCCAGGCGATCCACCTCCGATGGCCATTCGAAGGAGTCGTTGAACCCCATCACGATGAGGCCGTCGGGCCCGGCAAAGTGCAAGCTGGTCACCTGTCCGAACAGCGGAGCGGTGGCCGCTTCCCAGGTCGCACCGCCGTCCTTGGTCTGGGCGAGCAGCGTCAGCGTCGGGACTTGCTTCCGTTTCGAGGCGCGCTCCGGATCGGCCCAGGCAGGCAGGGAAGCGCGAAATCCGTCCTCGCGCCGCGGCGGTTGGGATCCACCCATGATGGCTCCGCGCTTGGCGTCGGCAAACACGATGTGGGTATAAGCGGTGTAGGCGGGATTGCCGGCGGGCTTTGACGCGGCGGCCACCGGGCTCCACGTACGTCCGCCGTCCTTGGTCTCGACGATGGTCTTTTGCAGGCCGACGCCGAAGCCGTGCTTTTCATCGAGAAACCAGACGCGCAGCAAGAGGCCGATGGTGGTGGGCGGGTCCAGATTCTTGTCGGGCTTCAGTTGCTCGCACAGCTTCTTCCAGGTGCGGCCGGATTCTTCGGTGAACCAAACACCCTTATCGGTAACCATCCAGCCCAGCGAGTCGTTCAGGAAGAAAATCGACCGCGGATATTCCTTTAAAGGTTGCAGCGCCCAGTGCACGCCGCCGTCGCTGGTGGCGAGCGAAGTGTACCGCTCCCGGCCGCTCGATTTATCGTAAATCGCGCCGACGGCGATGCCTCGCTCGGCGGTTGGAAAGGCGAGATCGGTGATCTCCATCTCCGTTTTCAACTCGTCATAGAAATATTGGATCGACCACTTTTGAGCGGCCGCAGGGAGGATCAGCGCGCAGCACAGAAGAAACTTTTTCATTATCCCCGCGGAGCCATCACCAGATCCATCACGCTCGTCTTCCGCAATCGTACCGGATCGACCGCCGCGAGCGCGGCCAGACATCCCACCTGTTCGCCGACCGTGGTCAACAACTCCATTTCGCCGCCGCTGTGAAAATGTGGCTGGCGATGCTGGACATTGATGACGCCGGCGACGCGGTTGCGCACGATCACAGGGGCCGAAAGAAACGCCTCAAAGGTATCTTCCGGCAGATCGGTGAACAATTTAAATCGTGGATCGGTGTAAGCCTCGCGGGAGATGGAAAGCAGGCGCCGCTCCCGCGCCACCCATCCCGTCAAGCCTTCGCCGAGTTTCAGGCGCACCTTGCCGATAGTATCCGGACGCGGATTATTCGACGCGCACAGCACCAATTCCTCACCTTCGAGCAAATAGAGCAGGCACGAATCGCATTCCATGAATTCGACGACCAACTCGACTACGCCGTGGAACGACTCCGCAAGGCCGCTATCGCGCACCATGAAGCGGCTGATTTTCTGGAGCAGCCGGAGTTGCTGTTCCGTATTTTCAAGCCGCGACTCCAATTCTTTGACGCGGGACACCGGACTTATTATCCCAGATTTTGGAAAGTCGGGACAGTATACTCATCACAATTTCGGTCCCAATCCGCCGCGCACCCCGTTGCGTATACACTATTTGAGGCGCCTGTTGCGCCGCTTATGCTTTGGAAACTGCTGCCAGTGGGGCTATCGTATGCCCTGCTGCAAGTTAAGTTGCGCTTTAAGGACGACAGCTCCCTGGCGAAGCGCTTGAAGGATCGCGATCCGCGGGCGATGTCGGAGCTCTACGAACGCTACGGTCGGCTCGCGTATTCCCTCATTTACCGGGTGGTGCGCAACAGCGGGGCAGCCGAAGATTTGGTGCAGGAGACGTTTTTACGGGTGTGGAACCGGGTTCAATCCTTCGACGAAACGCGTGGCGCGCTGGGACCATGGGTCCTGACGGTGGCTCGGAATCGAGCCATCGACTATCTGCGGTCGGTGGACGGCAAAATGTCGGCTGGAGCGCTGGAACTGGACCGCCTGGAAACTCCGGTGATGTTTTCCAACTTCGACGATGGCGCGTTGTCGATGGATCGCGCGCGGATCCTGAAGACCGCGTTCGAAAAGTTGACGCCCACCCAAAAACAGGTGATTGAGCTCGCCTATTACGAGGGCCTTTCCCAAACCGAAATGGCGGAGCGGATGAACCAGCCGCTGGGCACCGTGAAGACCTGGGTGCGGAGCGCGCTGAAGGCTCTGCGCGACGACATTGCGGGGGAGGCAATCGCATGAGCCGTTGCCAGGACTTCCGCGAAAGTTTCGAGCTCTACGCCTTGGGCGTGCTCGACCCTGAGGAAAAAGCCGAAATCGACGCCCATCTGCGCACCGGCTGCGCCGCCTGCGAGGCCTCCTTAAAGAACGCGCTGGCGCTGAACGCGATCGTGATGAGCCTAGCGCCCGACGTGGTTCCGCCGGCTCGTCTGAAGCGTCGCGTACTGGCGGGCGTAGGCGTGCATCCTATGAGTTGGAGCTGGCTCTCGGCGCTGGCCGCGGCGTGCATACTGGTGGTCGCCTTGTGGCTGAGCGTGCAGGAACGATCCCGCGCGGCGGAGCTTTCGCAGGCGCGGCACACGCTGATTCAAGTCAGTTCGCAGCGGGACCGTTTGCTCCAGGCGCTCAGCTTCCTGGACGATCCGTCGACGCTGCCGGTGAGTTTCGGAAAAGGCCAGCCGCTGCCGCCGCGGGGCAACGTGTTTGTCCACTCCAAGCTAGGCGTGCTGCTGATCGCCTCCAACCTGCCGCCGGCGCAAGCGGGCAAGACATATGAGATGTGGGTGATCCCGAAAGGCGGCGCCCCGCGTCCGGCAGGCCTGTTCCAATCGGAAGGCGGCGGCACGGCGATGCACATTCTCTCCGGTCCTCTGGATTTGGCGACGTTAGGCGCGGTCGCGGTGACGCTCGAACCGGAAGCCGGCTCCTCCGCACCGACATCGACGCCAATTATAGTCGCTCCTGTGGCTGGGCCGTAAGGAGGGAAGTGGCCAGGTACGTAGCGCTGCTCAGATCGATCAACGTCGGCGGTCACGTCGTAAAAATGGAAGAGCTGCGCAAGCTTTTCTCGGACTTGCGATTTTCGAACGTCGAGACGCTGATCAACAGCGGAAATGTGATCTTCGAGACCAAATCGGCCGCTGACAACAAGCTGGAGCAGAAGATCGAAAAGCATCTCGAAGCGGCTCTGGGATACGAGGTCGGCGCCTTCGTGCGGACGGTCGAGGAGATCCAGGCCGTCAGCGTCTACCAGCCGTTTTCGAAGGAAGGCCTGGTGCTGAATGTCGGCTTTATGCACCAGACGGTAAAGGCGGAGATCATCGCGAATTACAAATCCGAAGTCGACGATTTTCACGTTCACGGGCGCGAGGTGTACTGGCTATGCCAGATCCGGACGAGCGATTCGAAATTTCCGGCGAAGAAATTCGAGAACGCCGTCGGCGGCGTGACTTGGCGCAACAGGAATACCGTTGTCCGGCTGGCCGCCAAATATAGCCATTGACAATATAGCCACAGTGGATATAATCGGGACATGAAACCCGATTCTCTGCTGCCTCTTCCGGCCGCGACGTTCCACATCCTGATGGCGGTGTCGGCGGACGATCGTCACGGATACGCGATTATCCAGGACGTCGCGGCCAGCACCAATGGGGAGTTGAAACTCAGCGCCGGGACTTTGTACCGGTCCATTCAGCGAATGCTGGAGCAGGGGCTCCTGCTCGAAACGAGGGACCGGCCCGCACCGGAGGATGACGACGAACGACGGCGATATTATCGCATCACGCCATTCGGGAGAACGGTGGCGAAGGCCGAGGCGCAGAGGCTGACGCAACTGGTGCGGCTGGCGCGCAGGAGCGGATTCGCGGCGGGGAGGGCGTGATGTACAAAGCCCTGCTGCATCTTTATCCAAAATCGTTTCGCGGCGAGTATGAGAGCGAAATGTACGAAGTGTTTTCCCAGCGTCGGCGCGATACTTCCGGACCGTTCGGGCTGATTGCACTGTGGATTGAGACGTTCTTCGACGTGCTGTTTAACGCGGTTGGGGCGCATTTCGACATTCTGCGCCAGGATCTGCGCTACTTCGGGCGCACGCTGCGGCAATCGCCTGGCTACGCGCTGACCGTCATAGCGATCGCGGGCCTCGGGATCGGCGCGACGACGGCGGCGTATTCAATCACCGATCACGTGCTGCTGCGGCCTCTGCCGTTTCCCGACGCGGAGCGGCTGGTGACGGTATGGGAGCAAGAGCCGCGTTATTCGCAAATGGAATTGTCGCCGGCGAATTATCGCGACTGGAAGGCGCAGAGTAAATCGTTCGAAACATTGGGCGCTTATGCGAATCTTTCGGTGAACCTGGCTGGCGAAGGCGAGCCGCTGAAGCTTACCGGCGATGTGATGACTGCGGACGTGTTGCCTCTGCTCGGCATCAAGCCGCTGCTGGGGCGATGGTTCACCGAGGAGGAAGACCGGCATGGCGCGCCGGGGACGGCGATTCTGAGCTACTCCCTATGGCAGGCGCGGTTCGGCGGAAGCACGGCCGTGATTGGGAAAAAAGTTCTGTTGGACGACGAGCCATGCACGGTGATCGGAGTGATGCCGGCGGGATTTGCGTTTCCCAGGCGCGAGGACCAGATCTGGATCCCGATGCGGTTTCGCGCCGACTTCACCGATGATGACCGGGGAAATACCTTTCTGGTCGGCATCGGGAAATTGCGGGCTGGCGTTTCGCTGCCGCAGGTGAACGCGGAGCTGAAATTGATCGCGGCACAGAGCGAGCGGCAGTTTCCCCAAGAATTGAAGAACGTCAGCGCGGGAGCGTTCGATTTGCACTTCGTAAATTCAAGCCAGACGACGACGCTTATGATGCTCCTGGGCGCGTCGTTGTGCGTGCTGCTGATCGCGTCGACTAACCTGGCGAATCTGCTGCTGGCGCGCGCTCTGGCGCGGCGCAAAGAACTGGCGGTTCGTTCGGCGATGGGCGCGGGCCGCGAAAGGCTGGTGCGGCAACTGTTGACCGAAAGCTTGCTGTTGGCGATGGCCGGAGGGGCGCTAGGTATGCTGATCGCGGTGACCGCCACGCCGCTATTCGCGAGGCTGGTGCCGACCAACCTGCCGATTGTGGCGCTCCCTTCGGTCGATTGGCGGGTTTTGTCATTTGGAGCGCTGGTGACCATTTTGACGGGGCTCGCGTTCGGCGTTCTTCCGGCGCTGAAAGTGACCGCCGGCGCGGACCTGCGCGAGGGGTCCCGTTCGGGCGTGGGCGGAAGAAAAGAACGGCTGCGCGGGA
>Ga0116129_1000708_pt1 | contig 20235 bp, 19 predicted proteins | sample June2015DPH_17_2_FD_89732 | JGI IMG/M metagenome (GOLD analysis project Ga0116129, IMG submission 89732) | Peatland microbial communities from SPRUCE experiment site at the Marcell Experimental Forest, Minnesota, USA - June2015DPH_17_10 | ecosystem: Environmental > Terrestrial > Soil > Wetlands...
GAACTTCGAAACTTCTGCTATCAGACATACGTTCGCTCACAGGAGCCTCCTAGACATACCACCAGGAGATTCTCTGCTATTCGAACGTTTCGCGCTACGTGGGGTCTCCTACACGCTTACGAATCTTTTGCGTATTGGCGGAAACTATTTGCCGTTCCCCGTCGGATCGGCGGTTCCCTTCGTTTGATCCGCGGCAGGAATTCAAGCGACTTCGGACCATGAGCGCCCGTAGCCAGTTGCGTCAGGTCGCCACCGGCTCAGGCAGAACGGCCTTTTCAAGCAGCGCAGCTTTGGGCGGTTCCTCGCCGCCCACCCGCTCGATCCGGCCCATGACAAACAGGAACAGTAGCGCAGCTGCGATGCAATGCGCGCCGACGAAATAGAGCCCGGCGCCGTAATTGCCGCCTGTCATTTCCACGATGTAGCCGAACACAATCGGTGTCACGATGCCCGCGATGTTGCCGATGCAGTTAAAGATGGCGCCGGCCAGACCGACCGCCTCCTTCGGCGCGGTGTCCGTCACCACGGCCCAGGTACCGGCGCCGGCGGCGAGGCCCTTGGCGAAGTAGGCGAACGACATCAGCGCGACAATCAGGATGTTGCTGTCGGAGAGCGCGGCGAAGATCAGACTGGAAGCCGCAAACATGCCGACAATGTAGGGCGTCTTGCGCGCAAAAGTGATCGACCAGCCGCGCTTGATCAGTTCGTCCGAAATCCAGCCGCCCGAAATGCCGCCGGCGAAGCCGAACAGCGCCGGCGCTACGGTGGCAAAGCCTGCGGACATGATATCCATGTGACGCGCCTGCACCAGGTAGATCGGAAACCAGGTGATGAAGAAGTAGCTGAGCGCAATCGTGGCATACTGGCCGAGATAGACGCACCACAGCATGCGGCTGGTCAACAGTGCCCTCACGACCGCGCCGGAGACGTGCGGCTTCGTCCGCAGTTCCTCGCTATCGTCGATGTCCACCAGCGCACCGCCGGCGATGATGTAGTCGAGCTCCGCTTGCGACATCATCGGGTGCCGGCGCGGCTCTCGCATGAACCAGGCCCAGACGAATGCAGCGACAAAACCGATCGCGCCCAGGACGAAGAAGGGCCACGGCCAGCCGAAACTCGACACCAGCCAGCCGGCGAGCGGCGAGAAGATTCCTACTGCGAAATAGGACGCCGAAGCGAACAGCGAGGTGACCCGGCCACGCTCAAGCTTGGGAAACCACATGACCGCGATGCGGGCGTTGGCCGGAAAGCTCGGCGCCTCGATGAAACCAAGGATGAATCGCAGCGCGAACAGCAGCGCAACGACCCCGGCTGTGCCGCTCGCGAACTTGCCGACAAAGCCGAGCAGGAATGTCGCAAGAGACCAGATGACCAGTGTCACGCCGTAGACCCGCTTGGTCCCGAAGCGATCGAGAAGCAGCCCGCCCGGAACCTGGCCGATGACGTAGGCCCAGCTAAACGCCGACAACACGAACCCGAGCTGGACCGTGGTCAGGCCAAACTCGTCCTTGATACCGGACCCCGAGATCGAAAGGATCGACCGGTCGGCATACGCCACGGTCGAGAGCAGCAGGATCAGCGCGCAGATCCAGACGCGGACATGTGTTCTCTCGCCTGCGGTGGCTTGCGGCGGCGGCGTTTCCATGGTCATTTTTGAAGACCTCCACCAAGCGATCATTTTTTTGGAAGCTGATACCATCCGTCAGGAGATGTCGACCGGAGCCGGCATCGCATTGCGGTCGATCAGGGCATTCTGAGTGAGGAGTGTGTTGCGGACGGCGGCAGGGTCGACCGCGCCGCTTTGCGCAAGAACAGCCGCCGCCACACCCGCGGCCTGGCCGGTGGCAAAAGCAGTTCCCATCACACGGATCGAGGCTCCGGCCTGACGATCGCCATCCGCGGTGCGGCCACCCGCGAACAGATTTGGCGTGTCGGCGCTCATCAGACAGCGCAGCGGGATGTCGTAGGCGCCGCCGCCGGGCGGCAATTGCATGGTGCTCTCAAACGTCTCGCGGTCGTGCCATTCGACGCCCCAGGCACCGAGTGCAATGGTGTCTTCGTGCCGGATGTCTTTCTCGACATCCTTCCACATGAGTTGTTCGATCGAATTGATATGACGGGACTCCCGCGTCCCGAAGTCAGGTCCGGTGGAAACCAGATAGGCCCGCTCGCAGCCTGGAATCGTGCGGATGGCATCGAGATAGGCCCAGGCCTGCTCGCGGCCGGACATCTCGGCGCGGGTCATGCTGGCGCCGTCTCTGGGGTCATAGTCAGCGGACGCCAGATAGCACACCACGTCCCCCGAGCCGGGCAAACGGGCGACGACGCTCCGCTCTTTTGTCAGCGGACCGGCACCTCGCCCCCGTGCGGAGCGAACCGCATGGGATATGGCATCGGCGGAAACCTCGGTATCGGACAAGATACCGCCAAAGCGCGTGCCGAGCGTACCGAGGTTGAGCGCGCCGTGATTGCCGTAGCGTGTCGATGCGCGAGCAAAGAAGGCGAGGTCACAGTCGCCGGTGGCATCGACAAACGCCTTGCCGAATAGCCGATGCGCGCCGCCATGGTCGTGATACGTCACCGACGCGATGCGGTCACCATCGCGCTCGGCGCTTCCGACGAAGGCATGAAGCAACACATCGACCTTGTTCTCCCGGCAGATTTCGTCGAGCGCGCGCTTCGTCGCCTCGGGATCGATCACCACGAACACGCCGCGATGGCGACGGGGTGCACTGACGCCGCCGAGGCGGCGCAATTTGCGAACGACATCTTCGGCCACGCCAAAGACGGCTTGTCGCGGGCTTTCTCCCAGCGTGTAGAGACCGCAGTAAGTAAGAACGTTGCGCATCGTCGATGCGCCGCCGAGACAGCCGGCGCTTTCGATCAACAATGTCCGTGCACCGGTCCGGCTGGCGCCGACGGCAGCCGCGACCCCGGCACTTCCGCCGCCGGCGACAACGACATCATAATGTTCAGGCCGTTCCGGCATTTGGATTCTCCCGAGCATTCAGGGGCAGCGAGAGGAGGAGCGATTGCGAAAAGCCGCCCGGCCTCACTCAATATGAATGTTGTTGTGTTCGATCACCGGCCCCCAGCGATCTAGTTCTTGCTTCATGACAGCGCGGAATTCGTCCGGCGTATCGGCGACCGGCTCCATATAAAGCGCGGTCAGCTTTTCGCGAATTTCGGGCTCGGCCAAAATCTCGGCCACGGCCGCGCGTAGTTGATCCAGGATCGCCGCGGGCGTATTTGCCGGCGCCACAAGACCGATCCAGGCCCCGGCCTCGATACCATCGATACCGCTTTCCCGCAGCGTCGGGACATTGGGTAGCAATGCCGAACGCGTCCCGCTGGTCACCGCCAGCATCTTCAGCAAACCGGCCTCCGCCTGCGGCGCCACGGACGCGGCCGGGAGCACCGCCATCTGAACGTCGTTTCGGGTCAGCGCCGTCACCACGTTTGGCGATCCGGGATAGGCGATGTGTTCCGGATGGGCCTCGCTCTTCGCGGCGATCGCCACCATCGCAAGTTGTGAAAGCGACCCGTAGCCGATCGAACCATAATTCAGTTTCGCGGAATCTTTTTTCAATCGCGCGACGAGGGACGCGAAATCCTTCACGCCGAGATCATTGCTGACCACCAACACACTCGGCTGCGTTGCCACGATCATGATCGGCACGAGATCCTTGGCGGGATCGTAAGGGAGCGCCTTGAACAGCAACTTGTTGAGCACGAGCGGCCCAACGATCGACAGACCGAACGTGTAGCCGTCAGCCTCCGATTTGGCGATGGCATCGGTTCCGATGTTGCCGCTGGCTCCGGGCTTGTTCTCCACAACGAAGGGAACGCCGAGCTTTTTCTGCAGCCGGTCGGCGAGAATGCGGCCGACGGTGTCCGGCGTCGACCCCGCCGCAAACGGCACGATGCACCGGACGTTCCGCGACGGCCAAGCCTGGGCCATACCTGTCTGTGCCGTACATTTCTGTGCCGTGATGGCCGAGGTTGCCAGCAGGACGCCGGCCGCGATTGCGAGGTGGAGCTTGTTCATCGGAATCCTGATTTGGGAGTGCAAATTACACGCTGCGTTCAGCGCCGTCACGTCATTGACCTTGCCGCCTAAACCGATAGTCTCGCGCTACCGGCTGCTCCGCCGAATTCCAACGCATTCTGATGCGGTGCAAAAACAATAACCGGCAAAGAGAAACAAGGGGGGACTGAGATGACTGGCTTCGAACGCCAATCAAGCTTGGCAGCACTTGCACTGAGATTGATTATAGCCGGCTTCTTTGGATACCACTTCTTTTTCAAATTGCAGGCCGGCTTTGCCGCCAATGTCACTGCATTCGAGCTGAGAGCCTTTCCCTCCCCAACGCTGTTCGCTTTCATCGACATGTTCGTCGAAGCCTGTGTCATTCCCTTCCTGGTACTGGGTATCTATTCGCGGTTTTGCATGATCATGCTCATCCCTCTCATGATGGGGATCTTTGGCGTGTTCTGGCCACGTCCATTCAACTTCTCTCTGGGCGGAAGCGAGCTCCCGACCATGTGGTTTCTGGTCATGTGGGTGCTCATCATCATTGGCGATGGACGTTATGCGGTTCGCGTGCCGCATCTGGCTTTCGATGGACGTCATCCCTCCACGCGCCTGATCATCAAGGGAAAAGGAAATTGAAATGCGCGCTCTTCTCTTGTCATTGTTAGCGCTGTTGGTCTGGGTCAACCCGTCTTTCGCCCAGCAAGCGGCTCCCGGGAGCGCGATGGTTGATCTCAAGGTCCCATCGATCAACCAGCCGCTGCTGCCGATCTGGTACAACATTACGTACGTCTTTATCGCGCTGGTGGCCGTTTTCTTTGTCGTCGTTCTCTATCGTACGTTCAAGGACAAGACCTATACGTACTGAGCCCCTCTCACCAACGGAGGCTCCAGGGTGTTTCTGAGGTTGCGGCAGTTGCGTCTGGTGGCTCACGACCTGGAGCCGGTGGTCGAGGACCTGAAGGCGGTTTTCGATATCGAGGTATGCCAGCGCGATCCCGCGGTTGCCAAATACGGTCTTCATAACGCGCTTCTTCCGATCGGCAATTCGTTCATTGAGATCGTGGCCCCGACAAAGGACAACACGGCAGCCGGCCGTTATCTCGATCGTCGCAAGGGCGATGGCGGATATATGGTCATTCTCGATACAGACGAACTGGATCCATGGCAAAGGCATGTTGACGCCATCGGCGTTCGCGTCGCGGCACGCCTGATGTCGAACGGGTATCGTGGATTGCAACTGCATCCCCGCGATACCGGCGGCACGCTTCTCGAAATCAATTGGTCGGACGGAGGCGCCGACATCAACGCTGCCTATCATCCTGCTGGCCCTCGCTGGCAAGCTTACGTACGGACGACGGTTGTCAAAGCCATTAGCGGCGCTGAACTGCAGAGCGACCGTCCTTCGAGGCTCGCCACGAAGTGGAGCGAGATATTGAGAAAGCCGACCCGGCCGATCGATGGCGGATTTCGGATCGACATCGATCATGCGAGCCTTCGGTTTGTACCGGCAACGGACGATCGAGGCGAAGGACTGAGTGGGATCGATCTGCTGGTCACGGAGCGGGATCGAGCGCTCGACGTGGCCGACCGACGCGGACTTGCCGTCACCGACGGGTCAACCCTCATCGGCGGCGTTCGCTTCAATCTGAACGAAGCCGAACGTTAAGCCGCCTGCCATTTTAGAGCGTTGATATCGCGTTCAGTACGCTTTACGATTTTACAAAATCGCATCCGCCTTCGTTAAGCGGCCGCCAGGCCTGCTCCGGCGGAATCGTCTTGATCACAGTGTAATAGTCCCAGGCGTATCTGGATTCTTCCGGTTTCTTCACCTGGAACAAATACATGTTGTGAAGCTTGCGGCCGTCCGCGCGGATTGTCCCCTTGCCAAACAGCGGATCATCCGTCGGCAGTTCTTTCATTTTGTCGACCACCGCCTTGCCGTCGGTTGAAACGCCGTCGAGTGCATCCACCGCCCGCAGATAGTGCAGGGTCGCGCCATAAACGCCGGCCTGCAAAGCGGTCGGATAGCGGTCGTTGTTGAGCGGAGCAAACCGCCTGCTCCATGCGCGGGTCCCGTCATTGAGGTCCCAATAAAACGCTTCGGTGAATTTCAGGCCTTGCGCGATCCTTAGGCCCAGCGAATGGACGTCGCTGAGGTACAGCACCATCGCAACCACTTGCTGACCGCCCGCGCCTATTCCGAACTCGACCGATTGCTTGATCGAGTTGATGGTGTCGCCGCCGGCATTGATCAATGCCACGACCTGCGCTTTCGAGGCCTGCGCTTGCAGCAGAAATGACGAGAAGTCCTGGCTGTTGATCGGCGCACGTACGCCACCGACCACCACGCCGCCCGCTTTTTCGACCACGCGGCGAACATCCCCCTCCATGGTATGGCCAAAGGCATAGTCAGCGGTCAGCGTGAACCAGGTCTTGCCGCCGGAGGCGAGCACGGCAGTCGCGGTGCCCGTCGACAGCGCATATGTGTCGTAAGTCCAGTGAACAATATTCGGCGAACAGAATTTTCCAGTCAGATCGGACGACGAGGCGCCGGAAATCAGGAAGACGCGATTCTTCTGCTGCACGATGTTGCGAGCGGCGAGCGCCACAGACGAGTTCGGCGCGTCGATCACGACATCGACGCCCACGGTGTCGATCCATTCGCGGGTCATGTTGGCGGCAACATCCGCCTTGTTCAGATGATCGCCACTAATGACCTCGATCTGCCGGTTCATCCTGTGCGGCGCGGCGAGGAAATCGTCGACCGCCATTTTCGCTGCCAGCACCGAGCCAGGACCGGTGGCATCGGCATAAAGGCTGGACATGTCCGTCAAGACCCCAAGTCTGAGCGGTGGAAGTATGAGCGGTGGAGCTGTTGGCTGCGCCCGCGCCGCGCTCACGCCGAGAACCAGCGCTGCAATCGCAGACAACAACAGGTAACGCCCGGAGATGCTCGTCTCGGTCATGTCTCTTCCCCTCCTTCTCGCCGCGGACTTGTCTTCGACCGCTGGCTTTTCCCGACGCTCACGTCATCTCGAACGGCTCCTGGTAGCGTTAGCTCGGTTAACCGGTGGCGGCCGGTCAGGCGCGGTATGCCGTCTTGCCGGTGCCACGATAGAGCACGCGTAATTGCTCTTCCGTCACCGCCTTGTGGAAGGCGAGCGCATCCGTCTCAAGATCGCTCTTCGGGACGTATTCGGGTTCAAAGTGACCGTAATCGTCTTTGCCGCGCACCAATGTGGCCCAGTCCTTCTGACCCACCGCCTGCTTCAGGTGCGTCGGGATGTAGCGGATCGCTAAACCGATACGCCGATCGTCCGAGCGGTTCGGCTCCGATCCATGGAACAGCAACACATGGTGCAGCGAGGCCTGGCCGGGCTTCAGCTCGACAAGGACCGCATCCTTCTCATCGACCTTGACGGCGATTTCCTGCCCCCGCGTCAACAGATTGTTGTTGTCGAAAGTATCTTCGTGTGCGACTTGCGTGAGATGGGTGCCGGGAACGAATTTCATGCAGCCCGAGATTTTGTTGGCCGATGACATGGCGACCCAGGCGGTTACGACATCGGAGGAACTCAGTCCCCAATAGGTCGCATCCTGGTGCCACGAGACAAAACCGGGATCGCGCGCTTCCTTGATGAAGAAACTGGTGTTCCAGCAAAGGATGTTCGGCCCGATCACGTCCTCCACCGCGTCCAGTATTTTTGGATGCCGGATCATCTCATTGATCCAGGTGAAGAGAACGTGGCTACGGTGGCGCATTTCTCCCTTGATGGGACTGCCGCTCTCGGCCTCGTAACTTTCGAGCTTGCCGCGGAATTCCGCGACCTCCGCTTCGCTCAGAACATTGACTGGAAAATGATAGCCACGTTGGCGGTAACCGGAGACTTCTCGCTCGGTCAGCACTTTTGTCATTGGTTTCCTCCGCGACATCTGCCGTCTTTTCGGCTTTGCTTGCGAGACAAGCGCCGCGGCATTTGCCTGAGCGTGGCTGCCGCCTTTCAGCCTGTCAAGCAGCAACGAAGCGGTTCGCATCCGCATTTCTTATCTACAGAAAAACTGCGATATTTCGGCCTGGTCACAGCCTTCCCAGGAGGGGATATGCGCCGCCGTGCATCGCTTGTTACCCTTGTGTCCCTTTTTTTCAGCGCCGTCGCTGTCTCGGCGCGCGCCGATGATCGCCTCGTTCCACTTCCAGTTCAGCCGGCTTCACTTACTCTGGCGCCGAGACTGAGCAAAGGACAAGAGGTCATTGACCTGTCAGGCAGTTGGCAAGGATATGCTTCTGTCGGGCGCACAAGGGTCAATTATGATTGGCAGATTTCCCAAGAGGGCGCGAGACTATTTGGCGCCATTTCCTTATCTACCCTCGAGGGTCTTGATAAAAGCACCCACGCATTCGAGGGGACTATCCAGGATTCGGTCGTGGTTTTTCGCGTCACGCGGTGGCTCAGTCCTCAGCTCAGCACGTGGTGTATGGCCGCCGGGAAACTCAAATTGGACGAGACCACAGCGCCTGCTCGGCTCAAGGGTACTTGGGGTGCAAACCCGATCCCGGGCGGCTGCCCGACAGGCTCGCATGGCGGAGTGCAATTGACACGAAGATAGCGAATGCGCCGCGAGAGGATTCCATCCATGGCCACGATTACTTCGAAAACGACAACGCCGCTGGCGCGCGCCCCGGGCGCTCGCCTTGGTTCCGCTGCTCGAGGGCTGGTCGATGCGGGCAACCGGCGGGGTGGCGGCACATCTTGCCAATAGCGCCAATATTGCCGTGGGCGCCGAATTCGGCGGCATCGGCAGCTCAACGCAAATATGGACCTTTCGCGGCCGGGCGTCGGTGCCGTTCAATTAGCGTACAGATACGCGATCGCGTGAGATCGCTAATGGCTCGACGAATGCGCCAAAGCAACCGTGCTCGTGCAATAAGTGCGAGAACCACGAACGGGTTTTGAACCCTAAGACTGGATGGTGGCGGATGCAGTCCCGCGAAACCGGTCTCCGCCGCGATTTTCCCGATTATCAGGGAATTTAACCGGGAAAACCTCGATTTTGGGGCTCGTGGGCGAAAACCCGAGGCGAAACCGGCCTATACTTCAGCTAGTTGCGGGGACAATTCCCTAAGAAATTAAACGGGAATTTCCGCCGGCTAATCGGGAAGTTGCGTTTGTCAAAACGGAAAAAGTCGGCTCGTTCTGGGGACCCGTTGCTTGGCTTAGGTCGGCTGATGTCAATGCCAGCTTTTATGTCCTCGAACTCGTCGAATGACGGCGAGGGCTTCCTGGAGACAGCCCGACTGATAGCCGGCGACAACCCACCCCGGTGGTTGGCAAAACATCTTCAACGCTGGTCTTCGTCCGTCATGCTCGACGGAATGGTGCACGCGAAGCTATTCGGCAAGGCGGAAGCCCACGCCAGGCTCCGATCGCTAAGCGAAGCTGCCGGATTGGTTGATCGCGAATTTCATGATCCGGTGATTTTTGAGCACTTAGTAGCCAACGAATTCGGACCCATGCCCGAATTTAAGGGCGTCGATACCGTGCTTGAGGAAATCCGACGCCGGGCTGATATCGCCTCCTCGCGGCCGGCCTTACTTGCCACGGGATTGGACGAGAGGCTGGGGAAGCTAAGCGACGGCGCAAAATTAGTGGCGCGGGAGATTCGGGATTCTGCCCTGTCTGAATTTTTAAGAGCAGAAGAAATAATCGGACCTCCGGCACCGACCGCTAAACTGGATGTACTACTGCAAGAAATCAAACGGCAGGCCGATGCGGCCATGCTGTCACCCTATTTGGTGAATGAAGCCGGACAAGCGAAAGCTGGGCGCGGCCGAGCCTTGCCTCCAATGGCGAGTTCACCCCGGGCATTATGCGCTGCGGTGACCCTCGAAGCCTGGGCACACTTCCACGATGGGGAATACCCTGCTGCTTCAAACCACCTTCAGCTCTGGGCAGCCGCGGAGGAATACTGGCGCGCATGCGGAGGCGTGAAAGGGGGCTGGGATTACGGCCGGCCTGCGGCCTGGCGGCCTTATTTCAAGGAAGCTTCAGAGGATTCGTTGGCACGAATCCGGGAAGAGCTTCGAAGGCACATGAAATTATCGTCCGTGTATAACGATTAAATCTCAATAACTTGCCGATCATTTTGAAAAAAGTTCCCTGAGCGGTCGATTTCATCCACGCGAAATCCCCGGAGAGATCTGTTTTCCCTGGCTCGCGACCCCAGCGAGCAGGCATCCATGAAAGACAAGATCAAGTCACCCGACGTCACGCCAGGCAGCGAGAGCTCGAAGGCGACCAATAGGCAGATCTCGCACCTTGCGATCGGCGAATTGATCCCTGCCCCCCAAAATGCGCGCATACACACTCGGGCTCAGGTGCGCGCCATCGCCCGAAGTATCGAGGCGTTCGGTTTTAATGCACCGATCTTGATCGACAGGAACAGGCAAATCGTTGCCGGTCATGGTCGCTTTGAAGCGGCGAAACTGCTGGGTCTCCCTCAGGTACCTGTTGTCTTCCTCGACCACCTGACCGAAGTCCAGGCCAAAGCCTATCGGCTTGCCGACAACAAATTGACGGACAGGTCAAATTGGGACGACGCCAAGGTGGCGGCCCAGTTGAAGGAACTATCAGAGCTCGTCCTGGATTTCGACCTGACGGACACCGGATTTGAAATCCCAGAGATCGACGTTCGTATCCAGTCACTCGACGACCCGGACGAGGCCGATGCCGCGGATGAATTCGAGGCTGCAACCGGGCCGGCCGTGTCGATCCCCGGCGATGTCTGGCTCCTCGGGTCTCACCGTCTGCACTGCGCTAACGCGCTGGAGTCGACCGCGTACGCGATCCTCATGGAGAACAAAAAGGCTGCGGCCGCAATTACCGACATGCCGTACAACGTGCCAATCGGTGGCCACGTCAGCGGAAACGGCAAAACCAAGCATCGTGAATTCGTTATGGGTGCGGGTGAGCTGACCGACTCGCAATTTACCGAGTTGCTGACCACTGGCTTGCGATTTTTAGGCGCCCATACCACGCCGGGTGCCTTGATCTACACTTTCATGGACTGGAGGCATGCATGGAACGTGCTCAGCGCCGGCCGCGCGGTGGATTTGTCGCTCCTTAATCTCTGCGTCTGGTCCAAGACTAATGCGGGCATGGGGTCACTTTACCGGTCGCAGCACGAACTCGTATTCGTGTTCCGCAACGGCAGTGAGGCTCACCTCAACAATGTCCAGCTCGGCCGTTTCGGGCGGTCTCGAACCAACGTCTGGACATATCCCGGCGCTAACGGATTTGCACGTAAGGGCACCGAGGACCTCCTCGCCCTTCATCCCACCGTCAAACCGATTGCGCTGGTAGCCGACGCCATCCTCGATTGCACCAAGCGCGACGATATCGTCGTCGACCCCTTTATCGGCAGCGGCACCACAATTCTGGCCGCCGAGCGCACTGGTCGGCGGTGTTTCGGGATCGAGATCGACCCGATCTACGTGGACACGACTATCGCTCGCTGGGAGCGGCTGACCGGAAAGAAAGCGCTAAATAGTCAGGGGCTGACCTTTGAGCAGGTCAAACTCCAGCGGAGTGCGGCTCAATGAGCTCGGATGGGGACGACGACAAGACGGGCTACAGGAATCCGCCGGCACGAACTCGGTGGAAGGAAGGCGAAAGTGGCAACCGACAGCGCCGGTACCCAAAGCGCGTGGAAACCACGATCGAGTTGATCGACCGGCTGCTGTTGAAGCCGGTCGAGATCACGGTGGGCGAGAAGTCGCGCAAAGTCACCACACTGGAAGCGATCCTGTTTCGGCTCTGGCAGAAAGAGGTGCTCGGAGATACTCGCGCCCTGAAGATCAGGCTGAAATTCCAGGAGTTCGCGCGGCAGTACTCCAAGCCGCGAATTGAGACTGTCTTTGTCGATAACGAATACACCGCGGCCTTCGCCGCCATCCCCCAGATTGAGGACGATACCAATGGGTGATTATGAAGTCGGCCGCGGGAAGCCACCCAAACATTCGCAGTTCAAGCCGGGCAACAATGCCAATCCGAATGGACGGCGGGGCAAGAAGAAGCCGGCGGAGATCGCCGACATCATCGAAAACGTCTTGAACGGCCGCGCCGAATACCGCGAGCGTGGTCGGACCAAAAAAGCGCGACGACCTGAACTGACAATCAAGGCCCACATCAGGCTGGCCTTGGCCGGCAACCTGAAGAGCATCGAGGCCCTTCTCATGCTTCGTGCTCTCGCACAGACATCCAGCGATACCGGCGTACAACGGCTCGAAGTTACCGACTGGTTGCCTGATTATCCCGGCCAGACCGGCGAACAAAAGACCCGCGAGTTCGCATCTCGAACAAACGCGGAGGTTCCAGCCTGGTGGAAGGGCGCCGATTCCAACTCCGGGGAAAACGACAAATGACGCGCGCGGTAAACAATCGGCTCTCGTTGGGTACACTCCACTCTAGTCAGGTAAGGGCCTACTGGGCTTTGAAGCAGCACCGGTTCAAGGCGCTCAGGTGCGGCCGACGATGGGGCAAGACTGATTTCGCGAAAACCTGGATCGCGGAGGGACTCGCCCAAGGCTACGAATGCGCTTGGTTCGCGCCGCAGCACAAGACCTGGTCGGAGGTCTATCCCGAGATCGTCAACATGATCCGACCGGTTCTGGACACCAGTTCGAAGGTATCGGCCGTCATGCGCATGAAAAACGGCGGCCGTCTCGACTTCTGGACGCTGGAGAACGGCATCGCCGGCCGCGGCCGTCGCTATCATCGTATTGTCATCGATGAGGCTGCCTTCACAAAGGACGGCGACAACAAGACCGACGGCTCCATGATGGAGATCTGGGAAAAATCGATCAAGCCGACGCTTTACGATTATGGTGGCGAAGTGCTCATCTGCTCGAACACTGCCGGCAAGAATTCGGAGAATTTCTTTTATAATATCTGCGAAGACCCGCAGTATGGCTTCGGAACATTCCATGCCACCACCATGGACAATCCCGTGCTGCCGAAGCGGCTCCAGAATGAGACCCGAGAAGCCTGGATGCAACGGCGGGCCAAGATTCTCGATGATCTCAAAACCGGCAACGATCCCCTGGTCTATGCCCAAGAGCATCTAGCGGAATTCGTGGATTGGGCAGGCGTCGGTTTCTTCGCCCGCGAAAATCTGCTCGTAAACAATCAGCCAGTCCCGCTCCCCCAGCGCTGCGAATGTGTGTTTGCCATTATTGATACAGCCTCAAAGACCGGCACCGAGCACGACGGAACGGCCGTCGTCTTTTTTGCGTATGAACCCCATGGCAGCTCTTATCCGCTCACCATCCTCGACTGGGACATTGCCCAGATCGAGGGCGCCCTACTCGAGACGTGGCTGCCGATTGTGTTCAGGCGCTTGGAGGAATTAGCAAAGCAATGCCGGGCACGGTCGGGCTCGATGGGAGCTCATATCGAAGATAAGACTTCGGGAACGATTCTGTTGCAGCAATCTCTCCGTAGGGGGATGGCGGCGGCGGCCATCGACTCGAAGCTGACGGCGATGGGCAAGGATGAGCGAGCCCTTTCCGTCTCGGGCTACGTCTATCGTGGCCAAGTAAAGTACAGCGATCAAGCCTTCGACAAAATCATCACCTATAAACGACGGTCAAAAAACCATCTGGTCGACCAGATCGAGAGCTTCCGAATGGGAGACAAGGACAACAAGCGGGAAGACGACCTCCTCGACGCGTTTTGTTATGGGATTGCGATTTCGCTTGGCAATAGTGAGGGCTTTTGAAGACTTCGGAACTAAAACAACGGCCACACCGCAGCGGTTCACCTAGGCCTGATTAGTCGGGCGACGGAAGTGCTGACTCGCGTATCCCGCCCGGCCGACCGAATTCGCCAATCAGAATTTCCTTGCCGGAAATGCTGAAGCCATCCGTTGGCTGCGGTAGCGCCTTAGCTCCCAGGGTTCCTCACGGCAGCTCGCCCTTTCAGCGCGGCCGTTTTATTCGAGGAAGCGGGCCCTTCGTATTGGTGGAGTTCTGCCGCTTGGAAGGGCGAGACGACACGGCTTGGGCTGCGATCTCTTGAACGAAATCGAGAAAAGCCCGGACCTTTACCGGCGGCAGATGCCGGGAGGGATGATACGCATAGAGCGGATACCGTTCGTCGGACCATTGCGGCAAAATCTGCACAAGCTCTCCCTTCGCGAACATGGATTTCAGGCCGGGTGCTAGCATTTGAAACACGCCCTGTCCGGCAATGCACGCCGCAACTGCAGCCGAGGGATCGTCCATCATCAACCGACCGGTGGCGTTGATTTCGATGACTTTGCCACCGCGATGAAATTCCCACGGGAAAGGACGGCCAGTCTGCGGATCGCGAAACAGCAATAACTCATGGTGTACGAGATCGTGAGGCGTCCTCGGCTCGCCGTGCTTCTCGAGATAGGCCGGCGCGGCGCAGGTTACGATGAAGGTCTCGAGCAGCTTCCGCGCAATCAGCGAAGACGTGTCCGGCGGCCCGAACCGAATGGCGACGTCTACCCCCATCATCATCTCTTCCCGATAGTTGCTGGTCATGAGATCGACCGACAACAGCGGATATTGCGCCATGAATTGCTGCAGTTTCGGTGCGAGCACCATCCGCGCGAACCAAGGGTCGACGGACACGCGCAACCGGCCCGTAACCACGGCCGCCGCGCCCGCGGCCTCGGCGGCAGCCTCCTCCAGACCGGCCAGCAGCGGAATCACCTGGGCATGAAAGCGGCGCCCCTCCTCGGTCAACGTCACCTCTCTCGGACTGCGATTGAAAAGCCGCACACCGACGCGCACCTCGAGGCGCGCCACCGCGCGGCTGATGCCCGAGGGCGTCAAGCCGAGCATCTCTGCAGCTCCGGCAAAGTTGCCAGTCTCGCTCACCGCTGCGAGCACACCCGCGCCGGTTAGAAGCCGCGTATCGAAGCTCATGATGATCTCCAATCAATTAGGTCCGACACAGTGCCGGTCGGGCCTCCGCGCATGGCCGAGGCAAGCCAATCGTACAAGCCCGGCATGGTGACTGCAGATCACTATAGCACTGACTTTAATGCGCGTGAATCATCTCATGGCCGAGACTAGAACCTTCGCAGCGCTTCCGGTGGGAGCTGCAAGGGATCGTCACAAGGAACCACCAGGAGAAAGCCATGTACGCAATTACCGGCACTACCGGCAAAGTGGGCGGCGAGATCGCCCGCAATCTTATTGGCCAGGGCGAGTCCGTTCGCGCCGTCCTACGCAACCGGGCCAAGGCAGCCGACTGGGCGGCGATGGGTTGCGACATCGCGGTCGCGGACATGGCGAACGCAGAACAGCTTGCGGCGGCATTCTCCGGCGTCGAAGGCGTCTTCATCCTGCCGCCCTCGGATTTCGACCCCGCGCCAGGCTATCCCGAAGCAAAGCGGGTGATCGAATCCGTGAGCCGCGCGCTGACGACGGCCCGGCCGCCACGGATCGTGTGCCTGTCGACCATCGGCGCGGACGCACCCCACGACAATCTGCTGACACAGCGTACCCTGATGGAACAATCGCTGAATGCCCTCGGCCTTCCGGTCACCTTCCTTCGGCCCGGCTGGTTTATGGAGAATGCGCTGTGGGATGTCGCCTCCGCGCGGGACGAGGGCGTGCTGCGGAGCTTCCTGCAGCCAGCCGACAAGGCGTTCCCAATGGTCGCCACCAAAGATGTCGGCCTGCTTGCCGCCAACCTCATCCGGCAGGACAGCAGCGAAACACGGATCGTCGAACTCGAAGGCCCGGTCCGCGTCTCGGCCAACGAACTGGCGCGCGCTTTTAGCCAGGTACTCGGGCGGCCGGTCCGCGTGGAGATCGTCCTACGCGAGAAGTGGGAAGGCCTCTTCCTTGCCCAAGGCATGACGAATCCGTTGCCCCGCATCCGCATGCTCGACGGCTTCAACGAAGGCTGGATCGAATTCCAAGACCATGGACGCTCGGCGGTGAAAGGCAACACGCCGCTCGTTGAGGTCATCACGGCGCTGGTCGCCGGCAGCAAGGCCGCCTGAGGCGGTTTGTGATCGTCGGGGCGCGCGCCGAGCGCGCTCCCGTCTGCACAGAACCAATGAAAGGAATGTCTCATGAAAAGGATCAAGACCCAGGGCGTGAACATCCCCCGCCTCGGCTTCGGCACATTCCGGATGCCCGGCGGAGAGTCGCAGCCCGTGGTGGAAAGCGCGATCGCGCTGGGCTTCCGTCATATCGACACGGCCGCGATGTACGAGAATGAAGCCGCCGTCGGCGCTGCGATCGCAACTTCGGGTGCCAAGCGCGCAGAACTGTTCGTCACGACAAAGGTCTGGCACGACCAACTCTCGCCCGATGCACTGCGTCGCGCATTCGACATCGGCCTCGCCAAGCTGAAACTCGACTATGTGGACCTCTACATGATCCACTGGCCGAGCCGGGACATGGATATGGCCGCGACGCTGGAAGCCTTGATTGAGCTGCGCGAAGGCGGCTTGGCGCGGGCCATCGGCGTGTGCAACTTCAACCTACCGATGATCCGCCGTGCAGTCGAAGAGATCGGCGCACCAATCGCAGCCCATCAGGTCGAGTACCATCCCTTCCTGTCGCAGGCGCCGATGCTCCACTATATGCGCAGCAAGGCGATTCCGTTGACCGCCTACGCACCGCTCGCGCAAGGCCGGGCGGCGAACGATCCGACACTTGCTGCCATCGGCCGCAAGCATGGCGCGACGGCTGCACAGGTGGCAATCGCCTGGCTGCTGGACCAGGAGGGCGTCATCGCGATTCCCAAGGCCGGTCGCCCGGAAAGCCAGAAGGCCAATCTCGAGGCGCTCACCATTTCACTCGACGACGAAGACCGCGCTGCGATTGCTGCCCTGCCGAAGGATCAGCGCTTCGTCCGGCCGCCATTTGCACCGGAATGGGATGCTGTCGTATGATGGTCCCCTCCTTGAATGGACGCTCGATTTCCAAGGCTGGCAACTCAGCAAATTCGGGGGGCGGCTCAGATTCTTTCTTTAGCAAGCTTCTGACCGCTGCAGTGTTGGCTTGCGGAGCGACGCTGCCCGCCGCAATAGGCATCTGTCTTGGTCACGAAAATGTTGGATACGTCGCCTCCTTCGGAGCTTATCTCGTCACCATCACGCATGCGGGCCTGCCGATCGAGGGCCGGGCGCCACGGCTCGCAAGTACTATTTTCATGCTCTGCGTCGGGGCGATAGCGGGCGCCTCAGCCGGCCATCGTGTGTGGATATTCCTTCCCCTGGCAGTGATCGGCGCCTCATGGCAGGCTTGGACGGAGATTGCCGATACAGATCTTAGGTTTCCAGCGGCGATCGCCGTTCTGACGTTACTCGTGTCGACCGCGAACGACTCGTCGAACATCTCCATAGTGACATACGGAGCCGCGTTCGCCGGCGGAGCGATCTGGCAGGGACTGGTCCAGTATATCGCGGCTCGTCCGAGCGACAAGCCGCCGGCGAGTCTCGCGAGTGATATCGAGGCGCTCATTTTCAGCTTAGCCAGGGCCCGACAATTCATCGCCACGATGGCGACGCTGGGCGCGGTAGGCGGCGCAATCGCATCATCGCTGGCTATGCCGCACGCCGCTTGGCTGTTGACGACCGCGTTGCGGGTCATGAAGCCTTCGCAAATAGAGACACGTCTCCGACTAAAGCATCGGTTCATTGGTACGTCTGCGGGCGCACTCGTTTCTGCCGGTCTGCTTGGTTGGAAGATTCGGCCGCTGCTGTATGCGGGACTTTTCGGCATCATGCTGACCGCCATGCAGTTGGTGGGGGCCCGACGTTATGCCGTGTGGACATTCTGTCTCACTGTCATTGCCCTCGATCTCGGCCAACGAACCCACGAAGTCGGCTGGCAAGTCGCGGAATATCGGCTGCTGTTGACGATCGGCGGCGTAGCTCTCGCCAGATTCTTCAGTTTCCGCTTGCCTTAAATGCCGACTGCGGTGGTCGGCGTAGGCCGCGATGTCCGCAATCGAATTGCGGAAGCGCTCCAGCATCTCCCGGAAAAGCAGCTAACCGGCCGCAATCGGCTGGAAGGATTCGAAACCCAGATCTCAAGGTCGCGCACGCCTTCCATCACTTAGCACTATTTGTACGCCGCGGTGTTCGCCCCGGCCTTCCTAATTGCGAATTTAATTGAAGCGGCAAACGAGTCTATCCACTTCAATGAATGCGAAGATGCAATCCGCCCGATGACCTCAAGAATTGCGGGTCGTTGCTTCGCGATCTATCGCCCTCGGGCTGACTCGCGGCAATGGATGCGCGCGGACCTATTGGCCTTAGGTATATCGGCAATCGGCGGTTACGTCAGCCGAGGGTGGATCGGCGCGCTCGAATCGCACACTCTTCTGCGGTTCGAGCGCCTTCTTCGGAACGCACTCGAGGGAGTTCATTGCGTCTGTCATTGCGCGGTCGCGACCATCACTCCGCGCCCTTGTCAGGAATACATTCGGCGAGATCCCGTGATCGCGGAGATTGGATAGACAACCTCCGGAGGCCGTTCGGTTGAAATATTTGCGTTAGGCTGAGTGCCGATTGTCCGCAGCAAGATGAAGAGCAACCGCTGGAGTTTGGCCTATCGGCCTCGGCATCGATCGCGAATCTGACGTGGTGGCTGAGACCACCGAAAGAGGCATTGCTTCCAGGACAAACCCAGAGCCGCGGACGCTACGGATCATGGGCGCCTCGTTTGCTCCGTCCACCTTCCGGCGTAGCAGGCCCATCTGAACGTCGACAACATTCGTTTCAGGAACGAATTTGAAATGCCAGACCTCTTTCAAGAGTACCGCGCGGGTCAGCAATTGGTTGCTCCGTTCCATCATGTACTTTAACAATTGGAATTCTCTTGGACGCAAATCGATACGGCGGTCGCCACGCTTGGCAGCACGGTCAATGAGATCCAGCACCAGCGGTCCGACCTGCAGCATCGCTTCATTCGGGAAGACCGCCGGCCGACCCGACGAGTCTTCGCCCGAACCCGATTCAATTTCGGCAGGAAGCTCATCACGCCGCAAGGACGAGCCGTCCATCTGATCGACCATCTTCTCCAGCGTGGCCGATACCACCGAATGGACCATCTCTGCGAGAAGCTGCGCCATTTCTTCGAGCAACGTTGGCGGTATTCGTGCGCCTGAAATAGCGCGACGTCGCTGATTGGCCCGCGTTGATGAATTCGACGAGGATTGCTGCGAAACCACCGACTCGACGGCAACGAAGGCCGGAAGGTTCCGCTTGAGTTGGTCGCAGCTGTTACTATGAGTTCTCATGGCGAGGTCCTCTCCGCCGGCGGCGTGGTATCGAAAGCCGGATTTGGTTGATCACTGGCACCGCGTTCGCCGATGCCCTACCTCTCAACTTTACCGTGCCTTTCGCCCAATCCCATTGCCACCGAGTGTAGCTCGATTACCGAAATGGTTGCGTATATTCGATACCTGGGTTCAGCCAGCTCCAACCGATCTAAGCCGGACCGGTTCCTGAATGCGGTTCACGAACCTGATCGAAGCGCGCTTCGGTCGTCCGCTTGATCCGGTGATCTTGTGATTCTCGCTTGGGTCGGCCGCCGTCCGAACGTCAGAGAAGCACCGGCTTTGATGTCAGTTCGCGTCTGAACGACTCGGTGCGCGGGATGATGTCGAACGCAACAACTCATTTGAACCATATTGCACGAGCCATCGATGCGACCGACGAAGCCCGCAACATTCAAAGCATCGCAAATCTCGTAAACGTGCACGACCTCAAAACCACCCCAGTCTGTTTGACCGAGGCATACCCCACGAATTCACTTCCGGGCCTTTCCCTCTTGCTTTTTGAATACGTCCCAGAGAACTGCGGCGAGTTCGTCACCATCGAAGGGCTTAGTCAGGTAGCAGATCGCGCCGGCCCTCAATGCTCGTGCGCGCGTCCGATCGTCTGGGAAGGCAGTGAAAAAAATAAATGGCAAATCGCTTCCTTCGCTACGCAAATGCGCCTGGAGCTCGACGCCGTTCATGCCGGGCATTCGCACGTCGGAAATCACACAAGAAAATTCATCGAGCTGGTTCGATCGAAGCAACTCCTCGGCGCACGAAAACGTGTGTACGACGTATCCCAGCGATCGCACGAAGCTGTCAGTCGTTACGCGCACCGATTCATCATCGTCAACGATTGCTACGAGCGGAATATCTGATAAC
>Ga0116129_1000709_pt1 | contig 20229 bp, 19 predicted proteins | sample June2015DPH_17_2_FD_89732 | JGI IMG/M metagenome (GOLD analysis project Ga0116129, IMG submission 89732) | Peatland microbial communities from SPRUCE experiment site at the Marcell Experimental Forest, Minnesota, USA - June2015DPH_17_10 | ecosystem: Environmental > Terrestrial > Soil > Wetlands...
CGGGATGGTTTCCGGGGACACGGCTTCAAAGAAACACGGCCATGCGGATCAAAGCCTGCGTTCTTTCATCTCACCGTATATTCTCAGGGTTGGAACACTCTCATGCCGTACGATTTCGCTTCACTGAGCGCTCTCTTGCTATCCCAGCTATAGGTATTGCGTCGCTCCCTCAACTCCGCGTCGGCGAGCGCGAAGCTTTGACGCTATCCGCTTGTCACTCACTCCCGGTGGTTGCAGAGTCGAAGGGGTACACGGCTTGCAAGGCGTGTCACGCCGGAATAAAGCTTCTCCGAGCTGCGCATCCGAACATGTTGATCAAGCGTCATCGTGCGGCTAAATCGATGGAGGACAGAAAGGACCCCCCGGGGCGTAACCGCTCGATGGCTTCTGATCGGTTAGTTGGGGAGCCGTGTGACGCCACGTCTGTGCGGTCGGCCTTGCAGGAGATGGAACTCAATCATGCTCCTCCGCGATCAAGAACGCTCGGGTGATGGCGGCCGATGGCAACGGTCACGATTGAGCTGGATTCCGATCTTGAGCCTAGTTATGGTATTCAGACTGCTAAACAGGATCGCCTACGCCGTATTCGAGTGATGCCCCAAATGCCGAAGAGGCCGCTGCCTAAGAGAACTACTGTCCGAGGCTCGACGTCGATGTGGACGTAATACTCAGATCGTCCAATGATGATGAATCCAGGGAGCTATTGCCGAAAACCTCAAAACCGATCAGCGTGCCGCTCGTGTTCAAGTTAGAAGTGGCGTCGAAGAAGTCCCACCCGGTAACTGCAGTTGGCGTTCCATTGACGAGAAACTCATCGTCAGCGCCGCCTTGGTAGTAAAAGTCAACGGCCGTTCCACTGCCTCCGCTCATGTAGAAACTTACCTGCGTGATGGCCGTGGTCGCGACGCCCGCAAAAGTTTGCTCCAACCCGATGTTGCCCGTATCGGCTACACAGAAGCCGCTGTAACAACCGGCTGATGTAATTAACCAGCCCGAGCCCGTTCCAAAGCGCGTGTCATTAGTCCAGGGAGAGATTATTCCACTCGAAAAGTCCCCATTAACTAAAATCTCGTTGCCGTATCCTTATGTCCGCTTAGCAGCAACCTAAACCGGCCAAAACAGGTATTTTCATGGTTTCTCCCAAAACCATACCACATATTGAAGCTGATGAAGGGAAAGATCGGGCAGGTCTACGTACCGGCTCGCAGGAGCCAAAACCGGCAATGACGCTTGTACTCAGAACGGCGCAAGATCCGGGCTTCTCGTTGAAGACGGTTGAGATCATTGATAATAGAATAGTTGGAACATTAGCTAATTCCGCGATCATCTGATCGCGGCCCCATTGAAGCGCGCGGGAGTGGCGGACATTGATAATCTCCTTTTCCAATTCCGCGATCATCGCAGTCCCACACATGTCATCACGCGGCGACTGTCGCCAAATGAAGAACCACAAAATGACGACCCCTAAGCAAAAGAATAAGAACGAAACTGTGACGACGAAGGCGCGTGTTGCCAAACGGAGCGCCACGACCGCGCCCCTGAAGGAGCAGCCGGCCACCACCGCCCACGGCGGCAGCAAAACGGACAAGATCCTCGGCCTGCTGAAACGCCCCCGGTGGCGTCACTTTGAAAGAGCTCGCAAAGCTAACCGGCTGGCGGCCGAACTCGGTGCGTGGCTTCCTAAGCGGCGCGATCGGCAAGAAGATGGGATGCCGGTTGAGTCCTTCAAAAGCAGCGACGGAGATCGCTCGTACCGTCTCCCTTCCAAGTAACGGCCACACCTCGGATGCCGCCGAGTCGTCATGCTCGGCGGCGTTTTTCTTTCTCCACCCTTCTTTCACCGCGCGGTCCTCGTCACCATCACCAGATAGTACATTCTATGTTTGCTCCATCCTCCCAACCAGCACACCTGCCAGTCGTCGATCAGGAAGCCCAGTTCCACTGGGGTACGGAGCCGAAGGAATTTCGTTTCCATCCACATGTTGTTTCTGGACTACTTCACAATCTTGGAAGTTGCCTTCTTGGCTCTTCGCTTCGGCATCAACAGCGCCGGAGACACGGGCGGGAAATCCTCGACCTGGATATGGACCGTGAAGCGTTCACTTCCGATCTGGGCGATGATCGTCGAGGTCCCGCGTTCTTCTTCTGGCGGTTTCGGAAACGGCAACAGGTTGTTCTTGCGGTTCGTCATAACAACACTCGTGCCTCGGCGTGCCCGGCATTAGCAAGTCTCCGCAGCCGCGCGGAGCCCACCTCCTTAGCCTCGGCTCCAGCGTTGTCCACAAGAAATTGCATGCTCGGCGACACCCACAAGACAGCGACGGAAGCCGTCCGGGACGGAGCGCCTGTCACGGCGATACCATTGATTACAAACGACTAAGGTTACGAATTTCCCAAGCTAAAGGTGGGGGATCGTCGCAGCGCTAAACCAAGCTCGCGTAATTTACCCGATTTTTGGAGGCCCAGAAATCGTGGCCACCCTGTCGTTAACATGGCAGAGTTCGTGAAATCAATCGAATTTTTGGGGAGCCAAAAATCCGGGCCACCCGATAGTTTACTTGCCGCTGACCCGGCGGCGAAGCCCTCGGGAAAAAAGTGCCAACGGCTATCCTCCGTACTTGACATATGCGGCCGTCAAATCCCACAAGAACCCGTTGCGCTCGCACTAGTCAGGATGAAGCTGGCCGTCCGTCTCCGCTTTCTTGATGACTGCCGCGACAACATGGCCCGGGTCTCCTTCTCAGGCTGACCAGTGTGCTGAATTCATTTCTTTCTCTCTGCGTGATGTTGATCATGGTTGACTGGACGGTCCGTTCGTTCCCCAGGCGCCGATCGACAGGACCGGAATGTCGACTCGGTCGAGTTCCCAGAAGGGCGAGCGGCGGCGCTGCCATTCGTCGTCGAAGGGATAGGCGTACATGTCGTAGATCACGCGGCTCGCGGCGGCGGGTTGCGCCATATTATTTCAATATTTGGTAGTGGCAGAATGGAGGATCATGAAGGCTCGTTTGGAAGTTATCAGCAATGTCGCCGTGATACTTACCGTCGTCGTTTTGGGTCCGCTAGTGGTGCGATAGCAGTGGTTAAGATACAAGGCCACCCACCGCATTGTGGACCTGAAACCTGGAGTTCGGCTCGACCCTCCGACGAGCTACGACTGGAGTAAACAGCCATCCACTCTTGTGATGGCCGTGTGCAAAGACTGCATGTACTGCGAGCAAAGTATTCCACTTTACCAACGGCTTGCCGCGCAGGAGCGAGAGCGGCATTTGTCTGTCGATCTCTTGGCCACGATCTGCAAGGTGCGCGGCCATTCCTTCGAGAGATTCGCCCATCGCTGGACGAAATGCAAGTGGTGCGGCACATGGCTGCGGGAGGTCCGGACAATTGAGGAGCGCGAGGACGAACCGCCGGAGGATGAGCAAAGCCCGATCCTGAAATTGAAGCCTCGTTAATAAAATGAGGGGACGCGTTTGTCTTCTGCCTGGCCATCTCGTGTTTGCGGGTCGAACTCGCAACGCACTTTTCCACTGCGGCATATCATGCCGGCCTGGACGCCGAGCGACGCAAGCGAGTGCAGGAAGAGTTTCTCGCAGGGAAAATCAACGTGATGGGGCGACAATTGCGTTCGGGATAAGCACTGCTACTGCGTGGGATTCCCGTGGCCCGGCGCGTGGGCCGAGGTGTTTAACAGCGACCTGTACGACAATTTTGTTAACCCCATCGTCGCAGGCAACGGCGGGGGCATTACCGCGTCAGGTCCGCCGATGCATGGCCTAGCAGCGTCGGCCAGCATTGTCATCCCCGCCAACGGCTTCGTTGTTTTTGCGCGTATCTGAGCATCGCCATCCCGTCGGGAAGACTATCGCTTTTTTCCGCAGGCTGGGACTCTGAAATGCTTGCTTCCCTCTGTGAGGACTGCAACCGATCGGTAGTGGGTCAATTTGAATTTGACCCACTACCTATTTTCCCCACGCGGGTGAACCGCGTCTCCGACTGTGTCGATTCGCAATACAATAGGCGTCGGATGAAATGCTCTCGACTCTCTTTGTATGCTGTGTTCGTCGCCTTCTTCACCCTCCTTGTGATCATGAGTGGGGCCGCCGTCACAACTTCGCGCGGCCTTTTCCAGAACGTTCATATCGTTCATATAGTGGCGGGCGCTACAGATGGCCTTCTGGTCGCGGGACTATGCCTTTGGCTGCGGCGCGGGTGGAGCATCCTGGCGATCGTCATTGTCGATGCCGGATTGGGGAGGTTCGAGGGACCTGTTCCCGGCACTCTGCACGCGTGTCTCGCCGCGCTGTTGTTTGCCAGCGTCGCCGCGATCAGCTTGTTCACTTCGCGCTCGTGGCAACGCGACCCTGAATTGGTGCAGGATTACGGGCGCCCCTCGCTACCGTTCCTGAGCGGCGCGGTTGCGCTTCTCGTCGCGCTGCAGGTCGCGTTCGGAGCGGGTTTTCGTCACAAGGCGGTGGGTGTGTTGCCGCACCTGCTGGGCGCGATGGTAGTCGCACTGTTCATCATGATTTTGGGAGCGTTCGTCAGCATACAGTTTCCGAAACACCCGACGCTGCGGCCAATGGCGGCGGCATTCATGACGCTCACGGGCATCCAGGTGTGTCTGGGAATGGCGGCTTTCCTGATGCGCCTGATGAATCTGGCCGGGACAAAGACGTTCCTTGCCATCAGCGTTGCTCACGTCGCTACCGGAAACCTGATACTCGCCGCGAGCGCGATGCTGGCGCTGGAGATCCGGCGCAGCGTTCTACCGCGAGTGGTGGGTGATGGGGCCGTTCGATCCGTAAATAGGCATTAGGTTTTCGGGAACGTCCCAGTACGCGATGGAACGGCCAGCGGTCACCAGGCCGATCCAGATCAGCAGCGACAGACATGCCGCCAGTTTCGCCTTGCCGGGAACCGTTGGAACGCTATCCAGCGCGGCGGTGTTCCCGTACACGCTGCGAAACACCAGCGCGTGAACTCCCACCAGCAGCAGCAAGGTCATCTTGGCCCAGTAGAACGGATTGTAATAATACATCTCCGCTTTCGAGCCCAGCAACATCGCGCCGCAGCCGACCACCAGCACGAAGCCGATCTGTTTCCAGAGCCGCAATTGGTTGACGACGTCGGTGATGGAGGAACTCCGCATCGCCCAGCCGAGCAACCGCAGATCCGTAATCGCGATCATTCCTCCGAATAGGGCCATCCCGGTGAGGTGTCCGGTCATGACGATGGGGTAGACTAAAGCCGATTCACGCAGCGCCGTCATGGGCGCGGTACCTTGAATCCACCGGAAAAGTTCGAGGATTGACATGAATTCTCCGTTTAAGCGAACGCAATGAAGAGGCCGCCCGCGACCACTGAAACCCACAGCGCTACCGAAACAATGCCGACCACAGCTCCCACCACCGGCGAGGGGTCCGACAGCGCCACCTTGCGATGGATGGTGTACTGATACAGGATGGCGACGAGAAGGGCGCAGATTTTGAACTGGAAACTGAAATTGTTGAGATACATATTGGGATCAGAGGAGAAAATCAGCGGTCCGGACATAAGCACAGCAGCGAGTCCTGCTAAGGTCCAAGGTGCGAGGTCTTTTGCCAGTTGCGAAGAACGCTGCCGCTTCATGCCGATCCCGATCAGGCGCAGGTCCACCATGAAGATGGTTCCGATGGCGATCGCAAAACCGACGATGTGGATGATCTCCAGCAGAGGAAAGGACCACTCGTTGTTATTTAGCGGGTTGGTGGCTGGATCGTAAGGAATCTGAATCTGCATCGTTCGGCCGGATCACCTTTCAGTGCGAGTTTCATATTATCAGGGCGAAGGTTTCGAATGCTATTTCCGGTGGTTCTTGCGCCGGATTCGACTTTTTGCCAGCGTCTGTGATAATGTTTGCGAGGACCACGAAACTTGCCTTCAAAGAAGTCGTGGAGAGAAGGATTTGATGCGAACTCAGTTCCGAACCACCTTGGCGATGCTCCTCGTTGCGAGCGCGCCGGGTATCGCGCAGCAGGCTTATCACGCCCCCAAAGGGCCGGATGGACATCCCAACTTTAACGGTATCTGGCAAGCCCTCAACACGGCGGATTGGGATTTGGTGGAACACGCCGCCCGCCCCGGCCTCGTGATCCAGGACGGTACAATCAGCGCCGATCCCGGCGGTACGGGAGTGGTGGAGGGCGGCGAGATCCCGTATCTCCCGGCAGCCTTGGCGACCAAGAAGACGAATTTTGAAAACAGGCTGAAGTTGGACCCGGAGATCCGGTGCTACCTGCCCGGCGTTCCGCGGGCCAACTATATGCCGTATCCGTTTCAGATTTTCCAAAGTCCCAAAGCCATTTTTTTTGCGTACCAGTATGACGGCGCGGTGCGAAACATTTTTCTGAAGGATCCGGGTCCAGCTCCGGCCGATTCCTGGATGGGACAATCGTTTGGGAAATGGGAAGGGGAGACGCTGGTGATCGACGTGACCGGCTTTGACGAGCGGACTTGGCTGGACAGGGCCGGGGACTTCCATAGCGACGCCCTGCACGTGGTGGAGCGCTACACGATGACGGGGCCGGACGTGATCGCTTACGAAGCCACCATCGAAGATCCGAAAGTATTTTCAAAACCCTGGAAGATCCGGATGCCTCTCTATCGTCACGTCGAAAAGGGGGCGCGCTTAATGGAATTCAAATGCGTCGAGTTTGTGGAGGACCTGCTCTACGGCGACTTCGCGAAAAAGCCTAAATGAGCATCAGGCGGGTTTAAGAGCTATGATGGCCATGAGAGCGGCCGAGTAAGGAGAACTATGAAGATTAAGCAAATTGCCATGATCGCCGGTGCTGGTGTAGTGCTGGCAGCAGTGCCGGCATGGGCTCATCACGCCTTTGCTGCGGAGTTCGATGCGAAGAAGCCGGTCCACCTGGAGGGCGTGGTTTCGAAGGTGGAATTGATCAACCCACATAGCTGGATTCACGTGGACGTGAAGGCTGCCGACGGCACCGTGGCATCCTGGATGGTGGAGGCGGGAAGCCCCAACGTTTTATTACGCCGTGGTTTCACCAAGGCGACGATTTCTCCGGGAACGCCGGTGGTGGTGGAGGGCTATCAGTCGAAGGACGGATCCATGCGCGCCAACGGCCGCGACATCACGCTGCCCAACGGCCAGAAATTATTCCTCGGTTCCCAGGGGACCGGCGCTCCTTACGACGACAAAACGAAATAGTCCCATTCAGATGCCTTTGATCTGATCGCCTTCGCCTGCCGGTTGCGGGCAGAGGTGTAACCCATGTTTAGGTTGACATTGATTGAGTGAGGTTGTATGCATCGAAAAATCCTGATCCGCGCCGGGCTTTCGGCATCGATATTTGCGGGTATGATGTTCGCCCAGGCACCCGCGCCAAAATCGAGCTCGAAGAACTGGAGCGTTCCGCGTACGCCGGATGGCAAGCCCGATTTGCAGGGTATCTGGACGAACGCAACCCTGACTCCACTGGAGCGGCCGGCGGCGGCGAACGGGAAAGCCACGTTGACCGACGCCGAGGCGGCGGCGTGGGAGAAAAAAGACATCGAGCAAGTGACGAAGTATGACGGGAAGTCGGAGAATCCGTTTGCTGACGCTGCCGGTTCGGGCGGAACGGGCGGATATAACGCCCTGTTTGTGGATCGCGGCACGGAGCTGGCGCGCGTCGATGGGGTGAAGCGTACGTCGCTGGTGGTGGATCCGCCGGATGGCAAGGTTCCGCCGATCACGGCCGAAGCGCGGGCGCGCAACGCGGCGATGATGCGGGGCTACGGCAGGTTCGATAGCGTCAAAGATCGTCCCCTCGGGGAGCGTTGCCTCACCTCGTTCGGATCCTCATCGGGGCCGCCAATGTTGCCGGTGATGTATAACAACAACTACGAAATCGTGCAAACGCCCGAGAATATCGTGATTCTGGTGGAGATGGTTCACGATGCGCGCATCATCCGTATGAACGCAAAGCACGCGGCGCCCAGCGTCAAACAATGGTTCGGCGATTCGATCGGGAAGTGGGAAGGCGACACGCTGGTGGTGGATACGACGAACTTCACGGACAAGACGCGGTTCCGGGGATCTTCGGAGAATCTGCACGTGATCGAGCGCTTCACACGCGTCGATCAGAACACCATTCTCTACAAGGTGACCATAGACGATCCGTCGACGTTTTCGAAAAATTGGACGGTTGAGTACCCCTTTGCGGCTACCAAAGGCCCGATCTACGAATACGCCTGCCACGAAGGCAACTATGCCATGAGCGACATTCTTGGCGGGGCTCGCAAGGCTGAAGCCGAGAAAGAGAAGAAGTAGTTTCACTAATAGAGAGATTTGAATCCGCGAGCGGATGCGCGCCTTAAAGGGACACACGAGAAGAATGTATCTGGAAATGGGATCCGTATGAGGCTCCGATCGAAAGTGATTGTGGGCTTCGGGGTACAAGCAGGTGTATTACTGGCCGGCGTTGCACTGATCGCGCCGCGGGCCGGGTCGCAGGAAAAAGTGCCGACGGCGGACCAGGTCTTCAAAAACGTCCAAGTGCTGAAAGGCATCCCCGTGGACGACTTCATGGGAACGATGGGGCTGATGTCGGCGGCCGTCGGGTATGACTGTTCGGAATGCCATCTCGGGGCTGGTACGGAAAAAGTAAACTGGGCGGCGGACAACGGGCGAAAGATCATCGCGCGCAAAATGGTGACCATGGTTGCCGCCATCAATCGTGACAACTTCCAGGGCCGGCAGGTGGTGACGTGCTGGAGTTGCCATCATGGCCGGGACCGCCCATCGACCACGCCTGCTCTGGAGAATGTATATGGCCCGGCATTGCTGGAGATGGATGACACCCTTGTCCAGATGCCGGGACAACCTTCGAGCGACGAGATCATCGATAAATATATTCAGGCGCTGGGCGGCGCGGAGCGGTTGGCTGGCCTGAAGAGCTACATCGCAAAAGGTTCGAGCGTCGGGTTCGGGGGCTTTGGAGGCGGAGGGCACGTCCAAATCTTTGCGAAATATCCGAATGAGCGCACGACGCTCATCCAATTCGATGCGGCAACGGGCCGCGGAGACGAGGTCCGGTCTTACAACGGCCGAACCGGCTGGATGATGACTCCGCTCGCGGTGCTCACGGATTATCAGTTGTCAGGAGTCGAGCTGGATGGAGCGATGCTGGACGCGCAACTGGGATTCCCGGGGCAGATCAAGCAAGTCCTCAGCAACCTGCGCGTGAGCCTGCCTGCCCTCATCAGCGATCTGTCCGGACCATCCAGCCAGACATCGACCGAGTCCGCGGGAGGGTTGGGGCAGGATCGCCCGGTCTTCGTTGTGCAGGGAACAGGTCCTCGCGGCATGCTGGCGACCTTGTACTTCGATCAGAAATCGGGGCTGCTGCTGCGGATGGTGCGCTATGGCAAAACGCAGATCGGCAGGGTTCCCACGCAGATCGACTACTCAGATTATCGCGATGTTGGCGGAATCAAGATGCCGTTTCATATGACCTTCGCGTGGCTAGACGGCCGGGATGCGATTCAGCTGAGCGAGATACAGACGAACGTTCCCATCGACGACGCGAAGTTCGAAAGACACGTCCATTAAAAAGGGGTATGATCGTCTTCAATGTCCAAGCCTATGAAGATCGGTGTCATGAGCTTCTGTCTGTTGTCCGCGACGCTGAGCTACGCTCAAAATCCGCCGCCGGAGACCGCACCCAGCCCGTCGCTTCAATCCACCGGGCGTCTGCTGGAGCTGCGGACGTACTACGCGATGCCCGGCAGATTAGAGGACGTCCACAAACGCTTCCGCGACCACACGCTGGGGATTTTCGCAAAGCACGGTATGACGGTGGTCGGCTTTTGGGGACCGGTTTATAAGAAAGACGGCTCAGAAAACAAGCTGGTCTACATGCTGTCGTTCAAGGATCGCCAGGAGCGCGACGCAAAGTGGAGAGAGTTTGGCAGCGATCCGGAATGGCAGAAGGTGTCTAAAGAATCCGAGGCCAACGGAAAGATTGTCGAAAAGACAGAAAGTGTGTTTCTGTACGATACCGATTATGCGCCCGTCAAGTAAAACCATGCTTTCAAAGCCAGCAATTTCCAGGTTTTTGGCCGCCGCTCTGTGTGCTGTCGCCTCTTTCGGTCAGTCCCTACCCATGGCGAAGCATCCGGAGGATGTTGGATTCTCATCGGCACGCCTGGAAAAGACCAGGCAGGCGTACAAGGACGATGTCGAGAACAAGAGCATCCCCGGCGCCGTGCTGCTGATCGTGCGCAATGGGAAGGTGGTCACCTACGACGCTATCGGCTATCAGGAGCGCGCCGCGAAGACACCGATGAAGAAGGACTCCATCTTCCGCGTCGCGTCAATGTCGAAACCGATCACGACGGTCGCCGCGATGATCCTGGTGGAAGAGAACCAGCTGGATCTGGGCGCGCCAGTGGCTCAGTATCTCCCTGAGTTCAGAGACGTGAAGGTCGGCGCGGATAAGGTGGCGCCCAAACGTCCGATGACGGTCCAGGACCTGATGCGGCACACCTCCGGCCTGACCTATGGGCTGTTCGGAAATTCTCCCGTCGACCAGCAATACCGCAAGGCCGATATTTTCAACTCCAAATCGCTGGCTGAAATGGTCAAAACGGTGGCGACCATGCCGCTGCTCCACCAGCCTGGGGAAGCATGGGAATATAGCGTCTCGACCGATGTCCTGGGCCGGGTGGTCGAAGTCGCCAGTGGCAAGGACCTGGACGCTTTTATTGAGGAGCGGGTCACTGGTCCGCTAAAGATGAACGATACAGGATTCTGGGTGAAGCCGGCGGCGATCTCCCGTCTGGCTCTGGCCGATCAGAAATCCAGCCTGCCGTTCGCCGACCCTTCTCAAAAGCCGGCGCTGTTTTCCGGCGGCGGCGGCATGTTTTCCACCGCCGGCGACTACGCCAGATTCTCTCAAATGCTGCTGAACGGCGGAGAATTGGAAGGTGTGCGAATTCTGGGTCCCAAAACGATCGCCTTGATGACTTCCGATCAACTGCCGGCCAACACGGAGCGCCATACTCCGGTCGCCATGGCGCTCGGACCGTTTGGCCCCACTCCTGAAATGGGCACCAGCTTCGGTTTGGGGTTCGCGATTCGCGTGGACGCCGGCCGCAACCCCGAGCCGGGATCCGTCGGCGACTTTTCCTGGGGCGGCATCACCGGCACGCTGTTCTGGGTGGATCCGAAAGAGAAGCTGGTGGCGGTGCTGATGGTCCAATCGCCGCAGGGCGTGAACGGAGTCATCTGGCGCCAGACGCGGACGATGGTTTATCAGGCGCTAGTCAATTGAGATGGACATGCGTCTGGTGCCCTCTTCGGCGACAAAGGGGATCATCGCGGAAGCAGTTCACCTTGCAAAATAGGATGTCGATCCTGGATAATTAAAGGCCTCGGGTGCCCGCAAGGGCATAACAGGGAAGTCCGGTAAGAAACCGGCGCGGTCCCGCCACTGTGAGTGAGGATCGCCGTTTCAGAATTTGAGCCACTGGGTGAAACCTGGGAAGGCGAAACGGCGCGGCAGTTGTTTATGCCTCCCTCCGAGCCAGGAGACCTACCTGAGGATTAGTCGGCACTTTCTGCGGAGAACGGAAAGAATGCGAAACATCCTCACCACAATTCGAGTAGTCGTGTCATGGTTGGTTCCATTCATGCAGGAAGCCTGTCGTCATCTTTCGAATGACGGACATCATGACTGCAAATATCATACTTTTCTTTAGCCTTTTTATATGCCCGACGGCGACCTGGGCCTTCGCAGGCGGCAGTTTGTCGGGAACTCTCAAAGATCAGAGTGGCTCGATCGTGCCGAATGCGAATCTCACACTCACTAACTCGGCGCTCAAAGCCGAGTTTAAGGCCGCTTCAGACCCGCAGGGCTTCTATTCGTTCCCCGCGCTGGCAGTGGGCCAGTACGACCTGACGATCGAAGCCTCGGGATTTCAGCCGCAGAGGAAGACGGGGATTAGGATTGACGCCGATTCCTCGGTGCGGGTCGATGCGGTCCTCTCCGTGGCTCAGCACGCGGAGGAGGTGACCGTCAGCGAAGTTGGATCCGCGGTTGGCACGCAGGTCGAAAAGACCTCTACTCAACTGGGAGAAGTGGTGGACAGCGCGCAGATCGAAGAGCTTCCTCTCAATGGCCGTTCCTATACCGATTTGCTCGCCATTCAACCCGGCGTAACTCCGGTTACTACCCTCACCGCCACATCCGTGATCATGGCGGGCGTAACCGGAACGATTAATCCGTCGGGAGATGCAAATCCGGGAGACGTTTCGATCAGCGGCCAGCGCGAATCCGCGAACGGGTTTATGGTGAACGGCATCGATGTGCAGGAGCACATGAATGGAGGAACCTCTGTTATACCGAATCTCGACTCGATCGCGGAGTTCCGCGTTCTGACCAACAATTTCGACCCGGAGTATGGGAACTACAACGGCGGGATGATCAACGTCGTGTCGAAGTCCGGCAGCAATTCCTTCCACGGCGATGCTTTTGAGTTCCTGCGGAATACGGACCTCGACGCAAGGAATTATTTCAGCGATACACGCGGCGCTTTTCAGCAGAATCAGTTCGGCGGTACCGTCAGCGGGCCGATTCTAAGGAATAAAATCTTCTTCTTCACCGACTATCAGGCCACGCGGACCACTCAGGGCGTGACGTCGGCCGAAACCACCGTCCCATCAGTGCAGGATCGGTCGGGAAACTTCAGCGATGCCCTGAGCACGCTGACCGGGACGGTGAGCGGGCCTTATCTTGCGAATCTTCTCTCAAAGGAGCTGAACTATGGCGTAAGCCAGGGCGAGCCGTTTTATACCGCGGGTTGCGTGAGTTCCGCACAGTGCGTGCTTCCGAATGGAATGATCCCAGCGGGCGCCTTTTCGACTCCGGCGGAGAATCTTCTCAAATACATTCCCACGCCCAATGTCGGCTCCAATTTGTTTGTCACATCAGCGTATCCGGAAACGGTTCAGGACCAGAAGGGAGGCGGACGTATCGATGCCAACACCCGCTTCGGAAACTTCGCGGGCTACTACTTCATTGATGATTACCGGCTGGATAACCCGTATCCGGGCGGCCAGGGCGGGGCGAGTATCCCCGGTTTTGACGCTCTAACGATCGGCCGGGCGCAAATGCTGACGATCGGCAATACGAAGGTGCTGGGACCTAACACGGTAGATGAATTCCACGCGGGGTTCCTGCGGAATGTGAACAATATCGGCCAGCCACACGGCGGTGTTGGCCCGTCTTTGCAGTCGCAGGGCTTCGCAAGCCCCTCTGCTGGAGGTATTGTGGTTCAGGCTCCCCAGTTCGAAGGTGTGGAAAACATTGTTTTCCCCTCGTTCGTGATGGGCGTCCCGATCACCAATACCCAGCAGTGGAACAACACGCTGTATTTCAGCAATACAGTGTCCAGGGTAATCGGAACTCACACGCTCAAGTTCGGCGGCCAGTTTCATAACGACCAGGTAAATGAGAACCCGAACGCGACGTTCAACGGAACCTTTAGTTTCTTCGGAACCGCGACGGGGAATGCGTATGCTGACTTTCTCCTGGGTCTGCCCAGTAACTATACGCAAACCACCGGTCAACGCTTCTATCTCAGAGACCGGTACGCCGGCGCGTTCGTGGCGGATAGCTGGCGGGCGCGCAGTAATCTTACGATCAACCTTGGTCTTCGCTGGGATCTGATCCGGCCGTGGTCGGAAAAATACAATAACATCCAGACCATTGTTCCCGGACGGCAATCCACCCTGTATCCGAACGCAATACCGGACCTGTTGGTTGCCGGAGACCCAGGCATCCCTTCTACTCTCTCTCCGACCAAATATCTCAATTTCGCTCCGAGGATTGGTATCGCATATTCGCCGAATTTCAGCCATGGATTCCTGAAGACTCTCCTCGGCGACTCTGCAAAGACCAGTATCCGTTCCAGTTATGGAATCTTCTACACCGCTTTCCCCGGCTTGAGCGCGGGAGTCATGTACGGCGTTCCACCTTTTGGATATAACTATCTGAGCCCTTCCCCGCCCCTATTTTCCACGCCCTTTATCGATGCGGGGGATGGCGTGCGGCAGACCGACCCCTATCCGTTCAACTTTCCGCCGCATGGAGTTTCCGCGAGCAATCCCTACACGGCATTCAACTGGGCGTCGGTAACGCCGATCAGTGCTGATCCTTACTTCTACTACCGCAACAGCGTGCCCTACACCGAGGACTATATGTTGTCGCTTCAGCGCCAGATCGGCACGAAAGCTCTGGCGACGATCAGTTATGTGGGCAATCAAGGGCATCACCTCCTGGTAATGTCGCAATCCAATCTCGGCAATCCGGCTTTATGCCTTTCTCTCAGTCAGCCAAGCAACGTGGCTCCCGGCAGTGCTACTTGCGGTCCTTTCGGTGAGGATGGAACATACACTTCAGCGTCGGGCCATGTTTATCAGGGAACGCGGGTCGGCCTCGGGCCGAACTATGGAGCGGATGCCGCGCAAAAGACGATTGGCAATTCGAATTTCAACGCCCTTGAGGGCAGCCTGCGTCTCACTCTCGGTGCCCGATCGACTGCGCTGCTTTCCTATACCTATTCGAAATCGATCGACGATGCTTCCAATCTGGGCGAACAGATCGACCCGCTTAACGAGCGCGCTACCCGTGTGATCTCTTCGTGGAATTTGCCGCAGAACTTCGTCGCAAGTTATAACTATGCGCTGCCCATCGACCAATGGCTTCATCACCGTAATCGCCTGACAGATGGTTGGTCGATCGGCGGCACGGCTCGATTCAGCAGCGGATTTCCCGTGACGCTCTCTGACGATTCGGACAACTCACTTCTCGGAACTCTGGGTAACGGAATAAATAATCAACTTCTGGACACGCCGCAGGTTGTTGCCGGGCAGCCGTTACAACTCAATACCAACCCGCGCAAACACCCTTATGCATTCAATACGAACGCTTTCGCTCCGGAAGCGCTGGGGCAACTGGGGGACGCCGCGCGCCGCATGTTTCAGGGGCCGGGTATAGAGAATTTCGATATGCGGGTCAGCAAAACCGTGCGTATATTGCGCGAGTCCCAATCGCTAGACATTCGGGTCGAGGCGTTCAATTTATTCAATCACGCTCAGTTTTATGGCCCGACCGCAGTGGACGGAGTGGTCAACGATTCCGACTTCGGCAGGATCGTAAGCGCAGCGGCACCACGACTGGTTCAGGTGGCGATGAAATTCCATTTTTAATGTCGCCAGAATGTCTTGTTCGAATTGCACGCGAGTTGGGGCCGTCAATTCCAGCCTCGCCGTGTTAACAAATCTCCAGTTTCCGGGAGTTTACCGGTAAAGTGAGTGGCGGATCGGCCCCCCTCATGTTGGTGTTGACCATGCGCATCACCTCGTTGTCCGTAAGACCTTCGAGCGGACCCGCCAGCCCATAGCCAGCGTTATTGAATACGACATAGGCGCCGCCGCTGACGATAACCTTTTTGGCGACGCTCTCAATCAGCTCGCGGCCAGAACGCAAGCGGCGGCAGCTTCCCACCAATTCCGCCGAACAAATTTCCGCGCGATAGAGGGAGATTGTGTGGTGGGTGCGTCCAATCTCACTCGTCGGTAGGGTAAACTCAGTCGTTGTGCAAGCACGAGAACATTTTTGATGATCAAAGAGGAGGTTGTATGAGAAGCATGTTCTGGGTTGCGGCAATTGCCGTAGCCGTTTTTGCACCAGTCCTATCCTTGGCGGCTGACGCATCGCCAGGATGGGCCTACGGCATTCCGGCCGCCTCGGCCGCGACCCCGAGCCAACCTCCGCAGGCTGCCCCAGACAATAGCTTGAAACAGCTTCCCGGCAGTAGCTTCAGCTTTACTCTTGCCCAGATTCGTGACAGCTTCGGACCCGCCGATTGGTTCCCAGGTGATCATCCCGCCATGCCTGAAATCGTTGCCCACGGCAAAAAACCGGACGTGCGCGCCTGCGCTCTTTGTCATTACCCCAACGGCAAAGGGCGAGCCGAGAATGGACCGATTGCCGGTTATCCGGTTGCCTATTTCATCCAACAGATGGCGGATTTCAAGAACGGCGATCGTAAGAGTGCCGATCCGAAGAAAGCCAACACCAACGCCATGATCGCCTACGCGAATATCATGACGGACGAGGAAGTCAAGGCCGCTGCTGAGTATTTTGGCTCCATGAAATGGACCCCTTGGATCAAAGTGGTCGAGACCACTGAAGTCCCAAAAACGCGAATCGCAGGCGGTTTGTTCCTTTCGCTCGACAATGGCGAAAAGGAGCCCCTCGGTGATCGCATCATTGAGCTCCCCGAGAATACTGCGGCCACCGAGGTGCTTCGCAATCCGCACTCCGGCTTCATCGCCTACGCGCCAGTTGGCAGCGTCAAGAAAGGGCAAGTTCTGGCCACCACCGGCGGCGGGAAAATGACGCAGTGCGCCGCTTGCCATGGAGCGGATCTAAACGGCCTCGGCCCGGTTCCCGGCATCGCGGGCCGTTCCCCGAGCTATCTCGTGCGGCAAATGAACGACATGCGCCAGGGTGTTCGAAAGGGACCCTGGACTGCCCTGATGAAACCCATCGTCGCCAACTTGAGTGACGAGGATCTGCTGGTCCTTGCGGCCTACACGGCGTCGCTCAAGCCTTAATTAGAAATTCCGATTCGAAAATTCCAGGAGACCTTTATGAAATGGATTCTAACGCCGTCAGTGGCTCTGTTGGTGCTGGCGGCCGCGCCCCTATTTGCGCAGCGCAAGGCGACGATTGAAAATGTGCCCGATATTCCTTACTCATCGGCGCCGAACTTCTTGAAGCTTCCTGCTGACAAGTATCTTGGTGAATCGGTCGCCGTCGCCACGAACTCCAAAGGCCATATCTTTGTCTATCGTCGAAGCGCCAACACACGGCTATTTGAATTTGATCAGGCTGGCAACTTCCTCAAGGAAATTGGCACTGGCTACTACGGCTTCGAATTCGCGCATTCAGTGCGCGTCGATAAGGAGGACAACATTTGGACCGTCGACGAGGGCACCAATATGATCACGAAATTCAGCCCCGATGGAAAGGTGCAGATGGTGCTCGGCGTACGGCCGCCTGGCGTCCTGGGCGCGCAAAATCCCGGCCCGAGCGTTCCGGCGCAGAAATATATTTTCTGCCGGCCGACCGATGTAGGATGGGACCCCCAGGGCAACATCTTCGTCTCGGACGGCTATTGTAACAACCGCGTCGTGAAATACGATAAAAATGGCCGCTTTCTGGCGCAGGCAGGCAGCGAAAAGACCGGTACCGCTTTAGGAGAATTCAACCTGCCGCATGGCTTGCAGGTGGATTTGCAGGGTAACGTCTGGGTGGCCGACCGCGGAAACTCGCGCTACCAGGTCCTCGACAACAATTTGAAACCAATCCGGGAGATTACGAACCTCGGCGTCGGCTGGACGCTGTGTATCTCCCCCGGGTCGCATCAGTATGCGTTCCTGTCGAATTCGAATCCAAACGGCAACCTGCCGGGAAGCTGGAAGATCACCGGCGAAATCTATAAGACGGAACTGGACGGAGCCGTTCTCGGCAAGTTCGGCCATCCCGGAAAAATAGTCCCCGGGTTCCAGGTGGTTCACATGTTGGATTGCCGCAATCCGAACGAAATTATCGTCGGCGAAATTGAGTCGTGGCGAGTACAGAAGCTCATTCTCCAACCAGGCACAGCCAAAGCTGTGGGGATGAAGCAGTAGGAACAAAGAGAACATCATGAAACTCACACAAACTCTGCTGTCTGCCATCTTCATCGCAGGAATTCCGGCGATCGCGCAGAAAAATGACGCGCCCGAAATTCGATTCGATTCCTTCCCCGCGCTTCAGTTTCCCGCCGACCTATACCTGGGCGAAGTCGGGGGCGTGGCGACCAATTCTCGCGGCGATATTTTCGTCTACACGCGAACCGGCCATCCCACCATCACCATCGGCACCTCGCGCCCCTTTGCCCATGGCGGTTCGCAGCTCTTTCAGTTCGATCGCACCGGTAAGTTCGTCCGGGAGATCGGGAAGGACTCCTACGGGTTCATGTACGCCGCCCAGGTACGCGTCGATCCTGCCAACAATATCTGGGTGGTTGATCAGATGACGGACATGGTCATCAAGTTCGATCCGCAAGGGCGCGTCGCTATGTTGCTGGGACGAAAAGATGAATCCGTTACCGTCCCCGGGCGTCTTAGACCGGCCGGCGACGGCGCGGGGCAACAGACCGACCTGTTTAACCAACCGACAGACGTCGCATGGGATGCCGCCGGCAACATCTTTGTCGCCGATGGACTTGGCAATGCGCGCATCGCCAAATTCGATAAAGAAGGAGTCCTCGTGAAGTCCTGGGGAAAGAGAGGCACCGCCCCCGGCGAGTTTGCTGATGTCCGCAGCATCGCGGTGGACGGCGAAGGAAACGTCTATGCCGCCGACGGCGGTAACAAGCGCATCCAGGTTTTCGACAATGATGGCAACTTCAAGACGGCCTTCAGCAACGTTGGAAATGCGCAGGCGCTCTGCATAACCAAAGGATCCAATCCAATCCTTTATTCATCGAATTCGAATCCACCAAACGATATCGACCATGACGGCGAAATCTATAAAATGCGCTTGGACGGAACCATCACCGGGAAATTTGGCAGGGCTGGGAAGTTGCTGAAAGAGTTTGGAACCGTCAATGCCATCGACTGCCGCGTCGCAAACACGCTCTATGTGGGAGAGATCGGCAATCTGAGAGTACAGAAACTGGTGCTGCGCTAAGCTCGCAAAACGATCTCGTTTGCAATGTGCCGCGAAGTGAGCGGCGCGCGCAGAATACCTGTGTTGCTCATGGAGGGCCCGGTCGCAGACTGCAACCAGTTACTGCTCCTTAAGCAGCTGAAGCATCCCCCAGGAACGCGACAGAGGCGAGTTGGCGGCTTGCATTTGACGTAAATCGACGTTCTACTTGAAAGAGGGACGCATATATGCTTGCCGATGCGATTGAAACCGGCATTACGAGTCTCGATGATCTCCTGATCGATGGGATTCCGAGGACCAACGTGATTCTGGTCGAAGGAGGGACCGGGAGCGGCAAGACGCTCTTCGGGCTTGAGTTCATCTATCGGGGAGCCACCCAATTCAATGAGCCGGGCATCATCGTTGGGTTTGAGGTTAGTCTGGATAAAGTCATCCGGGATGCGGCCATGAACTTAGTCATTGGCATCATCAAGACGGTAAAAAACCTGGCAGACAATTGACTCCAGGACCGTGTTAACTAGCCGGTGGCCCCGTTCGTTTGGCTCCCCGAAAAATCGCGCAAATTTCACGCGCTAGGTTGAACGGAGCAACTGTCAACCCAGCATTGGCGTTGCGATGCTCCGAACCGATAGTCGTTTGTAATCAACGTTGATGGTAGGACGGATCTCGGATGTGATTGGCGGTTTCAGCGATTCGTTTGGCGAGCACGCGAACGTCGACATCACGGAGCGAGTCTTCGCCGTCGTACGTTTGTGCATTGAAGCTTGCAGCCTGCCCGTCCCTTTCAATTTCGCGCTTTGACGGCGCGTTCGAAGATCGAGCCACACCGCGACGGTGCTGTGGAGTTCGGTTTGGAGGCTACATAGGCCAATGGGACAACCGGACATGGAAATCGAAACGTCGGAGGTCCCGGCCTTCCCCGGCGCTCCGGCTCCCGCGGCGAGGCTAACCGTCGCGCACCCGCGTCGAACCGTTCGGCGGAACTCACGGGCATCACCCCTGGATTCATCAAGCGTGCCGACCTCGCCCTGGTTCGCATCCCATCACCAGAACGCTGACGGGACCAACGCTCTTTACAGCTACTCGTACCTGTTCGCCTATTAGATCGACACAGCCGGCGCGAAAACGCTGACGCTTCCCGATAATGAGAAGGTCTGTATCCTTGCCATCACCGTTGCCGATGGGAGCACCGCCGCGAAACCCGCGCAGCCTCTCTATGACACTTTGCGCAAGTGAGTCACAGTCGCGTCGGCGGCTGAGTGCAGCTTCTCAACGACTCTGGGGAAACCGCAGGTCGACTTGGCTTGTTCCCGGGTCAGGCCAACGGCTAGTAACAACTTTGGCCCTGGTGTAGAACTGAACGCCTTCGGGTCCATACATATGCAGATCGCCGAAAAGGGAATCCTTCCATCCTCCGAAGCTATAGTAGGCAACCGGAACTGGAATCGGA
>Ga0116129_1000710_pt1 | contig 20211 bp, 20 predicted proteins | sample June2015DPH_17_2_FD_89732 | JGI IMG/M metagenome (GOLD analysis project Ga0116129, IMG submission 89732) | Peatland microbial communities from SPRUCE experiment site at the Marcell Experimental Forest, Minnesota, USA - June2015DPH_17_10 | ecosystem: Environmental > Terrestrial > Soil > Wetlands...
GAGTTCGGAGGAAAACGTCGGGACCTTGCGGCGATAGGGATCGCCGCCGGCGGTCGCTGCGGTTGAATCCGCGTTGGCGATGTTTTCCGAAATCACCCGCATTCGCCCTGCCTGCGCGCGCAGGCCCGAGGTCGCGATCGCCGTCGATCGGGCGAAATCTGCGATGACTTGTTTGTCTGCCATGGTATCCTTTCCTCAGGGCCTGGTTCGGGCGTTCGATCATGATCCGATCAGATCGAAACGGATCGTGACCTCATCTCTTTGTCTGAACATGATCTCTTCGGAAAACCGGTTCCCACTTTTTTCCGGATCATTCTCTAGCCCTTGCCCATCGCGGTCTTCAGCATGTGCAGGCTGCGGACGTAGAGCGAGGTTGCCGCGGCATAGTCCATCTGGTTGGCGGAGACCTTGAGCATCTCGTCCTCGAGATTGACGGAGTTGCCGGTGGGCCTGGTCTGGAAAACCTGCTTGTGGTCCTCTTCGAAGCTTTGGCGGCCGCCGTTACCCGGAACTATGTGGCGGCTGCTGGTGCGCGCCAACGTTAGCGATCCCATCGATCCGCTGAGGTTGACGCCGTTGGCATCGAAATTCGGTTCGACCAGATCCTTGGGCTTGAAATTCGGCGTATCGGAATTGGCGACATTTTCAGCCAGCACGCGCTGGCGCTCCTGGTGCCACTGCATTCTGGTGCGCAGCGCCACCAGCCCCGGAATATCGTTGATGGACATCGACCGCCCCTTCGCCTCGGGGCACGGCGCCGCTGAGGTAGGCAGAATTTGCCGCCTGTATGGTTAACAGCGGGTTAAAATTGCGTAGACGAGCCGCCGTAGCCGGCCCGATCGGCGTCCGGCGGCAACGCGAGCGCATTTTTGCCACGAAAACTACGTTAACCAATGGTGTTCGGGTGCTCAGAAGTTGTTTTGGCCCAAACGATTCTTGGTCTAATAGACTGATGGGCGGCAAATCCTGCCGTGGGGAATTAAGGAATGGGGCCCGATTTGACGCATCGTTCGCCGTCTGATGGATCGTCTTTGGTCCGCATTCGCCGAGGCGGAAATTTGAAGAAGGCCTTAATTCGCCGGGGACCAAGGGCATGCAGGCACTGACATTCATCTTCGCATTCGTCGCCGTGCTGGCGCTGATCGGCCTTGCCGCCTGGCTGGTGCGCCGGTTCGCCGGCAACCGCCTTGGTGCCAATACCAATCGCGGGCGCATGCCGCGGCTGGCGGTGATCGATGCCGCCGCGGTGGATGGCCGCAGGCGGCTGGTGCTGGTGCGGCGCGACAATGTCGAGCATCTTTTGATGATCGGCGGTCCGACCGACATCGTGGTGGAACCCAATATCGTGCGTGCGCTTCCCGGACGGGATCAGATGCCGCAACGGCCCGCCGTGGTCGGAGCCGAACCGCCGTCCCGGGCCGCACCGCTGCCCGACCCCGGCTGGAGCGATGGCGATGGCGCGAGGTCCGATATCTTCGATCACCGCGAGCCGCAAATGCCGGAGCCGGCACCGCGGCCGGTGCGGCCTTCTTTTGTCGACGAAGTGCGCCGCCCGGCGCCCGCGCTGTCGGAACGGCGCAGCGATCCCCTGGCGGGCTTCACGCCGGAACCACCGCTCGGCGGCGGACGGCAAGAGCCGCTCGGCGGACGGCAAGAGCCGCTCGGCGGACGGCAAGAGCCGTTCGGCGGAAGGCCAGAGCTGCTCGGACGACAAGAGCCGCCCGTCCCGCGCGAGCCACTCGGCGGACGTCCCGAGCCGCGCCCCGAATTGCGCCCTGAACCGATGCCGTCGCGGGTGATCCCACGCAGCGAGCCGATGATGCCCCGCCAGCCACGCCCGAGCGAAGCCCTGAAGGCGCCGCCGCTTCGCGCGCCCGAACGCACCATCGCGCCGCCGGCGCCGCCGCCGCCGCCGCCCCCGCCGGCTCAGTCGAGCGCCGACCAAAATCTCGCCGAGATGGCGCAACGGCTGGAGGCAGCGTTGCGCCGCCCGGCAAGCGAGTCGGGCGAACCCCGGGTCGGCGCGCCGCCGGTGGCACCCGAACCGCCGCCTGGCCGCGGCGAGCAGCCGATGGCGCCGCCGGTCGTGGCGCCCGCGAAGAGCGGCTTTGAGAATCTCGAGGACGAGATGGCGTCGTTGCTGGGCCGCCCAAAGACCCCTTCGTGAGGCCGGTGCCTCTCCCGCGTAGAGTTTTATTTCTTGCCATCCTGATAGCCGCCGGTTCTCTGGCGGGGTCGGCGTTCGCGCAAGATATCAGCATCAATCTTGGCCAGGGCGGCAATAACGGCGTCACCGAGCGCTCGATGCAGCTCATCGCGCTGTTGACGGTGCTGTCGATCGCGCCGTCGATCCTGATCATGATGACCTCGTTCACCCGGATCGTGGTCGTGCTGTCGCTCTTGCGCACCGCGTTGGGCACCGCGACCGCACCGCCGAATTCGGTGATCATCGCGCTGGCGATGTTCCTGACCGCGTTCGTGATGGGCCCGGTGCTGCAGAAATCCTATGACGACGGCATCAAGCCGCTGGTCGCCAACCAGATCAGCGTCGAGGAGGCGTTGCAGCGGGCTTCGGTGCCGCTGCGCGGCTTCATGCAGAAGAACGTGCGCGAAAAGGATTTAAAACTGTTCATGGACCTCTCCGGCGAGCCACCGCCGGCGACGCCCGAGGACATGTCGCTGCGGATTCTGCTGCCGGCGTTCATGATCTCCGAATTGAAACGCGCCTTCGAGATCGGCTTTCTGTTGTTCCTGCCGTTCCTGATCATCGACCTCGTGGTCGCGTCGGTGTTGATGTCGATGGGCATGATGATGCTGCCGCCGGTGGTGGTGTCGCTGCCGTTCAAGCTGATCTTTTTCGTGCTGGTCGACGGCTGGTCGCTGGTGGCCGGCAGCCTGGTGCAGAGTTACGGGGGGTAGCGGGGTGCGGGGATACCTGGGGCGGAATCGCTGAACTTCGGTACGCAATTGAATGCACCTCGTTTGGATGCCTTTAGTCACAAATCAACTCGCCCATGTCCGTTCTGTGTCAATTGCTCGTCGGGAACAAAGGAGGGCAAACGTGATTAGTCTGCATCCAAGGAGATTGCCACGTGCGCCGCGCCAAGCCCCCGCCAACTCGCAACAAGATCGATTTGGCAGACACAGTTCAGATTCGAATTCTGAAAAGGCGGCTGGGCATCTCTGCCGAGGAATTGCAGCAGATCGTAGCCAAGGTTGGCAATTCGATTGCTGGCATCAGTAAGGAAGTCGAGCTTAAGAGGATGCCCTCGGAAACGGAGCCGGGGGCAGTAAAAAAATCGCAGCGGAACTCGGGCCTAACAAGTACTCACCCGCGCACCATGTGAGGGCTCTCGCCGCCCGTCTTGTCGGGGCGATATAAGCTTGGCGGCACTCAGGCTGCCGCTCTCAGCATCTCACTTTCCGCCTCGACATTGACCACGGACTTGGCCAGCGTCGTCAGGGCTACGTCGGTCGCTTTCTCCTCCTTAAGCGTCTCCTCCAGAAGTGCAGCGGCGTCCGACATGCGCTGTATCTCGGAAGTACACTTCGTCAGCGTGGACACCGATCCAGCGCGTGCGCAGGCGGCCGGCCAGGTGGCCACCGATCGACGAGGAGAGCATCGCGATGACAACCAGATAAAGTTGCAGGCTCACCGGTCTCGGCATTTGGTTGTATTGCGACTGTGTCGATCGTGGCGCTCTCCCTACCGGTAAAAATCAGTTTCAGATGCCGCAATAATGTGCAGGAGGGAACGTTGGTTCCGGCTTTCTAACAAACTCATTTTTTGCGACTTACGCTGATGCCGCTCATAGCAGCATTCGCAAACCGCCGATCAACACAGCGATCAGGCTCATTATAAGAGCCGGCAAAGGTAATCGGTTACGAGGCCCGGCGACGAACCAGGCCTCTTTACATCTCAAAGCGGCAGCCGTCGAAGAGCTGTGTTACTCGACGATTTCCGCAATCTCGTCGGATCCTGGCGCTCCTCCGGGTTTGACGCCTATTTGGAGTCCGCATCGAAGCTTTCCGGAACCGGAACGAGCCTCGTCGGTTAGCCCACCGTGAATCATCTCAAAAGGCGCGCATCGCGCAAAACATACCTCGGACCTGATCTGGGGGACTTCGCCTTTGCGATTAACCTGCGCGCAACAAGGAGTGTTCGCGATGAACAAGGATCGAATTGCTGGCTCGGCCAATGAGGTCGCCGGTAAAGCCGAGAGTGCTGTCGGCGATATGGCGGGCAATGCTCACGCCCAGGTCGCCGGCCGCGCCCGCGAGGCCGCAGGCACGGCGCAGAATTTGTACGGCCAGGCCAAGGAAACCGCGCGCGACGCTGGTGAAGCGGCCGTGAGCTACGCCAAGAACGCTTATGGGAACAGCGGCGAGACTTTCCGCGACGGATCGCAGGCTCTCGCGAAAACCGTGCAGGACAATCCGCTCGGAGCGTTGCTGATCGCAGGCGGCATCGGATTTGCGCTGGCGCTATTGATGGCCCGTCCGCAGCGCCGGTTGCCGCAGCGCGGGCGCTATTACGGCTGATCAGATCCGTCGCGGGCAGCGCAGACTCGGAATCCGGCCGTTCGAAGTGAAGACACCTCGCGGAGGCTCGCGATGTGGGGTGCCCGATCCACGACAGGTCTGTTCAATGGAGGAGGAACGTTATGAAGAAAATTGCATCGATCACTGCCGTTCTCGCAGTTCTGGCAATCCCGGCGTTTGCCCAGGACGCAAAGACCACCGGCACCGCGCCCGCCGATGCCAAGTTCTCGACCGTCTCGAAGGACGAGATGTTCAGTTCTAAACTCAAGGGCTTGAACGTCTACAATCAAAAAGACGAATCGATCGGCGAAATCACCGACCTCGCGATCAAGAACCATCAGGTCGACGCGCTGATCCTGTCGGTAGGCGGCTTCCTCGGAATGGGTGAACACTATGTCGCGGTATCGCCGTCATCAGTCAACGTTCGTTACGACAGCAAGAACGACAAATGGCTGGCATCAATGAACACCACCAAGGAAGCGCTGAAGGAGGCGCCTGAGTTCAAGTATCCGAAATAATCTCTGCCCTTCACCAATAACGGCCCCCGGCAGTGATGCCGGCGGTCGTATTGTGCTCGGCTTTCGAGAACTGGGTGACATAATATCCATATCCGGCATCATTAACCGACCACAGATATCAACTCCCCCCGATAAAATATTTTGCACGCCCCGGCCAACATAGTCCGAAGTCGTTTCAATCGGCGATTGATGCTTACCAGAACCTTGCCCCGGTCATCCGACCGGGCGGTCGCTCTTGACGTCCGGCAAACGCTTGAAATGGCTGGGATCAGGCGGGAGCGCCACACTCTCAGTCACCGATGTATGCCGATGGCGGAGCGTTGACGGCGGAATTAGATTCCCTTTGTCTGGAAGTCGAATCAATTCCAGGCACGACGCCGCCCTCACCCCTTCACATCGAAATGCTTGCCGAGGTGGTCACCGATCTGAACGATCATCGCTACACATTCGGGATAGCCGGGCTTGGCGGCGGTCGCCTCGTCGGCGGAGGTGCGGAATTCCCAGGAGTCGTCCGCACGCAGCACAGCAATGACGATGCCGTCCGGGCAGTCGGGAACGTGGACCTTCAGTTCGGCCCTTGCCATCGCAATCAGTTCGGCTTCGGTCCTGGTGGGCTTGCCCATGATGGCGGCTTCCTGATTCATTCCACGCAGGTTGCCGCGACGGCGAGCATCTGTCGGGGAGATGATCGCGCCGTGTGAGGCGCTAGACTAGCGTACCGCGTCGACCTGTTTCAGTCCGACAATCTGCGGCAAGGAGCCGGTCGAGACCGGGTCGCCCTTCGCGGTTTCCGGCGGCAGCGGCGCGCGCGCGGTCGCGTCCGGAAATCGCGTCCTCATTTCGCGCAGGAAGCCGTCGAGCGTATCGACGCTTGCCGCCATTTTCGCGATCACACCGAATTCGGCGCTGTTGGCGGTGGCCGGCTGGCCCGCGGTCTCGAAGGCGGCGCGGTCGGCATCGCCGCTCATCAATGGCGCATATTTTTCCCGGAAGCGCGCGAGGCCGATGGCATCCTCGGCAAGCGCGTATCCAACCACGGCGCGGATCACATCGCCCTTCTCCACCGGGTCCAGCGGTTTGAAGTCGCGCCAGCGATCGGCGTAGTACAATTCGATCTGTTCGGACGACTCGCGCCAGCGCCGCGACGCCCAGTAAATGTCGGAGCGCAGCCGGATCGCCTCGCGTCCCGGGATATTCGAGATGATGTCGATCGCCAGGTCATGGCGTCCGATGTCGCTCTGCGCGCGCGCCTCCAGGAGCAGCCGCTGCTGGCGCAGTTCCCCGGCTAGATCAGCAATGCGCGTGGTGCGAAGGGCTGCGATGGCGCGATCCGGCTTGCGATTGGTCAGATAGACCATCGCCAGGCGCGCAGCGACCTGGGCGCGCGCGGCACCTTCGAGCCGGTGGTCGACCTGATACTGCAAGAGTTCGCTGGCCTGATCGAGCAGATCGACCGCGACCAGCCGGTCCGCGAGCCGGCGGATCATTTCGTCGCCGCGCCGCCCGATCGGGGTCAATTCCCGAAACTCGTAGAACAATCCGAGCGCGTCGACCGGCGGAAGATCGTCGCCTTTCGGGCTCAGAAACAGCTGCGCAAACAGTGCCGCCGCCGCGTCCTGGGCCGCCCGCGAGGCTTCCGAATTGGGCTCCAGCCTGGTCGCGGTCCGCGCCGCGGCGAGCGATTCGCCGTAGCGCCCGGCTTCGGAATAGAAACTCGCCATCAATTGCAGCGTCTTGACCTCAATGGCGTCGCCGCGCCACGTCACCGAAAGCGTCTCAAGCTCGCGCAATGCCTCGGCCGGAATGATTTCGTCACGCTTCCGCCGCAACATGATTTCGCACAGCCCGGCTTCGGCCGCCGCGGCGCGGTCCGCAGATTCGGCGGCGATCCCGTATTCATTCAGCGCATCCTTGTCGTGCCCGAGCGCTTCGTCCAGCCGCCCACGCAATACCGATGCCGCGGGCTTCAGTTCAGGGGGAATGCCGACGACTTCGAGATCGCTGCCGCGCTTGGCGGCTCCCGGGTAGTCCCTGACCTCGAGCGCCGCGCGCATAGCGTCGACTATCACGATGCGCTGCAGATCGACCGGCAGCGAGGTGATGGCGAATTCGGCGTTCTTGAATTTCTCCCGCGCCTCCGCCCATTTGCCCTGGCGGGCATAGGCCAGAGCTTTCCATAATTCCGAATCGTAGTTGGCTCCGATCGCTGGATTGGCGAGATCTTTCAGCCCCTGCGCAGGGCGGCCCATCAGGGTGCTCGCGACCGAATGCACGACCAGCGCAACCGAATCCTCAAGACTGGGCCTGGAGTCCGCCGGTGCGAGATCAAGAACGGCCTTGGCTTCGTGGTACATCCCCCGCGACAGGTAGAAGCGGGCCAGATCGATCCGGGCCGGCGTGCGCTGATCGGGCTTGGCCGCCGCCGCCGCCGCGATGAGGGCATCCTGGCGCGCGGCAAAGTTTTGCTGCTGGTTTTTGCGCCACTCGGCGACGTCAAAAACCGGCTGAAGCGCGGCCGGCGCGCGCTGCGCCGCGACGCCGGCGGATGACAGCGTCAGGCCACCTGGCCTGCCGAGGATGATCTTGTCGGGCGCAATCTCGGCGGTGACATCATCGGAGTTCGGACGAACCGCGACGCCGTGGATCGATTCAAGCAGCGACATCTCGACAAAATCCTGCCGCTTGATGAAGCCGCGGATCGGCGGCGGCGCCGTGACCACCATGATGGTGTCGCCGGCGTCGGGGTCGACCAGGCGATGCAGCAGGCCGGGTCCGGACAACGGCACGGTGACATAGGCAAGCGCGGACTCGGTGATGTTTCGTGACGCTATCAGCGGTCGCGGCGGCGTTTGCATCGTATCGGAAAATGTCACGGTCCAGCTCGTGCCATCGGCCTGATCGCTGCCGGTCAGCGAGGGCATTTGCGGACGACTGAGGCGAATGCGGATCGCCTGGCCCCTTGCCAGCGGCAACCGGTTGACGTCGGCGATGACAGCTCCGCCGTTGCTGCGGATCGGCTCGACATCGATCGGCCTGGTCGAATCCAGCACCAGCCAGACCGTATCGGCGCGACGGAACAATGCGGCAGGCGTGGCGGCGGCAAAGGAGAACGTCAGGCGCAGGCCGCCGCTGTCGCGCCTGACATCGACCGCGGCATCGCCGTCGCTAACCCTGGTTTCCGGCGGCGGTGCCGCCGCCGCGGGAGCGGTCTTCGACGGGGCCTCCGCCGCCGCTGCCGGCGTCTGTTGGGACGGCTGCATGGGCATCGACGCCTCCGAGGGCGGCGACATCTTCTGAGCCTCCGGCGCCTCGGAGAGGGGCGCCGGCTGCGGCGCGGCGTCGGGCTTGATCTCGATATTGGCTTCCCTGGCGAACGCCTCCGACGTCGGCGGCACAATCTCGCTCGCTTGCCGTGGCGCCGGAGCTTCGGCGGCAGGTTTTTCGGACCCGGCCGGCGCTACGGTCACCGGAGCCGCCGCCGGAACGGCCGCCGCCGGGACATGCGGGGCATCCGCCGCGGTCGATGGCGGCGCTACCGGCTTTTCCGGTTGCGGGAAAGCGACATCGACAATGTAGTTCTTGTCCTCGCGGAAGGAGTGGACATCGACCTCGCCGATCAGCCCGATTTCGATCGCGGAGGATTCGCCCGCGATCTTCTGGTCGATCGTTGCAATGTTCGCCGGCGCCGCCACCTTGGCGTCCGCCAGATCGAAGATCAGCGCGGCGCTGAAAAGCAGCGTGATTTTCTGGTCGTTCAGCACCGATGAGACCGCAACGCCATCAGGCACCTCCACGACGAAGCGGACGAAGGTTGGCTGCACCGATGCGCGGACGCGAATCGGCGCGCGCTTCTTCGCCTCCACCGTGGCGCGCTGCTGGCGCAAGGCGCGCTCGGCTGCCCGCGCTCGCTCGGATAGTTCGCGGATCACCTCGACGGGAAGGCCGGGAGGTTGACCGACCCAGGTGTCTGGCAACAGATCGATGAACACCCGTTCGCCGGCCGTCATGGTATTGATGGTGACCCTGCGCGCCAAAGACAACCGGATCGCCGAGCCATCGGGATCGCGCCGCACCGATCCGATATAATCAGGCGCCGCTTCGGACAGTTTATCGGTCGGGACATCCACCGGCCGTTTGAAGCGAATGACGAGAATCGACCCGGCCGCGGTCACTTCGCAGTCGACATATTCGGCGAGCTTGATGACCAGCCGGGCGTAACCGCCGGTCGCCGCGAGCGTGGCCTCACCGCTGACCGGATCGGCCTGCGCGAGCAGGAGCGAGGTCGAAGCAATCAGGACCAGGCCAGCGGCGAGCCAAAGCTGCGCCGTCCGCGCACAGACGCGGCAGAGCGACCAAAATCGGGCGGCGGCCATTCGCGCCATGGCAACGTGTCTTTCAACTTCAACGGCCTGATCGGCGGCTGGATGCCCCCACCCCGCGCCCTTGAATCTAGGATTGGCGGTTTAAGGACTTGTTTAAATATCCCCGTTAATTCGGCTTTTGCGGCAGCACCCTGCCTTCGATTTTGGGAAGATCATCCGCGGAACCGGAACTGTCCGAGCCGGCGCGCCTGGCCATTTCGACGGTCAGCCGCTCGGCCGTTTCCGGAGACATCAGGCCGAGGATGTCGGACATCTTGCGCGGCGAGATCTTGGAGGCGATTTCGAACAGCACGGGCATATCGAGCCGGTCGAATACCTTGGCGGCATCCTTCGGCTTCATGCCCTCATACATGGTAATGATGCCCTTGAAGCTTGCGGCGTCGGCTTCGTTTTTTTGCCCGGTGGCGACGCTGATCCGCGATTCGACGCCCTTCAGCTCTTCGACCCGCGACTCAATTCGCTTTTCGGCTGCCTTGAGCAGGCTTTCGCGAATGTCGATCTCTCTCGCGCGCGCGTCCAACTCCTGTCGCCGCGCCTGCAGCCGCTCAAGAATCGCGCGCTCGGACGCAGACACCGGCGAATTCTGTTCGGGATACACCACGACGCCGTCGGGCCTGGTCACCTCCGGAGCGGTGACGGCCGGCCCGGCGGCTTTCTCCCCGGGCTTCTCGTCGACCGAGCCCGTGATGTCGGCTGGATCGGGTTTGCTTCCCCCCGGATAGTTGAACATTTCCTGCGCCCAGGAACGTCCGGCTGTCTGCGGCTGATAGTCAAATACGTATCCACCATCCATCACAAGGCCGGCGATCTTCAGCACGGCAAGGCCGAAGATCGCGACTAGAACCACCGGAATGACGCGAATGTCACGAAAAGAGTTCATGCGGCGATGCCGTCGGACCTTGTGCGCTCCGAAAACGCCTGGGCTGCGGCGGCGATCGCTTTCGCCGTCGACACCCTGGGGGCCGCGGCCTGCGGCTCCGGCTCGGACGCCGGCCTGGCCGCGGTGGCGATCCTCGAAAGCCGGCGAATGATATTGTCGCCTTCGGCGAGCTGCTTCTTCAGCTGCTGCGACATTTGCGCCGCCGATGTCAGCTGGTTGCCAAGATTCTCGTTGACGTCGCGAACCGTGTGCTTGAGGCCGCCGATGGCGCGCTCGGCGATTTCGGTTGCCGTGATCAGCTCCCCGATGGTCGCCTTCAGCGAATGCTCATCAGCCTTCAGGCGCTTCAACCTTTTGTTCAACAGCATGCAGTAGCCGATGGTGAGCATCAGCAATACCGCGACCAGGCTCTCAATCACGATTCCTAATGAATGACTCATTGGGCCTCCATCAATTTGGTTTGCTCATCGGCCTTCTCGAACATCGCGAAGGTGGTATTCGGCTTGCGCAGCTGCTTGGTGACGCGAATGGCGACGCGGTCGCCGACCCGGCCCATCCGCCCCTCGGTCAAGGTCACGTTGCCGCAGCGCACCGCGACCAGCGCGTCGGCACGCATTTCAAGCGGCAAGGTGTCGCCGACCTTGAGCTTCATCAACTGTTTGAGCGGAATGTCGGCCTCATAGAGCACGGCATCGACCGAAATCTCCGCCTGCCCGACCTCGGTGGCAAAATGGCCCTCCCAGATCGGATCACGGCCGAATTTCTCGCCCATGAACATCTGCAGCAGCACATTGCGGATCGGCTCGATGGTGGCATAGGGCAGCAGCAGCTCGACATTGCCGCCGCGATCTTCCATGTCGATGCGCAAGCGAACCAGAATAGCGGCATTGGCCGGCCGGCTGATGGCGGCAAAACGTGGATTGGTTTCCAACCGGTCGATCGAGAAGGTCACCGGCGACAGCGGCCGGAAGGCCTGTTCGGCATCGGCCAGCACGACTTCGACCAGCCGCTTTACCAGATTGGTTTCGATTGTGGTGTAGGGGCGCCCTTCGATCCGCAGCGAGGTCTGGCCGCGTCGGCCGCCCAGCAATACGTCGATCATCGAATAGATCAGGCTCGAATCCACCGTCGCCAGGCCGAAATTTTCCCATTCCTCGGCCTTGAACACGCAGAGCACCGCCGGCAGCGGGATCGAATTCATGTAGTCGCCGAACCGTACCGAGGTGATGCGATCCAGCGAGACTTCGACGTTATCGGAAGTGAAGTTGCGCAAGGAGGTGGTCATCAGCCGCACCAGGCGGTCGAACACGATTTCGAGCATCGGCAGACGCTCGTAGGACACCATCGCCGAGTCGATGATGGCGCGGATGCCGGAATTGTCGTCGAGGTTGACGTCGCCGACGGAAAAACCGAGCAGGCTGTCGATTTCCTCCTGCGACAGCACCCGCTCGCCGCCATTCTTGCCGCCGCCGAAGTCGCGGCCGCCGTCTTCGACCATGGCGGCCCATTGCAGCGCCATCGTGCCGGAGATTTCATTGGCAGCGGCGGCCGCCGCCGCCTCCGCCGGATTCTCGGAGTCCAATGAGGCTTCCCACTGGGCTGCGATGGCATCCTGGTCGACCTGATCGTTGCCCGCCATGATTGTCAGCCCCGTCTCGTCACTGAACGATGACTTCCTTGAATAGCACTGCGTTGACCTGGTTGGGCGAGACCGCGGCATTGACGCGCCGGGTCAGATCTTCCTTCAGACGGAACAGGCCGGCGGAACCGGCAAGATCGCTCGGCCGCAGCTCGCGCAGATAGGTTTGGAAAAGATCGGTGACGCGCGGCATGGTCGGCTTGATCGCCTCGACCTGCTTCTCTTCCTTGACCTCGAGCACGACCTTGAGCTTGAGGTATTGCACGCGCTCGCCGGGCGCGCCAACCAGATTGACCATCATGTCCGGCACATCGATGAATACCGGCGGTTTCGCCACCGCCGCCTCGGCATGGATTTCTTCACCGCCGCCGTGGCGGAGGAGAAAGAACCAGGTCGCGCCGCCGCCGACGACGAGGAGCATGCCAGCCACGGCGATCATCAGCTTGAGTTTGCCTTTGGGAGCGGCTCCGGCAGCTTCCGCCGCGCCGCCTTCCGCCTGTTCGTTTTCTGCCATCGCCTGCCCGCTTTCGAAAAATGAACTCGACGCCGCGAGCCAGGCCAAGACGCGATACAAATACCCCCGGCGCACACACGCTCTCTTGATCGCGACGCTAAGGTGACAATGGTTAATGGAACCTTTCGTTTACCCTCCAACTAGGAAAAAGTTGCCGGGCAAACATGGTCAACAAGTCCTTATTGCCGCCCCGGCGGCACCCCATCGAAGCATCTAAACCCTTATGAAATCGGTATTTTCCAACTTGGCACGGCTTTCGCTCTGTTGATCGTCGAACCGCGGCTTGGGAGAGCCTGGCGGCTCAACCGATCCGCCACCAACGCCTGGGAGGGCGATGGCGCGGATCACAGCAAGGGGAGAACCACCGGTGGAGAATGCGCTTCTCGTCGGACTTTCGCGGCAGATGACACTGGAGCGGCAGCTGGATGTCGTCGCCAACAACGTCGCAAACGTCAACACCTCCGGCTTCAAGGCCGACAGTTCGCTGTTCGAGGAATTTCTGATGTCGGGCGCGCACGAGGACAACTTCGTGGGAAACGACCGCCGCCTCAGCTATGTCCAGGACCGCGCCACCTTCCACGATTTCAGCCAGGGCGCCGCCGAAGCAACCAAGAATCCGCTTGATGTCGCGATCGACGGCGGCGGCTTCCTGGTGGTGCAGACCGCCGCCGGCGAACGCTACACCCGCGATGGCGGTCTTCAGCTCAACGGCCAGGGCCAGCTTGTGACGGCAACCGGCAATCCGGTGCTCGGCACTGGCGGACTGATCACGTTTCAGCCGGGCGATCATGACATCAACGTCACGCCCGACGGCACCATCACCGTGGAGGAAGGCACGAGCCGGACCGACACGATCCGCGGCAAGCTCCGGCTGGTAAGTTTTGCCGACGCGCAGAAACTACTGAAAGAGGGCGCCAACCTCTATTCCGCGGGCGAGGGCGCCGCCCAGCCCGACACCCAATCCGTGGTCAAGCAAGGCTTCATCGAGAAATCCAATGTCAATGCGGTGGCCGAGATGAGCCGCATGATCGAGGTGACACGCGCCTATACGCAGATGTCGACTCTCCTGCAGCAAGAGAGCGATCTCCACAAAGCCGCCATCGAAAAACTCGCCGAAGTTCCGTCGTAACAACCATTCGGGAATAGACCAATGCAAGCTCTTCAGACTGCTGCGACCGGAATGGCGGCCCAGGAACTCAGTGTCCAGGTGATCTCCAACAACATCGCCAACATGGGCACCACCGGTTACAAAAAGCAAAGCGCCGCGTTCCAGGACCTGATTTACCAGCATGTCCGCCGCGTCGGCGCGCAGGCCTCGAGCCAGGGCACCATCCTGCCGGTGGGCATCGATATCGGCGGCGGCGTGACAACCGTCGGCACACCGCGCTCGATGACCCAGGGAACGCTTTCGCAGACCGGCAACGATCTTGATCTGGCGATCAGCGGCGAGGGTTTTTTCAAGATTCTGATGCCGGACGGCACCTTTCAATATACCAGGGACGGCACCTTCCAGATGGATGCCACCGGGCGCATCGTCAACGCCCAGGGCAATCCGGTACAGCCCACCATCACGATACCGAACAACGCCTCGGGCATAACGATCAATAGCCAGGGCCAGGTCTCCGTCACGCTGCCGGGAAACACGGCGACTTCGTCGCTCATCGGCACGATCGGCCTGACGCGGTTCATCAACAAGGCCGGCCTGCAGCCGGTCGGCAACAACCTGTTCACCGATACGCCGTCATCCGGCCAACCGCAGGACGGTCAGGCCAACCTCGATGGCTACGGCGCCATCACGCAGGGAAGTCTCGAGCAGTCCAATGTCGACGTCGTCACCGAGATGTCCAACCTGATCTCCGCGCAGCGCGCCTATGAGATGAATGCCAAGGTCATCAGCGCCGCCGACCAGATGCTGCAATCCACCAGCGCGCTGTTCCGTTGAGGAAGCTGATGATGACCACACGCATCCTTGTCCTCGCCGCCATCCTGCTGTCGGCTTCGGCCGGCGCGGCGTTCGCAGAGAGCGGCGAAGAGGTCATCGCGGCTCCTGTGCTGCGCGCCAGCGTGACGGTTGCCGGCGACGTGGTGCGGATCGGCGATCTCATCGACAACGCCGGTACCTCGGCTCAAATCGCGATCTATCGCGCGCCCGATCTCGGCACCACCGGCTCGCTGCCGACGGCGCAGGTGCTCGGTGTCTTGCGGGCGCATCAGGTGATCGGGGTCGACACGAGGGATATCAAGAGATTTCGATAACGCGGGCGGCACGTACGATCGAGGGCAAGGAAATCGAACTTCAGGTCGCCCGCGCGCTGGAACACCGCAATGGCCTCGGCGATGCCGCCAGCCTGAGCCTGAGCTTCGATCGCGACTTGCAGGATATGAGGCTCGATGCATCGAACTCCGGCGCGATGCAGTTGGTTTCGGCCCGGTTCGAGCCGCGCGGCGGGCGCTTCGACGTCGCATTCGAAATCGCCAACGACGATGTTTCCACCCCGACCCGGCTCCGCTTCACCGGCAGGGCGGTCGAAACCGTCGAGGCCGCGGTGCTGACGCGCGACGTCGAACGCAACGAAGTGCTGAAATCGAGCGATATCGTGGTTGAACGGCGCCCCAGGGCCGAAGTCGGCAACGACCCCGCAAGCCGCGATCGTGCCGTCGGCATGCACTCGCGCACGCAGATTCGCGCCGGCCAGGCGTTGCGGATGGCCGATCTCGCCAAGCCCAATCTGGTGCAGCGCGACGAGAACGTCACCCTGATCTTCGAATCCTCCGGACTTTATCTCACCGTTCGCGGCAAGGCGCTGGATAGCGGCATCGAAGGCGACATCGTCAACGTCCTTAATCTGCAATCCCAGCGCACAGTGTCCGGCGTGGTGATCGGTCGCGGCCAGGTCGCGGTCGCGGCCACGACGCCGCGTCTTGCCGCAGCCTCGGACACATCATCCGGCAACAGTTCGCCCGTCCCTCCAAAATCCGAGTAGCGTAGATGTTCCAGTCCGGAATCAATCGAATCTTTCTCACCAGCGCGTTGCTGACGACGACCGCGATCTCGAGCGGCTGTTCGTCGATAGATCGCCTCTCGCAGATCGGTGAGGCGCCGAAACTTTCGTCCATCGACAATCCAACGGCGCAGCCCGGCTACAAGCCGGTGCAGATGCCGATGCCAAAACCGGAATCGGTGTCCTACAACGCCAATTCGCTGTGGCGAAACGGCTCGCGGTCGTTCTTCAAGGACCAGCGCGCGCATCAGATCGGCGACCTCCTTACCGTCACCGTCAACATCACCGATCAGGCCAATTTCGCCAACGAGACCCAGCGCAGCCGGAACGGCACTACCGAAGACTCCGGGATTACCGCCTTCCTCGGCAGCACCCTGTTGAACGGAAGCATGCCCGGGCGGATATTGACCGCGGATTCGACCTCGTCGAGCGACGGCAAGGGTTCGATACAGCGGCAGGAAAGCCTCACCACCAACATCGCCGCCGTCGTCACCCAGATTCTGCCGAACGGCAACATGGTGGTCGAAGGCAAGCAGGAGATCCGCGTCAATTTCGAAATGCGCGAGTTGATCGTCGCCGGCATCGTGCGGCCGGAAGACATCCAGAGCGACAACACCATCGATTCCAGCAAGATCGCGGAGGCCCGCATCGCCTATGGCGGCCACGGCCAGATCACCGACGTGCAGCAGCAGCGCTATGGCCAACAGGTGATGGACGTGCTGTTGCCGTTCTAGCAATAATCCCCCTCCCCTTGAAAGGCGGAGGGCCAGGGAAGGGATCGAGGCTATTCACGGGGCCCCATCTGTTTGCTTCGCAGGCGGCCTCTTCCAATGAAGAGGTGAGAAACGAGCTCCCACATCGCATCGCGACTTAAGCGCGATGCGATGTCCTACGCGGCCTCCGTCAGCTCCCCTGGCGGAGGCCGCGACGTTTCTGCGGAATGCTGGAAATGCCTGTAAAATATGGGCTTTGGAGATGAGCGCCTTGCTGAGCGTGAACGATGCTGGAACCTGCGGGAAAAGTGGCACACGGCTGACAAAGTGCTGTTCCCTGCCCGTTCCCCAAACTTGGCCCCATAAATTCCCAAAACTTACGCCTCACTCCGCCACGCGGAAGTTGTAGGAATTCGGTGGACAACTTAACCCGCCCCGATGCTGTCCAAATTTAGAACACGATTCTTTAGCTTGATTGGATTGCTCGGCCTTAGGCCCCCAGCCCGGTCGGGCGCTACCGGAGCGGCCCCAGAGTCCCTAGCCCTGGGGCCGTTTTGTTTGGGCACTCGGGTCAACAGGCTACTCATCCCGTCGGGCGGACCATGCCTCGCGCTTCCGGAGGTAAAGGACTTTTCGGAGGTTCTTTATCAGAGGTCGAAGACGTTTGTGCAGAAACGAAAGCGGCGCTGGACGCGGGCAGCGTTAGGCCCGCCACGCGATGGACGTGGCGGGCCCGAACGAGCCTTCAGGTATTTTGATGGACTTTAGTACGCCCAGCAGCGGTGCCGTCCCGGATGCCAGCGAGTTCCCGGCCTGCAGACCACCCCGACCGGCGGCTCAACAACCACGACGGGCCCCGGCACAACCACGACCGGACGCTCGTTGGGGTAACACCGGCCATCCGGGCCGCGATGCGCGCCGGGACCGCAACCTTCCGCAGCCTGGGCGCTGAAACTTGCAATGCACAACAAGGCGGCGAATGCCGGAATTGAAAAAATCTTTTTGGTCATCTACGTGGGTGTCCTCGTGTTGGTGTTGTCCACGGGTCAACTTTTAACATGTTCTGGCAATAGGGCAAAACCGAACCTCGTCTGCGGCCGCGCCTGACGGATTGGCGGAAGCAGGAATCGCGAATCGGTCCCGTCCCGGCAGGGGCGTTTCGCGATCGTCACAGATGCGGGCCGCGGGATGCGGTGAACGCGGCTGCTTCGCGCTAATCGGCTCCGGATTGCTTCGCATCGTCCGCAGTGACATAAAGCCGTTCTGGAAATTGCTTTGCTGCGTTCTGCCGCCAGGGAGACCCGCGATGTGCGAGGAATGTCAGACAGGCGAAGCCGTCGTTCACAAGGGCGCCCTCAGGCGCCGCTTCCTCAAGGCCGCCGGTGGGGTCGCCGCCAGTCTTGCCCTGCTTCAATCGGGATTCGCCAAGGGCAGGAGGCCATCGCCCAAGCCGCAAAACGACATTCCTCCGGCCGCCGCCCTGAAGCGTCTGATGGCGGGCAATGAAAGATACGTCGAGGGCAGATCGCTCCGGCACGATTTCAAGCGCGAGCGTGAGGCATTGGTCGGCGGCCAGAACCCCTACGCCGCCGTGCTGAGCTGCGCGGATTCCCGCATCGCGCCCGAATATGCCTTCGACAGCGGGCGGGGCGATCTGTTCGTCTGCCGGGTCGCCGGCAATTTCGCCAATGACGACACGGTGGCGAGTCTGGAATATGCCACCGCCATCCTGGGCACGCCGCTGTGCTTCGTGCTTGGTCACGAAAGCTGCGGCGCGGTCGACGCGACGATCAAATCGCTCAGGGATAACACCACGCTGCCGGGCCACCTGCCCTCCCTCGTCGACAACCTCGCCCCCAGCGTGGAGGCGAGTGCGGATCAGCCCGGCGACAAACTTCAGAACGCGATCAGGCAAAACGTCGTCGACACCGTCGCAAAACTCAAATCGGCCACCCCGATCCTGAAATCGGCGGTCGAGCAGGGCAAGCTCAGCATCGTCGGCGGCGTCTATCGCCTGAAGGACGGCAAGGTCGAACTGATCGCCTGAACTGGATCTGCGAGGTCCGTGTGCATCCGGACGGCGAGCACGGCAAGCGCTTCGATTTCGCGTGCCCAAGTTGATCGGCGTCCCGAAGCCGTGCTTCAGGATTCATGGTGAACAGATTGTTTATAAAAGACAATCGTGCCCGTGCTTCATCTTGATGTCGAATCCGAACAGCGCACGCCTGTTCTTCAGACGCAGCTTCAGGCGCCGTCCCCCGTCATGGCTTCACGAGACCCAGTCGCAGCAGACTCTCGGCGGTGGCAACGATGATCTGCTCGTTCGGCCGTGGGTTCCAGCCAAGCAGCCGGCGGGCCTTGTCGCCGCTGGCTTCGGCGTAGCGGCCGAGGAACGGCACCACCTCGCGCAGTTGGGGGATGACGAGTGCGAGTGCGCGCGTCAACCAGTTCGGCATCTCCCGCCGCGGTGCGCGCCGGCCGGCCTCACCCATCCGCGCCCGCAGCACGGTCGCTATGTCGAGGAACGAGGCCGTCGCGCCGGCGATCGCCAGGAACCGCTCGCCCTTGGCGGCCGGATCGCTCATCGCGCGCAGATGCAGGTCGGCGACGTCACGGACGTCGACCAGGCCGAAATGGATCCTTGGCGCCGCCGGCGCCTTGCCCTCCATCAGCGCCTTCACCACTTCGATCGAGGGCGAGAAGTCCGGCCCCAGAACCGGGCCAAGGACCACGACGGGGTTGACGACCGCAAGCTCGAGGGCTCCGCCCTCGCGTGCCATGAAATCCCACGCCGCCCGTTCTGCCAGCGCCTTCGACTTGGCATAGGGCTGTATGCCGGCGCTGCTGAGATCGGTCCAGTCTGTCTCATCGAACGGCCTCTTGCGCCCGGCATGACCATAGCCGATCGCGGCGAAGGACGAGGTCTGCACCACGCGCTTCACCCCGGCATCGCGCGCCGCGCGCAGCACCCGCAAGGTGCCGTCGCGCGCCGGCAGGATCAGTTCGTTCTCGTCCTTCGGCGCGGAGGATGGCAGGGGCGAAGCCACGTGAAGAACGTAGTCGCATCCTTTCATTGCCTCCGCCCAGCCGGCATCCGCCGTCAGGTCGGCAGCAGTGAAAGACAGGTTTTCGGTCGATGCGGCGCGCCCCTGTCGCAGCATGGCCAACACGTCGTCGCGGCGATTCAAATTACGCACGGTCGCGCGGACCCGGTGGCCTGCAGCGAGCAGTTGCAGGATGCTGTGAGCCCCGATGAAGCCGGAGCCGCCTGTCACCAATACATCGCTCATCAGAGCCACCCTTCCGTCGGATTCCCTGCTAACAGGGAAAATAACAGGGAAATTGCGCGATTTAGTCCGTTTTCGAGCCTCCAGAAATAAGAAAACCCCTGCGCCGCAGCGTTTCCTAGAAAAATGCAGAGAGAATCCAGCAGGGAAAATTTGGACGGATAACAGGGAAGATATTGGGCAGAACAGGGAAAATGCAGGCATATTGTAAGCGTCCATTTCTTGCACACTTGTTCCTGATGGCTTGAACGCGATCTGTTCTCATTGGCAAATTTGCAGGTGAGGAGAACAGATGTCTGGCGAGATTCATTGTCCGCGCGAGCGTTATGGCGAGGCTTTCTGGCGGATGCACCATGAGGCATGGTGTCGTAGTGAGTTGAATCAACGAGAGTATTGCGAAGCTCGGGGGATTCCACTCAAGGCATTCGGCAATTGGCGTGCAAAGTTCAAAGCCGAACCCCAGGCGCAGGAGCGTAAGCTGCTGTACCGGCGCCGCCGTCTAAGTCATACCCTTAGTCATGGCCTAAGTCATAGGCTTAGTCATATGACTTACGGCTCGCCGGTGCCGGGTCCCATCGTTCCGCCGGCACGTGAGGGGCATCGGCGGAGGTTCAACGAAGCGGACAAATACCGGATCGTTGAGGAGGCATCGCAGGCGGGCGCGAGCCTTTCGGAAGTGGCACGCCGCTATGGGATAGCGGCACGTGTTCTGTTCCGTTGGAAGCAGGAACTGA
>Ga0116129_1000711_pt1 | contig 20194 bp, 17 predicted proteins | sample June2015DPH_17_2_FD_89732 | JGI IMG/M metagenome (GOLD analysis project Ga0116129, IMG submission 89732) | Peatland microbial communities from SPRUCE experiment site at the Marcell Experimental Forest, Minnesota, USA - June2015DPH_17_10 | ecosystem: Environmental > Terrestrial > Soil > Wetlands...
GGCTCGGTGGGAGACGCCATCTTCGTGCGCAACCCCGACTCCGGCAAACGATTCCTGGCGAAGGTGCGGGGAATAGACCGGTTGTTCGTAGGCGGCCCCGCGGATAAGGAAAATCCATGAAACGAATTCTGTACTCACTACTGTTGTTTGCCGCGTTCAGTTGCGGATTGAAGGCCGCCGACGATAAGAAGAAAGCGCCGCCGCCTTCGCCTTCGCCGCTCGACCGCTACGTCGCCGAAGCCGAAGCGCGAAGGGGCGATGCCCTTGCCACCACGCCCGGGTCCATCTGGATTTCCGGCTCGCGTCTGGCCGACGCCGCGCGCGACGTGCGCGCCAGCCAAACCGACGACATACTTACCATCGTCGTGGCCGAGCAGGCTTCGGCCGTAACGTCCGGCGCCACGAGCAGCAGCCGCAAATCGAGCACCGCGAATGCCATCACGAGTCTGCTCGGAATCAAGAGCCCCACCGGACCATTGGCGAACCTTGCCAACATGTCCGGAGACACGGAGCTTGCGGGGCAGGGAAGCACCACGCGTACCACTACGCTGACCACTACCCTGACGGCCCGCGTGACGGCTGTGCTGCCCAACGGCGGCCTGGTGGTGGAGGCTTCCAAGGACATCCTGATCAACTCCGAGCACCAGATCATCACCGTGCGCGGCGTGGTCCGCCCCGACGATATCGATTTCACCAACAGCGTCGCATCGACGCGCCTCGCCCAACTCGAATTGCGGGTGAACGGAAAAGGCGTGGTGGGCGATGCGATCCGCCGGCCCAACGTTCTCTATCGTTTCCTGCTGGGGATTCTTCCCTTCTAAAGCCATGCACTCCCGAATGCTCGCTCTCATCCTGATGCCGCTGCTGGCATCCGCCGCCCGCCTGAAAGACGTTGTGGATATCGAAGGCGTGCGCCAGAATCAGCTCATCGGCTACGGCCTGGTGGTTGGCCTCGCGGGGACCGGCGATAAGCAGACCACCATTTTCTCCAACCAGAGTCTCACCAACATGCTGGAGCGCATGGGCGTGGCAGTTTCGCCCACCGCCATCCTGGTGAAGAACACCGCCGCGGTGATGGTCACGGCGACCTTGCCGCCGTTCGCGCAGCCCGGCACGCGCATCGATGTGACGGTGGCCGCGATCGGCGATGCCGCCAATCTGCAAGGCGGCATCCTGATTCTGACGTCGCTACGCGGCGCCGACGGGCAGGTGTATGCCGTGGCTCAGGGAGCGGTGGTGACCGGAGGTTTTTCCGCAGGACGCGGCGGCGCCAATCAAACGGTGAATCATCCGACCGTGGGCCGCGCGCCGAATGCCGCTATGGTGGAGCGGGCCGCTCCGTCGGTGGAACCGAAGACGGTGGCGCGGCTGCAACTGCGCGAGCCCGATTTCACCACGTCGGCGCGCATTGTGGAAGCCGTCAACAAGAAGTTCGGCAGCGAGGGCAAGCCGGCGGCGCATGCCGAGAATTCGGGGCTGGTGAGTGTGACCATCCCGGCCGAGTATGCGACCCGCACCACGGAATTCCTCGCCGAGTTGGAGACGCTTACGGTGGAACCCGACCGCGCGGCGAAGGTCATTATCAACGAGCGCACCGGCACGATTGTGCTGGGCAAAGAAGTGCGCATTTCGCCCGTCGCCATTATGCACGGCACGCTAAACGTGGAAGTGCAAACGGTAGCCGCCGTTTCGCAGCCGCAGCCGGAATCGCAGGGGACCACACAGGTGACGCCGCAGGATAAAGTAGCCGTGACGCAAGAGAAATCGCGCAACGTGGTGCTGAAGCAGGGCGCGACGGTGGAAGAATTGGTGCGCGCGCTGGCGGCGATCGGCTCGACGCCGCGCGACGTCATCGCTATACTGCAAAGTCTCCGCGCCGCGGGCGCGCTGGAAGCGGAAATCGAGGTGATCTAAATGGACGGAATTTCACTCGCGCAGGCCGACCCGAAGCTTCTCGCGAGCAGCAATCTCAAACAGACGGACAGCCCAGCGAAGATTCACGACGCCGCACAGCAGTTCGAAGGCTTATTGCTTGCGCAGATGCTCGGGAGCATACATCAAGGCGGCGGCTGGCTAGGGTCGAGCGACGATTCCTCCAGCGCCGCGACTGGCTTCGCCGAGCAGCAGTTGGCCGGGATGATCGCTCAAAAGGGCGGCCTGGGGCTGTCTACGATGATATCGGCGGGCCTCACGCGCGAAAGCAAGCGCTAGTAGCTGGAGTCACGACGACAGAGTCGCGCGAAGGACGTTGCGTCAGCGGTCGCTTTGTGGGGCAGCGAATCCTGCGGCGGGCTCTTTCACTTCATCTGCGCACCCGTCAGTTTCTGCCGCCGGAAGCGTTCCTGCCAGGCCTCGTGTTGCTCATCTAAGCGCGTGCATCGCCTTCGCCAAAGCGTGTCCGCAGTAAGGTGCGGACACGGCGCGCGCCGCTTCGCGGCACTCACGCGATGGCAAGCTAAAGCATACCCCACCAATATGCGCGGTGTTTAAAAGCTCCAGGCCTGCGATCCGCCCAGTGCATCCTGCGTTGCCGCTTGCGCCCACACATTACCCGATGGCGCCGCCGCCGGCCTGGTCTGTTGTTGCAGTACGCCGTCCCAGCCCTCCTTCAACGTTGTCAGCAGCCCCAACGTTTCCGCCAACGGTTCGTCGATCTGCTTGAAGTTCGCCTCGGTGATCCGGCGCATCATGTAATCGTAGAGCTGCGCCAGATTCTTGGAGATCGGCCCACCCTGCTTGTGGTCTAGTACCGTCGTCAGCTCCGACAGAATGTCGTGAACCTTCGTGATGGACTTCGACCGTGCGCGAATGTCCTTCGCTTGCAGATGGCGCCGGGCTTCCCGCACCTCGGAGATCGCCCCTTGGTACAACAGGCAAATCAGTTCCACAGGTTCCGCGGATAGGATCCGGCTTTCCAGGTAGGCGTTGTGTGCGTTGCGCGGCATAATCTAATCTCACTCCACTTATCGGTTCGGACTATTGGATCATTAGGTACTGCGGAAAATCGGCCAGGCCGTAGCGCCCGGCGCGTGCCGGCTGTTCTGCCACCAGCGTGCAGCTTTCATTGGCGCGCCGGGCTTCCAGCTTCACCTGCCCGCCATTGCGGTTCACACGATAGGCTGCGCTGGCGCCGTAATGCAGGCGCATCGGCTCGAGTTCCCAATCCGCGCCCGCGATCATGTGGATTCCGCCATCGCGATTCACCAGAATCGCCATGTCGCAATCTTCCGGACCGGCCGTACGGGCCGCCGCAAAGATCTCTTCCGCATGTCTTAGGAACGCGCTCACAGTTTTCTTATCGCCCCAGGGGGCGGGATCGTGAGCTATTTTTGGCGGCTGAAAAAGCGGCGGTTTCAGTCGAAAAGAATCTCGGAGGCGTTGTTTTGTCAAAACCAGTGTCCATGATCGGAATTGAGCCGGATGAACTGCGATGGGTCAAAATCCTGGTCTCGCTGCTGCGCCATCCCAACCCGGGAATACCGGAATTGGCGCGCCAAGCTTTGCAGTATCTCGTCCAAGCTGCCAGCCAGCGGACGCCATCGCCAGACCTGCCTCTAAGTGAAAACGAGCACCGTCGTCCATGAAATCTGGTATCATAGAACACATGTTGGGCTGCGGTTTCTCCCTCCATCGATCACTCCCCCTTCTGGGACTGGTTCTTTCCTTGACAACGGCCTCTTTGGCCCAAACTGTTTCTGCTCCCTCGGTGACGGCGCGCCTGCGCACCTTATTCGCCGAGAGCTTCACGGCTGAGAAGCTGTGGAAGTGGCAGAAGCGCCTGAACTTGCAGGACTGGAACGTCACCGTATCCCTGGCGCGCGCTGCCGCGCTGAAGCCCAAAACGCTGGGGAACATCCATTGGGATACCGATAAGAAGACCGCCATCATCCATGTTCTCGACCCGGCCGATTACACTCTGCCGTTTGAGGCGATGCTCCAGGATATGGAATTCACCGTGGTCCACGAGTTGATTCACCTGGAGCTTTCTCCCGTGCTGGCCCCGCTGCAGCGCACCGACGAGAATCGCCGCGACGAGGAACACGCCGTCAACCACATGGCCCAGGCGCTGCTCGACCTCGACCGCGCCAGGTAGCCGGCGCCCGCAGGACCCCATGCTAAAGTGCATGGAGTGACCGCCCGAACTCTCTATCAGGTTCTTGAAGAAACCACCCGAGTGCACGGGTCCGCGCCCGCGCTGCGCCAACCCGTCGGGCACGGCAAGGATGGCTACCTCACCTATTCCTGGAACGACTATAAGCAGGCAGCCGACGAAATCGCCGCGGGCCTGCACGCGCTCGGCATCGCCAAGGGCGACGTAGTGGCGCTCGATTCCGAGACGCGTCTCGAATTCTATCTGGCCGACCTCGGCATCCTGGCAAATGGCTCCATCGCGGCGGCGCTCTATCCCAGTTATCCGCCCAAGGATTTGATCCGCACCATCGAATCGGTGGCCGCGCGGGCGGTCTTCGTCGAGGACGCGAAAACCTTCGAGACGCTGCGGGCCGCCGCGGTTCGCCACTGGGTTCTGCTCACCGGCGAGGCTGAAGGCGCGCTCTCCCTGGCCGCCCTGCGCGAACTGGGGCGCAAAGCGATGGCGGATAATCCCCAACTGGCCGGCGCACTGCGCGCGCAGCTTACGCCTGCCGACCCCGCAATTCTCTATCTGACATCCGGCGCCACCGGCGAGCCCAAAATGGCGTTGGTGACGCATGCCGCCATTGTGGCCAATATCGATATGGGGCCGGCCGTGCTTCCGCTGGGACCGGAGGATTCCACGGTGGCGTTCCTGCCCTCGGCGCACATCGCGCAACGCGTAGTGATCGAGATGTTCCCGCTCCGCTGGGGCATGCCGGTGACGTTCTTCGAAAGCCTGATGAAGCTGCCGCAGGATATTCGCAAAGTGCGCCCCACCATTCTTCTGGCGCCGCCGCGTATGTGGGAGCGCATCTACTCCACCATTTGCACGGAGCTTCGCAAGCGCCCCGCCGTCGCGCGTAAAGCATTCTATGCCGCGCTGGCGCTGGGCCTCGCCGCGGCGCGCCATCGAAGGCAGGGCAAGCCCGTTCCGCTGCGCATTCGTTTGCCGCTGAGCCTGGCGGACCGCCTTATGTTCCGCAAGGTGCGCGAGCGCTTCGGCGGCCGGATTCGCGTGGCCGCCTCCGGCGCCGCGCCCTTGGGCAAAGATCTCGCCGAGTTCTACGAAGCCATCGGCATGCCGCTGATCGAGGGCTACGGCTTGACCGAAGGCGGCGTGGTGTCGCTGAATCCGCTCGACCGCCCGAAGCCCGGCAGCATCGGCAAGCCGCTGCCGGGCGTGGAAGTCCGGCTATCGGAGGACAGCGAGATTCTGATCAAGAGCCCGTGCCTGTTCATCGGCTATCTGAACGACCCCGAAACTACCGCCGAAGTTTTGAGCGACGGCTGTCTGCACAGCGGCGACCTGGGCCATATCGACGAAGAGGGATACATCTTCATCACGGGCCGCAAGAAGGAGCTGATTGTCTCCTCCACCGGCAAGAAGGTTTACCCTTCGCGCCTCGAGAGCCTGTTCAAGATGGAGCCGCTCATCAACCACGTGCTTCTGATCGGCGACCGGCTGCCTTTCGTGACCGCGCTATTCACCGTCAATATCGCGGCGGCGCACACTCTCAAAGGCATGGACGAATGGAAGGGGCGTCCCGAAGCGGAAGCGACCCAGGCGCCGCCATTGCTGGCCGAAATCCACAAGGCCGTGGCGCGCGTCAATAAGCTGCTCGCGCCGTTCGAGCAGATCCGCAAATATCGCGTGCTGCCGCGCGAGTTTTCCATCGAGCAGGGCGAGCTGACCGCCACCATGAAGGTGCGGCGCACGCGGGCCATGGAGAATTTCAAGGAGCAGATTGAGGAATTGTACGCGGGACGGGAATAAGAAAATCTTCCCGAGCAAGCGAGCGATTCAATTCCTGTGTCAACGTCTCCTGTGTCAACGTCTCCCGCGTCAACGCCGAACCGCGCGTGCATCTGCCGGTTTCACGCCGGTCGCGGCGGCCGCCGAAGTTTTGTGCGGATGCCGATCGAAGAATTCGAAAACCTTAGGTTCCACCAGCGCCACAACGGTCAGGTGCGTCGCGCCGGGTACCTCCAGATACTGCGGATCGAGCCCCGCCTCTTTGGCCGCCTTCACCATGTTCCGCGAACTGGCAACGGGCACTTCATCGTCCTGGTCGCCGTGGCAGATCAGGATCGGCATTCCCTTGAGGCGGTCGAAGGGGAAACCGGCCGGGCGCGTGGCCGCCGCACTGGCCGCCATCGCCGCCCATTTTTCGGCGTATTTCTCGCCCATGTACCAGGTTCCCGCGCCGCCGGAGGAATGGCCGAAGAGATAGATGCGGCCCGCGTCGACGGGGTATTCTTTGGTCACCAGATCGAGCACGTTGAGCGCGTCCTTTTCGCTCAACTCACCCTGCCGCAGCCGTGAAGGATCGGCGGCGAAACCTCCGCGCCCAGGCCCGGCACCGGCTGCCGCGTTAGCGGGCGGTCGATTCAGAGAATTCGCCCCCCACCCGGCGCTGGGACGGTAGCCCATGGGGCAGACTACCAGGTAGCCGTGCTGCTCGGCGAGCTTCGCCAGAATGTGGTCGTCGCGGTCGAAGTAATAATCCTGGTCGCGCGTGTTGCCGTGAAGCACCAAGACCATCGGCAGTTTCGATTTGCCATCCCACTTCACGGGCGCGTACACGTGGTAGGCCATCATTTCGCCCGCTTCTTCAAACCAGTAGTAGCGTTCGTGGTCGCCCTTGGCGCGGTATAGCGGATCCTTTCCGGCCTCCAGCGACTTGAGAATGCTATTGGAGGACACTACGCCCGCGGCGAAATCGTACGGCGGCTGGGGCTGGTAGGGCAGCCCGAAATCGGCCCCGTTCAGTTGGCGGCGGCCCATGTTGACGGTTTCCGCCAGCACGTAGGGATAGCGAACCGACGCTTTGGCGCCGTCGCGACCCTGGATCAGGGTGAGCCGATGTTCAATGGCCGCGTGATCCCGCGTGATGCCCTTGACCACCGCCACCGGAGAGACCACTGTCGCTAACAGGGTTGCGCCATCCATCAGTTCCGCATGGACAAGGTAGGCGCCATCGGGCACGCCGTCCAGGTTGGCGTATATGCCAAAGGGCTGCTCGATCAGATCGCTCGCGGGAAGGTCGAAGACGCCGATCTGGCGCACTGCTTTGTCATCGTCGTGCGATAAGGACACCCTTACCTTCAGCGCTTCCGTTCCCTTGTAGGACGCGGGATATGTCTGCGCGAGACGGACCATGAAGGGCAGCGACGAATCCGCTACTACCGTATCGGGCCGCAGCGCCAGTGACCATTGGTACTCCTGCTTCGCGTCCCAGGCGCCGCCTTTGAGCAACACATACGCGTTGGCCAGCTTGCGGCGGGCCTCGCCTCTGGGAATGCCGGAGGTGCTTTCTGCTATCAGCTTGTCGGCTTGAGCGGCAGCGTCGCCGGTCGCTGAACGCCGCAAGGTGCGCACGGCAGAGGAGAGAGCTTGATAGTCCGGTTGGCGGTCGGGCGTTATGCCGGGAGCGGGTGTCTGTGCTGCCAGCATAGTGGCGGCGACGAATGCCACAACCCAGGCTACTGCGATGATTCGGATTGAGCGCTGACGGCAAGCTAAAGCATGCCCCACCTTTGAGAAGCACCGGCGGCAAAGACCGCCGGCGTTACCGGGTTTTGATCGCATTGGCATTCCTTTAGATCTCTAGGGCGGCTGTACTGTCGCCGAAGGAATCGCGCCGGACGCCGGTTCGATTCATCATCGCCAGGAACAGGTTCGCCACCGGCGTGTCCTTCTCCGTCGCCACGTGTCTGCCGGTTGTGATGGTCCCATTCGCGCCGCCCATTACCAGGATGGGCAACTTCTCATGCGTGTGACGATTGCTGTCGGCGATGCCGCATCCGTAGAGAACCATCGAATGGTCCAGCAGCGTGCCGTCCCCATCCTGCGTCGCCTTTAGCCTGGCGATAAATTGCGCGAACAGCTCTACGTGGAAGGTATTGATCTTCGTCAGTTTCTCGAGCGACTCCGGCAGGTTGCGGTGGTGTGAAAGCGGATGGTGAGGCTCGGAAACTCCAATTTCATCGTACGTCCGGACGCTGCCCTCGCGCCCGATTACCATGCTGGTGACTCTGGTCAAATCCGTCTGGAAGGCCACGAACTGCAGATCGAACAGCAGCTTCGCATGATCGGCGAACACCGCGGGAATGCCCGCCGGCTTGTCGATGGAGGGAGCGATGTTACGTCCGTCGGTCTCGGCTTTTTCGATGCGCCGCTCCATTTCGCGGATCGAATCCAGATATTCGTCTACTTTGCGGCGGTCGGAGGCGCCGAGAGTGCCGGAAAGCTTTTGGGCTTCGTCGCGAGCCATGTCGAGCAGACTCTTGCGGTAGCGTTCGCGGCGGGCCCGCGTAGCTGCGTCGAGACTGGTATCGACATCGCCAAACAGCCGCTCGAAGATCGCGCGAGGATTGGCTTCCGGCGCCAGCGGCGTGGACGGCGTGCGCCACGAAATGCTGTTGGTGTAGGCGCAGCTATATCCGGAATCGCAGTGCCCCACCACGCGGCTATCGTCCAAGCCTAATTCGAGCGAGGCCAGACGCGTGTCCGCGCCGTTGGCCTGTGCGATCACCTGATCGGCGGAGATGCCGACGTGGATGTCCGAGCCGCCGGTCTTCTTCGGGTGCGCAGCGGTCAAAAAGCTGGAGGCGGCGCGCGCATGATCGCCGCCGCCGTCGCCCAGCGCGTTGGCGTTGTTGTCCATCAGGCCCGAGATCACCAACATTCGATCGCGGAACGGTTCCAGAGGCTTGAGCGTCCGGGTGATCTCAAAGGCGTTGCCCACGGTCTTGGGCGTCCAGTTGTCCATCACGATGCCGTTCGGCACGTATACAAAAGACGTTCGGACGGGGGGCGCGGCGAGCTTGCCGGGCGCGGCAAAGGCGGGAACCATGGCGTCCAGCATGGGCAGGGCAATGGCCGCGCCGATGCCTCGCAGAAACGTTCGCCGTTCCAGGTACTTTTGGGTCACAAACATTTGAGTCTCCTTTACTGATCTCAAACATATCGCGTTCACATGAGTGTGAACGCTGCACGCATAAGTGCGTGCGCCACATTTTTTGCCACTGGAGCGGCACGACGCTCCTCGAAGGGAACACTGTTGACAATGCCGAGAACCAGGCTGGAAAAACGATATTGATTCGCAGCCAGGCCGGCCACGATCTGGTTCACCGCCGGCCGATCGTACGTTTCCAGTCCCCTGCCCAGCGCGTATATCAGCATCTTCTCCGTCATGGCCTTCGCAAAAGCATTCGGGTCGGACATCAGAATATCGGCGAGGCCTTTCGCGCCTAGGAAGTTGCGTCCGTCCGGAAGCTGCCCCGACGCGTCGATGGGGAACTTGCCGTCCTTATCCCGCCACTGGCCGATGGCGTCGTAGTTCTCGAGCGCGAAGCCAAGAGGATCCATGCGGGAGTGGCACGAGGCGCAGACCGCGTTGGCCCGGTGCTGCTGCAATTGCTCGCGGAGCGACGCGCTGACGCCTACCGCCGTCTCGTCCAAGTCCGGCACATTGGCAGGCTTGGCAGGTGGAGGCGTGTTCAGAATATTATCGAGGACCCACTTGCCGCGAAGCACCGGCGATGTCCGGTTGGAGTAGGACGACATGGTGAGCACGCTCGCCTGCGTCAGCACGCCCTGCCGGTTCGTGCCGGTGAGATCCACCTTGCGGAATTCGGCGCCCTGCACGCCCGGAATCCCGTAGAATTCCGCCAGGCGCTGGTTTAGGAAAGTATATTTTGCGTCGATCAGGTCCGTAACCGGCCGGTCTTCCCGCATCAGATATTCCAAGAAGAGCTCGGTCTCTTTCTGGATCGACATCTTCGTATATTCGGTGTACTGCTGAAATTTTTTGCGCTCGGGCTCGTGCGATTCGAGCCCCCGGAATTGTAACCATTGACCGCCGAAATCGTCGACCAGCGCGATGGATTTCGGATCCTTCAACATGCGCTGCACTTGCGCTTTCAATTCCGCGGGACGGCGGAGTCTCTGTTCCGCCGCGAGGCGCAGCAACTCATCGTCGGGCGTGCTGCTCCAGAGAAAATAGGAGAGGCGCGAGGCTAACTCGTAGTCGCTTACCGGGCGCGCAGTTGGCGTCGCCGGACGCGCCGTTGTCGCAGCTGGACCCGCCGTTGCCGCCGCCGCAGGTTTGCGGTCTTGTTCGATCCGGAAAAGGAAGTTGGAGGATATGAGCATCCGCTGAATGGCCAGACAGAGCCCTTCGCGGAACGAATCGCCTTGCCGCCGCACCATCTCTACGATGCCGGTGAGTTGGTCGACTTCCTGCCTGGTCGCGGGACGGCGGTATACGCGTCCAGCCACAGTAGCGACAATCTTCCTGGCGCAGGCTGGCGTCTCTTCCGTGCAGACGAAGATCTTTTTTCGGCTTTCCTCGGACGGGCCGGTTACCTGGTTAAACGGTCCGATGATCTCCAGGTTGCTGACGAAAAATCCAACTGCGGCGCCGCCGCCGAAAACGCCATTGCCAGCGGCTGCGGCTAGCTCATCGTTGTTGTTGGGCGCGGCGCTGTTGGACACGGCATTGGGGCGGGGGCCACGCGCGGCCGCGGGTGCGGCTGCTACGGCAGGGCTTCCAGCACGGCCTCCGGCGGCCAGATCGGGCGAGGCTGCGGTGGTCGGTGTCGTAATTTGGATCGGCGTTTGGATTGGCGCGGCGCCTCCCTGCACAGCAGCAGTAGGCGTCGCTACAGGGCTTCCATCAGACGCCCCTGGCAAAGCCGCGGTAGCGGGCGTTGTGATTTGGACTGGCGTGGTCCCTCCCGGTCCTGGAGCAGGGGGGGCGCCTCTGCCTCCTCTTCCGCCGCGACCTCCCCGGCCACCGCCACGCGCCGCCGGCGGGGGCAACTTCGAGGGATTCGGTCCGTGAAACGCGACCGGCAGTCCTTCATAGATGCGCAGGAACGAAGCCGACAGCCAATGTTCGCCGGCCGTGACGTGCGTGCGGAACTGTTTTCGCTGCCCCGATACCTCACCCGTCGGCGGGACGGGATACGAGAGTTCGCTCACCTGCTTGCCATCGATCCAGAAGGCCACCTGGAGGGGCTCGGAGGTGGGAGGCCGGGCGCCGCGCAGCAGTCCGGCGATGTCGTAGTCGCCTTCCACGGGAAAAGTATGCATCACGTGAAGCGCGCTGGGCAGGCTCAGCCCGGTGAGGTCGTAATCGGTTTTTACGCCGGGCGTGGCGTCGAAATCGACATACCAGGGCTCGTGCTTGACCAAAGTGGGTTTCATCGGCGGCGGACCGTACAGCGCCGTACGCGCGACTTTTTCGGCCGCCGAGACGTACTTCTCCATCAGGGCCGGCGACATGGAGAGTACATCGCCGATGTTGTCGAACCCGTAACCGCTGTCGTCCGGCGGAAAGTCGGCGGCCGGCTGGAAATCGACGCCCAGCAGGTCGCGGACGGAATTGTCGTACTCGGTTCGATTGAGGCGGCGGGCGGTGATGTGGCCGGGATCGGGTTTGACGGCCAGGTCCTCGCGATCGAGCTCGCTCGAAATCCACTTGGTGACAGCCGCCAGTTCGGATGCGGCCGGCCGCGCCATTCCCGGCGGCGGCATCTGTCCCGAACGCAGCTTTTCGAGGACCAGTTCCCAGTGCGGGCGATCTCCGGCGACGGAATCGGCGCTGGTGAAGATCTGGAGATTCAAACCGGCCGATTGCACTTTCGCGCTGTGACACCCGAAACAGGTCTTAGCGATAAACGGCTGAACGGTAGACTGGAAACCGGCTTGATCGGGTGTTGCGGCCGCCAGGACACCCGCCAAGAGAGTAACCGCGGGAATTTTCGACGCAGAGACGCAGAGACGGAGAGTCGGAAAAAGAGTAACGGCACGCGCGCGCCCAACAATGGAAAGGCGCCTTCCGAGCGCACGATGGAGCATCAGCGTTTACACCTTTCACGAATTATACCGGCGAGCCCGCTCGGAACACACCGATCCAAAGGATGGGTAAGGCTCAATACAAGGGCCGCGTGAGTTACCGGGTCGGGGGAGGAGTGCTGGGAATCGCCCCGGGGCATCAATTCCGGCCGGGTTCCGCGGGGGTTTGCGGGCGGCCGGGGCGGCAAACGGCGGGGCATCCTCATGGTCGACGACGGGAGCTTGGGGGGCTGCGCGAGGTGGGGTTTTCGGATTTTGACGGAACGAAACCAATTTCGCGGAACTGGTGTGGATTGTTGGGGTTGCGGGGTACGCAGGGCATGGCCCCGCGCGACTTTGAGGCGCTGGTCGGGATCGGCGAGGTTGTGGTGTTTCGGCGAGATCGGCGAGATCCTCGGCGGTTTCGTCGAACACGATTTGGCAGGGGCGAAGACTCCGTGCTTTAGCGCGTTGACGCGGAATGCGGCGCTGCCCCGGGGAGCGCGCGGGCCGGCCCCAGCTTGTTTGGTAGTTTCCGTACGGATGAACCTCGACTTGAGGCTAGCAGACGTTCTTGGGGCGGCAAGGTGAAAAACGGCTTAAGTGCTTTAGAAAGGGCCGAAAATAAAGTTAATAATCTGTGATCGTGTTTTCTGGGAGGCGCGGAATTAAGCTGCGTTTCCCGCCGTTTAAAGCACTCTGTCAGGGGCGGCCAGGGGAAGTGTTCTCTTCACGCCTCCGATTTTCAAAGCGCGTTCACACGAGTGTGAACGCTGCACGCACGAGTGCGTGCGCCACGATTTGGCCGCCGGCGGCCCTTCCAAACAAGGGATACGGTTTGAAAAGATCAAAGCGGACCTGGGGACCCCGCTGGCAGCCCATGGGGCCGCCCCACCCATCATACGCGCAGGGTAAACGATTCGCCCAGGTAGACCCGCTTCACTTCCGGGTCGCGTTCCAGCGCCTCCGGCGTGCCTCCGCGGAAGATGCGGCCTTCGTTGATGATATAGGCCGTGTCCGTCACCACCAGCGTCTCGCGCACGTTGTGGTCGGTGATCAGGATGCCGATGCCGCTGCGCTTTAAATCGAAAATGATGCGCTGGAGCTCCAGCACCTGAATCGGATCGATGCCCGAGAACGGCTCGTCCAGCAGTAGAAAGCTCGGGTCGATCACCAGCGAGCGCGCAATCTCGACGCGGCGCCGCTCGCCGCCAGACAACATGTAGCCGCGGCTGCGGCGCACCTTGTCCAGGCCAAGCTGGTCGATCAGCCGCTCCATTTTTTCGCGGCGGTCGCGATTGCGCAACGGCAATGTTTCGAGAATCGCCAGCAGATTCTCTTCCACCGTGAGCTTGCGGAAAACCGATGCCTCCTGCGGAAGATAGCTGATGCCCCGCCCCGCGCGCTTATACATCGGCAGGTGCGTGATGTCTTCGTCGTCCACCAAAACGGTGCCGGAATCGGGGCTGATCAGGCCCACAATCATATAGAACGACGTCGTCTTGCCCGCGCCGTTTGGTCCCAGCAAGCCTACCACTTCGCCCTGCTTCACGGCCAGGGACACATCGTGCACCACACGCCGGCCTCGATACGATTTGGAAATTTCGCGGGTCTTGAGTTCGCTCATGCGGCGCTATTTCTTGTGGTGGCGGGTGATGCGGCTTTGCACCGGATCGCTTGAGATTCCGCTTCCCTGAAGGTTGCCATCGCTCGCGGTGTAAGTCAATTCCTGCCCTTCCATATGGCCGCCTACGTTATCCACCATTTTTGGGTGGCCGCCGTGCAGAATCACTTTTTGATCGTCCACGTAGTATTCTCCGTGCTCGGCCGTGCCGGTACGCGTCTTGTCGGGCGCCACTTGAACGATTTCCACCGCGCCGTCCGCGAACGCCTTTTCGAGACGCGAATCGGCCCCCGATTCGGCCAGATAGGCGTGCAAATCGTGGCTCTTCACCTTCATATCGGAGCGCGTCAACTGCACGCCGCCAGTGTAGATTGCCAGGCGATTCTGATCGGTGTAAACCAGGTGCGGCGCCCGCACCACGGTCAACACCGGCGGGGCGTTTTTCTTCTGCGCGTCGTCTTTCGGCTGCTCCCAGAAAGTGGAGAGTACGCTGCCGTCGGCCACCAGGCCGCGCTTTTCGGGATGGTCCTGATCGCGGTCGAGGTCGATCTTATCGGCTTGAATCTTGTCCGCCCCCTGCCACATCTGCGCGCTGCCCAGGTAGTGAATGGTGTGGTTCTTATTGGTGGATTCCATGTGCCGCGCCTGCGCGTGCAGCGGTTCGTCGCTATTCAGCATCTGCGAGTTCCGCTTGGGATCTTTCTCGGGCATGCGGCTGGAGCTGACGTTGCCGTCGGCTATGAAATCTCCCGAGCTCTGGTTCATGCGGATGCGGTCGGCGGTGGTGGTTCCCGAGGCGTCCCAAAGCCGCGCGCCGGTTTGCAGCACGATCACGTTCTGTTTTTGGTCGAGCGTGGCATCTTCGGCGCGCGCATGCCGCTCGCCCTCGTCGTAGATGAAGCCGCCATTTTGCTCCATGGACGATATATTGCTGGTCCCCGGCTCGAAACGCGCCGAGATCTCGCGGCTCGAAGTGATGGACACGGCGCGATCTTTCTTACGCTCTTCCGCGTTCGGGTCGGTCTGGGTCTTTACGTCGATGGCGCGAAACGTATCGATGCGGTTCTGCGCGCCGTATGCGATCACCATGTTCCTGCCCGAAAGAATCCGATGATGCTGCACGGGCGTGTTGGGCAGGAATTCCAGCGTGCCTGGATTGCGCGCGATCACGGTTTCGAGGTCCTTCCCGCCCGGCCGCATCTTCATCTCGATGGTGTCGCTTTTCAAAATATGCGTCTCGGTCAACTCGCGCCCCGGCATCGGCAGCGGCTTGGCGGCGGCAGTGGCATCGCCGCTGGCAACCACGCTATCGAGCTGGCTTTCTTTATGCTCTCCGTCCACCTGCACATGGAAAACCATCTCGACGTGCCGGCCCGTAACCGTGGTTTCAGACGATTCCGACGTCTCTACCACCCGCGCATTGCCGTCTCCCGTCATCTTCTGCACTTCGCCCTTGTCGTCGAAATCCATCAGCAGGTCGTCGGCCGCATATTGAAGATTGCGGTTGGTATGCGTATCCGGATTCGTATACAAATCCGTGCCATGCGCTTTGGTGGCGTGAACCTGTTGAATGTATTCGCGGTCGCGCAGCTTGATCACCGGGTTCTCGCCTTCCACGACGGTGTTTTCGCGCGTCAACCGGCCCCAGGGGGTCAGCAGGACTTCGCCGGTCAATTCGTGATAAATCAGGTTGCCGGCCTCAATGGTCATCGGTTTGACGTCCGGAGGATGGCGATGCACCAACACGTCTTTCTTGAGCTGCAGCTCGTGCGTGTCCGGATCGTAATAGGCGCCGGTCGCCGCGCCGTCGCCGTTCTCGAAGGTGAACGTGGCTGGCTGCTCGGTCTCCGCGCGGCCGGTATCGGTGTTGAGCGTGACGCCGGACGTCTTGATGGAAACCAGCTCGTGGGCAGGCTTGCCCTGCAGGGGCACGTTCAGCGTGATTTGCACTTCGCCTTGCGATGAAAAGCGGTGATCGTTATCGAAGAACGAAGCTTCGGCGGTCTTGACCAGGTTGTAGCCGTTGCACTGCCGGTTAAAAAGCTTGAGCGTGACGTCGCGCATATCCACCTGCGAAGAGTCTTTCAACTGGCGGTGGCTGCCGGCTTCAATGAAGTACTTCTCGCAGGCGCGGTCGGAGGGCTTCTGGCTCCAGGTGGACCCATCGCCGACGAAGTTGAGATCCTCCGGGAGCTTTCTGGGTTTTAAAGGAGCGGCGGCCTTTATTGCCTGTTTTTGGGCCTGGTAGGTGGAAACAAGGCCCGCGATAATCGCAACAATTGCCACCAGCAAGAGCCAACGCGTACCTCGCATGGGGTTGATTCCAATATACCGCGATGCCGCGCACACTCATAGATGGGCCGGAAATTCACAGCGTGCCGGCATGTGCCCGTAAGGACGGTCCTCAACCAGGAAGCCCTGGAGGCATACCTGGTCCGCTAGCCGCCCTTCATCTCAATGCATGCCTTTTTGACATACCCGGGCCTCGTTAGAGGGGCGGCAACAACCGCCGGCCCGGCTGCGCAGTGTTAACTCACGGATGTATGGTCATCCCAGGGGCGGAGATCCAGAACCGATTGGGATAGCCGAACGATATCGTCTGCGGCAGGTTCTTCGGATCGACCGCTTCGCCGAATACAAAGTTGAAAACCAGTTTCACCGGCTTACCCTCGCAACTCTTTCTGAACGCCGATGCTTGAAGGGCTTGCTCGACAGATGGAGTGAAAAGGCGCTTGGCCGTTGCTGAGGCAGTGCCCGTTCCATTGCAGTGTCCTTAATGGAACCGTCAGAGCGCGCCACAAACGCCATGAGGCTGTCGATCTGCTCACGAGTAACCGGAAACTGTTCGATCACTTCCTCAATGCTCATACCAGCTTCGAGGTTCTCAAACAGAACCTTCACCGGCGTTCGGGTTCCCCGGAGTACCCACGCGCCGCTGACTTTGCCGGGAATGCTTTCCACGGCGGGGCATTGTGACCAATCGAGATTCGCCATAGCCGGGCCTCCTTCTTCCAGAGTAACCTTAAAACCGGGCGATATATAAACCTCCGCGTTGTCTCCAAGACTCCGCGCCAGCCTCCAGCGTTGCCAGCGTTCAGTCGTGCATCGAGAGGCCTTACCAGAGCGCATATTGGTCCATGGATCGTGTCAGCACATATGTGCTAACACAACGAAGGCATGGCAAATCTGAAAGCAGCCCCACGTAAACCGGTGGCCGGATACAGGGGTAAGCAGGCCAAAACAGGAAACTCTCTGGGGCTGCGCTTTGACAAGGCACTGTTCCGGAGTCATCCGGAATTCTCGGGCGAGGTACGCGCCCACGTGATTGCGCCTGGCCGGATGCTGGTCGTCGCAGCGCCGGTGACGAAATCGCGCAGGCGCGAGGATGATCCTGTGATGGAGGCGTTTCTGAGCTTCCTGGCGGCGGATATGACCGCATCGCCACAACAGATCGAGCCGCTGGACCGGGCGTTGACCGAGCGTATCGATGCGCTGGTAGGCCATCTGCCTGCTCGCCCGCACGAAGATCTGGGTGATGAGCCGCTGGTTTGATAGAAGCCCACGGTTGGCGACTCTTCGTTCATCCACTGTTCCAGGCACAGTTGGAAAAGCTGGCGAAACGCGTCGGGAAACTGGCGTCCACCGACCCGGCTGCAAGGACCGACCTCGGATACGCTTCGCATCCGGCGACCAAGATGCTTGCCACCATCAATCACTAGATCCGGGACGCAATTCCGCGAGATCCGAACGGTCCGGAATTTCGCCAGGGTAACACGTTGGGGCAGGATAATCGCCACTGGTCCCGGGCCAAGTTCCATGGGCGGTATAGATTGTTATCGTTTCTCAACCGAGCAAAAAATCATCGTCTACGCCTGGGTCAATGACGAAGGCAGCTTGCGCAAGTCCGGCTCAAAAAGCGACCCGTATGTGGTGTTCAAAGCCATGCTGGAGAATGGGGAGCCGCCAAACTCCTTTAGCGAACTCTAGCGAGCTTCGAACCAGATTCACGCGAGCGAGGGTTCGCGGTCAAGGCCAACGGGAAAGAAAAAGTGACGGCCCTCCGGCTCGCTCCCGCTCCCGACGGCCTCGCGGGGCGGGTCAAGGACGCGCGGAGCACTCCGGAAGGGGTGAGCCCAAGCGTCGTCAAAGGGGCGGGGTGGCGTCGCCCGGAAACTCACCGTAACCCGTTGATTTTTGCCCGGAGGTTTTTCCGGCGTCAATCTCGCGCGAAGGCCGAAGGGCGTTCACACGATTGTGAACGCTGCACGCATGAGTGCGTGCGCCACGAGCTGTGAACGCCATTCCACCGGGCTGCGTTATACTCCGCTTGGAATGACATCCGACCCCATCCGAATCCTGGTGACCGGCGGCACGTTCGACAAGGAATATAACGAGCTCACCGGCGAGCTGTTCTTTCAGCATACCCACGTGTCCGATATGCTCCGACTCGGCCGATGCCAGCTCGGCGTCGAAATCGAAACGCTCATGATGATCGACAGCCTCCAGATGACCGACGCCGGCCGCGCTGTCATCGTCGCCCGCTGCCAGGCCGCGCCGGAAAGCCGGATCGTCGTCACCCATGGAACCGATACCATGGCGGAAACGGCGGCCGCTCTGGGCCCGAACATCGCGGGGAAGACGGTCGTCCTCACGGGCGCGATGATCCCTTACACATTTGGCAGCTCCGACGGGATCTTTAATCTTGGGACGGCGCTGGCATTCGTGCAAACTCTGCCTCCAGGGGTCTATATCGCCATGAATGGGCGGTATTTTCGGTGGAATTCAGTGCACAAGAACCGCGAGCGGGGCGTCTTCGAGGAAGTTTAGCGCGTCATTATCAGGTATCATAATATACAAACCCTCAACTGTTTGTGTGAAAATCCTGGCACTCTCCAGCGAAGTGTGCTAATAATATTCATGAGCCCAGAAAAAACCATCGTAGGTTTCCACTCGGGCACATCCACGTAACACAAGATCAACCTGGAGGTAATCGTTACATGAAAATTCGTCCCCTATATGACCGCATTGTGGTGAAACGGATTGAGGAGAAGGGTGAGCAGAAGCTCGGCGCCCTCTTTATCCCCGATTCGGCCAAGGAAAAGCCCCAAGAGGGTGAAGTGGTGGCTGTCGGCAAGGGCAAGCGCCTCGAAGACGGCAAGATTGTCCCGCTCGATGTGCAGCCTGGCGACCGGATCCTGTTCGGAAAATACTCCGGCAGCGACATCAAGCTGGATGAAAATGAGTACCTGATCATGCGCGAAGACGAGGTGCTCGGCATTCTCGACGCGCAACCCCAAGCAGCCAAGAAAGCAAGCTAAGGAGTCGACACAACTATGGCAAAACAGATTGTTTATTCCGAAAATTCCCGTCAGGCGATTCTGCGGGGCGTCAACCAGTTGGCCGACGCCGTAAAAGTGACCCTCGGCCCCAAGGGGCGCAATGTGGTCCTCGAGAAGAAGTTTGGCGGCCCCAGCATCACCAAGGACGGCGTGACCGTCGCAAAGGAAATCGAGCTGAAGGACCCGCTCGAGAACATGGGCGCGCAGCTGGTGCGCGAGGTTGCCTCGAAGACCTCGGACGTGGCCGGCGACGGCACCACCACCGCCACCATTCTGGCGCAGTCCATCTTCCGTGAAGGCGTGAAGGCCGTGGCCTCCGGCGCCAACCCGATGGAGTTGAAGCGCGGCATCGAAAAGGCCGTGGAAGTGGCTATCGGCGAAGTGAAGAAGCTCTCCAAGCCCGTCACCGGGGACATGATCGCGCAGGTTGGCACCATCTCCGCCAACAGCGACACCACCATTGGCAACATCATCGCCGACGCCATGAAGAAGGTCGGTAAGGATGGCGTCATTACGGTCGAAGAGTCGCGCACCATGGTTACCGAGCTCGACACCGTGGACGGCATGCAGTTCGACCGCGGCTATCTCTCACCTTATTTTGTGACCGACGCCGAGCGCATGGAAGCGGTACTTGAGGATCCGTACATTCTGATCCACGAGAAGAAGATCAGCAACATGAAGGACCTGCTGCCGCTGCTCGAACAGATCGCGCGCTCCGGCAAGCCTTTGCTGATTATCGCCGAGGAAGTGGAAGGCGAAGCGCTGGCCACCCTGGTGGTCAACAAGCTCCGCGGCACGTTGAATGCCTGCGCCGTGAAGGCCCCGGGCTTCGGCGACCGCCGCAAAGCTATGCTGGACGATATCGCCACCATCACGGGCGGCAAGTCGATCATGGAAGAAACCGGCATCAAGCTGGAAGGCGTGAAGCTGGACGACCTGGGCCGCGCCAAGCGCGTCACGGTGGATAAGGACAACACCACCATCGTGGATGGCAACGGCACCCAGAAGGCTATCGAAGGGCGCATCAAACAGCTCCGCGCCCAGATCGAAGAGACCACGTCCGATTACGACCGCGAGAAGCTGCAGGAGCGGCTGGCGAAGCTGGCCGGCGGCGTTGCGGTGATCAAGGTCGGCGCAGCCACCGAGAACGAGATGAAGGAGAAGAAGGCTCGCGTCGAGGATGCACTGCATGCCATTCGCGCCGCGGTCGAAGAGGGTGTCGTTCCGGGCGGTGGCATCGCACTGTTGCGCGCA